>ERZ827440.204-NODE-204-length-92973-cov-39.003121_pt1 | contig 92973 bp, 80 predicted proteins | sample MGYA00519774_ERZ827440 | MGnify/ENA primary metagenome ERZ827440 (study PRJEB31778, sample SAMEA3449302) | human gut metagenome | biome: human gut; feature: human-associated habitat; material: faeces | place: United Kingdom | collected 2010/2012 ... | reverse complement strand
TATATATATAATATATATATATATATATATATATATATATATATTATATATATACTCTCTTCTAAAGAACGCGCGCACGCGTTAGAGTTAATACTATTTATCGTATTTAGACATTTGACTAACTAGTTTACTTATTTATCGTATTTAGACATTTGACTAACTAGTTTACTTATTAATCCTTTTAGTCTTTTGTCTATCTCTAAGACTTCACCTCTTACTTTATTAACAGTATTAATAAGAGGTTGTGTTTCTATTGTCTCACTAGTACTATCACTATAAGTGACTCTTACTATTCCCTTATCTATTAGATTTAAATCTATTATGTTCTTTACTTTTTCTATTTCCATATCTTTTTAGTTTATCAGTTGGTTAGCTTCGCTTATCAGTTGTAGCATTTCGCTTATCAGGTGACTAGTGTCGTTTCCAATCCTTAGTGGCTTTGCCGGATAGCTTTGCCGGATAGCGAGCATAAGTCGGTAGTATTGTCGAACACGTGCCGAATGGTGTATTCTTAGTTTAGTAGGAGAGGTTTCCCTCTCCTACGTAACTGGTTAGGCTGCGCCCTCAACATCAGGTTGATACTTGGCAATAGTCTCTGATATAAACACTTCGTCTTGCAAAGATAATGTACGCATTGACAACTCATACGGGAAATATTCGTAACGGTCATGCTCATTAACACGTTCTTCACGTGCCATTTTAGAGGCATAAGGGTTAACGAACACTTCACCTTGTGCAAGCACGTGTCCAAGCACACTAATACGCGCCTTCTTAAACAACACTAACAACACTGGTAAAGGTGCAGTCATCACAGCATTGGCAAGCATTGGCTCACCTTGACCCTTGAGAATCGCATTAAGCTGAATACGAGTGGTAAAGATATTACGAGTTACAGACTCGACATAATCACCACTTGCAGCATCTTTCACAAACTGTGGAAGGTTACGGTTAACAACAATGGTAAGAGCACCTGCATAACGACTACTATTATCAATGATATTAGTAATCATCAAGCTATCGTGATTCTCGAAATCAGGACGGTCAAGCAACAGACGAGTAATATCGTCTGCTTCCTTTCCGTGATACTCGGACAAATCAACGATACGTGCATCATCATTACTAGCATCATTACTAGCATCATTACTAGCATCATCATTAGCGTTAGCTTTAGCTTCTTCGGCAGCTTTCTTAGCAGCTTCTTCGGCAGCTTTTCTAGCTGCATCATTAACTTTTGTTCCCATAATACAAATAAATTAAATGTTATAAATCGGTTAGCAACTGTTCAACCAATGTGCATCCTAACCACACACACAATGGCAATATGTTTATAGTCATTTGGTTTGATAGTAACTGCAATATGTTTATAGTCATTTGGTTTGACTAGTCCAATAGTTCTTTTACTATATTATTTATGTCTAGTATCAATACTAGTACAACCAATAGTATTAAGAAACTATTCACATGATTATCATACAATTTAATGTAACTTAGATGTATGAATACTGGCACACCTAGCATACTTAATGCCAAGTGTACCACTTTAATCTTATCACGAGTACTCATACATATCTAGTATAATAACGTGAACAAAATTGTTCATAAGTCTCGCCTGCACGACCATGCGCTCTCCAATCACGCTTCTGTTTATTAACAACAGAACGATAAGTAGCAGTAGTCATAACCACTGCAACCAATAACAATATCAAGAATATCATAAACATTAGTATTAAATTAAACATTATAGCAATATGTTTAAAGTCATTTGGTCTTGACGGGGGTATTGGAATTGGTTTGAGAGTAGGGGGCTATCAGGGTAGGAGGTTCGCCTTGATAAAAATATATTCATAAAAAATATATTTCTCCGGGGAATAGCCATTCTAATAAGTCTTATAGTAGCCATTCTAATAAGTCTTATAGTAGTAGTTCTAATACTTCTCCTAAGCTCGCTAATCATAACAATTGTATTATATATTATAGTACTAGTCCTAAGCTCGCTAATAAGGCTTTGTATTAAGTCTTAAGTCTAATTCTTCTTTTAAGTCCTTTAAGTTTCCTACTGTCTATTGTTGTTAGTAGTCTAGTTCTTCTGTAAGAAGAACTATCCTATTTTATTAATACCTATGATTCCTATAAGTATTATTATTGTATTTAAGTCCTCGATTAGACTTATCTACATTATATAGTATTAGTTGTATTATTGGGTATTATTGGGTTTTATTGTGTAAGTCCTTTCTCCTCTTCTTCGAAGAGTTCGAAGATTCATTACTAGAGTTATAAAAATAGAATGGTAAGAATTATTCAATATTTTAGCTTAGTATTAGGATTGCTAGGTTGTATACGAATGTGAATCAGTGTGAATGAAAGTGAAATTATACGGAGAATACAATTCTAAAGGTTTTTTAACTAGTTAGATATTGATGATATAGATATTATTCGTATACTTGTGCTATTAATGACTGACGGTTATATTACAGTCAGTAATGTTAGTCAACTTAATTAATAGTATTAATAATCTAATTAAAGTAATTATGTTACACTTAGAGAACAAAACGAAAGGAGAGACTTTCCTAGTTCCTCAACACATGGCAGAAATTGATTTTCAATATGTTTCTGAAAGAGTTAAGAATATTACTCCTTTCAAGCATTTTGGTATTGTTGCTATTATTCAGACTGCTAAACTTCGTGAAATTATTAATCCTGACTTAAAAGGCACTGGTAATACTCGGTTTATATTAGTTAAAGCTAATTATAGTGATGATGTTAAAGAAGGAGATAGAGCTTTGCTTAATCGTTTCTTATATGTTGCTCCTTCTGATGTATTTACTGGTATAGATTGCAATCCTCGTAGTAATGAACTTACTCCTTATAATCTTTCTGAATTTATTCGTAGTGACCAAGACTTAAATATAAGTATTGCTCGTGGTGAGATATTCCGTAAGGTTAGTACTGGTTCTGTTATTAGTTTACTTGGTAATGAGGTAAGTCCTGCGACTATTGAAAAGAAAGGTGACAATGGTAAATTGATTACTACTATTGCTGAAACAGTAGTTTGTGTTGGTTATAAGATTGTTCGTCTTTCTGATATTCAAGGACAGAATACTATTGAAGGTCTTATTCCTAATGGTAAACCTCAAAAGTTTATTGTTGCTACAAACTTATTACAAATATAATAGATGCCGTCTATTGATTTAAAAGAGAAGAGAGAATTGATGCTTGATAGAGCTGATATTATTGCTCTATTAGGTGTCACTCCCCAAGATGCTCTTATTATTAATGATATTGTTGATGATATTGAAAGTCAAGTAGTCAATAGAATTAAGACTATGGGGAGAGTTACAATTCCTCGTATCGGTTCATTCTTTCCGAATGAAGGTAAACTTGATGCAATGGAGCATCATGCTTTAATGAAAGAGAAAAGGCAAGAGCTTACTCCCGAAGAATACAAAGAGTTTAGAAGAGGTCTTATATTGTCTAGAGTTGTTCAACGTCGTAGATTTAAAAGTAGAACTACTATAATATCTCGTACAATTAGACTTAATAAAGTTCTAGCTGGACGAAAACTTAGACAATTTGGTAGAGATGAACGTGGTTATAAACTATATATGTATTTCTTTAGTAAGATGAAACCAGTTAATGATTCTGATTACTATATTAATCTATTAAATAGAGAAGGTTATGATTGCGAAGATTTCCCCATTGGATTTAAGTGGTATGATTAGTGTTAATGAGCAAGGTTATCCCTATGCTCCTAACGTTTATCAGATACAGGATAAAGATGTAAGAGAACTATATCTTCGTGATAATAGTGAGGATAAACTTCGGTATATTAAAGAAGCCGGAGTTATCTTTTATGTAGCCGACCCTAAATCTCCACCTAATCAAATGGGATATAGTCGTTCTGAAGCATTAGCTTCTGCAAAGACTAATTATGGTCTTCCTGCTGATTGGAATCCTGATGCTCTTATTCTTCGTCTTATTGATAGATACCATGAGGATAAAATGGGTGTTGCAGGAGAAGCTCTTGAAAGTATTCTTAGAGCTGTTCATAATAGTTCTCGTGCAGCAAATATTATTAGTGAACAACTTACTAATAAACTTAACTCTGGTTTACAAGCCGAAGATGCTTTACCAGTTATTGATTTAGTAACAAAACTAAATGGTATTATTAATATCATTCCTAATCAAATTAAGGCTTTAGGTGAAGCTAAACAAGCTGCTGCTCTTGAAATAGAGCAAAAGAAAGCTAGAGGTGGTAAGGTTGTTACTATGTCTATGTCTGCAAAAGATGCTAGTGATTTGGAAGCTCAAGTAGAGGCTCAAAAGAGAGAGCTAGGATTAGTAAGTGATACAATTGTCAACGCTCCTTTACGGGGGAAATACGAGAGTACAAAATGATACCTGTAAAATCTGAATATAAACAAACGAAGTTATACTTTGATGAACCTACTCATAAGTATACAGATAATTGTGGTAATTCTTATATTAGTGCTACTACAATTATTCATTCTTATGTTCCTAAATTTGATTCTAATTATTGGGCTAAATATAAAGCTAAAGAAGAAAATACTTCTATTAAAGATATAAAGAATCAATGGGATAAGATAAGAGACAAGGCTTGTGATATGGGTAATGTTTATCATAATAGCTTTGAAGAAGGTATTCGTCAAAATAGTAAGTTCTTTAATGCTATTAAATATCTTAATAAGCAAGAGAGTAAACAAATGGTTACTGTTGCTGATTTAGATGTTGTTGATAGTCATACTAAACTTCTTGATGTCGATGCTTTTATTGACCATACCGAAAACAAATACCCAGAAATATATAAAGTATTTAAGTTCTATACTGAAAGAGATTATAAGATTTATTCAGAGATAGGAGCTTTTCTTCCGAAGTATTTAGTTAGTGGTACTATTGATATATTGCCTATAAGAGAGGACGGATTCGTTATCCTAGATTGGAAAACTAATCGTACTGGTCTTAGATTTCAGGCAGGTTATTATAAGAAAGATAAGAGTGTTAGACCTGTTCAAGAAACAGATGAATGGGTACATAAACCTGAAGATGTTCTTCTTCCACCTTTTGGTGGTCTTCCTAATTGTAATGGAACTACATATAGTTTACAATTAAACTTATATGCTAAAATGGTTCATCTTATTACTGGTTTACCATGTAAAGGTTTAGCTCTTTGTCATATTGAAGTTCCATTTATACTTAACCAATATGGTAGACCTCAAAGATTTAAAGACGGTTTTCATATTGATGAAAGTAAAACAGAAACAGCTAAGTGGTATAAAATATCTAGGTTAGAACCTGAAATAGATACTATGCTTAATATTCGTTATCAAACTGTTAATGGAAGTCAGAAACAACAAATGAATTTATTTGTATAATAATTATGAGTGGTTTTAAATATAATGATGCGTTAATAAATAAATGTCGACTAGTTGATTGGCGAAAGACATTGGAAAGTAAAGGATATGTTTATTTCTCTACTGGAAAGTATAATCTTAATCTTATTGGAGTTCGTGCTAAAGAACATGATAATAATGAGTTTAATGATGCTTTTATAATTGATTATCGGACAAGTAATGGTAGAAGATATACTCTTGTTTATCCTTGTACTACTGACCCAGGATTTAAAAGTCTTGAAAAACCTGTTAATATTAAAGGTTGTGCAATTCTAGTTCCTGGTCAATATCGTGGTTGTTTTAAGAAAGGTTATCATAAAGGACAGTATGCTGCTCTAGTTCAGCATAAACCTGTTAAAGTATTCCGTGATGCTAACAAGGATTTTTATATGGACTGTGATGAATCCTCTATCGAGGAAGGTATGTTTGGTATTAATATTCATAAGGCAGGTGAAGCTAGTGTTGTTGTTGACGGTTGGTCAGCAGGTTGTCAAGTTCTAGCAAGAGGCACTGATTTTAGAGAACTTATGAATATAGTTGAATTATCCATTCCTATTTACGGAGATATATTCAGTTATACTTTGTTAGAAGAAAAAGATTTGATAATATGAAACTAAAGAGCATTGGAATAGGACTATTAGTAGTGATTATACTATTTATTGGAATTAGAGTATTCACCCATTTTGTTTCAAATAAGGAATATGTAGAAGTCCCACTTATCGTTCCTGATACTATATATCAGGATATAGAAACAAAGAGAGATAGTTTACAACTAGTAATAGATTCTATTCTCAATGCTCTTAATAATACTAATCAGTATGAGAAAGAATTTGATAAAGCGATTAGTGATACTGATAGTATTGCTATTCTCGAACGCTTCATATATCTTGTGTCAAAACCGGTCAGAGTTAAGAATCCAAAGACTAGAGACAAAGGTAGATAGTTTACAGCAATCACATTCCTTTATGGGGGATAGCGGAGCGAAGCGGAGCTTAAATAAAGAAGTATTAAGAATAGCCAATGCTAAGTTAATACTTTCAGAAGAGTACAAAAACCAATACGAATCCTACAAGAAGTTATATGAATTAAAAGTTCAAGATAGCTACTTGCAGGATTCTGTTATATTTAAGCAACGTGAAGAAATAAGAAAGATAACGTTAATAGGTAATGAAGCTATTACCAATCTTAATAAGGAGTATAAGAAGTCTAAGAGATATAAAAAACAACGCAATGGATTTATAGCTAGTACAAGTGTGCTAGCTATTCTTGTTGTCGTATTATTAAAATAATTATATAGATTATGCAATTGTCTGAATATCCATTTTTCATGTATTACATAGAAGAAGATAAAGGAAAGAAGTATAAACATGCTAAAGACTGTGGATATAAAGACCCATTTGACCATTTCTTAATAGGAGAAAGCGGAGGATTCTTAATGAACATTGACCCAAATAAGAGATTTGTTAATACAGAGCTTCTTCGTCCTGCTGCTATTGCTTATGAGAAAGATGGGGTTTATACTAAGTTTGCAGTAGATAGTATGCCTTATACTAACTTTCGTAAACAAGAAACTCTTCGTAGACTTGTAGGTTTTAAAGCTCCATGTCTTATGGATACTAGAACTGGTGAGATAGAAGAGGTTTATATTACTGGTGAACATTATAACTTTATCAATTATGGGCGTATTCTTAAACTAGATACTAAAACACTTCGTGTTGAAGAAGGTAAAGTTACTGGACGTAAGATAAGAGGATTTCCACGATTCATAGATTGTCAATGGTGGTACTTCTTGATTAAACAGTTCTGTCGAGATAATGGTTTATTCCTTATAAATGATAAAACTCGTCGTGGTGGATTTAGTTATATGGAAGCTATTGGTTCTGCAAACTTTATTAATCTTACTCCTAATCGTGCTGTTATTCATGCAGCCAGTGATAACAAGTTCTTAGTTCAGTCTGGTGGTTTATCAGACTTTATGAAGAAACAGATTATCTTCTATGAATCTAATACACCATTTGTAAGAGGTATAGCTAAGATTGATGCTAGTGATTTTATTTTAGGTTATAAAGACCCTAGTACAGCCATTATTGATGATAGCAGTTGGAATAGTGCTTGTATATCTGTATCTACTAAGAATAATCCTTCTGCCGCTGTTGGTAAAGATGCCGGAGAAATTAAGTGTGAGGAAATGTCAGAGTTTGAAAACTTTGATGATTTTATGGATGTTACTGAACCTACACTAAAGACAGGTTCTGTTACTACTGGTTTTCTTAATGCTTGGGGTACTGCTGGTAAAGCTAATGCTGGTTGGGTTACATTTGAACAGAACTTCTATGACCCTAGAGGTAGAAACTTTATGGCATTTGAAAATGTATGGGATAAAGATAGTAGAGCGGAAGTATGTGGTTATTTTAAACCTTATTGTTGGGGACTTGAAGGTTATAAGATTGGTGATGATAATCAGATTGCTACTCTTACATCTCTTGATGATGACGGTAATTCTGATATAGCTTTAGGTTTTCAGATAGCCGAAGAAGAACGTGCTATTGAAAAAGCTAAAAGTAAATCATTTGCTAAGTTTATTAGTTATTGTGGACAATATGCTAATATGCCTAGTGAATCATTTAGTTCTGTAAGTGAGAATATATTTAGTAGTGAGATATTAGATGAATGGGAACAAGAGCTAAAGATGTCTAATAAATATAACTTCTATATAGACGGTAAGTTTGTAGAATATGATTCTGAAAACTTTGAGTTTATTCCTAATGAACGTATTGCTGCAACTGGTGGTGTATATAGAAAAGACTTCTTTGATTATATTAAGAATGTTCCTCGTCATTCTAATGAAGACCCCGAAGGTTGTATTCGTAAATGGTTTAATCCTATTAAAGTTGAATATATAGATAAGAAAACTGGTCAGTTAACTAAAGGTACTCCTCCAGGGATATATAGTATTAGTTATGACCCTGTTGGTATTGATAAAGATAAGAAAGAGCTTACTAACAAACATTCTCATAATAGTATTAAAGTATGGATGAATCCCTGTATATATAATGGTTATCGTCCTAGACTATGTGCTGTGTATTATGGTCGTCCTGATGAACTAGAAAAGGCAGATAGAATATGTTATTACTTTGCAGTTACTTATAATTGTCTTGGTACAACTAATGTTGAAATCAATCGTGGTGAAACAGTAAGTAATTTTAAGAAGTGGAAAGCTGTTAAGTATCTAGGTTATCATCCTGTTCATCTTTGGGACACTAATATTAATAGTAAGAAGGTTAATACTATTGGTTATGATATTAGTAGTGAGACAGTGAAACTTGACGGTCTGCGTATGTTGAAGGAAATGTTGTATTCCCCCATAGGGAAGTTTGAAGACGGACGTGACATGCTTGTTCTTCATACTATATATGATTATCAGTCAATACTAGAGTTAAAGAAATGGTCTAATACTGGTAACTTTGACCGTGTATCAGAAATGATTGTTAGAGGTATTGAATGGGCTGCTAATGATAAGTTTGCTAAAAAGCAACTTGAACATAGACAAAGAGTTCAAACAGAAAAAGAAAATTTTTGGAATCGTAAACGTTATTAATTATGAGTTGGTTAACAGAAAGTAACAGGTTAAAACATTTCCTCTATGCAATTCCATGTGGATTGCTAGGAATAATGTTTGTGGCAGGTCTTGCCGCTGGTATGGAGTTTAAAGATAAAATGTCGGGAGGTAAGTTTGATTTCTTAGATATTTTAGCTACATTGCTTGGCGGAATGATAGGATTCGTGTTAATGCTTATTATAGTAATAGCTACGGGTGCTATTGATTGGTACATTAATATACTTATTAAACTAAGCGAATTATTATGATTGATGCAAAGCTAAATGTTAGACTTGGGGATATGCCTAAACAGCGTATCCCTAATTCTGAAAAGGATGAGTATTGGGCAGGAAGAACAATAGATTATTGTATTGCTGCTGGACTAGCTTGTAATGATAGAACTAAGACTGAACAACTTCTTGAAATACTTCATGGAGAAATGCCTGTCGAGTTTTATCGTAAGACACTTAATCCTTATAATGCTACTAAGGAGAACTTTAAGAGGTTTCCTGCTACTCTAAGAAATCTTGATATTATTAATGATGTAGTTCGTCGTTATTTATCAGAATATGTTAAGTCTCAGCATGAATTTATTGTTGGTGCTAATAATCCTGAAATTATTATGGCTCGTGATGCAGCTATTCGAGAAGATATAGTTAAGAGAGCTATGATAGCGTTTCAACAAGAAGTTCAAAAGAGAGTACAACAGCAACAAGCTGAAAATGCTCAACTAGAAGCTCAAGGACAACCAACACAAGATATTGACCCAGCACAACTTGCAGGTGATGCAGAAGAGTTTGAAAAGAACTTTATTGATAATTATATAGATGAGATAAGTGCACAAGCACAGCAACTATTAGAAGTTATTGATGACGTTCTTAACAATGAGACAATAATTCCGGTTGAGTATTTTAACTATATCACTACGGGGGAAGTTTATAGTTTCCATACTGTTCGTGGTAAGAAACTAATTAAAGAATATGTTCCTACTACTGATATGTATCCTGTTCCTAATGGAGAACAAATGGTATCTAAATATGATATTGTATCTCGTAGAATGTTAATGAGTTACAATCAGGTAATAGACCAATTCTCTGATGAATTAACAGATGAACAACTAGAATTTATAACTAAGTATTATAATCCTAGTACTGTTGGAGCTACTCGTACTCTTAGTCTTAATTCTTATACTTATTATTTTCCTGAAAAGTGTAAGAACTATAAAGAAGATACTGGTGAGATATTTCCGTCAGAAGGTTATGATTTAAGATTAAAGAACGGAGAATTGTTAGAAGTATGGCATGTTAATTGGAGAGGATATGCGCAAGTTAAGATACTAAAGTATATTAACGAAGTAGGTTTAGTTGATGAGATGATTGTTCCTGATGACTTTGAATTTAATCCTGAACTAGGTCATATTGAAATATCTGTTGTATATAAACCGCAGATATATGAAGGTTATCGTATTGGAGGACAACGTTTCGGTATATATCCAGGTGGTGCTAAACCTATTCCTTTCCAAATAGACGATGATGCTAGATTGCAATATTGTGGACTTCAAGAAGTTCTTCCTCAAATGGGAAAGTTCTCCATTGTAGAGATACTTACTCCTTTCCAAATACTAATCAATATATTCTCTTATCATAGAGAAATGATGATAGCTAAAAATAAGATGTTTATTCTTGTTGCAGCTAAGTCTCTATTTGGAGAAGATGCGGAAGAAGCTATATATAATATAGCTGCTGAAGGTATATTTCCATACGATGATGCAGAAGATATTAATAGCACTAAAGCGCAATCTATTAAAATGCTCGATGCTAATATCTCTGGTTATATTACTGAAATATCTAATCTTATTGAATCTATTAAAGCCAGTGCACGTGAAATGGTAGATATGACACCACAACGTTACGGACAAATAGCTACTAGTGCTGGTAAAGGTACTACGGAAGAAGCAATTATTCGTGGTTCAATGGGAACTGTTATTATCAATTATATGTTTGATAAGTTCCGTGAAGATGAATATATCGTAGACTTAAATAATTCTAAGCTAGCTTGGATTGACGGGTTAGATACTTCCTATTATGACAAGTCAGATAGAAAGCAATATATTTCTCTTAATGTAGAGAATCATACTCTTGGACAGTATGTAGTTAAAGCTAAGAACTCTGATAGAGAAACAGAGAAGTTTGAGCAACTTAAAGAGTGGGCTTTCAATGCTAGTCAGAATGGAGATTTAATGTCAGCTGTCGCAGCTATTACTTCAGGGAATATATCTAGTCTTAAACTAGCTATTAATCGTTATCAAGAAATTCGTCAGAAAAACGAAGAATCTCTTCGTCAACTAGACCAACAGTTAGAAGATGCTAAGAATAAAGCTGCTCTTGAACAGATAGCTGCAAAAGGCGAACAAGATGCTAGACTTGCCGAAATCAAAGGTTATTATGACCTTCTTGCTAAAGGAATGGATACAGAAGCTGCAATGGCTGCTCTAGCTAATCAACCTACACAAACTGTACCACAAGATAACTCTGCCGAACTATCTTTAAAACAAGCTGAACTCAATGAGAAGAAACGAGCTAAAGACTTGGATATGATTAATGCTGCATTAGATAGAGATAATCAACTAAAGATAGCTAAAGAGAATAAGAACAAATATGATAAACCGAAGTCTAGTAGTAGTTCTAATAAGAAGTGAACACTAAGTCGTAATTAGCTATATACCTTTCTCTATGATTCAGACGTGCCCTACGGATGCTTCCGTAGGGTTTTTCGTACCCGTAAGATTGACGTAGACCGCATTGCTTTTGTCTCTATTGCATTTTCCCCCTTAAAGAGATGAACTGTATTAGAAAGCATTAAAATGCCGTAGCAAGCCTTAAAATGGCTTATTCTTTTGCCCTATGTTGAACGTTCGTTTTAGCCGATACTATTCAACTCTTATATTACTTAAATTCAAATACGGGCTTTTCTAAACCTAATAGTAATGTATTCAAACTAGCAAGAGTTGTGTTTCTCATATTATTAAACTACATTTGACTTGAAAGTAATAATTAAAACATATTTATTATGCCAACTTTTAATAATAATGATTCTCTCGATTTAAGTACTGCTAAAATAGATGATATATCTGTTGTTGGTGGTGCAGGTCAAGGTGCTGGCTCTGGTAATAACGGTAATACTACCGGACAGGGACAACAAGGTGCTGGACAACAAGGTCAACAAGGTCAACAAGGTAATGGCAGTGGTAATCCTGATACTAATCCTGATACTAATGCTAATAACGGTAATGGTAATACTGGAAATCAAGGTCAGCAAGGTCAAGTGGATAATCAGCAACAAGACTCCTCTATGGGGGAAGTTAAGTTATCAGAAGGTGATACTATTAATGTAGACGGTGTAGATTATACTATTGATGCTGAAGGTAATGCTATTGCTGCTGACGGAACTGTATTCCGTACCGCTACTGAACTTGCTGAACTTATCGCTCAAAATGGTTCTGAACCAAGTGTTCTTAACCAATTACAAACTCGTTTCGGTTCTGACTTTAAAGATGAAAACGGTAATCCTATCGTATTTGATGATAATGAAGAAGGTATTGCTGCTTATGTTGAAACAGTAGTTCAGAGTAGAGTTAAAGAAGCTCAAGCTGCTGCTATTAATAACTTATTTGAAACTTATCCTCAAGTAGAACAAGTTATTAATCATCTTAAACTTAATGGTACTCTTGATGACTTCGTAGAAATACCTGATAGAAGTCAGATTACTGTTAGTAAAGATAACGAAGAACAACAAGCTGCTTTTATTCGTGAAGAATGGAAACTTAGTGGTAAGAAAGGAGACGTAAACAAATTTATTGACTATTGTAAGAACGCTGGTATTCTTTATGATACTGCTGTTGAATCTAAAGAAGCTGTTGATAGCATATATGAATCTCGACTTGCTGAACAGAAAGCACAAGTGGAAGCTAAAGAAGCCGCTGCTGCTGCCGAAGAAAAAGCATATTGGGATAATGTAGAAAAGACTATTAGCAAAGGTGAACTATTAGGTTATAGTATTCCTGAACAAATCCAATGTAACAAAGACGGAAAGAAAGTAATGCTTAGTCGCAGAGACTTCTTGAAGTACGTGTCTACTCCTGTTGATAGTGAAGGTAATACAGCCTATATGTTAGACGAAGCTAAAGTTGATTCTGATGCTCGTATGCAGGATGATTTACTTAAAGCATTTCTAAGGTTTACTGGTGGCGATTATGCTAGTCTTGTTGGTATGGCTGTTAATAAACAAAAAGTTCTATCTATTAGAACTGCCGCAGCGCAAACTACTGGTAAAAGGACTGTTATTATCAATAGTAAAGGTAATAATTCTAAGACAGTTGATAATGACCAACTAGTCTTGAACTAACTAAATTAAAACTAATATGTACAGATTAAGAGAAGTCGAAAGAGGTAGATATGATGACAGAGGTTATTCTAATGAACAATCTCTTGCTGCCTTAATGATTCAAAAACCGGAGGAAATCAACAACTTCCTGACTTACACTTATGGTATGGAAGATGACCGATTCCCGCTAACTTTCCTTACTGAAGGACAAGGTGCTGCTGGTGTTCGTGACATTACTACTGTTGAGTGGACTTGGAAGACAATGGGTCGTCAGAGATTCAATGATTACATTGTTTGGGCTGACACTGATGATACTACTCCTGGTATTGGTGGTAAACCTATTAAAGTTGAGTTTGCTACTGGTCTTATTATTGAACAGTATGGTTTGCTTGCTCCTGATGGTAAGACAACTGTTCGTGTAATGCGTGACCACGGTGCAGGTAATCATGGTGGACATCTGTATTCTTTGCAGCTAAAGAATCCAGATAAGAGTGCTTATATTGACCCAGCTAACTTTGAGAAAGGTAAGTATTGGTGTATGTTAGCTCCGTCTATTCCTGAATCTTATTCTAAGGGTAACAAGACTAATGTTATGGGTCCTGGTGTTATGAAATCCCAGTTAGGATTCAAACGTTATAGCAAGGAAATTGCAGGTAACATTAGTAATGTTATTGTTAGTTATGCTTTCAAGACAAAAGGCGGTGGTACTGATACTCGTTGGATTAATGAAGAAATGCGTCAGTTCGATGTTCAGATGCGTATCTCTAATGAGATTGACTTATGGACATCTCGTTACAATCGTACTGTTAATGGTACTATTGATATGAAGGATTGGGATAATGACCAACCTATTCCTGAAACTGCCGGAATGTTTGAAATCCTAGAAGAATCAAACTACGATACTTATGGTGAATACTTGCCTCTTAGCAAATTAAAAAGAACTATTGGCGATGTAGTCGATAAAGATACTGATACTGGTTCTATGGAGATTACTCTCTATGCAGGCAAAGGTGGTATCGAAGATTTCGACATGGCTATTCGTGAAGATGTTAAGTCAGAAGGCTTTATTACTCCACTTGGAGAAAAGATGATTGGTGAAGAAGGTGGTGGTCTTACTTATGGTAAATACTTCCGTAAATATAAGACTATTGACGGACATACAGTTACTTGTGTTCATCTTCCATTCTTGGATAAATCACCTATTGCTGAAACAGCAAAAGCTAATGGTCTTATTCATCCTCGTACAGGCTTGCCTATGACATCTCACAAACTGATGTTCATTGACAATTCTGTATATAACGGAAATCGTAATGTCCGTATGGTACGTATGAAAGGTCAGTCTTACCTTGTTGGTGTATTGAAAGGTCTTACTCCTATTCCACCGTCTTGGGGTTCTGTTCCTAGCAATTCTATATCTACGGATATTGATAAATCTCAATATGAAGTTAAGATGTCTCGTGGTCTGCAAGTTGACAGACAAGAGAAGATGTTCATGTTGGAGTGTGTACTCTAAAGTTAAACAATTAAACTAAATTATAATGGAAGGACAAACACCAAAAACCGGTACATTCGGTAGTAGTCTAGCTAATCCAAATCCACAGTCTGCAAGTATTCCGCAGACTAAAACTCCCGAAGCTCCTAAACAAACCTATGAACAAATTCTTAAAGAAGAAGATGGTTTAGACAAAGACTTTCTTGAAGAAAGATATATTGTAATAGCTCTTGCTACTGATATTACTATTAATTCTGTTTATCGTCAAGTTAATGCTAGATACATTGCTGAACGTCATGATAGTATTGGTGGTAGTATTAATTCAGCTAGAGTCTTGACTAGCAACTATGAAGAAATGGCAGCTTATATGCCTTCTCTTATTGGTTGTTCTCCTAACGCACAAGAGTATGTTACTAGAGTTCAACGTTGGTTTAATAGTATATCTATTCCAGTTGACGGTGACGGAAAGAAACTCAACTGTTCGTTCCAATGGAGAAAGAAAAGAGATTATCTGAATTATAAAATAGATGAAACAGCTATCATAGAAGAATATGATAATGCTGAAAAGTCTAATCCTAAACAGTTGAAAAATGCTATTGCTAGATATGTCAATAAGATTAATGCTCTTGAATCTACTCGTTATAAATATGGACATCCTATTAAAGTAGATGATTATCTTGCATATCGTCATTGCCTATTATATCCGATTGTAGCTAAAGACGTATCTGTTATTAGTTTTGATTCTCGAATCAAGTTCTACATAAAAGATGAACAACGTGAAGCTAATCGTTTGAAACGTAGTCGTATTCAGGCTAACAAAGCAAGACGTAATTATCTTGATGCTATTGATAATGATGCTAAGTTCAAAGCTATCTTTGTATGCTACTGTGCAAGCAACAAACAAGATGTATTGTCTAACTTGTTACTTGACCGTACAATTCAAGAAAAGATTCTTGACGAGTTCGCAATTAAAGAGCCGGAGAAATTCAACAAACTGTTTAACAATTCACAAGTTGAACTTCAAGCGTTTATTGAAGAAGCTATCGCTAGAGGAGAACTAGTTCGTTCGGAAGTTAACCAAACTGTTCTAACTCCTGAAGGCGGATTCATTGGAGCTAACATGAAAGAAGCATTAGCTTATTTCAGTAATCCTGAAAATGCTGACTACAAAAGAGCACTTGAAACTAAACTTAAATTATAATAACTGGTTATTATGAAAGTAAAAGAGATACATAACGAGTTCATGCTTTTAGCCCAACAAATGGGTATGAAAAGTGTCCGAGCTATACTTCCTGAAGAGTTAGACCGACTAATTAACTTAGAGGTTATCGAATATATCAAAGACGTTTTCTCTCGTAAGGGTAATCGTGAACTCGATGGTATCTCTGATAATGTTATAAGATTATCAGAACTTAGTAGCCTCCATACTAGTATTAAACTAGAAGCTGAACAAGGAGATATAATGTTTGGTACAGGTTATAAGATAGAATTAAATAACTATGCTACACCAATGTTCTATACATCAGTCTACTCCTTTAAGGGGGATAAATCTTATCGTTGTAGATTGATTGACTTAGACTTAGTTAGTGAAACAATGAATGATTATCATTCAAAATCTATTGTTATAAGTCCTATATGTTATAAGACTGAATCAAATATTGAAGTTATAGCAACGTTCGAGATAGATAAGTTTCTAGTTAATTATATTAAATATCCTACTTCTATTAGTAGTGTAACTGATACTACAAATGAATTATCAGATGTTGCTATGAAGGAAGTTATTAAGAGAGCTGTTAATACTTATAATGCTATTTCTAATAACAATAGTTATGAGAAAGTTTCAAACGAATTATCTAAATTAGAATAAAATGGAAAGACTGTTATTTGCAGGTAATGTTGCACTGGCTACTACTCCCGCTACTCTTGCAGCTGTTAATGCTACTGGTATTGCAGAAGGTGCTGTTGCTCTTTACGACCATGAAGGTGCAATCATCTCGAAAGCCCTTACTAAGAACATTCCGATGTTTACCTTATTTGTTGGTGGCGGAGCTTTTGCTAATAATAGCAAGTATGCCAATATTGTATCTAATATTGATACTAGACGTTTCTCTTATGTTAAGAGTGTCTATACTGCCGGAACTAAATTCAGTGCGGAAGTTACTGTTCCTACCCCCGTAGTAGGAAAGGACTATACGTTAACTATGGCTAAAGCTCATACTGTTCTTAATGAACGTTATAAATGGTCGGCTAGTGAGCGTGCTCGTGAAGGTGACACTGCCGCTATTATTGCTAAGAAATTAGGTGACCAACTTAAATCTCTTGGTAAGAATGAAGGATTCACTGCTACTGTTGCTGCTGCTAAGATTACTGTAACTGGTATTGACTATGAAGCATGGAACTTGATTGCAGGTGATTCAATGTTCGGAGCTACTATTACTACTACTAAAGCTATGAAACCGATTAATGATGATGCTGCTCTTAAAGAGTTACAAATTCGTTGTATTGGTGCAGAAGGTATTAACTCTACTAGTAACGATGCTCGTAAGTTATATACTCTTCCAGAGTTTTCTAATGCTGATGGTTGGACAGTATATACTCTGACTTTCTATCCACACCGTGACCTTCGTAGTGGTAGCACCGAAAATGTTAAGACTATAATTCATCTAGCTATTCCGACAGGAGCTGCACAAATTGCTACTCTTGACACAATCTTGGCTTCTATCAATACTCCGGCTGCGGCAGGAGCTTAAAGCAAGGCTTAAAGAATAACTCGTAATAGTTTAAATAAAGGGGTTGCTATTAGTATTTAATATTAGTAGTAACCCCTTTAATCATAGATAGGGATGAAGGAAATTATCGAATTTGCTCTTAATCAAGGATTAAGTTCCCTGATAACAATTTCTATTTTCCTACTGTTATATAAATGGTTGGATAATAAGAAAAAGACTGAAAGCGAAAAGTTTGTTAGTTCTATTAGTGATACTCTTGATGAAGTATCTAAATCATTATTACAAGTCTCGACCTTTATCACAGATATTACAAAGAATATTATAGATAAAGATAAAGACAAATGTAAGACTGCAATAGACGATGCTATGTTCGCTTCTGCAATGAGATTAACAATATTCGTTACTAATACTGTTATTAACAACCACGTTCAAACTAACAAAGATAATATACTAGCTAATATCCATAATATAGTTAATGCTGAATTTTATACTGTATTCTCTAGTTTGTCATTGTATAAGATTAATGGAGTTAAGGTTAGTGATAATATGAAAAAGGATTGGATGCCTTCAGTGGAGAAGTCTATAATAGAGATAATATTTAATGACAATCTTAGTAAAGAAGATAAAATATCTAGTTTTAATAATAAAATAAACTTGAAGTTTCAGTCTTATATAACTTATATAACGAATAATACATTAAAGTAATGGACATAAACTTCGATAATGTAAATAGCAAATTGGTTGATAGAGGTGTACAAGTTGTACACCTCTCTACCATTGGATTCATTCTTACTAATGAAGATATATGTAGATATAATGCTATGACTATTCTTAGTCACATGCAAAATGTAGAATCTAAACTTAGTGAGAAACAACAACAAAATCTAATTGCAATGTATAACGAATTAATAGTAATGCAATGAGAAAGAACGAAAATGGAATGTATACTTACTTGGATGTACCTAATAAGTATAATTGCGTCTATAAAAGATTGCTTATTAAATTAAGTGATTTAGGCGTAGATATGATTAAAGATTGTACTTCTACTTGTAAAGGTATCAATCGTCAAGTTATTAATTGTTGGAATATGTTTCAATCTGCTTGTGCAGCTTATTCTTTAGGCTATTTAAAACAAGCGGATTTACTTATTAATTATATTAATAGTTCTCTTACTCTAGGATGTACTGAATATACTAATGATGGTAAACCTATGTTTATGTCATTTGAACTTAATATTCCTGATACTATATATGGTGCACAAAAGATTATCTTTAATAAAGCTACATTTATTATTGGCAATAAAGAGAATGTAAAGAAAGACAGTCTTACTATATATAAAGTAGTTAATAATGTTGATACTATTATTGCATCAGGATTATCTATTGATAGTCCGGTTGTTTTTAATGACAATATTCTAAATACTGAAATAGGTGATAGTTTTATATTCAGAGCTAGTATAGAAGGAGAAGATGAAGATATTTATTATTCTAGTGACTATACTGTTGTATGTGTTGAACCACCTGCACAAAATGTAATATATTATGGTCATACTGATATTGCTCCACAAGAGTTTGATGATATGACTATTGATCAAATATTAGATTTGACAGGTAATGTTCCTAGAACAATAGTGGGAGATAGAAATAATAACTTTATTATTCATCAAGAAAAACATATCCATTATCTGTTAATACCTGAAACAGTTGAACTAGTTGAAGCTGAATATGGTACTGTATTCTTTACTACTTTATGGAATGGTAAGGACGGGGTTTATAGAACAGATAATCCAGGAGGAATATATAATGGGGTAAACTATAAAGTATTCTTCTTATATTCTCCTACTATATTCTCTGATGATATTCGTATAACTTGCAAAAATAAGTAATATGCCAAAAGGAATAAGTATAAGTGAACCTATTATTAATAATAGTGTTGACCAACAATATAATCCATTACCTAACTTAGATGCTAATTATGGACCTTATCAAACAATTAAAGAAGCTATTGCTGCTTTACCTAGAGAAATTCGTACCGTTGGTCTAACTGTTGGTATTAGGAAAAGTAATGTTATTAAAGAATACTGGTTTAATGGTGGTATTGAGAATAAGAATCTAGTTATTAAACAAGCCGGTGGTGAAGATAAACCTGTACAAACTGTTTATATCCAAGATACTCCTCCGGCTAATATTAATTCTCTTTGGGTAGATACTTCCGGTCTTGGAACAGCTCTCGAAGAAGATGAAAAGCTAGCTCCTATAATTCAATCTATTCAAGTAATACAACAGTATCTTGATACTATCGTACACCAAAGAGATTTGATTATAAATCCCGGTCATGTTAGTAATACTTTCTCTAAATCTGTTGCTAAAGAATATACTCCTATTGACCCTAATACTGGACAGATATCTATTCGTGTTGCAGCAATAGGTGAAAGTCTTGAACCGGAAACAGACCAATATGAACCTAATACTAAAGCAGTTCGTGGACACTATGGAACTCTTAAAGAAATTCAAGATAATTTTAATGACTTCGTAGATTACGAACTTCTTATTGCTACTGATGTAAAACGTCTATATACTAAGATTAATGGAGAACCTGCTAATCTTACTGGTGGTAGTTCAGGAGGTGGAGGTAGTATAGATTATGATGCTTTAGATAAATTAGATACTATTGGATTTGTTGCACCAAATGGACAAATATATCGAGTTAAGGTAAATAACAATGGACAATTAATAGTATATAAGAAAGAATTAGATACAGCTCAAGCTGAACCTACTGGTGGACAAGAAGACCCTGAAACAGGTTGGATATATGTAACTACATTATATCTACAAAAGCTATATATCAATTCATTATATTGTGGTGGTATTACAAGTGATGAATATAGTTATAATCCGTGCTCTCATAACTTCGTTGAACTTAGTAATCTTACAGGTAAAGATATATCTCTAAAGGGATTATCATTACAGTATGGTACAGAAGGAGGAGATTGGGAAACACTTTCTTTATGGGGGAATATCAAAGCAGGTTCTACATTCCTAATTAGAGGTGCTCAATGTTCAGTAATGAATATTAATACTACTCGTATTAAAGTTGAGAACTATGATATGGAATGGATAGCTAGTGACGGTAATCCTATTAAGTTTGATAATAAGAAAGCTAAGTTCTTCTTGACTTGGGGAACAGAACCTAGTTCAGTTGCAAATCCTTATAATAACGCGACTTCCCCCATAAGGGTATCTAAAGGTTATATTGATTTGGTTGGACTACAAATACCTAATGCTGGTGATGCTGATAAAGTTGATGCTGCTGAAAATACTGCTTATGGTTATCTTAGTAGTAAGTATTTGTTTACTAAGTATTATACTATGGATAATGTTAAGCAAGCTACTAAAGCTCTTAGTGCTAGAAATAATGCTAATGATATGTACTTTGTTAACCTAGAAGCTGATGTTATTCCTAGAGTAGAATCTTATACTCCTAGAGCTAGTTTTGAGAATAAGAATATATTCTTTAATAAGACTTTATTAGATAGTACCAAACCTAATAAAGTCACTATGACTTTAGGACGCAAGGCTTGTTATACTATTAATGAAAGTAATGAGCCTAATGATGATGCTAGTAGATGTTTTAATTGGGTTTCCGTAGGTTACTATGATGAATACTTATGGTATCGTGCATACCGTAGCGATAATAGTTATACTGAATGGACTAAAGTGGAATCGTTTAAGAATGAAACTGGTGTTCGTAAATATTATAATCGTATTAGAGCTATAACTACTGACGGTACTCCATTTACAACTCATAAAGTAATACTTACTCATCTAGGAGAACAATATGATACTCATACAGGAGAAAAGAATATCTATTATGAATATTACGTAGGTAGAGACGAAACTTATAGGAGCGATGTTCGCAGGTTTGTAGTTATGAGTGAAAATATGGAGAATGATGCTCTTAACTTTGTTCAGACTTCCGACCAACAAGGCTTTAATTGGGATGAATATAATGTGTGGAGAATAGCCGCTGACCAAATAAAGAAGGACTTTAATAGATATGAAACTAGTAACATATCTATGTGCTACTTTATGATTAATACTGGTGATATGACACAGAATGGTAATCGTATTAATGAATGGTTAGATTACGAAGCTGGTAGAGCATCTTTATATGATATTGCAGAAATGGTTACTGTTGGTAACAATGACCTTACTCCTGCTAATGTCTATGTTCTTGGTGACGGTGGAGATGATTCTAAAATCAATGCTACTAATATTCGTTTCTTCTATTGTTATGAAATGGATGAAGAAAATCCTCCTGTATTTACTGTTGAAGGAAAGGAAATATTCGTCGAATCATTATATTCATTCGATGTTGGTCATACTCATTTCTTATGTGTTAATAGTGAGATAAGTTCTAATACTGAACGAAGTGTTTATGGACTTTCTACTACCGGAGTAATGTATGACTTAATAAGACAATGGTGTGAAAGAGATGATGCAAAAGCTATTAATGCTAAAGCTAAGATAGCTTATTGTCATGAAATGCCTTTTACTATCATTACTCAAAATCTTATTAATTCATTCTATTGGGACGATAAAGAAGATACTAGCGTAGAACGAAGCGGTAGTCGTTTGAACTTTAATACAACTAAAGCTAATGCCTATTGGTTCTCAAAGTTCTTACAAACCCATAATTACCGTTTATGTCTTGGCGGACACAAACATACGTACAGTTGCAGCTATCCCATTTTAGAGAATGAAAACAGCTCTATGAAGCCTATCATACAGGTCACTGCGGACGTTCTAAAGAAAGATTTTAATTCGGATGAATTATATACCGAAACAGCCGAAGGAGCTTTACAAGGGCAATCTTTCCCTAAATCTTGGGAGAATAATGCGAGTTTCGATATGCTTAAACATTTGTGTACGTTTCAACTGGTTGAGGAAATTACAGCTCCTATATATTTAATGTGTCAAGCTACGGGATATAAACATACTAGTAATAAAGAACTACCTAGCCCTAATATTCCGTGGTTAAGGTATTTCTTTCCAGCTAGTATTACTATTAATAGTAAGACAGATGTTACAGCTAAAGTAAATGCAGGTCAACGTTATCCTTTTTATATTAAGTATTTCCTTAATAAAGGTGAGGTTGATGATTCTACTTATTATTATCAAGCAACGATTACTGTCAAAAAGTTATCTAATGTATTTAATAATTCAGGTAAATACAATGTTAACATAGAAGGTCTTAATCCTAATTACAGTGTTGTTGGTGGTAATGGTGAAACTAATAATGGTAATGATATTATAAATATTAAATTTCCAAATTATAATATTGAATAATTATGGCAGATGATATTAAAAGATATAATCCTGATACTGGAACTTGGGATATATCGTCTTCAGGTAAAGCTACTGGAATTGTGGTCGATGACCCTCGTCTTATTGACCCTGACCTTGCAGAAGAAGGTAAGACTACGGAAAGTCTTAATGATGTTCTTGTTCGCCACGATGAAGTATTGAAGAAACATGGTGGTTATATTGCTTGGCTTGCCGAACATGGTGGTGGTGGAAGTGGCGGTGGTGGAGGAGCTACCGGAGATAAAATAACACTTACTAATGGTAATATAGTAAAAGAAGGTAATATTAACTATCTATATTCTACTGTAACTACTAATATTAAATTAGACTATCTTATTACGTCTACTAAGAATAATAAAAGATATTTTATTAATGTTACTCTTGACGGTAACACTATTATCGAACGTAAAGAAGCATGGACTAATATTCCGGGTACTCTTACTATTCCACAATTAGATAAATTCTCTGCTAATAGTAATCACTCTATTGTAATTACAGCTAATGATACAGATGGGTTCTCTGCTGAATCATATCTGCTTAATGTAGTAGAAGCTAGTATTAAACTTGATAGTACAGTATCAGGAAATACAGCTACTGTCGGTATTAATTATTTCTTTACTTATAGTATTACTAGTAAGATTATTGGTTCAGATGTTAATCTTGTTGTTACTAATGTAACTAATGGCGCTACTAAAACAATTGAATTAGGTAAAACTATTTCTACTGCTCCTAGACAAGTTAACGTTAACTTATGGGATTTAGGTGACATTATAGCAGGCAGTTCTTATACTATACAAGGACAAGCATTTACTTCAATGAATGAACAAACTGTTCAATCAGATAAAGTAACTAATCGTGTAGTAGTAGAAGATGGTGTAAATCTAGTTGTACTTGTAGAAGGTATTACTACTAAAGCAGAAGTAGATGAAGGTATTGAAAGAACTAAATTCTCTCAAAGTGGTAATGTGTCTTTTGCGTTTACTCCTTATCTTGCTGGTGTAAGCCTTATTTATTATGCAGTTAGAATAGAACATAATGGTATTATTAAAGATATAGGTTATTTCGATGAAGGAAATTATAATGATAACCAGTATGTACAACGTGGTAAACAACAAGTATTTAGTTATGCTATTCCAACAGAAGGAAATGTTCTTGGTGATTGGAATATAACTCTTCGTTGTTGGTCTGAAAAAGGAGACCCTATTACCGATACTCTTTTAGCTTGTGAAGTAGTGTCTAGTTCTTCTGCTCTTATTGTCGACCAAAATCCTAATAATAGTAGATATGCTAGTTGGCACATTCGTCAAGAGAGTTTTCCCCAAGTATCAACAACTAAAGTTTGGGTAAGTAATGAACCTAATTTTACTGCTCCTGGTAACATTGAGCCAACTGGTGCTATAACTAATCTTAATGTATATAATACTAATGGTGTTCTTTCCGGCTTCTTAGTAGAGAAAGGACAATCAATGTTACGTATATCAGGAGAGGCTTATGGAGTAATTGATGTACAACCATTTAAAGATGATACTACTACTCTTAATAACTGGTCAAGACAAGGCTTTAGTATATCGTGTACATTCAAGTCAGATAGACATCCTTTCTCAAATAGAACAGTCTTCTTTATAGGGGATTACAATACAGATGAGCAATTCTCGGAAGGTATTAAGATAGGTCTCGAAGATATTACTTGGTCTTATACTGACGGTAATATTAAAGAGACTATGAGTTGTAAGATACAACAAGATGTTATTAATACTGTTGATTTTATAGTTAATAAGAATCCAGAAAAAATGGTAGTTGCTATTTTTATTAATGGTATTCTTAGTACAGCTCGTGAAATAAAGAATGACTTTACTTGGAGAACTAGTTCAAAGATATATCTAGGTTGTGATATTAGCAATGCTGGACAAATTCAGAATTTTGCTGATGTTAACTTCTATGATATTAAGTTGTTCCGTGTTCCTGCGAATGATAAACAGATTGTTATCAATGCAATGAACTCAAAAGCTAGAGCAACTCTATTAGCTGACGGTAATGTAGATTTTACAGAATACAATAGAATGAAGTTAAGAAACTTCTTCTCTATTTCTGATTCTGAACCAAACTCAACACTTTGGGATGATATTAATCAGACTTATGCTAACGTTAACTTTAATAGTCTTATCTCTGATACTACTAAAGTACTTCCAGTAGATATTATGTTAATTAATTGTGCTAATACTGGTTTTACTCGTGCTGTATTTGAGGAAATAGGTGGACAGAATAATAACTGGTATACTGGTTGTACTATGAGTTACTTTAGTCCAACTTCCGGTAAATCAAGTTCTGAATATACTACTGATGTTGCCGTCTCTAAACAAGGTACTTCTACTATGAACAACCTTGTTAAGAACTTAGAAATAAGATTTGATAAGATGCTAAAAGCTGATGACGGAAGTAATCTTGATTATGAGTTATTCCAACCTAAAGAGACTTGGTTTCCCGAAAGACAGTTCACTCTTAAAGCGGATGTTGTAGATAGTGCTCATGCTAACAATGCTTCTATTGGTAAATGGATTAATGATAACTCGGATTTCTTATTCGAGAAAACTCCACCTATGGAAGAACTAGAAGCTCATCGTCCAGTAGATACTCGTGATAAGACAGTTAATGATAAGGTAACTATTAAGCAAACACTTGAAGGATTTCCTATTATACTACTTATTCAGTTTGATGGTGAAGAGACTCAAACTATGCTCGGTATATATAGTTTTAACTTAGGTCGTGGAGCTTATTATAATATGGGTTTCCGGTTTATGAAAGACTTTACTACTAAGATAAAGAATACAGCCGGAGAATATGTAGATAATAAGTTACCTGCTTTTGTTACTTCTTATCATACTTATGCTCAAGATGAAATGTTTGGAAACATAGACCAACGTAAGGTTTATTCTTATGAATTTGGTGAAAATGCAAATATAATTGTAGACGGTGATAAGACATTACCGTTAGCTTTGTTTATGCAAGATGACTTATCTATTATAAAGCATGTAGGTGAGTTTAAGTATAATGGTAGTAATTGGCTAGAACCAACTACCCCTGTTACTGATGATAATGTTTGGAGAACATTGCAAGAACTATTTAGTATCTTCGCTCAAATGACTACTTCGACAGTTAAGAAGTATATTTGGAATGAATCAGTAGGAGGATATGAAGAAAGCGAAGGTGAATATCCTGCACAATCTAGTTGGTCTACTCTTGCTGCTGAACTTGATACTAAGTTCTCAATAAGAAATGCTTTCTCTTATTTGTTAGTATGTGTAAAATATGGACTTGTCGATTCTCTTGGTAAGAATATGACTATCGTATGTTACGATATTAATGGAAGTAAGAAATGGTTTATTAGATTCTATGATATGGATACGGCTAATGGACTTGATAATGTTGCTCTTGAATCTGTTGCTAAAACTGCTTGGTTGGATAAATTTAGTAACAATGATAAGAATGATGTTAATTCATTAGTTATTACTAAGAATGCTGCTGACGGTGGATATGATACTTATAGTTCTCGTATGTGGGATGTATTAAGAGATACTGTATTTGCTAATACTGGTGTATATGATAATTCTCTTGAAGGACTTTGGGATTTATGGAGAAACAACGATAATATATGCAAAGATATTAATAATTATGTAGATAATTACTTTGCAGCTCAAACAGCAAATTGTGGTGAACTTCTATTTAATTATGACTATAATGTTAAGTATCTTACTGCTTATGTTGGTGAAGCTGGTGGCGAAGCATCTTATGCTAATATAGAATTTCTACATGGTACTCGTGTTGAATATGTTCGTGACTGGTTAAAGAAACGCGTTTGGTTCTTTGACGGAGTGTTTAAATACAGTAATGCTGCAAATATTCAACCTTATAATAATAAAGGAACGTTTTCGGCAGGCGGTGCAGAAGCTACTAATCCTAAGCTAGTTGTTACTTCTAATTGTCCGGCTATATTTGTAGTTAATATTGGTAATACTACTGATACTAGATATTTCTTAGAAGAAGGCAAACCTACTGAAATTAGATTATCTCCTATTAGTTCTTTCAATACACAAGTTACTATCAATAATACTCCTCAAATTAACGATATAGAAGGATTAGGTGGAATGAGATTCCAAAGATTCATGTCTAGTATGAAACTTCCTAGTTTCTATAAACTAGACTTATCATCTGTTGATACATTTAGTGATTCTCCTATTCCATTTGAAACAATATTTGTCAATGATGAAGACTTTTCTGATGTTCGACATATTGATTTAAGTAATACTAAGTTTTGGAGCGGTAATGCTGGACAAGGTACATTTACAGTTAATATAGAAAAGTATACTAAGTTGAAAGACTTGAATATATCTAGTTCTGTTGTAACTTCTATATCTTTACCTAATGCTTCTCTTTCTTCTTTGAATATTACTAATTCAACAGTTGAAGGTATTAGTCTTGTTAATCAACCGTTCTTGGAATCATTAGATTTCTCCGGTTGTAGGAGATTAAAAACAGTCACTGTTGATTCTTGTGATAAGATTACTGAATTAAATCTTAGTAATCTAGGAGACTTACATACTATTAAGATTACTTCGTGTCCTAACTTAAAGTCTATTATATGTACAAATAATGGTAACTTAACTACATTTAATATATCTAATTGTAATAATGTTGAAACAATTAATATATCGTCATGTACAAATAGGAATCTTATTGTTTATATTGTAGGCGCTCCTAATATTAAAGCACTTAATATGTCTAATACTAATACAGCTAACGATATTCAAGCTGCGTCTGAACTTCCTAAACTTAGGACATTGAATATAACTAATAGTCAAGTTGAAGCTATACAATATGGTAATGCTGCAATCCCTACTTATAACGGTAATAAGATATTTGATGTTAGTCAATTAATCGACTTACAATTCAGTGTTCAAAACGCCAAAGGTGTACATTACTTTAAGTTTAATAATAATAAGGAACATCCTTTCAATGTAGGTTCTGCGTTCTTTGTTGGCTGTTCTAACTTAAAGAGAGTATTTGGACATATTAGTCTTAATGGTAATGGTGTATTCGATCAATGTTCTAAGTTCTATATTCATGAACCCAAAGAAAAGGTAGAAGGTATTACCCCTGATTATAATGGTGAATGGTTTGGTCCAGATACTAATACTGAACAAGGCTCTGTTGATTGGAGAAATAATACTAATTTATCTACTAACTTTAGTATTGGCACTACTAATGGTACCGCTATGTTTAAAGGTACTAATTGTAGTATATATGACGTTTATTATTTCTTATATAAATGTGATAACGTTACGACTCTTAATAGTTGTTTTGCTAGTGTTACAAATATTAAATGGGATTTGTTAGATAGTCCTCGTAGAACTATGTTCAATCACTGTACTAAAGTTGTTAATATGAATTCTATATTTTGGGGATTACCTACTCAGAATCTTAAAATATTTACCAGTACTTATGAAAATGGTTCTACTGAACATAATGGTTTATTTAGTCCTCTTGTTAGTTTAAAATCTATAGACGATGGTTTTAATTTTGGTGGAACTAAATATACTGATTCTACTTTCTTAGGTAAGTTTAAAGGAAATGTAGATTCCAAGTTAACTAGATTAAACAATACTATTTCAAACATTAAATTTGTAAATAATATTAATAGTTCTCCTAATGATGAAACTATTGCAAATAATTTAATTGCCACTAATTCAGGAAATTTACTTGTACGATTACCTGAACTAGAATATATAATTAATATGTTTAATGGGTCTAATATTTACTTTAATCAAACAACTGATGAAGATGTGGAAGACGGAGTAATGTATTGTCCCTTATTCTATAAAAATACTAAATTAAAATATATAAAAGATTCATTTAAAGAACTTATTAAATCTAATGGTTCTTTATATAATGTGTTTGGTGGTACTGTTAAGAATAAGGTTAATCTTAGATTTCCTACTGCTTTATACGGTATATATAGTTCGTTCTCTATTGGAGATAATTCTACTATTACATTTCCTATTCATAATTCGATGTTTAGTAGATTGAAGAACTCATTGAAGTACATTACTAATCAGCAAGCTATTAATCAGTCTACATTAGGATGTTTTCAAGGTTTTACTAAAGAGTTTGTTAAAGAAGGAGATGAAGTATTTCCATACGATGTGTTTACTAATTGTAGTGCTATTGTTGAAATACCTGGATTCTTTTCCCGTTTAGTTCTTCCTATTGATACAGTAATTGAGTTACCTCTTAATTCATTTAAGACAAACTATAATCTTACCAATATATCATATTTATATTATGATATGAAGAATTGTAAGTACTCGCTTACTGGTAAAGGTTTCTCTAATTGTAAACTAGTTAATGTTCATAGATGTTTCTCTGAAATAGAAACTAGCTTCGTTAAGAAAGGTTTTATTCCTTATGGACTATTTTATATGGAACAAACTTCTAATGTTAGCTATAAAGGTTGGAATGAAGTAGATGCAACTAGTCAGAATATTACAGAGAACTATGGTATAGATAGTAACGGTAATTGGATTGAAAGTGCTGAAATGCCAGTAGAGATTACTTATAGTAAACAACGAACTCTTCCTAGAAAGACAATAGTTAATATGTCTTATTGTTTAGAAAGATTTCAAAGTACAGAAGCACAAGGTTATACTATGAATTATGGTAATCTTACTCCTAGTAATTACGGAGATATAATAGTCCCTAATGAAAAGTATAATCCACTTAAGTATATTCTTAATCCAAATTATGACCCTAGAGAATGGTTAGATGACGAACATACTATGCCTAACTACAATAGAGATATTCATAGAGTTATCTTGAATAAAGATTTCGATAAGTATGAACTTGCTTGGAATGAATATTGCGTTGACGGTCTTAGTGGATTAGAAGATATAGTTAGAGACAGTGCTCTTTATAGTGCAATTAGTACAGGAAGTATTAATTGTTCTCCTGTTATACCTAATAGATTTAAAGATAACGCTGGTTCTTTTGCTCCACCTTCTGATGCTAATTCTAATAAGAAAGTACTTAATTATATATGTTCTCCTGACTTATTCTATTATTGTACTAATGGCAATAATATGCAAGTAAATGGAGTGTTTTTTGGTAGTGGCGAAACTGATGGAGATATTGGATATAATTATCTTGATTATGGACTAAGAGGACGTATTCCGCCACATTTATTCTATCCTATTAGTAATGCTACTGATTTGTCTTATACATTCTATCGTATGCCATTATTAAACCCATATAAATGGAATATTAGTAATGGAGAAGACGGAGAGTTCTACTCGGCAGATACGTTCTCTAAGTTAACTAAGTTAATATCATTATCTAATATGTTCTACTTTTGTATTATTCCTGCACATATTAACTTACCTGTTGATTCTTATGTAAACTGCATACAGTTACAAGACATATCTTCGATGTTCTTATCTGCACGGTTTGAATCAACATCTGCAATGAGACAACAAGTAGACGGAAACTTATTTAATAAGAATGTTAATCTTAGAAATATTAGTTATGCTTTTGCTAGTGGACAAACCGTAGGAGATTGGTCAGATAGAAGTCCTAAAAAAATAAATTCTACATTATTCAATGTTGATAAACATAAAAGACTTACTAATGTGACTGGTCTATTCTATAATGCTGTTTCTACTGTTGGTAGTGTTCCGGAATTTTGGAATTGGCTTAATACTTTAACTGCTTCTAATAGAGCTAATGTGTTTTATAAAATGAAGAAGTCTAATATTAGTAACTCTGAAAGTATTCCTACTGATTGGGCTAATGGAATGACAGATTAAAAAAGTTAATAATAGTATTGTGTAATTAAACAAAATTTAGTTTCTTGTAGCATCCCCCATAAAGGAGTTGTGATAACTTCACCACACCTCTTTATGGGGGAAGGTTGCAAAGAGTAATTAATAATCATTTAAAAGTAATTATCATGGATAATCGTATTTATAACAGAGCTAATTCAGCTAACAGTTTACAAATATCTATAATGGGTAAAGTTGAAGCTGTTTCAGAGTTTTATATTCCTAATGGAATGGGCGGTAAAGAACCATTCTTATTAAAGAATGTTACCGAAGACCCTATAACAGTTGAAGTAGTTCTTGCAGGTATGGACGAACCTATTACTACTGTTCTATATTCCGGTTGGAATGTTGAGTTAGTTAAACAAGTTAATAACGCTGAAGCTGATACATTACAATATGGGTACTAATACTGGTATAGGTATAGGTATCGGTATTCCTTTTAAAAATAATGCTCTTGGTGGAGATAGACCGTATCTTCCACCAGAGCTTAAAGCTAAACTTATTGGAGTTTGGGATAATTACGGTAAAAAGAATACTGATGCTGATAGGAATATTATTAAGAATAAGATTCCTAATGCAGGAGGAGATTTAGAAATATTTAATTCTGCGTATGAAGGTATGAGTGGATATAACGGTTATCCTGTTATATTCGGAGTAGATAAAACTTGGAAAAAAGTACCGACTTACAATTCTATATATAGTATTAATGATAATAAAATACATATTACTAAAGTATTAGGTGCGAATAGAGGTTTAATATTTAGTTATGTAAAGAAAAACGACCAATTATATGATATAACAGAAATACCTTCTTTTAAAATTAGAGTAAGTGGTTTGAAAGGAGATAGTAAGCTAAGATATTCATATATAAAAACAGAAAATGCAGTTTATCAAACTTTATTAGACTTAGACAATGGTATTCACAAATTACCTAAATCTCTTCGTCCAACTGATTCAATTATTAATGGAGCATGGATAGGATTTACAATAAGTCCTATTGTAGAAAATGAGAATAGTTTCGATTGTGATATTACTATTGAAATTTTACCTGAATACGAAGGTGCTTTTGTCACTGATGGAGTTAGTGATATGATTATTAGTCAAAAGACTCTTCAAGAAATGGGAGTTACTAAAGATTTTACTATCGTTAGTATGATTCATCAAATAACTTTAAGAGGTGCTACGGCTGCTGCATTAACTAATTATATTAGACAACCCATAGGATATGAGTATGTAAGAAATCATGTTGCCAATAGTGGTAAGACTGGAATATATGGATATGTAGTATATGATGTTAATCATTCTAGTGCTGACAATAGTCATATAATAAATACTATATTAGGAGATAAAAACGATTATTCTATACATATAACCGGTAATTTATCGCAAGGAAAATTTAGTGTACAAGGATATATAAATGGTGAAGATAATGTAGTTGAAACATCAAGAGTAGCTCATTATTGGACGTTTGCATTACTAGGTAAAGCTACCGAAGACGATATTAATCTTATTATTGGTTACTTTAACTTAGATAGAACGCTTAAAGCCGATATATATTGTAATATAGAAAGACAAGGTATTACTAATGATAATCATGCGGAGTTTAATGATAAACTTATTGATTACAGTGGTAATGGTCGAGACTTGCAGTTATTTAATATTGGCTGGAAAGGAGAGAGTGGTGTTGGAAGATATACGGAGGAATTTAAGAATGATTATTGGTTAGTTCATAAAGACCAAACGGGAATTATTAAAGACGGTAACTCTATTAAAGTTGTAGGAAAACTAAGTAATTATTATATTGTTTATCATAGTAGACTTAAAGCTACAAATGGTTTTAAAGTAAAAATAAAAGGAATAAAGACGGAAATAATATATAATTATATTTCTTCAGATAAAGAACAAAGCATTTCTTTTAAAGAAGATGGGATATATGATATTCCTGCAAGCGAAGCTGTTGATAGCACTTTTACTTTAGGATTTTATTTTAGGTTCGATGATATTAATCTTGATTGGATAGGATTAACTATTGAAATTATTCCTTCTAATAAAGGTGCTCTTTGTCTTGACGGTATTAATGACTTTGGTAAAGTTATTAATATGCCTATTTATAAGGATTATACTATTATTGCTGATTATATAAGAACTCAAATAAATATAAATGCTGAAGCTAATTCTGATTCATCTGTATTATCTAAGTCTGAATTACAAAGTGTTGGAGCTTTTATGTTTAATATAATGTTGAATAATAGAGAAAGTATTTCTTATTCTTTTGGACATAGAAATATAATTAACATAGATGATACAATAAGAGCAATATATTATCAGTCTAAATATATAAATAATGGTCAAAATATAGATATTGAATCTACATTTGTCGATAGTGATAAATTATGGCTTGGTACTTTTAGAGATAATGATAGTAGATTTCTTAATGGAGCTATCTATTTTCTTATGTCCTTTCCTTATTCCATGAATAAATTCTTAATCGAGCGCCAATTAAAGAAATATAAAGCAGGAACTCTATATAAAGACATGGTTGAATTTAGACCTGTTATTAAGAGTAATATAGATATTAAGAATATAGTCTATTTAGATAAAGATTCAAATGTAGTAAAAGCAGGAGATTATATTTCAATAGGAAGTAATATTAAAACTAGTATTACTGTTCTTGACGGTTATAAAATATCCAAAGTTTCTTCTACTGCTTTTAATAATATCACTATTGAAAAGTCTAATACAGATTTTATCTATGATGTAATCTTCTATGGTATTAAGAAGTCTCCTCAAAAGATAAATTTAGTTATTGAACAAGATAGTGATTATGTTCAATGAAATCCTAATATTAAAGCTAACGTATCTAAATATTCAGTTACTGCAAATATTAGGAAAACTGACGGTACAACATTGAAACTAGTAAATGGACAATTTTATTCTACTTCTATTACAGGTAATCTAGTATTGGATATTGTTCCTCCTTATAAAGTATAGGACTTACGATAACTACGAAGAAGACGAGCGTAGAGGATACGATGAACATCGTAGAGGATACGATGATGATGAACGTATGCTTCTTATGCGGATGCTCGGAGTAGGTGAAGATGAACGTTATGAATATGGTGATGAACACTTCAATAAACAGGAAGCTAAGCAAACTGTTGATGAGATGTACCATGTCAAAGACGGTAAGAAATATATCGGTGAGAAATACGATATGCAGAAAGCTCACGAAGTTTGTAGTAAATTCAAAGATAAACTAGAAGAAGATATAGAAGTTGCTGATGTATATGTAGCTATTAATGCTCAATATCACGACTACTGTAAGTTATTCGAGAAGTGGTTCGGTAAAGGAAACTTTGACGATATGATATTCGAGAGTGCTATCGACTTTTGGTTTGATGACGTTGATTTTGGAGAAGATAAACTCTGGAAGTATTTCAACGAGTTGAAGTAATACAAGTTCTGTTATATTCCTAAAGAGAGATTACTAAAGAATAGTAGTCTCTCTTTTCTTTTTAAAATAAAGTTTTATATTTGCCGTGTAATATAAAACTTAATGCTTATGGGAATCTTAATGAAAGTGTTATTTGTTGCTGTAATAGCCATTACTATTATAGCATTTGTATGGAAAGAAGCTACTAGTGTTCTTCCTGCAAAAGTTGTTACCTACATAAGAGTAGGAGGTGTGTTGTTAACTATTATTCTTGGTACTTTGTTATTCTTGCTGTAATATGGACTTCGGGAATATACTTAGTGAGATTCTACGTACTACGGCTACTAGTTTTGATTTTGCGTTTGTAATCTGTGTAAATGTGCTAGCATATCTAGTAATTAAACTAGTTGACAAACTTAATGGAAACAAAGTAGTAAGTACTTGGAATAAAAGAGTAATAACTCTAGTATGTGCTTTAATAATGGGAGTAATATACTTCTCATTAAAGCTAGGAGATGTTAAGGTAGTACTTAATTCTATTATTCTTAGCTTTATATTTTGGAGTTGGATTCTAAAACCAATATTCGCCTTCTTCAAGATAGATTATAAGAAGTTTATAATAGAAGATGATGAACCTAATCAATATCCAAAGTAAGTATTATTAGTAAGATTAACAAGTGAGAGTCGACTAGAGATAGTCGGCTCTTTCAGTATACACGCTCCTTTATGGGGGAATAAAAAGTATGTCCCACCTTCCTACGCTTTCATAGAAGCTCGCCATAGGACTTTAGTACCTTTCCTTAACTTACTATTATCCGACAGTATTGCGTGCCACCACGGGTCTTAAAATGCGTCATTTGTATAAAAATGTTTACAATGCGAATATCTGTAAGCTAGATAGCAAGCTAGATAGAAATGCTGAATTAAAATTATTAGTAAAAGTCTTGTCGATACCAATATAATAACTATATTTGTTATAATACTAATTCAAAATAATAGTGATATGAGTTCGTTAAATCAAATTGTATCTGAAATAGCTCATGCTATTCATCAGCCGAATAACTTTACTGCGAGACGTACTATTCGTAGTGCAATTATTCATACGTTCAATGAACAGATACGTCAGACTTATCAACGTCATGCTAATGTCGATAAGATATTAATGCAAAGATACAGGATAAGTTTAATTAATGTTCCTGACGGAGATATATTCCAAACTCTTGTTAGTACTAAGTATAAAGTTAAGAGAAGTAAGGATAGAGTTCCTAGACCAGTTCGTCTTGATAACAATTTACCATTTGTTAGTGTTCGTACTGTTGGATATGATAATATGGCTATTCCATTTATTAAGGAAGCAAATGCTCAATTTTATAAAGCTCTTCCAGGAATGTGTACCAGTTTAAGTTATGATTATATAAATGGTTATTTATATGTTAATAGTAATGGTAATCCACTTATTGAACCATTAGGTCATATTATCATTGAATCTCCATTTGAGATACCTACTGAAATTCCAATTGAAACTAATGAAAAAATGGAATCAAGTATTGATAATGATGATGAATTTATTATTCCTGAAGATATGGTAGAACGTATTAAAGATGTAATCTATAAACGTAATCTACTTAATGTCGAGAGAGTAACTAATGAAGTTCCAGTTAAAGATGATATAAACCAACAACAGATAGAAGTATGAAAGTAAATGCAATAGATAGATATGACATACGTAATATGTATACACATTTTATAGAGACAAGTGAAGAGGAGTACGACCTTGTGTCTCACAATATAGTCAGATATAAATCTTTGCTTTATCGAATTAAATACTCTATTGAACAAAATAGAAATGCTGTTGAAGCCATATTTGATGTATGTGTATATAACTACTGGGAATGGAATACAGATGAGTTAGATACTAATCAAAAAATGGAGAAAGCCATAGATGAGAAGTATGTTAAGTTTACGGATGTAAAACAATTAAGATATGGCAATCTTTATCGTAATCTAAAGCAATACTTTAGAGTGCTTCGTAAGATAAAAGATTGTGAGATAAGACAAGATGTATTAAAGAAGCGTAAGTTAATTACAAGAGAACAATACAAAAAGTATTGTTACCTGTTCTTTGGAGAAATAGGAAGGCAAGTATTGAGAGGAAAGATTTATAAGTTTGAGAAGAAAATAGGTTGCCTTATTATAGAAAGAGTAAAAAGAACTGAATCACATGTTACTGCTGACGGTAAAGTTATTAAGCATAGAAAACGTATTAACTTTGTAGAAACTAGAAGAAATAAAGAAGAACTTATTATTAAAGGACTTACGCCTTATAATAAAAAGAAACATCTTGAAGCTATTGCAAAAGGAGAGGAATATGACGGTGTTAAATATATATCTTATAATAATTCGGATTGGTCTTGTAGAGTTATCATGATTGACGGTGCAGTTAAGAATAGGACAGTATTTAAGTTTTGTGGTATAAATAATCACATGAATGTTACAAATGCTGAACTACTTGCAAAATGTCATAGTGTAGAAGATATAATAAATCTTGATACTGATATTAACAATCGTGTCTCTCTTATTTCTAAGTTTGACCCAAGTTATACTCAAAAATATATTAGAAACAATGAACAAAAACCTATCTTCAATAGAAACTATTATCGCAAGACTTGATAATGATTTCAATATTATGAGTAGCGATTATATACCTAGAGTTGGTGCTTGGTGTATAGATGCTATGAATGAAATGGGTATTCTTCAATATGAAGAAAAAGAAACTACTATTGAAGTTGTTGATAGAGTTGCTTATTTCCCATGTTGTATGAACGCATTTAAAGTGTATGCAGACGGGTGTGAGGTTTCCCCCATAAAGAAAGGGAACTGTTATTGCTCTTCAGGTACTACTGAATACTTCACTCAAGACCGAGAGAAATCTAGGGAACGAGAAAGTAAGCGTACTGTTGAAGTAGACCCTGAAAGCTATGAAGGACGTAATTACGTTTATCTTCGTGACGCTAATGCTATTCAATTAAACTTTGATACAGATGTTGTTAAAGTATCCTATCTTACAGTTAAGACTGTATATAGTGATACTTTTCATTGTAATATTCCTGTTATACCTGATAACGGAAAACTTATCGAAGCTCTTGAATGGTTTTGTATGTGGAAGTTACTAAGTAGAGGACTTAAACATCAAGTATATTCTCTACAAGGTGCCATGCCAGTTAATCCATATTTATTATGGAGAGATTCTCGTGACAGAGCAAGAGCTTCTGTTATTAATGAAAATCAAGATGCTAATTCTCATAAAGGTTGGGCATCGTTCTTTTATAATGCAACATTTAGACCTAGAGACTAATGGAGATAGTTAAAGAGTTAAACAAAGACGGAGGTTACGAATCCATTAAGAATGGTTCAATGACCCATGCTGTTAATGCTATGGTTTCTCGTGACGGTAATTCTATTCAGAACGAACAGTCAATCGAGAAAATTATAACATTAAGTGAAAATGAAGAGATAGTCGGTGTTATCTCTTGCTCTGATGAAATAGTCATCTTTACTAATAATAGTAAGATTAGAAGATATAAAGAATCTACTAAGGCTATTACGGAAGTTGCTACTAATTGGAATTATCAAGGCGGTAAAGTTATAGGTACATATACCTATAATGTGAATAACGAATTAATTGTTGCTATTACTGAACTTAATTCTGATGAAGAAGTTCCATTAAAGATAATTAATCTTAATAAACCTAATTACCTAGAAGGTGGAAGCGATATTAAATATACATTAGTTCCTAATATTCCTAAGACTAATCTTAATAATTCTAAGTTAGTATCAGGTAGTGCTATCTATAAAGGAATATATAATTTCTTTATTAGATATAAAGAAGGAAGTGATTATACTGGCTGGTTTCCTATTGGAACTCCTGTATTAGTATGGGATAAAGGAAATCAAACTACTATTGAAGATAATAGTTTTGGTTATGATGACAGTAGCGGTAATCTCCCTGTTAACTATAAGATAGGAAACTTTACTTTTAAAGAAGATACTAATCTAAATACTGAAAAGGTAAACTTAAATATCGAACTAGGGTTACAAATAGATAATTCAGGTCTTAATTATACAGCTTATCAAATAGGTTATATAATTAATACTCAAAAGGGAGATACTAAAGTATATAATACTTCTGATATAGATATTAAAACTAGTAGAATCACGATAGACGATGTTTATAACGAAACATTTAGTCTAGATGATATTACTAGTTCTTTCTTTAATCTATATAATGTAAAAACCTTATGTAACTATAACAATAGATTGTATGTAGCTAACTATAAGGAAGAAAACATTAATAGTCTTGTAAGTTCTATTGATACTAGTAATATACAAGTTCGAGTTAAAGATTTTATCGGAAATAAATCTATAATGAGACGTAGTGTTACTAGAGCTGCAACTTCGTCAATAGTTAATAATCCTAGAACATTTGATATTAGCAAAGGATATGTAGTAACTATTAAAGGACGTGCTTATGGTGACGGTAGTGAATATAAAGAAGTTACTAGAAAGTTCTTTCTTACTCGTATTGGTAAGAATAGTTATGATACTTATTGTTTAATGATTTCATCTCAAGACTTTATTAGAGCTTTCTATAAAGATAGTGGTTACGATAGTCATTCTACTCCATTCTACGTTTCTTATCAAAATACAGATAATCTATATGAAGCTGCTACTGCCGTAGTTGTTAAACCCGATGATAAAGATTGGTATATACTAGAATTTAGTAGATACGGAAGTACTTACTATGATGAGATATATCCTGATAAATATTCTAGTATATTAAGTTTAGGATTCGTAAGTCATCCTTATGTAAGATATGGACGTACTAATGATTTGTTTACTAGCACTCCTTATAGTGCTCCTAATATTCAAAGAGAGTTTAATACTGACTTTAAAGTAGTATCAATTGAAGAATTTGACTTAAATATAGATACTAAAGAAATTATCGAGCCTATGTGGTTTTACTTAGGAGATGTTACTATTGGGGAAGAAACATATAAATTAAAATACGACCGTTATAATCCTGTTGACTTTTATTATAAAATATACGATATGTCTACTGGAAGTCCTGTTGATAAAGGAATGAAATTTAGACGTTCTTTTCAAACAGCTTATGTGGACTATGGAGGAGTATTAGATATTATTAAAGCTAAGTTTCCTAATTCAACTATATATACTATTGATGAATATGAAACAATTAATCCTACGGGAGCAATAAATGATGTTAAGACACAAGCTGAAGGAGGATTAACCGAAGGAGATAAACTTAGAATTGCATATGATGTATCTAAGAATAAGTTTATGTTTGCTACTAAATATAGTAGATTAGACGATAGTTATTGGCATCGTAGAGAAGATGCTATTTTAATTGTTAATAGTGAAGGTGAAACTAGTAGACATACAATAGATGAATTATTTCCTAACCTATCTGTTAATTTCAATAATGAAAATAAGTCTACACAAGACTTAATAAATGAAATTGAAGGAATACATGAAACAGTATATAAATGGAAAATAGATAGAGAACCAACAGATGATGATTTCGATATTAATGAAAGTTATACTGTTGATTTTAATACTATAAGCAGTCTTAGTGCTGATTTAGGTTCTACTAAAACATTTACTGACTTAAAAGCCTATCCTATTGGTTATATTAAAGAAACAGTAGAAGAAGGTAATCAAACTATTATAACTGCTGAAAAAGAGTTCATGATAGTTATTCCATTTATAAATTATCTGAGAACTGTTTCTAATTATGATTACACAGGTAATGAACGTTATACTATTTATGATAGAATAAGTGTTGAAAGTACTAAAGTCTATGAAGGAGTATTAGGTGACTTATATATTTGTTTTCAAAAGAATAAGAAGTTTAATCTTGACGGAATTAGCAATTATGACGGTTTACTTCTTGATATTCCTACTTTTGGTAAAGACAATGTATTAGCAATAAGCGAAGGTGGTATTCGTTCTAGTGGTAGCGAATTCCTTGAACTACATAATAACGATAAATATAAAGAACTTCGTGTTAGTGATCCTAACGGAGGTTATATTAGTTATGCTTTTGGATTTGCTTCTCCTAAGATATTAGATAGTGAAACTAAACCTGAAGATACAGAATTTTATTCAGATAGTGCTAAGTATGCAATTAATCAATGTGTATATAACTTCTTTGTACATTATGTATATCCTAATGGTAATATTACTGACGGTATTAATATTCCTAATACTATGAGTTATTCAGAGACTATTAGTTTAGGTATAGCTAATGAAGGTAATACACCACTAACAATGGATATAAATGAAGACACTCTAATATCTGATATTAAGACTAAGTTCGATGCTTATAAAAGTCAATATGGTAATATTAATACTAATAATGCACATGATGTAGTTAATATATTTGATAGCATTAGTAATGTAAGATTCTGTAATATATTTCCTAAATATAATTCTAATGGTATTGCTCTTTATAAAAACAATAATGGCAATCGTATGTTTAGAGGAACTAGAAATCCTAGTTACAGAGGAATTCATCAGATAGAATTCTTATTTGACAACATACCTATGAGAAAAGAGTTCGTAGGATATTTTATATCTTATGAAAAGACAGAACCTATATTAGTTAGTGAAGGTGTTCCTGTACGTAGAGATGATGATTTTAATACTGCATTTAATGAACAAGTTAATAATATTCGTTTCTATTATCCTGAATTTGATATTATAAAGAAGTCAGGTGCTGGTAATATATTTATTACCGATAGTCGTTATACTATGGGTAACTCTTATAAAGGTCCTATGTTTACTGACTATTATAGTAGTGATACTGATTTTAATCAATCTCGTCCTTCAGAAGAATTTGGAGATATTAGAGCTGTTAAAAGCTCTACTATTATAATGGCTGATAGCAAAGATGATAATAATGCAGGTAGAGAAGCTGTTGTTAATCTTGTTTTGAATAAGTCATTAAAGTTAGGATTCTATACTGCAAATGGTAGAGGTTATGTAAATAGCTTATTACTTAATATAAGTGATAACTTATATATGTCGGAGAATAAAGACCTTATTCCACTTGGCTATATTAAGTATGTTAATCCAACAGGAGATACTTATAATTATGGTTATGAAGATTATATCTATAATTATAATTATTACTTTATGACAGCATGTGTTTATGCCTTTAATCGTAATGGTGTATATTATGATACTACTGACCCAATACCTAAGAAGGCTACGGATAATACTAATCTTTATCCTAATTTCCCTAGAGTACATTGGGATAGTGAAAGAGTAGGTAATACTCCTATAAGTAGAATAATTCTTAATTATTATTCGCTATATCCATTATTTGCTAAAACTATTAAGACATCTCCCGATGAAAGATATTATACTATTCATACTGATGATAATTCTTTTGTTCAGAATGTTCGTATGATTCATCTATTGCCTACTACTATTAATGATACATTTGAAATAAGTAGTATGTATCTCGATTATGCAGGTAAGAAATTTATTAATTATAATGAATTATTATATAGTAACTTTGTTACAGAATATCGTCAAACTATTCGTAGAAGTGATGTTATTAGCGATGAATCAGTAGAGAATAAATGGCGAATATTTAGACCTAATGCTTATAAGATAATTAGCGAAAATAAAGGTGACATTATTAACGTTATTGGTATCGGCACTTATCTTATAGCTCATTGCGAACATTCGATGTTTATCTTTAATAGAGATAATACACTTTATACTAAAGATAAAGATGTTCAAATGTTAATGCCTGATGCTTTCGATATTGATTATCAAGAGGTATTTACTAGTGAGAAAGGATATGGTGGTCTACAAGATTTTGAAGCATACGTATGTAATGAAGCTGGCTATATATTCTTAGACAGAAGTAAGAAGAGGTTATATAGATTTGATGAAAAGAATCTAAATGACCTAGGTGACGGAGTACAGTCTATATTAGATGAGTATTTAACTAGTAATACTCAAATACTAATGGGAATGGATAAGGAGAATAATCGGTTGATTTGCTCCTTTATGGGGGATGTTTCAGACTTTACCCTTAGTTATAACTTCGTTACTAATACTTGGATAAGTGTACATACTTATTTATGTAGAGGATTTTATAATACAAAAACTAATTTGTATATTAGTTCCTTCAACAAGAAGAATATTATAGGTCAATTAGGATTCGTAAAGCCTTTGAGTTATCTTAAATATACAGACTTTGAGATAGCTGCTAATAAGAATCCTTTCTATGTAGGAGACAACAATAATACTATGGTAGTCGATGTATTATTCAATCTTGAATATGATACTATTAAAGTACTTAACTACATAAGTTATGACTTATATAAAGCTAATGACATTAACTTTGCAGGTAACAAGATATTATTGTTTAGTAATACTTCGATAAGTAGACTTGAAGATATTACCGTTAATGAACGTAATACTTTCGATACAGCTAAACCTTATTATGAACATGGTAAATGGAATTATAATTATTTCCGTAGTGTTCTAAACGAAGTAGTTACTAATTATCCAATAGATAGACTTACTGGTAAGTTGACTGTTGATGTTGATAAGAACTACGAACCATTTAAATCCAATCTTATTAATGGTAAATATCTAGGTGTGCGTTTTGTAATTAATGACGGAACAGCTAAGATAGAGATTAAGAAGATTGAATGTTATGTTAATAAATACAGAGAATAATGAAACGTATTAATGAACAAAGACCTAAAGCATTTATAGGTGCTGCGATTTCTGTTGGTACTAATATTGTTAGCGGTATCATAGGTAATCGTAAGAAGAAGAAAGCTGAACAAGCCGAAAGGTTAAGACAAGAGCGTCTTCAAAACCTACAAGACAATCAGGCTTTAGCTAGTGCTCAAAATGAGAACATGATGTCCGAAGAAGAGAAGTCACAGTTCTTAAGCCAATACTTATCTAAGGGCGGGAAAGTACGAACCTTCCCCCATAAAGGAGCGAAAGCGCGTATTGTCGAGGGTGGTACAGCTATTCCTATTAAGAAAGATTCATTTCTTCTTAAAGGACGTAAACACAATACTGGAGGTATTGTTATTGATGCAGGTAAGACAGGTGTTGAAGCTGAAGGTGGTGAAGTAGTGCAAGTTACTCCTAAGCAACTTAAAGTATTCAGTGCTCAACCTATACTTAATGGTAATAGTCCGGCTGAATTAGTTCAGAAAGGTGCTAAGCCTTCTAAAGTGTTTAATGCTCAAGAGTCATTTAAAGATAGAAATGGTCTTAATGATGATGGTACTAAAAAGAAAAGAAATATGAGAACAATAACTGGTAAGAAAAAGCTAGGAGGGTTATCTCGTAAGAAAGATTACGGTTCAGATAAGAAACCTTATCCTAGTGTTAAGTCTAAAGACTTTGCAGGTGGTGGTCGTAGTTATCCTATTCCTACTAAAGCTGATGCTCGTGATGCTCTTAGATTAGCCGGACTTCACGGTCGTTCTGATGTGAGAGCTAAAGTATATAAGAAATATCCTGAATTAAAGAAATCAGCTCTTGGTTCTAGGACAAGATTATTAAAGGATAACTATAATAACTTTGGTTTAGAAAAGGATTATAGTAATAGTTTTGCTCCTAATGCTTTGACTAAAGCTAATATGAATTCTGTTAAGACTAATAGTGTAGTTCCAAGTAAACCTGTTGGAGTTTCTATTAGTTCTAGTACTAGTCCATTATCTAAATTTAGTAGATTTGGAAACTTTATGAGCGGTATAGGTGGAGAAGCTATTAGTGCTGGTATTGGAGCATTGGGTAATATTATAAGTGGTGTTACTAATAAGAACAGTATTAATAATATTCAAGCTCCTACTAGACCTAGAACTATAATTCCTGCAAGGATGAGAACTACTTATAATATAAATCCACAATTAGCTGAAAGTCGAGATTCTGAAAGAAATATGGCTAGAATTATTGATTCTAATACTTCTAGTTCGTCAGGAAAGATTGCTCGTATTCAATCTTTAGCTAATCGTGGAGTTCTCGAACGTAATAAACTAAGAGGTATGAAAGAGAATGTTGAGACAGACCTTCTCAATCGTTCTGCTCTTAATCGTCAAGGAGTAGAAGCTGCAAACAATCAAGTATTAAACGCTTATGATAATGCAGTTACTCAAACCGAAAACGAAAAGATTCAAGCAAGAGCTAATAATCGTACTAATATAATTGAAGGTCTTACTAGTGCGGTTAGAGATTATCAATTAGGTATGGATAAGAGACGTTCAGAAGAAAATGCTACTGCTGCTATGATGTCTGCAAATCCTGAACAAATGGAACTATTCTTAAAATTGATGGATAAGAATAAAGGTAGATTGAGTAAAGTACGTAGTAGTCTATTCAGATGTGGTGGTAAGAAAAAGATTGCTTAACTATAAATACTATAACTATGCCGATAGATATTAGAACAGCTGGTTATCAAAAGAGGGAGCGGGTTGCCGCTCCTTTAGATGTTTACAATAGTACGTTAAATACTCTACAACAGAAACATGATACTGCTATTGAAACTAGTAATCAGATTAAAACGTTTCTTGCTAATAAGCAATTAAACGAAGCTGAAAATGAGTGGCTCGATAAATATTCGAGAGATGTTAATGCTCAAATAGAAGCAAGTGCTCAAGAAGGTAGTTATGCTACTGCATTGACTACTGCAAGAAGATTAGCCGGAGAAGTTGCTAGTAATCCAGGACTTATTGGTCGTGAGCGTTATCAACAAGAGTTTAAAAAGTTCCAAGACGAAGTTACTAATAGTGATGCTTATGATGGAGATGTTAAGGCTTATACATTGGAACAGAACAAATATAATTATCAAGACCAAATAGATGAAACAGGTAAAGTAATAGGTGGTAATCAATTCCAACCTAATTATCGTCCTGTTGAACAAATAGATTATAATACTTTATATCAGAAAGTATTGTCTACTGTTGGTGTTGATTCTAGTTCAGGCGAACAGTTAGTATGGGGTGATGCAGAAGGTAATCTTAAAGAAGGTCAAGGAAATATTGCTGCTGGTGATGTTCCTTACCTTAAAACTTCCGGTGGTATTCAACAGTTATCTAAGGAGAAGATACGTGCTGCATTTGAAGCTGCATTAAATGAAACTCCTGGTGCTCGTGCTTCTCTCGAACAAGACTATAAAGTAAATGTTTGGAAAGCCAATAAAGGTAATAAGAACAATCTTGTTACTAAGCCTGATGGAACTATTATGTCACAGAGAGAATTTGAAGAGAATCTATTTGCTCCTAGATATGCTGCTTCTGCTTATCGTAGAACTGAAAGTAGAATTAGTCCTGAATTAGGATTTAATCTATTAGCTGCCGCACGTAAAGCTGCTGCTAAACCTAAGACTGGTAAAGAACCTGAATTATTACCTTCTATGCAAACAGTTGGTGGTAAAGAGAAAGTAGAGCCTGATACTCCTGCTAAGGTTGCGTCACAATTGAATACACTTAATAGTCAATTAGCCAATATGTTTGCTACTTATGGAATATCTAAATCTGTTCCATTAGATAAAGCGTATGCTCAATTAAGGTCAAGTATTGCTAATAATAGCAATCTGTCTGATACAGCTAAGAAGCAAGCATTGGATGAAGCATATAATTATTATAGTGGTATTAATAACGCTAATAATAGATTAGATGCTATGAAAGGACATCTTACACAAGATGAACAATTTGCATCTGATTTCTTAGGTAAGAGACTTAGTAATGGAAATATGGCAGATACTAATAATCCTATGCAACGTGAATATGCTAATAGAATGAACAAGTTATTCACAGATTCGCAAGGTAATAGTTTCGATACAGTTCTTGTTAATCCTATTAACGAAGCTAGTAAGGCTGCTATTATATCTAAACTAAGAGTTGATATGGGTCTTACTAGACAAGATGTATCATTCTCTAAAATAGGGGATAAAGAATATATTCGTATTAGTAAAGATGCTTATACTCGTTTAGCTCCTGAAATAAGTGAAGTATTAAAAGTTAATCCTATTGGATTTACTAATGAAGGTGTAGAACCTAAATCATTTACTAGAGCTGATGAAGTCTATCATGGTAATAAATATTATGGTAGTAAAGTCACTGCATTTATGGCTGGCTTTAGAGCACTTGGTCGTGGAGAGATAACAACTGCCGGAAGTGATAAAAACTCAATAGCTTATGTATATGAGAAAGCTGCACAAATATCTAATGCTGCGACTGAAAGAGTATCTAAAACTCTTCCTCCTACTTATGTAGACTTAGCGGTATTTGACTTACCGCCTCATGTTGTTGCTTTAGGTCAAGGCTTTGAATCTGAACAACTGAAAGACTATAATGAACGGGTTATGAATATGGTTAGTATTGCTAATCCAGGAAGTATAGTTATTAAGAAACGTAATGAAGAAGGAGTTCTTGAAGTTGTTGAAGATAGTAGAGATAGAGATGCTATCATGCAAACTATTCAAGCACAAATTAAGAAGAAGAATATTAATAATGGTTGGTGTAGTTCTGCTTCTACTGGTGAATACGGTATATTCTTAAATATTCCTTATACTGTAAAGACAGGTAAGAATGTTGGTAAGAATCCTGATTCTGATATGGAAGATAGAATACAGAATGCAGTAGCCGGAGACTATATGATTACAGGTGCTGTACTTAATGATGAGATAGAGAGATTTAAATCTCTGCCTGCTGTTAAAGCATGGGACACTCTCAATTCTATTAAGTATAATAACGCTCTTAAAAGAGGTTATCGTTTATCAGATAGTGAATTTGGAGACGGTAGTTATTCAGCTGTTACTGACGGTAACCTGTATCAAATACTCGATGCTAGTGATTCTCCTGTAATTAAGATTACTGAAAGCGAGTTATTTGAACGTATGCTTCAAAACAATCAAGCTAATGCTGTTCTTGCTCCTGTTAAAGAAGATATAGATTTGATTAGTGCTAGAAATGGTTCTATTGCAAATTCCCCCATAGAAGAGCAACAAGTGATTGCTCGTCCGCTTATGCAGAAGGCTATGATAATGGCAGGTGCTACTGGTAATCTAAATGAATTAGATATAGATACTAAGAGACAAGTATTTCAATTCTTTAATCGAATGTATTCTAGTCTTACAGGTGAAACTCCTAGTCAAGTTATACTTAATCAAATGAACGACTTAATGAAGTAAGCGTATGCCAAACATGTTTGATAATATATCAGTAGAAAAAGCTCCACTAACTAGTGGGGCTAATTCTGTTAATATAGCTAATAATGTTCCTACTGTTACTAAATATAAACCTGATGTTGTAGCACAGGGCGACTTTATGTTTCGTAATCTTACAGGTAAAGAAGTGTTTACTGGTACAGAGGAAGATTATCATTCATTAGCTAAGTATGGTGCTGAACCTAATAGATATCAAAGTAGAGAAGAATTAGAAACTCTACGTGCTAAGAATCAATCAGCTTGGAAACAGGCAGGTAATGCTTTAGGACAAACTATTGGTACTGTTATTGGTGATACTGTTGGAGGTATGGGTATGCTAATAGATTTAGCTACTGCCGGATTATGGGATGATAAACCTTTTAGTAATCCTATTACAAGAGCTGGTGATACTATATCTGATTATGTTCGTGACGATTTATTTCCTATATATCGTGAGAACCCTAATAAAGCATTTGATATGAATGACTTTTCAGGTTGGTTCTTTAGTCAAGTTCCAAGTATTGCTAGTTCTTTATCTTTAATGATTCCGGGAACTTTATTAACTAAAGGTGTTGGAGCTGTTGGTAAAGGAGTTGCAGCATTAGGACGTAGTAGTTCTAAAGTAAGCCGTGCAATGAATTGGGCAAAGAAGGCTACTAAATTAGATAATATATATCGTGCTAATAGATTAAAGATATTAACTAATGATGGTATTACAGCTATTGGTATGCGTTTAGGTGAGAATTATCAAGAAGCTCGTGGTGTTGCAGAACAGATAGAAGGTGAAGCGTTGTCTTTATTTAATGGAATGTCCGATGAGGAATTTCAAACTTGGTTAGATAATAATCCTGATATTGCAAATGAGACTAAAGGTAGAACTAAAGAAGAAGCCGCTCTTATAGTTGCAGATAAGGCAGCTATGCGTAACTTTGGTTATAACGCAGGTAACGTATTCTTTGATTTCATGCAGTTACGTGCTGTTAATAAAGCAATAGGACAAGTCAATCGTGCTATTACTCCACGTATTCGTTATTCACAGAATCAAGCTCTCGATAGAATAGCTTCTACTGGTGTTGAATCTGCTAGTCAAACTTTAGGTCAAGCGGCAAAAGGTACTATTAAAGATTTTGCAGGTAAAATAAATCGCTTTGTTAATTCTAGTGAGAATCTACTATTATTTGAATTAACCGAAGGTATTGAAGAAGCTATTAACTTTATAGGTCAAGAAGAAGGTACTTTATATGGTCGTTACCTATTAGGTCAAGCTGAACAATATAATGGTGCTGTATCTATGGATAGAATAGAGAAGTACTTGCAGAATCCTCAATTATACAATGCTGCACTTTGGGGAGTTATTGGCGGTATTACTTTTGGTGGTACTATGTCAGCCATTAATAATCGTAAAGGTGGTAATATAGAAGAGAAACAACGTATTGCTGAAATAAATGGTCGTGAACAGGTATTCAATGAGTATGCTCGTCAGATGCAGATTATTGATAATGGTGAAAATCCATATCAAATAGAACGTGATGCTAATGGTAATCCTATTACTTATTTAGATGACGGTACTGTTAGTCAAGACTCAACAGTTGGTACTACTCGTTATACTAAGGTTAGTCCTGAAGAACAAGAAGATTTGCGGGCAGCGGCTAAAGAGAAGTTTACTACTACTCTTACTTTAAATGCTATTCGTTCAGGTAATTATGAACTACTTGAAGATTATATTGAAGACCCTAGACTAAAGAAGAAACTAGTTGATTCAGGTCTTGTAGATGATGCTGAATATGATAGAGATACGCAAGAATTAAAGAAAACTATGCGTACTGTTCTTGATAGATACGTTAATTATTCTACTGCATTACGAAGTGCTAATATTGATGATGCTTTACTAGATGTTGCTATATCAGAGAATATAGTTAATGCACAAGAAGCTGACTTATTAAATAAGCGAGTAGAAAGACTTAATGCTATTCAATCTCAATTAGAGAATAGCATACCGGCTATTAATGAAGTTCTTAACCCAATGGCTAAGAATCGTATGCAGTTAGGTATATTAGAACAGTATCGTAGAGAAGTAATGTCTACTTATAATAGTCTAAAGAATAGTAAAAATCCTTTAGATAGAGCACAAGCTAGTCAATATCTTGATTTATCGCGAATAATTGAATCTAAGGTTACAGACTTACGAAGAGGTTTAAGTCCTATGGAAAGTTTATTCCTAGATAATGTTCGTAGTGTAGAGAATATTGCATTAGGAATAGAAGGTAGCGAAGAACAGAATAACTTAATCAAGAAACAAATAGAAGAACTTGATGAAAATGATGTGGCTCTGTTTAAACAGGCAGGTAAAGACTTTAGTCTTGGTACTCTTGCTAAACAAGTTCGTAATATTAATTCAGAGTATATGGATAATATGGGACAGATACTTCTTGATGAAATTCGTAGAGATAATTATCGTTCTCGTATTATTACTACTAATGAACAAGCTAAGGAATTTGAAGATACTCGTAAGAAAGAATTAGAAGATGCAGCTAAGAATTTAGTTAAGTCAGCAAAGAAGAATCTTAATGACTTTGTTAACATGGCTAATGAAGAAGAGCTTGGTAATCTTGAGAAAGCACTAGATAATGCGTTTACTGATGAAGAAAGTCAGAATACTAGCAATAAGAGTTTATCTAATGCTGTTAGTATTTTAACTAATTCAGAGAATGGTAAGAATGAAATAAGTAATCTAAGAGAAGCTATTACTAAGAGAAGAAACAAGTTATCTATACAGAATGAAGTACAGCAAAGACAGTCGGAGAATCAGCAAGGAAACTCCTCTATGGGGGAAAGGAGGAGCGAAGCGACGACTCAAGAAGAACCAGAGGTTAAGCCTAAGCCTAGACCTAAACCAAAGACTGCAAAAGAGAAGAAATTAAAGGAAACGTTAGACAAAGTAGTATCTCAATCTAATTCAGGTATTGTAAATAAGTCTAATATAGGTAATCTTGAATTTACGATAGTAAATCCTTTTGCAAGTCTTAGTGATGTATCTCGTAAACCGGTTAAAGTTAGCGATATTGATGTTCGTATTAGTAAGTTTGGTAATGTAAGTATTGATGGTTTAGATGCTAAAGGCAATATAATTGCTGATGTTAGTATTGAAGAACTTAATGCAGCTATTGCTATTGGAGATGTTACTGTTGTAGATACTTCTAAGAAAGAAGATACTAGAACTGATGATACAGTTCTTGAATCAGCTATATCTGATAATGATTTAGAAGGTCAGCGTCAACGTATAGAAGAAATTAATCTTATCATAGACTTGTATAATCAGATACAAGGCAATGAAGTAGAAGGTAAGACTTTTACTAGTCTTAATGATATGATGGTATATTTACAACAACTTAATCCTAGAGCTATTAATCTGTATAATGATATTAAAGTTTTAGCTAATCGTCAAATAGTAAACGGTAAGATAGTTAACGTTGATACAGAAGTTAAGACACCTTCTGATATTATACAGTCTGCAAGTAAGACATTAGAAAATGCTATTGCAGAAGATAAACAACGGGCTAAAGATAATGGTTATTTCTTTAATCTAGTTAATCTTAACGATAGTAAAGTTTACTCTCGTATTGGTCAACTTAAATCTAATGATACAGTTAGTGTAGAATTAGACGAAGACAATAACCTTATCGTTAAATCTCGTGGAATTAAGATAGGTGAGTTTCCTAAAATTAATTATAATAATGGGAACGTTGAAGTTATAAATCAAGGTTGGAGATACACTGTTAGAAATGGTAGTATAGATTTTATAACACAACTTCAATCTATTATTAGTAATGAAGATGAAAGTGCTAAAGAGTTTGTACAAAAACTTAATAATATACGTCGTTTGTATCGTGTTCGTAATAACCCTGAAGTTGAAGGAACATTCGGACATCAGCTTAATGCTTTACAAGAGAATGAGAACTGGAAGAATCTAACTAGTTTATTCGGTGATACTCAAACTAATCTATTAGATAGGATTAGACATCTTAATAGTATTATATTCTTTAATAATGCTCTTAATGTTAATCAGTCTGATTTTAGTACCATTGTTAATGATTCGTTAACTAATTGGATGAATAAACTCAAGAAGTCTTATACGGACATTAATAACTTAAAGTCCTCTATTAGTAAAACTAAGTCTAAAAAGAAACGTCTAGTTGTTGGACGTACAAGTTCAGGTAGTGTTATTTATGCTAAAGATAAACAAGGCAATCCTATATATCGTAAGTTTGGAGATGTTACTACTAGTGAAGCAACTGATGGTTATCGTTTAGTAGTAGGAGTTGACGGTGGAGTGGCTGATATTAAAACCAATAGTATTATTGCAGCTAGTCGTATTCCTAGAAATGTAGTAGGTATGACTATTAAAGATTCAGAAGGAAGACTTATTGCAGTTCCTAGTCGTGAGAATACTATGAGTAATAGTGAAACCGGTGCTACTGAATATACTAAAAGGTTTAATGAAGGATTAGATAAACTACTTCATTCTTTATTGGATGCCACTCTACAAGGCAATGAAAATCTTCATACTCAACTATTAGAAGAAGTATCTAAATATATAGGTAAACAGAAAGTACTGTATGGTTATGAAGTAAGAGGTCATGCTTTAATACCTATAAATAAAGTTGCACCAACTATTTATTTTAATCTTAAAGATAGAAATGTAGCTTTTTCTATTCCTGGTGAACTTAAACCTAGAAGACTTATGGCTCGTATGCCTAATGGTTTTGTTCCTACTAATAATCATGGTAACTTTAGTAAAATGTTACAAGAAGTATATGCTTTACTTACTCGTAATGTTGTTAATTCGGCTATTCGTGGTGAATCTAGTTTATTTAGAGTAGTAGACGGTAAGTTACAAGCTAAGATACCTAATATACTTCAAGACGAATGGTTTGATACTGGTTATAGTAGTTATGAAGAATTTGTAGCTAAGGACGGAGTATTGGTTACTGATTTAGGAAGTGTTACTGATAGTAAAGGTAATATTGTTAGTAACTTTAATTATGTTGGTGATGTTTATAATAGGACTATCACTCTTATGAATCCTAGTCGCAATGCTAGTCGTACTGACGCGGCTGACGCCGCTACTTCCCCCATAAAGGAGCAACAAACTGTGTCTCCCGTAGTTGTACCTGACCCACTTGCTAGTCAAGACAGTGCTCCTCAAGTAGGTACTCTTATGGAAGTTGCACAAGCTAACACTGATAATCCTAATCTACTATCTGTTATATCTGCATTAGAAAGTGCTGGTATTAAACTTAATCCTGATATTGAAATAGTAGGTGATGAAGGTAGATTTGCAGGAATAGTCGCTGGTGGTAATACTATTACTCTTAGTAATCGTTTTAATAGTCTTGCTCCTGAACGTAGAGTTCTTACTCTTATACATGAAGGTGTACATTATCTACTTAATGATGAACGTGCTAATATAGAACAATCATTCGGAGACTTATACGATAAGTTTGCTAACTTTATTAATCAAGATTCTCGTCTAGTAGATGAGTATGGAGATTTCTTAAATAGTAGTAAACCTAGAGCTGTTGCTATTGAAGAGTTTGTAGTTGAAGCTATTACTAATCGTACATTTGCTAGATTACTAGCTAGAATTAAGTATGATTCTAATCCTACTACTGAATCAAATAACCTATTTACTAAAATAGTAGATGCTTTAGTAGAATTAATAGGTAAAATAGGACAAATAGATAATACATTACTTGGAGAAGTTCGTAATCGTTTATCTACTATTGGATTAGAAACTAGTGATACAGCTAGTACTTCTACTGTTACTCATGACGATACTTTTGATAGAGCAGAGGAAGATGTTAGTGTTCCTACTGATGATGTATTTGATATTCCTGATATAGACTTAGATTTAGATAGTAGTATAAGTGATAACTACCGTCAAGTCGATAATTTCGATAGTCTGATTGAGGGATTGAATAATCGACAAAAGGCTATTGTGACGCATTTGTTTGACACTGGTGAGCTTAGTTTTGTATGTAGTTAAGTAAGATAAGCCTAGAGACGAAAGTCCGGCAGAGAGCCTTAGAATGAGCCATTTTAAGCGCATCTGCCGGACTTTTATATTTTCCTTATCTTACTATCACGACAGCATATAAAATGCGAAATTCGGCAGGAATTTGCGGTCTACGGGCATCCGTCTGCATTCGTAACGTGCGGTTTTCGTCCGTCTAATGAATCTATTTGATAGTATTGATAATAATGTTATCTTTGATAATGTTAGTAATAACTTAATTAATAATATAAAGTGTATGAGTTGTATTCCTAGTAACCCTAAATTAGATAAGCTACTACCGCTTACTAATAACGATGTTAGAAAATCTACTGAATACCTTGCTACTATCGAAGACAATAGTTTTCGTGATTGGTATAAAGAAAAGACTGGTAGAGATTTTAATGATGAGAATATTGATACTAATACTGTTAATGCTATAATAGCATATAATAACAGAGAGACTATCAATACTAAAGATTATGTTCAGAACGTTCGTACTTCACGGACTGGTGTATTTGGTAATGACATAGCGAAAGAAGACCACGCTATTAATATTCTTGCTACTATTTATTTAAAGAGTCAAGGAAGTATTCGTAAAGCTCTTGCTAATAAAAAACGTAAGGGTGAAAACGAAGTAATAAAGGATAAAGCCGGTAATGAGTTAAGTCCTCAAGCCGCTATAAAGTTGACTATGATTACTTATCTTAATAGACATCTGAAAGAGAATGATAAAAAACTTACTCAAGAACAAAAGGCTTATGTAGGTACTATTATTCGTAATCTTTACGATGGTGGTAATTATAATCGTAATGAGTTATTTGATATAGTAATTAACTCACCGGAAGTAGTTAGTCTTAGCAAAGAGTTTGGTATAGATACTAATGAAGATTTTGAATCTAACGATGATGTTAAAGAAGATAGTGAACAGAACTCTCGTCAAGATGACCAAGAAACTATTGCTGCTCTTCGTGCTGATTGGTCTGAATTATCTGACCAACGAAAAGATATAGATAAAAATGTTAGTAAAGAAGTAAAAGAATGGTTCGCTCGTTTACCTAAGACAAATAGTAATAGTTTTATAAATGAACAACCTGATACTTCTAATAATACTTATTCAGGCATGGCTGAAAGTGCTACTTTTTCTAGTTCTTTTAAAGCTATTAATAACTATGGTAATTTCTCTAGTGTAGACGCTATGATAGAGAGTTTTCATACTATTGCTGCAAGATTTAAAGAAGTATCTCATTTAGAATATGCTGCACGTTTACTAGAAGACGAAGCCAATGTTCAGATGAGAAATAAGATATTTACTCAACTAAAACAATCTATTTGGGAACGTAATGAAGTAGTTTATAGTCAAGACGGTTCTAATGTGATTACTAAGAATCGTAATACTTTTCCTAAACTTAATCTACAAAACAAAATACTTAATAGTTTCGATTCACTTATTCACAATCCTTCTATTATGGCTAATGATATTGCCGTATTAGACGAACTTAAAAACAGATTATCTACACTAAAAAATTCTAACACAAATGAAATCCAAGAAATTACGGAGCAAATTGCTACAATTTTTAATAAGTATAACTTCGGCATCAATAGACAGGGTGTTGTTAACTACGTTCGTAACTTCGGTGATAACCAACTTTCTAATATCTCTTCTATTGTCGATGATTTGTTAGAGTTTAATAAAGTAGTAGGTAAGGCGACTAATCTATTAAAGATAGATAATGAAGCACAACGTATCTATTATGCAAGTGAATATGCTAAAACTAAAGAGAATGAAGAATATGTGGTAGTTCCTTTTGATAAATCTCAACTACAATACAAAGGTGGTTATGCTAATAATATAGCTAATCGTATATCTAATAGATTTAAAGATTATCAGATAGTAGATTCTGAATTTAATAGTATTAATGCAGAGAACAATCTAGTTAGTGATATTCTAAAGAATAACTATATTAGTAAGTTCTTTGAGAGAATTAACGATAATCGCTATAATGATAATCCTGTTAGTAATACCGAACTACGTGATTACTTAGTTAAATTTACTAATATTCCTCAATACAGATATAGTAATATTCTTATTGAGAAAACTTTGTCTAATGGAAAGATAGTCCCAGGCTTACTTCGTCTTACTGATACTGGTTATGAACTAACTGAATATTATCGTGAATTTGGCGCACAACTATACAACGGAGTTAGTAACGAAGTAACAGGAAAGGGTAAATCTTATAAAGATATCAATGCTCTTGAATGGGATATTATTACTCTGAATGAATACGCTAATAATGGTGACAATTATGAGATGACTAAAGGAGTTAAGAAATCTAAGTTCTTTACTCAAACACCTTCTGATGCACCTAAGACTTTCGTATTTAATAGTTATAAGTTAGATTATACTGGACTATTTAATGCTAACGGCTCTATTAATCGTGGACATCCTATATATGTAGCTTATGCTAATATTTATGCTAAAGAACTTGCAGAAATGGCGCAAGCTATTAACTTCTTATTTGAGACAACTGTTGAGAATGGAGTAGTAACTATCGTATCTGATGAAAATGGTAAACCTAAGATAAAAGAAGAGTTTAAAGATTTACGTAAATCTGAAGCTAGACTTAACTATCATTATCGTAAAGGTATTCTTGATTCAAATGGTGTTCCTACTGGTAATGTATTTAAGTTTAGAAGTCTACTTATTGATAAAGTTAAGAACCTTAATAAGTATAATAGTGAGACAGCTAAAAGAGTAGATATGAACTATCTATTTGAAGGAGGCGACGTATTCTCACTTCTTTATGGGGGAAAGAATAGTGAAATATCATTGATACAAGACGAGAATGGAGAATACAATATTAGGCTTACTGGTGAACTTCGTAATTCAGTTTATAATTATATAGATAATTATATTAATTATAGAATACAAGAAGCTGTTGCTAAATATAGTTCTAATAAAGAATTTGTAGATAGATATAAGAACGCTAGTCAAGAATCATTTAATGCTTTTATTGCAGAAATGGTACTTAACTATGAGATTCAATATAACAATCTTAATGATATGTTCTTTGGAGATGAAGCATATTATAAAGATTCTCGTGATACAATTAAACGTAATAAAGAATATCAAGCCGGAGGATTAGCTTATGCAGGTTATGACTTATACAATGTACAGAAGCATTTGGGAGATATAGTAGTTTCTCCTAATAAGACTATTAGTGTAGATAGTAGTTTTAAATATATTACTCTTGAAGATGTTCAAAGTAAAGGTGGAGTTATCGAAGATTTAAAGAAGCAATTGAAGATAGCTAAAGTATCTAAAGAAACAGAAGCGTTTGTACTTAAACAGTTTGCTAAAGATAAATCAGAAGTAACTGATGCTCAATCGTTAATAACATTAGACGAATTTGTTCGTAGAATGTATCTACGTGGCGAGTATGATAATTATAAAGACTTAATTGAAGCTCTTTATGATGAAAGTAAACCTATTGATAATGTTAAGTTAGGAGAATTATCTAAGAAAATACAAGTTCAAAAGAACTTCTATTATGATTTAGAAATAGATAATGATGCTAAATTAGCTAATCCTATTCAGATTAAAAATGCTGAATTTGTACTCATACCTAGATTTTTAGGTAATAGTGAACTTGGTTTACTTGCTAAATATATGACTGATAATAATATTGGTCAGGTAAACTTTACTACTACTGAAAAGGCTACAACTAATAGAGTATTAGAGTTTTGGGATGCTCATGGAAAATTCCCCTCTAAAGAAAAGTTGAAACGGTTTAACGAGGACATCCAAACTAAGTATAAAACTGGTTGGTATTCTAATCTATATACGCAACAAGATATTCCACAACACATGGACGGTGAGAATAAAGCTGGATTGCAGATAGTTAAGAAGCTAATTGATAATATAGGTAATACTCCTGAAGGACAATCTCTTATTAAAGATTTCTTTGATAACTTTACTGCTAATATTCAAGATAGCTTTAAAGATGCGGCATCTCGTATTGGAGTTAGCATTGATGCTAGAGGTAACGTAGTATATGAAGAAGGAAAAGTTAAGATTGATAATAATCAATTTATAGCACTTATTAAAGACGAGTTAACTCGTAGAGGATTAGATAGTAATTATCGTAAATATGCCGAAATCAACCCTGAAACTGGATTGCCTTATATGCCTGCATGGACTAACTTAGTTCGTAGTAAGATAGAAAACATTGTAAATAGTATATTTACTAATCGTGTTACTCGACAAGTACTTCCTGGTTTTCATGCTAGTCAAGTATCAGATGTTGGTATAACAGCTTTGTCTGGTCGTACAGATTTAAGAGATTTAATGCAATCAAAAGTAGAAGAGAAGCATGGATATAGTCTAGGACGTAAACTTACTTATCATAAAGACGGAAGTCAAATAGTAGAAATACTATTACCTAAATGGATGGTTAAGGCTTATAATACTTATGATAATGAAGGTAATCTTGTACATGAAGTAACTTTAGAGGACTTACAAAATGCTGGATTAGATACTATGATTGGTTATCGTATTCCAACAGAAGGTAAACAATCTATTGCTGTTATGAAAGTAGTAGGTTTGTTAGATGAATCTCAAGGTTCTACTATTGTAGTTCCTGATGAATGGGTATTACAAACTGGTGCTGACTTTGATATTGATAGTATCTATGGTATTTATCATACTGCTTATTTTGATAGAAATGGTAAACCACATAAAGTAGAATATATCGAAGGAGAAGATGAAATAAGTACTTATCGTAGATATATAGGTTATATTAATTCTTTAATAGATAGAGAAATTCGTAAGGCTACTAGTTCTGAATTTACTAAAGAAGAATTTAGAGAAGCTCGTAAAGCTGCAAGAGAAACTGTTCTTAAAGCTAATGAAGAATATGATAAATTCTTAACTGAACAAGTTAAAGATTTAATAGCTGAAACAGATGAAACATGGCTTCTACTTCCAAAAGAAGTAAAAGACAATCTTACTATTACTTTTAAATCAAAAGAATTAAAGTTTGGCGAAAGAGTAAATGTCATTGTTAGTAAGATGAACTTCTATGAGAGTGAATATAAAGATGATGACGATGTTGCTAAGTTTGCACAACAATATCGTAATATTCAATCTATTATTAATGAACAAAGAGAATTTTATCAAAATGTAAAAGATAACGCTGAACAATTAGCTATTGATTATGCTGATGAAACTCGTAGAGCTAGATTAGAACAAACTGTTCAAGCAAGAGCTGAAATAGTAGGAGCTATGTCTTTAGAAGAATTTAGTCAACTAACAGTAGCTCAACAGAATACTCGTGATGCTCGTAACAATAAGATAGTAGATACATTTATTAGTATAATGAATCTACCAGTATCTATTGGTGAGAACTTATCGTCTAGTAACTTTGAAGATATTAAAGCTGCAAAGAGTAATATCTTTAAAGATTTGTCAGAAACTTATCGTAATATTAATTCAGTAATTGCTCAAAATTGGTATCGTGATGCTAATATGTCCGGTGCACGTCTTAAAGCTATTTCTGTTAATCGTGACAACTTTGCCTCTATTGGTAATAAAGCTAAGACTATTATTGACGGTGCTCATGGTGGTTTTAGGTTTGTATATACATATAATACAGAGAAAGAAGCCAAAGACGCTCAAAGAAATTTAAGAAAACGTTTCAGAGACGTAACTAGAAGTGGAAAAGAAGTAATGGTAGACCATAATCAATTAGGTTGGAGTTACGATAATCTTAATATAGATAATCGTTTAATTACTCCTTACTCTTCTGAAACTACTGCACTTATTCTTGACGGTGTAAAAGAAGGTGGTGTACCTAATGTTGATTTATATACTTTCGATGTATATAAGTCTATTGTTGATTGTGGTGCAAACTATGAAACTTCTATCTTATTCGTTAATCAACCTGTAATAACCGAACTTATTGCTAGACAAAATGCTAACGATAATGTATTTGGTGAAACTGGATTTAATCCGCTCATAGGATTAAGACGAGATATGTATATAAGATTGGCTAAATCTCTTAGTATTCCTGCAAACAGTATTACTAAAAGAACTCGTCTTAAAGATATTAAATCAATGCTTGAAGCTAAAGGAATAAGTATTAACGAAGATGAACTTCTCGAAGAAGGAATACGAGTAACAGAATTAAAAGAACATCTTAAAGACAATGTAGAAAATATAGATTCTACTAATGCTGATAATCTTATATATCAAATTAAAGCATTAAGAGCATTTGAATATTTCAAAGAGATAGGTGACCAAATCAATACTAATATGATGGTTATTACCAGTGATAAGTTTGGTGCTGGTAAATCTGCTAATGAAATTGATAATGTAATTAATCGTATTACAGATATTAAAAACAGTAATATTACTCGTACTAAGAAAGGTAATCCTGTTCTTAAAGCTGTTACAGAAGACGGTAATAAATATCTTATAGATGCTATTTATCCTAAGATTAGTTTCAATACTATTAACGATATTAATCAAGATGATTCAGAATCAGCATATCCTTCTTTATATTATCAATTGAAATATAGTTGTATAGCTACTGAAAAGATTATTCGTGATAGCGAAATATTTAAAACTCAAACTCCACAATTCCGTGAGTTAGTTAATAAGTTCGATATTCGTAATCTACAAACTGTTCAACAGTTAGAGAGTTTCATAATTAATATGAGTCAAGCACAATCTAATTTTGTTAATACTAATAGATTTATAACTAGAAGCAATAATGAATTTATTCCTAGTTATAATCTAAATCTTATTAGTAGTCAACAGAATACTCGTGCTAGATTATATGGTTATACTGATGTAGTAGGTAGCTTCAATATGTCTGATATGTCTGAAAAGAATGTAGAAGCATTTATGAAGTTGTCTCCTGCAAATAAAGTAGTATTGATTCAAAGATATACTTCGGATGATAATCTATTTAAAAATCTAAATGTAGAGTATAAAGGTCGTCGCAATAGTTATGATAGAATATCTATTATAGATAGTACTATATCTACTGAATCTCAATATCAGATGTTTCGTAATGCTTGGCATAGTAATAATCCTTTCGTTAAACTTACAGCTATGGACTTAGTAAGATATTCTATGGTAGTAGAAGGCTATAAGTTTAAAGGCGGAACAGTTAGTAAGATTATTCCTGTCGAGCTTCTATATGGACAAGATACTGGTATTGATTCTGATAATGGAGTTTCAACAGCTACTAATATTATTAATGATTCAGACAAAGCTATTAATAGTATGATTCAATACGGTAGTGAGACTGGAACTTATGAAAGACTTAGTAATGATGATAATGCAATAGAAAAACTACGTGATTTATTCTTTAGAACTAATCCTAATAATCCTGATGTACTTACATTTGAGAATAAGAAGTATAAGGAATCTAATAAAATAGTATTCAATAGACTTGGTGTAGGTGTGCTTAGTTTTAAAGAAGCACAAGAACGTAAAATGATTACTGGTAGTGAAAATAATCGTAAATATCGTCATTATGCTAAAACTAATGATAATAATAAAGTTCTACGTTTATATAAGTTAGTATATGATAATGATGTTGTATATATGCTTCCTACTAATCCATTAGAACAAAATGAAATTGGAGAAGTTAGTGTTAATCCTGATAATAATAGAATGTTTCTTCCATTAGATATATTAGAAGAAGTTTCTATTAATCAGTATGACCCTGCATTTATTAGTTCTATTAATATAGCTATGAACTCTGATATTCGTAAGTTTGTAGTTCTTCCTAAAGCATTTGAAGCTGGTGCTAATTTATTAATAGAAGAAGCGTTTCCTAATAGTACTGTCTTAACTTCCCCCATAAAGGAGCAACAAATTGATACTTCTCGTAGATACATTATTGCTTCTACTGATAATCAAGTTATACTCGATACTATCGAATCTCTTGAAGCTGTTGGTATTACTAATTATGTTGTTGTAGCTCCTAATATGAATTACGGTAATATCCGTAAACTTATTAATGACCGTAATAACATTGATATTGCAGCAAAGAGACTACAAACAGCTATGACTAAGTTAGAAGCTAATGAAGTTCAACTTAGAAAGAAGAAATCAGATAATTCTGAATCTCCTTATTATGCACAACTTAAAGCTAGCATTAATCAAACTATTGAAGATGTTAATGTTAATGGTATTGGTTTTGTTCCTGTTCTCCAAACTGTTGTAGATAATACAGGTTTTAGAGCTGGCGGATATTTTAGATACGAAAAAGAAGGTAATGTTTATATTGTTACTAACTTAGGTCGTGTAACTACTAAATCTGTTAGTCTTACTCCTGACTATATGTATAGTAAGAAAGTAACTATTAATAGTGTTAGTCAATTACAATTCCCTAGACGTAATGCCATTACTCAAGTAGTTAAAGAAAACGCTAGATTAGATAAATTTGCTAATAATAACATTATTCGTGTTCAGACAGAAAATAACTTTATTAATGAAGATGTGCTTGAATCTGCATTGATAGATAATGATAAGGAGATAAATGATTATATATCTCGTGTTATTGAAAGTGTTGAACGTAGTAATGCTAATGTAGAAGAAGCTGCATTAAACGATGCTTTCCGTTCATTTACAGCTATTGATTTACGTTCTAATACAGCTACTAAGTTAAATGATAACTTACGTGAACAAGCGTTGAGAATTATCAATGGTTATACTAATAGACGTATTGATGATTTCTTATTTGACATACATAACTTCTTTACTACTTATGTTACTAATCCTGACGGAACTTATAAGTTAGACGAAAATGGTAACAAAATAGTTCAAGAGAAATGGAGTATAACTAATAAGAAGTTATTCGACCGTATGTTAGAGGACGAAACATTACGTACTCGTTATGAAATGTTCCTAGATGATATTAATAGATTTGTAGAAGACTATTCTATTATTGAAGCTATTCAACCTTATAATATTGATGAGGCTTATACTGTAAGTGAAACAGAAGAAGAAATCGAAGGTTTGCGTAGAACTAATGATATGCTTAAACAGATTAAGGATAAGTTCAAACGTATCAAAGACTTAGATAATGTAGTTAAACGTAGTACTAAGATGTATTTCGATAGTTACATTACTAGTCTTTCTAGTGACCCTCGTGTACAATCTAATATGCTTAGTATTACAGAAGCATTTGAAGATGAAAACTTCTTCCAGTTTTGGTTAGCTGATAGTCAAGAGACACATATACCAATAGTTCAAATAGTTCTTAAACAAATGATGAATCAGTTAAGAGCTAGTGAAATAGAAGCTAGAGACAAAAAGATAGCGTTTACTTCGGCAATATCGACTATCATTGAGGACGCAAAAAACAACGGTATAGACGTGTCTCTGAACGATATTTTGGACGAAAATGGCAATCTTTTGCTGCCGTATAATGAAACGTTCACTGAAAAATTAAGGTCGCTAAAAGAGGCTGTAAAGCTGGCACAAATCGAAGACCCGAATGGTCGAGACGGTTTAATATATAAGAAGGCTAAAGATGAGTTAGAGAAGTTCTTAATAGATAATGTAGAACGTGAATACGTTAAAGAGATGTATCAAGAGTACTATAATACAAACCAGTTACTTAATAAATACCCTGAAACTTATGTTAAATTAATGAAGCTATTGCATGAAGAAGGAGATATATTGAGTACAATGATTGACAATGATTATAGTACTCTTACTGTTCAAAATGAAAGACGTCTTAACGAGATTCAAAGTGAACTTACTGAAATGCGTGCTGTTATTGATGTTAACGGTAATTACAAAGAGAATTATTATGAAGCCAATGCAGTTAATAATTATCTATTGTCTCGTCGTCAACTTAATAATAAGTATAAAGAGAACAGACCTAAGGATGCTTTTACTATTCGTTATAAACAAGCTATTGAAGGACTTCAATACCCTGAAACATCTGAAACTTATCGAGAATCAGCTGAATGGCTTAAAGCTAATACTGACTACAAGTTAAAAGGTGAGTTCTTAGATGAGTTAAAGAAGGCTTATATGGATACTCGTGCTGGCAATCCTTTTGATAGTTTTGTTCGTACTATGGCATACGGTAAGTATGATGAAACAGGTGTTATTGACGGTACTAAGTTTACAGAAGTGCAAATAGCTAACTTAAAGAAACATCAAGAGCAAATGTTTGCCGCAGCTGTTGGTAGAGTTAAGCCAAATGAAGAACAAGCTCAAAAGTGGTTAGACGAGCATATAAGTTATATCAATACCGTATATTACGAAGCTATGTATGTAGCTATGAACAAAATGGGTAAAGTAGTATTTGATAAATGGTATAACGAGAATCATGTACTTAATCCTATTACTAAAGAATACGAACCATTAGCTATTTGGAGACAAATGGTAGTTAAGGACGAAGCTAATAATATGGAATATAGTCCTAAATATAAATGGTTAGAAACTAAAGTTAAAGATAAGTACAAGAATCCTAACTATGATGAAGTTAAGTTACAACCTTCTACTAATAAATATCGTAATGATAAGTATTACGGAATGAATAACTATCAGCAACAACTATATAATGAAGTAGATAATCTACTTAATAGTCTTGTTAAAGATAAACGTAGTCGTGCTTATATTAATCGTGGTTATTTACCTAATCAAGCTGTTGAACAACCTCATCAAGGTTTTACTGATTATTGGCAAGACTTTAAACGTAGTCATGGTTGGTATGATACTCCTAATAAGTCTGATATAGAGCTTAATCTATATAAAAGATTTAGTAATGCTCCTATGTTACATAGTTTATCAGAGATTAAACTTCTTCCTATTCGTGAGAAACAAGAAGGTGAAACTACCGATGAATATCTAGCTTATGTTCGTGAAACTCAAGCTAGGAACAATGAGTTGCGTAAGCAAAGAGCACAGGAAAATGCAGAACGTAATAATCCTAATGTTCTTGAAAGACTTAATTCATTTATTGATAGCATGTATAACTTTAATACTCGTAATGATATAGCTAGATTAGCTAAAATTACTAGTAATCAATTACGTAATATGGATATTATTAAGAGAAACCCTAATGATAAACTTATGGATAATAGATTACTTAGTAGAATTACTGGTAAACAAGAAATACGCACAACTAAAAGTGATGATTCTAATATAGTTAAGCACTTTGAGAATCAAGTTCGTAAGTTAGTATTTAATGAGTTTGAAATGGATGAAGGTACTCTTTCTAAAGTATCTCGTGTTATGCGTAATATGGTATCTAGTAAGTTTATGATGTTAAACGTTACTGGTGGTATTGCCAACGTACTATATGGTAAGACACAGATACAAATGGAAATGGCTGCCGGACAATTCTTTAAATACAAGGACTTCCGTAAAGGTGAGAACGAATGGATGCAGAATGTAGGTAGTTATTTAGCTGATGCTTATAATGAAACTACTAATAACGAAACTAATGCTGTTATTAGATTATTCAATGTTACTGAATCTTATATGGTAACAGAACGTTATGGTAAAGGTAACAATCCTATGGGTAAATTAGAAAATCTGCTGTTTATCCAACAAACCGCAGGTGAACATTATATGCAGAACGCTACATTGTTAGCCATGCTTCATTCTCATAGAGTTGTTGCTGTTAATGGTAAGAATAAAGTAATGTCATTTGAACAGTTTGCTATGGGACTTAGAGAAGAAGCATTGCTTAAAGTTCTTCGTAAGAATAATCCTGAATTAGTTACTAAATATGAAACATTCAGAGATAAAGTGCTTGAATCATATATTGAGAAAGAACGTTATGTTAAGTTTAAAGCTGATATAATAACTGACTTCTTACGCTCTGTTCCTAAAGAGATAAGAAAAGAGTTTAAAACTACTTATAAAGAAGATACTAAAGAAGAAAGAACTAAGTTTGAGAATTATCCTTCTTTTAGAGAAAGTCTTATCTTAAAGAACGGTGTTGCTACTCTTAAACCCGACAGTGGTCTTACTAATGATGATATTGCAGCTTTCCGTAATAAGGTTATATCAGTTAATCATCAAATACATGGTATCTATGATAAGATTGGTGCTAATCAATTACAACAATCTTGGTGGGGAGCTTTACTAATGCAATTCCATAAACACTTAGTTCCTGGATTCCAAAAACGTTTTGGTTATCGTTTAGGTCACTTTGACGGTATATATAATGAAACTAGAGAATCTATTAGTAAAGGAACTTATGTTAGTTTAGGTGAGTTTATAGCAATGCCATTTAAGAAATACTACGAACTAAATAATAGTAATGAACTTCAAACTGTTCGTACTCTTCAAGGAATTGCTAAAGGTTATGCAGATTTTGTAGCTAATCTTACTACTTATTATAATATTCTTCCTGAATATGATAAAGCTAATATTCGTAGATGCTTAGGTGAATGGATAGCTATTACTAAAGCAGTAGCATTGTTCGTAGTTGGTAAACTAATGCTAGATGACGATGATGATTCTACACAAGTAGCCGATTATATCCTATATAGTGCTGACCGTCTAATGTCTGAAACTATTCAATATACTCCTTGGGGATTAGCTAATGAAGGTAAGAAACTATATAGCCAACCAGCAGCTGCATTAAGTATTGCTTCTGATAATCTTAAATTACTAGAAGCTCTTTGTAGCTATATTATTACTGGTAATCCTGATGATTTATATTATAATTCAGGAAGCTATTCAGGTGAAAATAAACTTGTAGTAAATTTCTTTAAACAAGTACCATTAGTTAATCAAATTATAAAACATGAAAGACTTGGCGCTAATAATAGTTACTATAAAGTACGTAGTAGTCCATTTAGTGGTCTAGGTCAAGTTGTTGCTAGTATGATTACTGACGAAGATGAAGAATAACTAACTACTTAATATTACAACTCATGGTGAAGTCGGATTGCTTGTGAAAGTAGTCCGACTTATTTTGTTTATATCAAAATAAATACTACCTTTGCAGTGATTAAGTACCTACCGTCTCGGACTGTTGTACGGGATTCAGCATTAGCTGTCTGACTAACTAGATTAGTTGCGTGTAGTGTGGAGAGCTAGGGAACTCGATTAGTCTTAGTACTTATAAGTATTATTTCATTTAGGCAGTGTCTCCGCCCTAGTGCAAAACCTCGGACGATAAATAGAAACAAAGCTACAAGGATTAGTAGAATGATTATCAATAGCGATTGATTTAGCTTCACTACCCGAAAAAGAGCCGAATACTATTTACTCCGTCTATGACCTCACTATATCCAAAAAGTTCCCAAATGTTCTATCTAACGAAGAACATCTTCCTGAACACTATCCCCAGTGCCGTTAGTATTATTGTTTGGACTATTATTATTATTATTACTAGCTTTACTATATCTCGCTCGCCTATCGGCTCGCTTTCTTCCCCCATAAAGGAGTTGGGTTTACCAGTAATTCCACTCTTTTATGGGGGATTTAGCGAGCTTTGCGAGCGTAGGCAAGTCCAGCAACACAACTATCATTAATACGTTGATTTTATCCAAGTACAACATAAAAAAAAGAACTATCAACGGTATTACTACTATCAATAGTTCTAATCTATTATGAAGTTTCTATGGAAGATTTCGTTAAAAACAATATTATCATTATTACTATGAATAATAAATATCCCCATAACTTCTTTTCAGCTAATTCTTTTATAATACAATAGATTAACATTCCAAATGGTATTGATGCAAATATTAATCCTCCTATAATTATTCCAACAGTTTCTAGTGTCATATTGTTCTTTCTTTAATATCTTTTTTAGCTCTCTTGTAACCTTTCATATAACCTTCTACATATGCTTTAGTACATAGATTTAATTGCATTGGAGTACAAGGTTTATAAATACAGTTCTTACAAGCTCTACTAAATCCATTAGATTGATAGGCTTTTACTTTAATGCTTATTCTTTTTGTCATAGTATTATAAAATAAGAGTACTAGTATTACTATTAGTACTCTTAATAATGTATAACTAAAATGATTATTACTTATTATTCTTTATATTTCTTCTCTACTTCTTGTAGTTTCAGATAAATACTATTACGAGCTTTAAGTTTTGGTAGACTAGCCACATATCGCATAGCTTTACGAATTTGATTACGCATGAACTTCTTCTCCGACTTCATCATTTACTTCTTTAGGTTCAACATAAGGATTCCAAGTATTCACGAACTGATTAAGTTCAACTACAATTTTTTCTCGGTTAAAAGTATCATTGTCAGCACTTGGAGTTATATCTTCAAGAACAACATGAAGAGTATTACCACCGTTCTTGTCTTGCATACGAGCTAGACTATTACACTGATATACCTTATATGGTATTTTAGGATTTACTACTTTAGAATTATCTCCATAAGTTTCTATGGATAATACATTATTTAATTTAAGCATGCTTTTTAGTTTTAAATAAGTTATTTGAAATCAACGCCAGCTCTTGTAAGACGAGAAAGAAGAATATCAGAATAGTTTCTCATAGACGTAAGCTGACAAGCCATATCATTTCTCTCTTCTGCATCAAGTTTCTTAAAGAAAGGATTGCCATTAATAAATTTATTAAGTTTACCAATCTTATTGTTAAGCTCTTCATATTCTGTAATTACTCTTTGAATATGAGGAGGATATTTACTTTCTTTAGGTTTAACGTTAATACCGTATTTAGCCCATTGAAGAACAAAACCAAGATGTGCCCAAAGGTCATTAACAACTTCTTCCATAGCATATTGTTTACCAAGTTCTTCACTATAATTCTTTGGGTCAACACAAGAAGAATGACGAACCATATCGAAACCACTACGAGTATGAGCATTAACAACAGTAGTCTTTTCTCCTATTGTTGTAACATCTACATTTGTGATAAAGTTCTCAACATCTTCTTTAATAATCTTAGTACCGTCATTATTCTCTGAAAGAGGATAATACGCAGCATCAGCCACATCTTTAGGTGTCCAACTTTTATATCCGTCAGGATAGGTTACTTCATAACCCATATCATCAGGATGAGACTTACCAATTTTATAACCAGTTTGAAGCGCCATACTAGCACGCATTGGTTGAAGTTCGACTATTTAATTCCAATTGCTTTCATAATTTAATTGTTTATTGTTTAAAATTATAATTAATTTATTTTCCAGTACTACCAAATCCTTTTACACCTCTTTCGGTAGTTCCTAGTTCTTCGAGAGTTTCAACTTCATCCCAAGTAATCTTCTCACGACGACGAACAAGAAGTTGACCAACACGTTCCCCTTCTTTTGGAACAATAGGTTCTTCAAGGTCGTAAAGTCCTCTAAATACAAATAGTAATTCTCCTCTATAAGATTCATCGAGCGTCCCCGGACTATTTTGCATTACAAGATTTCCTTTAGTAAAACTACTGCGAGGTCTAAGTTCCATTTCGTAATTATCAGGAAGAGCAAAATGAAGACCTGTATGAACAACTATTCTATCATCTTGTTTAATCTCTATATTCTTAGCATAGACATCACAACAAGCATCTCCTTCTTTACCATAAGTAGGTAATGGAACAGATTTATCTTCACGCCATACTTTAACAGAGACATTATCAATGTCTCGTTCTAGTTTATTGAAGAGTTCATCTTGAGTTAAAAAACCAGTGTTAAATTCAATAATAGCATTAGCTATTGCTTTACTTAATTTACTCATTATAATTATTGTTTTTAAATTTATGATAAGGACAATCAGTTGGAGTACTAGGTCTTCTATAACAAGAAGTAATAATAGTATCACTACTTCTTTCTAAGCACGTATAATGTTTATAGAAACAACCTTTTTCTCTCTTTACTAAATGAATACAATTACCGCAAGTTTTGACTTTATTCTTCTTTTCCATATAGATACTTTAATAAATGAACAAACCTGATTATAAATATTACAAATAGAGTGTGACCTAATATTGGAATAAAGAATAAAGCACAATTAAGAGTAACTGTACTTATTACTTCATCATCTAGTCTTTCCTTAGTAATCTTTAGTGCTATTGCAGTTATTACAAACTGAATAAAACATTCAATAACAGGGACATCTAATAAAATTGTTTTTAATACGGTTTCTAACTCCATTCTTTACCACAGTTAATACATTTAAAAGCAATTGGGTCATCTTCTTCTTCCTGTGGAACTTCTTCTAGTTTAGCACCACAATTAGGACAACGTGGAACAGTAAATAACCCAATTAGTTTTTCAATAAAAGTTTTTATTCCCATACATTAGCTAGAGCATAGTTAAGAGCTTTGAGACTAGTATTGTAGTCGCCTTCAAATACTGTATTCTTCAAACGAAGTTCTTCTGTCTTATACTCTTTAACGTTAGAGAAATAACCAGTAACAGCATTATAAGCACCATAAGCTGTACCAGCTATTAGTCTTTGACCAACACCTTCCTGATAATATTCAAAAGAATCGCAGAGAGTATTTAGTTTCTGCATAGATATTCCGGCAGCTTCATAGGCAGAATTATCTCTACGGAATAGACCGTTATATAAAGACAATTCATCTACTCTCTCGAATTCTTCCCCCGTAAGGAAAGTTGCAGACAAATACTTTTTCACTTCTTCGTCTGATACTTTAGTTTTATATAATATTTGATACATATCTTCTTCCTCTTCTATCTTACGTTCGGTAAGACCAAGTATTTCAGGAACAGTAAGTATCTTAGTATTAACACTTTTGTTATGTCTAAAAGATATATAACTTTCAGCTGATATTCTAGCTGCATGAAGTGCGTTCATACAAATAACTCTTATAGGAGTAATCATCATTTGCACAGCACTACCACCATCATGACTATTAGTAAAGACAAAGTAATGTTGAATAGTATCGTTTTTACCACCAATATTAATATCTTTATCAAACGTTGCTGACATAAATATCTTTTGTCCATAACCAAAATATCCTGCACGGTCGAGTTTTACTCTACCACCAAGAGCATCATCAAAGAAGCCAAAAGCCATTTGATTTTGTACTACTTCGTATCGAGACTTTACTTTCCCAAGAGGAATATTAGTATCAGTACGATAAGTTGCAAACTCACCAGGAACATCAACAAATTCAAAGCCGTTAACTACATTAGGAAAAATAGAACCGTCACGACTAGCACCATTATCGTGTGCTGGCATTTTTGCAGACAATTGACATTTAGCAACTGTATAATCAAGTTTAGCTTTTATAATAGCTTCTTCTGTTGTTTTACAATCACTAACATCTACTCCAATTTTTCCTCTCCAAGCAATTCCACGAGCTTTGTACTTAATTCTATAATCTGAATCTCTAAAATTAAACTGCATATCTAACTTTTTAATAAAGGTTTTCTTCTATTGAATCAATGGCTTGTCTACGAGTACAACCATAAGTATTCATAATTTTCTCAATCAGTTCTTCTACCCAATCTTCTACTTCAAACATATTATTTAATTATTAATGATGTACTAGATACTTGTTTAGTAATAGTAAGGTCAGCATTTAAATCTAAATTAGATGCAATAGCTGATTTACTAGTAGAAGATTTAAATTCTACCTTATGAGGATTCTGTCCAATCCATTGAGCAAGATTGAAATTAGTAGCATTTGCTAGTTCTGATAAACGTATATTAATAGTTATTTCAGTATCAATAGCAAATATATCATCAGTAGTTACGTCGACGAAAGGAGATTGCACATCTTCCGACTCCTCTATGGGGGAAGTTTCAGCTTTCATGTGAGCACTAATAATACGAGCAAGATACTCAATACTAAGACTTTCTTTAATTTCAGTACTTGCTAAATATTCAGTAACAATATCCACAAACTGTTGGATAATATCAGAGATACGAATATCATCTAATACAGTGGCAGTTGTATTACGAGAATAGATTTTATAAGTACTACCCTCAATAACTTTATTACCTGACTTACCAGTAGAACCAAACATGAGAACAGCTTCAAGAACAGCATCTTTAAGACGTCTAAGAGTATTATCTCTTGTTTTCTTAATTTGGTTAACACGTGCAACTTCGTCACTACATTCTTTAACGTCACATTGATAACGTTTAATTACTTGAAGATAATCAGCAATCTTATCTTTAAGATTATCTTCGGTAATACCTAGTTTTGCAACAAGTTCATCTGTTGCTTCACCTTCTTCGAGTTGCAAGATAATATCCTGCAACTCGGCTTTAATACTAAATAAACTACTTCCCATTATGTCTTGATTTAAAATAAGGTTTATCTTTAGTAGAATAACACATATAACTAATAGGACAATCCATAGTTCCCCACCTTTCACAATCAGAACATTTAGGAGGACTATCCTTTTTAATTAGTTTTAATAGTCTATTTACTAACTTCTTTAGAACTTTCATTTTCAAATACGTTTATCGGATATTTACTTTTAATTTCAAGAACAGTTCCTTCAACGATAGTAGCTCCTCTTTTAATAGCTCTAATACGAACTTTTCTATGATATGCAGCTTCTTTAAGATTACTTCCAAATTGATTAATTAATCTTTTATTTTTATAAATAGCTACATAAAGACCCAGTTGATATTGTTGAGTAACTATTCCGATTTTATCAAGTTCTTTATCATTTATTATTGTTATCATATTCTTCCTTGATTAATTTATTCTGTTCAGATATAGCTTTCATAATAAGCTCGCGAGAATCCCAAAGACTTTCAGCACCAACACTTAGATAATAATGTTCAAGTACTTGTTCATTAGACATATTTTGAAAGTCTTCGATACGAGGAACAGCTCTAATAACTTCATCAAACTTATTAGTAATATCGGTTAATAAGCTATAAAGTTTAGAACGAATAACCATGTTATCAGTATTGTTCTGTTTTATCCTAGCAATAAGCATAGGAATTATTTCACCGTTTTGCATTTCTATGAGTTTTCTTATTCTTATTACGTTTACGTCTCTTAGCAATAGCTTTAGAATTAGAACCTTCTTTAGTAGAACTTCCTTTGTAACTATTGTTAGAAGGAAATACTAATTCAAGAGGACTATCATCAAGAAATATACTATAAGGATTATCAAATTTCATCTTCTTTATCTCCTAATGATTTAATATATTCTATGGCTTCTTCACGAGAATAACATAGTTTATCTAACTTAATACTGCGTTCCCACCCATTACCTTTATTAGTAATAACAGTCACACCATACGTACCTTTAAAACTAATACTATTAACTTCTCTATTATATAGCCCGTGTTGATTATCTTTTTCAGAACAACTAAGTTCAATAATATGATTACCAACAGTATGATAGCTATCAATAATAGGAGTAAATATATTAGTTCCTTTAATGACACTTTGAAAGATTTTAGCTCTATTCATACTATTTGCTTAATAATTCGTCAAGATAAGAATCTAAGTTCTCAATAATCATATCTAGACAATCTAATTGTTTCTTAAATAGCATCAGCTTGAAATTACCAATATAATTATCTGTTCTACGAGTATAAGAAAGCTGACAATCTTCGTAATTGCTATTAGCTTCTATACGAGTACTTTTTAACTGATTTATAAGATTAATAAGAATGAATACTTGTTTCTTCTTATCTTTCTTACTTATTTCAGCTATAATATCTAAAATACTTTTCATTTCATTTTCCATACTTACTTCCAGTTTGATTTCTACACCATTCAATATTAGTATAATGATTGTTAGCACTATTACCGTCTTTATACCTAACATATTTATATACATTAGGCTTAGGATTAGTAACAAATGCTTGAGCAACGAGAGTAGCTATAAATAGCTTAGCACTATTACCATTGTGAAACAATGTGACATGAGGTCGTTCGCAACCTTTACCACGATACCATTTAAGATAACGTTTACGATTATTAGACCAAATTCTTCCGTCTTCTCCTATACGATAATTAGGAAAATTAGGAATAGTAACAAATCTAACTGTGTTTTTAACTTCTTCCATACTTTTTATTTAAATAACGTGCACGACGTTTAGCTTCTTCGTAGGAATAAACTTTCCTATGCTTAATAATATGATTAAATAAATCAAGAGGAGCATAAACACCAGCAGTCCTTTCAATCTTACCGTTAAGATAATTGTCGATTTTCTTAGATAGTTCTTCACGAGTTATTACGATATATAAGAACTTGATAACATTACGATATGCAATATTATCATCAGGTTGTTTAACAACTATATATTTAGTTTTTTATTTGCTTCTTTTCCATTACTTTGTTTACAAATATAATCAATCCTAGTATTAGACCAAAGAAAATCTTACTGTTTTTCAGCATACGCAGAAAACGATTCTAAGGCTTGTCATTAAACGTAAGACAAAAATAGTATAGTTGTTAAGGTTGGCATAGTAAATTGTACAGAGACAAAATATCAGCTATTCTCGTTGATTTCCCCCATAAAGGAGCGTTGTTTCCTATACGTTCCGACAGTCCTCTTTGAGTATAAGCTAACGATTTATCTCACAATCAGAATATATAGTAGTAACACTTAGCTTTACAGGGGAACAACAAAAAGCCCTACCACTAATCTTTCGACTAATGATAGGGCAAGAATCAAACCACGACTTACTTTAACAACTTATATACTACAAGGTTATCATCCTCTTCTTCCTTTACTAACTTAACATTAGTATCTGACTTAACATCGAGAGCTTGTATAATATCAGATGCAGAAACAGAATAATAACCATAATCAGAAACAGATACATTTCGGCATTGACCTAGAACATTATCTGTAACAAAACCTAGATACATACCGTCTTGTCCTTCTATTGGGTCGAACTTAGACATTATAAGCATCTTTAGTTTGTTATTCAAATGTATATCTTTTATTATCAGTTTCTTTTTCTTATAGTCTATATAAGATTGATTATAATTAACTTTCTTCTTCGTTATTATTTGGTAATCTTGTAGGCTCATTATCAAGTATCTTTATAACATTTCCATGTGAGGGGACTTCCTTGACACCTGACCTACATCTAAATTCAGCAAACGCTATCTTTCCAATAAACTTGTCTTTATTAATAAGATAACTTTGACGAGTAGAAGCATCACCAACTGGCATACATTCAAATGTTTCACCATTAATATCATTACGAAGAACAAACTTACTAAAGTTAGGTCGTTTAGCTCCTTCAGGAATAATATCTAGGATTTTGAACTTACCGTCTAATATTGGTTTACTTTTGTACATAGTAGAATTACGTTTACCAAACTGATATGTAGCATAAGGATTTCGGAGAATAGCTCCCTCGAACTTAGCTTCAACAAAGATGTCTCGATATTTAATAATATCTTCATCTCCATTTACATTATCATAAGTATGAATAAGAACGAAACGATTCTTATTATTCATGTGATAATCAAGAATAGCTTTAGCATTAACGTAATTAGGCATCTTAAACTTGCCAAACTCTGACTTCAATAATGATATACGACTAGTTTGAATCATATCATCAATAGCTAAGTCGTAACACCAAAATTGAAGAAAGCGATTATATGGACTTTTAAGATTCTCGGCAGCACTTAGAATATCATTTAGTTCAAGACCTGGAATATATAATTCTCCGTCTAATACTAGATTATCTTCTAACATACGATTGAATAGCTTGTCTGTAATAACATCATCAAGCAATATATTCTCCAATACAGGACATTTATATTCAAGTCCTTTACGACTATGAAATACAAGACCTTTAGTTTTAAAGAATCCTTCACCACGCATAACAGCTGATATATTACAACGAACACCGTTAATCTTAATTTGAGCTAACAGGTTTTGTTCGTTATTATATTCATATATCTTAGCTAGCATAGGAAGAACAAATCCTTCATTATTAGTATTGTATTTAGGAAGATACATATCAAGATAATGTTTCAAAGCCTCAATATTAGGTATTTCTTGAGGAGCTGCATCATATAATTCGGACAGTTCCATACCTCCTTCTCTACGCTTAGCTGCGACAATAGTTTTCCATTCTTTCTCAACACCTCTAGGTGGAACATATTCAGATGTAGTCCCTTCTTTACCAACAATACCATACTTTAGTATAATCTTGTGTCCTAGTATTTCCGCTGACCAAAAGATTGGTTTACCTTGTGCATTACGTTTATAAAGAATAATACTTTTCGATTCGCTCATAGTTCTTCAATTTTATATTTGTTAGGTTGTTCCCGCATAAGACCAATAGCAACTTCTCTATCAATAATCATAGACTTATTAGTTTCAATAACAATAATTCTAACTTTAGAATTGACAGGAGATGAATCAACTTTCCGCTCCTTTATGGGGGAAGGTTTGCCAATTCGTTTAGCACCAGTCTTATTAGTTCCACCTCTTTTCTTTTCGTAAACAATAGGAGGATGAGTTTCTTCATATTTAAGATTAGCTTCATGAACCTTTTCAAGAGATTCTTTATCATATCCTAAATATAAGAGAGCTGCCATTATCCATTTATATCTGAAATGAATAGTCTGAATATAAGGATAATTAGGTAAATCTAATTCATGAAGATAACTGGCGATAGTATCATAAGTACCATTAACTTTAAGATTATGCTGAATCATCCTAATATCCGATTCGTCTAACTTGTAACTAAACGGATTTGTATTTAACTTCATTTGCAGTAAGTCTTACAATTATATACTTTTTAGGTTTACCTATTCTCGCATGATAGAACTTGAAACACTTTAAATAATCAGTACTTTCAGTCCACTGTATAAAGTTTCCTTTAGATACCGAAGTATTAGCTTCATAATTGAATTCTCTAGGTATCTTATGAGAACTGTACAAATCTTTAGCCAAGTACTCTTTAATAATCGCAATATGTTCTGCATTATCAAAGTCAAAGTTACCATAGACTTTTATCTTAGAGAAATCTACTGATGTACCGTCAGACAATGAAATACGAAACAATGTATTAGGATTATCAATCATTTGTTGCTTAATATGGTTTAAGTAACTCTCTTCTTCATCTGTTAAAGGGTACATAAAATAATAGCTATGAACAGTTCCACTATTACCGAAACTATTTATAGCTATTCTTCTCAATGGTGCAAATGAGTTAAAGTTAATCACTCGCAATTCTTCTTGCGCTTTAGGCAACGACTTATATTCTTCTTCTCTAATCATATTCAAATAATGATTCTGTTTGTTCTATGAATAAATTAATAGTTTCTTTAGAATACATAGTAATTAGCTCCGAGAAATCTTTAGCTCCATAACTTCTAGGAATAACAATAGGTATAATACCATATTCTTTACGTAACCTACGAGCACCATGTACACCGGTCAAGTCACAGTCGTAGAATGAAACAAGTATTCCACCGTCATTTAGTTTAGATTGAAGCCAATTATATTCGTAATCTTTAAGAACGTAGCTCTCCGAAGTAACATTAATTACTCCTATTTTAGACTCTGACAAATTCCCCCTTAAAGGATAGGAATGTAACCAATTACTTAATGCTAGATTGTCTTTATATGATTTAGTTATAATAATTATATCATACTTAGGCTTATCAAGATTAAGTATTCCAACAAGACCATTATGATTGGTTATGAACTTTACTTCTCCCTTACTTCTATCTCGAAGAGGAAAGTAACATTCAATATTATAGATACCATTACTATCTAGTCCAGTAACATAAGCATAACAAGGGTCAGATTCTTTATACTTATATTTAGGAATAGGTTGACAATATCTATTAATATACATTTGGTCAACCGGATAGACAAAATGAGTATTAAGCCAATGAAGACCAATTCCCCATTTTTTCCAAATATTCTTATCGTTATTATTCCAACTTCTAGTAGCTACTTCAATAATAGGTTTACTTGCTTTGATTTTAGATATTACTTGTTTAAGTAGAATTTCATTCTCATCGTCAACTTCTCCGTCATATATTATCTTACGGAAAGTATAAGCTATGTGCTTTAGTACATAATAGAAATCTGCCTTATTAGCAACATTTATATGACGACCAGTTTTAAAACTTAGAACATAAGCTACTAAATCAAAACAATCACCAAAGAAAGAACCATTAAAATCACATGCTTTTAGCTTATGATTCTTATTAAAAGCAAAACCAAATGTTGGATGATTATCAACACGTAAAGGAGAACATATAAGAACATTGTTTTCAACACAATCATTAACTACTGATACAGGTATACCCATATACTTAGCCATAATCATTTCCTGACTAACCTTAGATAATATAAACTCTTTTGTTAAGTCTTGTTTTATTCCTCTACGCATAGTATAACTAGATAAAATAAGCCTAGCTTTTTACACTAGGCTTATAACATTATTAACGAAATATATTTGGATTACTTAAAATGGAAGTCCACCATTGTCTTCTGAATCAGGAGCAAATGCAGAACCTTCAGTTGGATTAAAACCACCTGCTGCACCAAAGTTTGGCATACCACCCATATTAGGTTGAACAATTCCTGCACCCATTGCAATACCACCAATACCTGGGGCAGCTGCAAGATTAGGAGCTTTCTTTTGTTTTGATTGAACACCGTCCATAGGAGCAATACGTTCTTTAGTAATATCAAACATAAGACTAGGTTCTTTAAAATGAGTAGCATCCAACATGAACTTCTCTTCAAAGATACCTTGTCCGACAATGTTCGGGAATACTAAGTCGCCTTCTTCCGAACCTTGACCGGAGAAAGCCCAATCACCTTTGTTCTTGTAGTAACGATTAAGTCTGAACCAAAACTGTCTTTGGTTGCCTACTTTATCAAGTAATGCAGACTTACCATTCTCACCACCTGTTTCAACAAGTTTAACTACATTGTCAAACAGAACTCCCCATGCCTTAATGACATCTTCTACTTCAACTGGTTCATACTGACCATTATCATCATAATCAACATAACCAAGTTCAAGCATTTCAGATTCTTCGTCAGTCATTTCACGACCTTTGAATACAACTACATCAAGGAAGTGTTTTATCCAAGCAAAGTCCATATTAATAAACTTCTCTTTAGCACCGCCAGGAATATAGTCAACATTACTTTCATAGGGCCAAAATGTCTTACTAGCAACACGAACATCAGCAGGATTAGTATGAAGAGAAGTAGCTTCAATAACAAGCTGTGGAATAGCTTTTCCTGCAAATGCCGGACGCATATTGTTATCTTCCTTCATAGTTACCCAAGCAACACGAGCATGGAGATGACCAACAAATAACCAAAGATTATTAATAGCATCTTTGTGAGAGAACTTCTTACGAGAAGTAGTTCTTGTCTCATTACTAATGCCTCTACGACGCTTTTTAGGAGCAGTAGTTGCAGCACTATTAGCTGGTTGATTTACTACTGATTCATCTACTTTGGCAGTTCCTTCTTTTTGAGTACTCATAAAAATTGTTTTTATAAAGATTAATACTAGCAATAACAAGTTGTACAGGCTTGCTATTGTTTATTGCAAAGTTTCCAAATATAATAAATTTCAAAATTATAGCCAATAAAAAAGAGCTAAATTCAATTAAGAATTTAGCTCTTTATAATCTAGCTTTTACTGGAAGAAGTCTTATTTAGCTGACTGACGAACAGAAGGTTCTTCATCGGATCGGAAGACAATCTTGTAAGCACTAACTTCAACAGTTTCTTTTTCGTCACCGATAACTCTACCAGTTTCAACAGCAACAGAGAAAGGTTCGTTAAGTTTAACCTCGAACACACGGTTGATTTTCTCTGCATCTTCACCGAGATTCTCTTTCAGTTCATTCCACATACTGGAATCAGAGAAAGTCAACGGTAAACCAACACCATTAAGATTGGAAGAAGTAGAAGTACGTGCACCAGAGTAAGCACGAGTAACAGGAGCATAATCATCAATAGTGATTTCTTCTACTGACTTGCCAAGTTCCTCTGCAATCTTCTCTTTGTTCAGTTCAAAAGCAGCAGCTTTTTGTTCAGCTGTCATACGAACACCAACAAGTTTAACTTTACCGTCTTTCTCGAACAAAGGTACACCTTTACAGATACCATATTCGCCAAAGGTTTGGATAAGTGCAGCACGAGCAGCTTCTGTACCAAATTCAACATTGTTAGCTTCGCACCATACAACAACTTCAGCATCACGTTCAGCAATAGCTGCATCAATATCAGCAACATTACTAATAAACTGAACTGTATCGCCAGGAACAAGACCCATGATACGAGTAACTGCACCTGTAAGACTAAACTTAGCTTTAGTGCTGTTAGCTGTCAATGTAGGTTCGTTACTAGATTGCATTACTCTCTTACCACTCTGTACTGCGGAAAATCCAAATTGAAGTCCCATAATTGTAAAATTTTAAATGATTAATAATTAATTATTAAAAGTGAGCATATAGCTCATTGTTAGCGTAAAGTTTTGTCTTATTTCGTATCTATTGATTAGCAATAGTTAGACTTCTATTACTATCAAATCTCTACAATATCAGCATCATCAATACTCATATTGTTCACTATCTTAGCTTCTGTTGTTTCCATACAACCAAGTATGACATCAGCCGCTATATCACGAGCTGCAAGCGTAAAAGCTCTATGACCGATAAGTGTTCTCATATACTTAGTATAAGTATCTTTACTAGCAAGTCCAGCAGTTACAGCATCGCTATAACTAAAATGACCAATACTAGTAATAACTCTATTATCTACTATACGAGTAAGTTTATATTCAGTAATATAATCACAAGGAACATTAGGTATTCGGAATATTGGAACTAATCCTTTCGCTGCAATATCTTTAGCTTGTTGTTGATTAGCTGCAACACCGAACTTATTATTCAACTGATATTCCTTGTAGATTGTACCGTTATAATCTTGATAATTTCTAACTGGATAAATACCAATTTCGTCATTATCAGCACTAGCATTAAATTCATCAGCTTCTCTCTTGCTTTTGAATCGCCTACAATAGTCAGGTATCTTACTATCTATATAAACATTATTACCGTCTGTATATTCATACAGAGCTATATAATCTTTTGTGCACTCCCATGTTATAGCTGCCTTCAATAATAATGCTTTGATTAAGTGAACGTCTAATGTAGTTTTACCATTAATAACTCCTAGATGTTCAATACAACTAGTAAATGGTAAACCTAACTCTTTAGCACGGCTATATATTGCAAGACCGTCTTGAATAGTCTTAATACCGCACTTATCACTAGACATTACTGATTTCAGATACAACTCTAACTTACTCCTATCATCGGGATTGTAAATGTCTAGGGTATTAAGAGCAGAAGCCATAACCATACTATTATTATTTGGTTTTGCTTTTGGTTCTGTCTTAGCTAGAGTTCTTTCATTCTCTGTCTTTACTTCTTCCATTATTTCAAAGGTCGCTTATTGATTACTCTACAAAGATACTAATTTCTTTGTTAACTCCAAAGACTAGCATCAATCATTCTCCTATTATGAAATCAGTTTCACTATCTTTAACTATTTCATAGTCTTTTCCTCCTTTCGTCTCTATTAACTTCTTTTCTTCGTTCGTACCTCGACAATATATCTTATATATAATATTAGGTACAGAACTAAAAGATAGATTAGGTATTCGATATTTTAAGTCTCGTATGGAGCTACAAAGAGGTGACGTGAAAATTACAACGTCTACAACTCCTTTAAAGCTCGTATCAATAGAATTATTTGCCGACAATACTTTCATATAGTCGTCATTAAACAGTTCCAAATTTCGCGTTCTTTGGGCTTGAGCTTTTATGATTACAGGCTGTCCGACTTTAGCTCCTGATTTATATACTTTAGGTTTTCCGTTTTTGTCATAAGCCTGTATTCCTTCCATATCGTTATGATAGTTTCCGCAATAATCATACTGTAATATACTTATTCCAGTTTGGAATATCTCACCATTAGTCATAATAGATTTACCCTCATACTTTATATTAGCATTTAGATATTCTGTTACTTTACTGGCAAATACTCCATTCTTTGAAATAATTAGTATTCTCTTGCCTATATTTTCCTTAACTATATCAAGTATAGCATCTAGCTTAACAATATTATCAGTTATTATCTTAGTTCTTTCTCTGATAATATTATAAGTTTGATTAACTCTCTCAATTAAAGAACTGGGATTATATAGTTCGTCTATCTTACGACACATAGCATCAGTCATATCCATTTTAGCTGACCAACCATTACTTTCCGCTACTTGTAATCTACAAGTTTCAGCTGCAATATTTAGTCTAGGATTACCAGTACGACATTCTTCTAACTTATCAAAACTACCAAATATAGTAACACTTTCATTAATATATTGGCTACATCTATCATAATAGATTCTATCAGCATCAGTTAGGACAACGCCCTTTTGGTACTCCTTTATGGGGGAATGAATAGAACGATTGATTAAGTGAGCATAATTAATTTCATATACTTTAGGCGCATACTTATACATAAGTACAGCATTATCAGCAACACTATCAATAGCATTAGTAGTAAGTAGTTTAAACTTAAAGTAATTACCACTATACTTCTCTGCAATCTTTCGGAACTTCTTAACATTAATAGTAATAAGAACATCTTTATGACTACTAGGACTAGGCTTATATGGAGAACGTTCTACATATTCACGAGTAAGTATAAGACATCTCTTATCAGTAATTAATTGTTTATGAATGTCCTTTAGTTCAGAAGTGTTGTCAAGATAATAAGTAATGTTAGCTCTATCTTCCATTGTCTCTGTTATTATTAGAGACGTAAGTTCAGGAGTTTTAGCTACCATTTTATCAAGCACCATTGTAACGAAATTCATTACGCTTAATGGTTCGGATAGAATAACACTACCCACACCTTTGTTATCAGACCATTTATTAGCAGCTTCATTATAAATATCAGTTACATCATTCATAAGACAAGTTGTTCTTTATAATATTTAGGATTAGCAAAAACATAACTATGATTAAGAGGACTATTTAATAGAATAATATCAGTATCTGTTAAAAAGTTCCAACCACAATCATCGGTAAAAGAAATAATTAAGTATTCTAATGCAGTATTATAGCCTACTATCATTCCTTTAAATTCGCCATACATAATCTCTTTTCCAAGATTAGCTATACATATCTTTTCTATATCCATTTTATTAATCGAATAAAGTATTTCTCATTCCATAATATTTCTTAACTAAACGTTTACCTTTACCTTTATTATTACGACTTTGTTCTATTGGTTCAATAATAGCCATAGCTTCATTATAATAATATAAGTAATTAACATTTAATTCAGATATATCAGTATCATCAACAGTGTTACATATAGAAACACGTTGACCTGCACATAAAGAACTCTTTTTAACTTGTTCTTCACCATTATCATTCCAGCCCATACTCTCAACCTTCATGAGGGTTCCCCCCGTAGAGGAGATGTAAAATCTTGTATTCCTCTGCACCACATCTGTTCTTATCTTTCCGTCTACAACATGAGTAAACTCTAGTCTATACTTATGATTAACATTTTGAGTACGACAAAAATCAAGAATAGATTTAGCATTACGAAGAGTTTCCATAACAGGAGTACCGTTAATAAAGTATTCAGTAACACATTTAGCTACAATAGGAGAATTATATCCTTTAGATAAATCCTCTAAGAACATCTTAGGATTCATTCTACCTTTGAACTTGCAACTACCTCCACGTTTAATAGTAAGATAACTATTGACACCTTCTGTTACATATTTAGTATAATATGTAAATTCTAGCTCTAACCCAAGATGTTTCTCCCACCAATGACATATATCATCGGCAGTTTTTTCTAGTTTTCTAGGAACAACAGTTACAATACCGTCAGTATTAGCACTTATAACATGAATACCTGCAAGCTCTAGTTTCTCTATTAACATCAATAAAAATAACTGACCGTTAATAGTTACTTGATACATTGCTTTCTTATCACATAAGAATGACTTTTCACTACCCATTTTACCAAATATACCAGCATTTGCTACAATCTTTAGACAAGCAGCAGCAGTAGCATGTTTATCTCTCTCTTTACTATCAAGAGATTTATCTTTGGATAAATGTTTATGTTCTAGTCGTTCATCAACAATAGTATCAGCTATACGAAACCATGCCTTAGGAAGTAGATGTTTCTGACATACTTTAAGACTACGTATCATATTTGGATAGTAGCTTGCAACATCTCTATCAACAATAATATTATCATCATTTTCAGTATATACAGCTGGAATCTCGTTTGAGTGCAAACCACCTGTTGCAATAGTGTATGACGTGCCCATAAAGGTAAATTCCCTGTCAAATTCGCCCTTTTCCCCACGTAGGGTTAACGAACGTATGCCCGACAAAATATCGTTCAATTCAGGCGTGGAAAATGCGATTTTGTCTGACAAAATTTCGGAAACTACGATTTTCCTACGTATTGTCTTAGTATCGATGAAGGCTTTAGGGTGTAGACCAGTATATTTACTATATAGTTTAACAATAACTTTATCAGCTATCGTACTTCTACTTGCAGAGAATACATCTACCTTATATTCTTCACTAATACGATACCTTAAAAGAACTTCTTCTTGATTCATTCTAATTAGTTCAGCAACAATATAAACATCATTGTCATTATAATCAGCCATTTCTTGAAGATATTCTTTAGGTATAAATCTTTCAAACACATTACGATAATGGATATTAAGTTCTCTATCTGTCATTCCCTTAGCTTCGGGAAGTCTCTCGTGATAATAATGTCTATCTAAGTCACCAATAGGTGGCATAGTATACTCTTTTAGATTATACCATTTAATATTAATAGAAGTCTGTTTAAGACTTTTATGATAATGGTCTAGCCTAAATATTTGGAATAAATCCAAGTCTCGAAATGCCATGTTATTACGCAGTATAAGAGAAGTGAAGTTATCAGTCCAAAGAGTATCATTATTAGAATTACGAATAACTCTCTGTGATGTTTCATATAGAAATGTAATAAGTTTACTAGGTTTATCAAATTGATTATAATACATTAATAATGCACTTAACATTAAGCGGTCGTACTTACGATTATTATAACCGAAGTAATCTGCTTTCTGTATTAACCAATATAATAGATTAAATAAATCACTATCATCATCTTCATATAAAACAAAACGTTTCTTAGGTATTGTTTCTAAACGTTTCTTTATCTCTGCGACACTAAGTTTATCAATAATAGGAATAGCTTTTCCCTCATTATCAACACAATCAGAAAATGTTTTAAGATAACTACGTAAATCAACAAATACTACCGAGAAGTAATTTCTAGTTACTTCGACATCATAACACATAGAACTCATATACTTATACTTTTTATTTACCGTAACACAAATATAAACGATTTTTGCATCTACTACAAGCAGTATATAATCTACGAAGAGTATTATCTATATCTCCCCACGGATTACCAGTACGCATATCAAATACAATATCATTTACATCTATATATACATCGGCATAAGTACTACCCTGTGCTTTATGGCTAGTAAGAGCAAAACCGTAATCTAAATCACGACTAAACTTTATTTTACCAGTAGACCTATCTAATAAGTTAACTAGTAACAAGTTTCTCTCTCTAAATTCATAGTATTCCTTCCAACGCTTACTTCTATTATATTTCTCTGCATTAATTGCATTTTGAATATAAGTTTCACCTAACTTATAATAAAGCATAGCGTTATTAAAATTAGAATGGTCTACTACAAATAAAGGTTTAGTTCTATTACCACCATTAACTTGAATGAACGTAACATTGAATCCAAAGATTTCATCTTTATTAGTAAAATTCTTAATATCATGTATTATATAATCTTCAGAATTTACAATAATAGTATCTTTAAACTCATCAACAAAAGTATTATAAGACATTACTAAATCATTACGAGTTAGAATTGCTTTATCACTACCTTCAATGATATTGTTACGAATGAATTTATTCCATTCAGATACAGACTTATTAGTATAAGTTATTAGTCGACAAGTATCAACATCTCTAGTAAACTCTTCGTTATAAAATCCGTCTATTACAAGAGATTGAAACTCGTATGCACCACAAGTATAATATCCTTTAGTTTGAGTTGAATCGAAAGCATATCTATTTTTATTGATATATTCTAGGAATTTCCAACTCCTATTATCAATATCTTTTCTTAGTATCTTTAATAACTCACTAACAGGATTATCTTCTTCTTGTCTTACAATCTGGCGAAGAGTATAAAACTTAATATTATCGAAACAACGTGAACGAGACTCTTTAACAGGCGGTAATTGATAGTTATCCATAACCTACTATATTTCTATAATAGCCTGACTATATCTTAGCTATATAATTTTGCAATAACTTGTTCTTTATATTTTTCTTGTTGGTCTTTAGTTAATCTAAAGAAATCAACAAAAGCAAAACCTTTATGAGACTTTTTATAACCAGTAACAACTTGTTGAACTAGTTTAGGATTAAATCCTTCATTAGTAAGTTCATTACTAGAATTATATATACCATGAATATAAGATTTATTATCTCTTATACCAATAGCTAAATAAATTCTCATAGAAGTTCCTTTAGGAATATATTCATAAGATTTATTAGGATTATAATTATAAGCAAATATCCATTGATAATTATTGTGTAGTTGACGTTTACCATTACAACAACTATTAATACAACTAGCAATATATCCACCTATTTCTTCTGCTTCTTGTGCAGAACTCCACTTCTTAATAATATTTCCAAATATATCTAACTGAATAACTTCAATGGATAAAGGATTTTTAGAATATTTATTTCCATAATTACCATTGTCTTTACCAAACAAATGTTTATTATAAAAATAATTATCTTCTCCAAAAGTTCCTATACAACTACCTCCATTATTACAATTAACAAGTTCAAATCCTCTTTCTTTATATAGTTTTATTAGCTGCTTTTCTATTTCTACACATTCTTCTTTATTAATATCAATAGCAACTATTTCAACATGAACATCATTAAGATTACTAACTAGTTCTTTCCATTTATTATTTCTATTAGTAAAATCAAAAGCTCTTTGTACATTTCCTTCTCCTATATAAATAGGAATATTAATAGATTTAATAAAATGAATATAAACACACTTAGAATTTAACTTATGTTCTAAACCATACATTTTTGGAGTTTCTTTCTTACTCATAATATTTACATTTTAAAAATTTATGTAAATATAGGGAGTAAATTGCAAATATACAACTCTCTCCTTTTCCAATTCCTTAGAATTGTACTCCCTTACGGGATAGTCGATGAACGTTTCTCTTATTATGTAAATGAACATAACTTAGAGACTTCGCTGCTGATTGTCATATAATAATAGTTTTTCTAACATTCACACTTGGTTTTTCAACCTATGTTGTAGTACTATTATCTTCACGAGTTTCCAGCAATTAGAAGAGTTTAAACTGGGCAATAACTACTTACCCATATAAATAAGCATACATTCAAACTGTTCACATTCTCTTTCTATAAGAGTTTTAAGATTAATACCAATCATAGACGCTTCATCAACAATATATAACTTATATTGTTTAATCTTCTTTTCAGCCAAAGGGTCAAAAGGAGGATTATTAACATCAAAATCAGTAACATCAGTATTAAGTCTTAAACCTAAATCACTAGCCACAGTAGACGTAGAATATCCAGTAGATGCACGAAGTACACGAGCTGCCTTATGAGTAGGAGCTGCAAGACCAACAACAGATTTAGACAAACCACATCGTCTAATTACTTCACGTATCATATAAGTTTTACCCGTACCAGCAGCACCAATAAGTGCACGTTTATAATCACCTGCAACATAACCTCTTTCTATAAAGGCAACAAGATTTTCATAAGCAATCTTTTGGTCACGAGTAAAACTATTTAAGACTTTATCGTCTTTCTTAGCATCATCAAACTTTTCAAAATTCATTGCATTTTAGTAAGAATCTATCAATATTATCACGACATTTAAGTATATAACCTTTAACAGGTAATCCTATCTTAAATGGAATATAACAACTAGGCATAACACAATAGGTATCAGTACATCTAACAATCTTAGTAGGTTTACCATAATTATCTAATGCACGAGTATATATTGTCTTAAAACCTTTACATGAGTACGAACGTTCAGACAACATAATAAGTTCATTACTATCTTTAGGTTTAAACTTATACATGTTATCATGTAGAACGATAGTTCCAGTAACAATCTGCATTATTACTTTCTCACGAGGAATTTTCTGTTCCTCATTTACCGCTGATAGTTTGAAACTTAATCCCATAATATTAAGGTTTGACTATTTGGTTAACAGTATACTGCACACAACATGTTCCTTTACGGGGGAATATCTTATATTTATCAGTATTCATAATTCTAGGTAATGGAGTAATTTCACAACATCTATCACTATGAACATCTACGATAATACAATGATAAGCATTAACACATAAATCATGAGATATAACAGCTCTAAGTCCTTCAAAATATACATCAAAAGTACTATCAGGATTAACACATTGTTTTAAATCTACAACCATATTAATTAGCTTTAGTTTTATATATTTCGTATAACTTATTAAACTCATCAGAAGGCATACACACAATAGGAACATTAGTTTTCATTTGTTCTTTAGGAACAATACAGTTTCTTGCAGTAATTATTTTATCATCTTCAACAAACATTGTTTCAAGAACTAGGCAATTATCAGCATCTAATATTTCCTTACACTTAGGACAGATATAAATATTGTCTGTTCCAAACACAAGAAGCTCATCGCCACAGACTAGACATTCGCCAGTCGTGACAACGAGCTTACCATTATCTTGTTTAAACTCGTTTAATTTCGGCATAACTAGGAATACGTCTCCTTTCTTCCATTCTAACAAGTTTAACACTAGTACTTTCAAGTACATTAAGAGTAAAAGCTACTAATTTGTAACTTCTCTCACTTTTTCCAAATTTAATTTTCTTCTTAATCATTTACGTTTAGTATTTAGTTATTACTTAATCGGAGTATCTGACGCTCCGCTTCGCTTCGCTTTATTCCCCCTTAAAGGAGTGATAAATTGCTGAATCTTTTGCTTAATTTCATTTACAACAGCTTTATTCTTATCAATACTATCATTACTATAAAGAGTGTAACTATGTGTTTCATCAATATTTCTATTAATATCAAGAACAAATAGATACATACTAATATAAGAAGTATTATTAAGATTGCAATTAGTATAAAGGTCACTAGAGAGTTTAGTACTATACAATAGACTAAGTTGTATCTTCTGTAACTCTTTAAACAATTTAGTAAATTCTTTCTTATCCATGTCGGTATATTAGTTTTTAGTTAATAATCAATTAAAAAAGGAGAGGACGCTTCCTCTCCTACCATTAAACTATCGACACCTAATTCTATCTCACGACAGTAATTTGATTAGGGGTAAAAATTAAAAGACAAATAAAGTTTTTCTGTCTCACGACAGTAAATGCAACTTGTATGTTAAACACAATACTATGTATTTATAGCTGACATTTTACGAAGAGGATTTCCCTTACTTCAACCATTTGGTTAATGTTTCAACTTAGATTAGTCATCATCAGAGCTATCATAAGAAATAGTACGATTCTCACGAACAGTACTATTAGAATTCCATAAAACCTATATCTACTATCTTCACAAACAACAGATATAAAAACTACAATACGACAAAATTTAATTTTAGTTTAACTAAAACAGACAAACAAAATTGGCAAATTACTTATTATATATCTTTGTATAATCTACACAATAAAAATAAGGACAATCTTTAAGAAATGATTCACATATTCTACGAGCTTCATCTTTACTATTGCCAGAGTAAAGAGTTTTAGCACTACCATTAAAAGACTTTCTTAGCTTATCATTCTTGTCTAGGAATACAAGATGATTTTCAGAACAATAGAATACAGAATAAATCGGAGCTTTACTAGCTTCATATTTAGCAAGAAGTTTATCATAAGATTCTTTAGCACTATCTCTCATATCACTAATATATTTGATATAAGGAAGTATAATACTATCCCATTGTTCAACAGCTTTAACCTTATCTTCAATAGAATATTCACCGTCAAGAATATCTTCAAGAAGTTGATTTAATGATTTCACATTAATAGATTCAATATCTTTAAGAAGTTCTTTATTAAGTTCTCCATTAATAAAGCGTCTATGAAATTCTTTCTTAGCTTTATCAATAATATCAGAACTCATACTAGCAGCAATAATAGCTTCAATAATCTCTTTCATTATAGTAAGTTTTTAAATTAGACAATAAAAAACTCTACTAATATTACTCTAGTCTCACGACCTGAATAATCTTAATAGAGTGAACCGACATTACTTAACCCTTTTGTCAGATATGAATTAAATTGAGTATATATCGGAATTATACTAAACGTAAAATCATTGTAATAACAGCGCCAAGAGCAATAATAGCTGCAATAACAAATGCAGAAGAATTATATTGATTCTTAGCTTTAAGCTCTTCACAATTCTTATTAATCTTAGCTAAATTAACTTCAAGAGATGAAATGCTATTTTTAAGAGCCTTGTTATTAGCTTCTAAAGAATTATTATTATTAACAAGTTTAGAACACTTACTAATAAGGCTTTGTTGTTCACTATAAACTTTCTCATACTCATATTTATAATGATTAAGACCAGCATTAGATTTATCCAAATCTTTGCGTAAACGAATAACTTCTGTCTTTAACTCATTGACAGTAGGACGTTTCTTACTAAGAACATCAACTTTCTTGTTTTCTTCCATAACTATTATTATTTAATTAATCTTCAATATGAGTTATATCTAAGTCGAGGTCTATATTATCCTCACTTAAAGTATTGCCAGTATTCCAATTATTAGCCATTTCACAGTCGAGATAGTCTATATCGCCTACCAAACCACAAATAGGAAATTCTATGCCTTGTTCTTCGTACATAATCATAATCGTTTAATACGGATGCAAGTATAGAAATAAATAATTGAAATACCAAACAATACAGATAATTTTATTAATTGATATTACTAAATGCTATATATGATTTATAAGTAGAAACAATATCACTAGCAGGAAAACCGCAATTAAGAAGAGCATTAGTAATCTCGGCAGTATAAACATCGCAACAAGTAATACTAAAGTTTTCATCATTAAACTTACGAATAACAGTAGGAGTATTAGCTTCAATAAAATAGATATTCATAGCATCGACATTATATTCAACAATATCATTTTCATACTTGAGCAATACAGTTCTTGGCGAAATAGAATATCTTAACTCATTAAATGCTTTACTAGCAATACTTATATCTTTAAATGATATTACAAATTTACTATCAATACTATTAATAATATTATAACCACTTGAATCTAAACCATATTTTTCATTAGGTTTAAGATATTCCTTAACAGCACGAAATGCTCGTCTATAATATCTGAACCAATAAGTTCTTTCAGCTAAATCAGAAGTTTTACTTTCTAACTTTTCTGTAAGTGCATTATTTGTTTCACGACAATTATTTAGTTCATATTCAATATCAGAAACATTAGCGGCATAAGCCTGAAATTTAGCAATATCAGCTCGAAGCTTAATAATATTAGATTTAAGTTGTTCAATCTCTTCGTTCTTCTCACTAATAACTCTAGCACGAAGATTTAATTCACTAGTAAGACCTATTATCTGATTACGTAATTCAGTTAACTCATTATTAGATTTAAGAGATTCAATCTCATCACAATCTTTAATAGTACAAATATTACCTAAGTTAGCAATCTCACAAATAGAAGCAAGTGATTGAAAATCTAAATCAATAATACAACCACTTTCTTCAATAATAGTAACTCCATTAGTATGAGACACAAGAGTTAGATGCTTTTTATCAATTACAATAGCTTTCATAAATACAAGTATTAATTATTAAGAACTAAATTTTAAAAGTAATGAATCCCTATGTAATATATAAGTTGAATAGAACCAAGAACTATTATATAAGTAATAATAGCTTGAATCATAGAGAATGTAATGCGAACCTTCTTAGTGATAAGATAGTTAAATATCAAGAAACAAAAGAATATAACTATCCAAATATAGGATAGAAATACATGGAATTGATAGTTAGTCATACACCACGAGGATTAAATATACAAAGACATATAATAAGTATAGCCATAACAGCTATAATAGATATTGTCATAACAGCTATAATAGATATTGTCATAGACAAAATATTAGACTTCTTATCAATAAGATAGTTATTAAATAAGAGAGCAGTAATAACAAATAATAATACAGTTATTATAAAGAAATAAATATCGGTATTCATAATGATATAAGTTAAATGGTAAATAAAAGGTGAAGATGTAACAGCAATCACGCTCCTTTATGGGGGAGAAAAGCGAGCTTTGCGAGCGGGACTAGACCAGCTAAGTAACAAACTAAATAGTAATCTAGATATTAATAGTAATATATATATATATATATCTATACATATCTATACACTACACTTATTCTATTATTCAATCTATTGGTAATAATACTATCCAGTCTATTATATAGCCTTATATTCAATCTATTGGTATTCTCGTTATCAGGTGTTATATATAGTATTAATATACTAGTGAACTATTCTGTAAGAATAGGAACTAGACCTCATACAATACAACCAAGATATAATACTAATAGTATATAGTGAGATTGGCAATAGTAAGATTAGATTAAAACCTAATAGTAATAGTAATAACATGTGATAGTATAATAGTATATAATATAGTAACAATAGCGATAGTAACAACAGCAATATAGTATCGGAAATATAGTATCGGAAATATGGAGATAATAGTACAATTGAATAAATTTGATTTATACTCTATATGGATTTTTGAATAGGTTCAAAAGTAAACATTAAGAGGTTTAGTTAACTAAGTGTGAGGAGTTATATTGAGTTAAGAGAGTGTAGTTTTGCTATCATCTCTATATATCTTACTATTTATACTACTATTGATGCTATTGATATTAGTAATAGTCTTCTTCCTATTGATGTTAATAATACTATTCATACTATTCATACTACTGATGTTAATACTACTATTGTTGATACTATTGTTGTTATTGTATGAGCTTCTTCCTATTGTCTGCGACAATAGTCATCGTTGTTCAGGTAACCTAAAATACTGTACTATCGTACGTATTTTATCTAATGTACGCACGCACGCGAATAACCAGATTCGTATATATATAATATATATATATATATATATATATATATATATATTATATATATA
>ERZ827440.201-NODE-201-length-95463-cov-6.767409_pt1 | contig 95463 bp, 78 predicted proteins | sample MGYA00519774_ERZ827440 | MGnify/ENA primary metagenome ERZ827440 (study PRJEB31778, sample SAMEA3449302) | human gut metagenome | biome: human gut; feature: human-associated habitat; material: faeces | place: United Kingdom | collected 2010/2012 ... | reverse complement strand
AAATATGATAATCCTTTCCCCGAAACACAAAATAAACATCATGCTCTCCCGTTACGCTCTGCGCAAGATTAGCTCTTATTTCTTCATACACATCTCCACCACCAGTAGGCTTCACGTCCACTTCCGCTACTTTCTTACCATTCTTTGCCACTTCAGGTCCATCCAGCCAAACCTCTATTTTTCCACTTTCCTTTTCCGAGGCAGCCTGAATACGAATACAATTTGCACCTTCCTCTGAAAAATCGACACTTGAAACGCCAAGCCAGTCTCCGGTATGAATCGAATCTACCACCATTTTATTCTGAGATTCAGATTCCTTTGTTCGCAGTCCTCCATTCCATGCCATCGTCGATGCATCACATTCTATATACGGATTCAACTGCACAACCGCAGATAGTCCTCCATATGTTGCTTTCGCCTCAATTGTCAGTTTTCCATTTGAATCTTCCCCTACATTAAGTTTATCCATATGCAATGTCCGGTACCCCTGCTTTGTTCCATATGCCGTTTCTTCCAGCATAGTTGTATGATATATAATATACCACTGCCCTTTAAACTGGATTAATTTATGATGATTATTATAATAGTTTCCAAACACCGATCCCGGATTAGCAAATAACTGTTTTTGATATTCAAATCCACTCATTGGCTTATCACTTGTCATAAAAGCAATACAGCAGCTTCCCGTTGTTTCATCACCGCTTGGAACCTTCCAGTTTGTACAATAAGAATATACATACGTTCCATTTATTTTATTAATTTCACTATCCTCAAACAAATAATACGGGTCTAATTCTTCCGGGTCTGATACCAGACTGCACATATCTTCACCCAGTTTCACTACGCGCGCCGACTTTGGATGCTCACTATCCGTACCCGTTCCGCCGCCAAAATATAAATAACCAGTTCCGTCATCATCAACAAGAACCGCAGGATCAAACAACCACGGCACTTCACTTGAGGAACAATTTGGGGTATCACGAGAAATCAGCCTTTTTCCACTTGGATCTTCCCATGGTCCTAATGGGGATTTTGAACGCAATACGCCAATTCCGTCTCCACCATTTGCAAAATAGAGATAAAACATAGTTCCATTTTTTTCTTCCCGTTTACAAATCGTTGGCGCCCAGGAATGTTTTGCCCATGTAGCCACTTCATTTACCTTAATAGTTCCATGATCTGTCCAGTTTACCAAATCCGCAGATGATATACAGCGCAGTTCACATGTATTGTATGAATTAGAAATTACATTACCTTTTGAATCCGTTTCCATTTTATCTGCTGTACCAAAAACATACAATCTTCCATCATATTCAACCGCCGTCGGGTCAGCCATAAAATTCTGTGTAATCAATGGGTTATTTCCAATCATACCTTTCTGTTCACTAAAACTTTTGGTCAATTGCAAATTATCCGTGTTTGCATCCTGTTCTTCAGATGGTGTGTAAGGGTCATAGCTTTTTTTCTCACCGGCAGAAACTGTATACTTGACATAAATCTTACTAATTTCCAAATCATCAATATTTACACCATAGGATGGTCCTTTAAAAAACAATTGTCCGGCTGCCGTCGTCGCCTCCAAATCATACAACAGCTCAATTTCACCACCAGTAAATCCAACCTCGTCATTGGTGTTAAATATATTGGAGTTCGTCGTCTGGCTATCATCAACAAGCCAGCTTCTGAATCCTTTTGTGCCATGATAAGTTCCTTTAAGCATTACGCTAAGAACTTCTCCTTTATTTATATTTTCCTTCAATGGAAACTGAAAATTCTCAGCATCCTGTATATGAAGTGTTTTCGTCTCTGAATCATAAGAACCAGCCTCACTGGCATTATTCATCCGGCATGTTGAAAGGTCTATCTCTTCATATCCTTCCGGCACATCCGACGCCGGAGTCTGGCTCGGCTGTGCCGTATCACTCGGTTCTGTCTTGGATGTATTATCCTGTGTCGCCGCAGGCGTCACTGTCGGTGTACTTTCTGTCTTCCTCGGATTTTTTGTGGTTTGCGGCACTTTCGTATTTGTAACATTTGTTTTTTTCGCTCCCTGCGCTCTAGCAACTTTCACTTTACATTTCAAGTGGTAATTCTTCTTTTTTGTCTTTACCTTAGCTACAACAACTGCCGTTCCTATTTTCTTTCCCGCAACAGTAACTTTGTTCTTTTTCTTTTTCGTTAATGTAATTATCTTTTTGGTTGTTTTCCACGTTGTCTTTAAAATCCCTTTACCCTTTATACGAATCGTTTTTTTCTGTCCTTTCTTCAGCGAAAGCACTTTTGTCTGCATTTTCGGTGCCGCTTTAGCACTTACCTCGTTCTCCATTCCGAGCGTGGTAAGCATCAATGCCGCTGCCATTCCACATGCAATTACTGATTTTGTTTTTCTTTGCATAAAAAAACCTCCTTTTTGAAATTGTTATTTATGATTTAATCATAACATATAAAAAAGAGAGGTTTCCATTCTACTTTTTTTGCTTCTATTGTAATTTTTGTGCATTCTTAATTTTTTCTTTTACGACGAAAATCTGAAGGCGAAATACTCATTTTCTTCTGAAAGACTTTAACAAAATAACTTTCACTGGAAAAGCCGCATTCTTTCGCAATTTCCTTTATCGTTTCATTACTGCTTGTCAAAAGTTCCATTGCATAATTCAGACGAACTTTGAGAAGATATTTAACCGGTGTCATACCACACTCCTGTTTGAATACTCTCGTCAGATAATTCTGGGACACGTGTAACTCTTCCGCTACTTCCAAAATACCATCAATTCTTTCAAATCGTCCTTCAATTATTTTCATTGCCTCTAATACCATAGGTGAAAACTTGTATCGTTCTGTCAATATCTCATGTGACAACTTGCACAAAAAATCATATGCTCCGGCAAACATCAAATACCGGCTGTCTAACAGAGACAATCTCCGTTTTATAATCAAATCTACCATGCTCGTAATCGCCATGCTGTTCGGCGGCATGTAAAATACTATTCCTGCTTTTTCAAGTATTTGATTGCAATATTTCTTAGTCTGTTTCGTAACAATAAACATAATCCAGCAGTACCGCCATTTTTCTTTTGTTCCAGGCTCCGGATACCGTTTTGTCTTCGACGGTTCAAAGATAAGAGCAGCGTGATTTTTCCCACATACATGTTTAATTCCCTTTTCATCTTCTACAATCCCACTTCCTTGTATTGTATACAAAAATGTGTATGTATAAATAGGTCGTTCATTGTGCTTAGTAACTTTATCCGGATACCACTCTGTCTCTACCCCAAGCGCAGTAAGCCTGAGTGGTCCCTCCAAAGTTTCTTCCTCACTCAAATATTCAAAACCAAAATGAAAATCATGATCAAACATTTACATTCCTCCTCAAAACATCTGAAAAAAAAACAGCCGACACATCTATATATATGCCAACTGTAAAAAACGGAGAAGGAGGGATTTGAACCCTCGCGCCGCTATTAACGACCTACTCCCTTTCCAGGGGAGCCCCTTCAGCCACTTGGGTACTTCTCCAGCTGAATTCATAAAATGTATTCAATTCATCGAGTTGTTACTCGAAACGGAGAAGGTGGGATTCGAACCCACGGCCCCTTTCGGAGTCACCGGTTTTCAAGACCGGCTCCTTAAACCACTCGGACACCTCTCCAAACGTTGCTTGAACAGTATACCAAAAATACAGGTGCTTGTCAACAACTTTTTTCTTTTTTTACATCAAAATATTTTATCTTTGGATCCCAATAGGGCTCCCCCCTCCACAGATGAGCATTTTTAGCCTTGTCAAAAGCGAGAAAAGAACACGAAGTGTTCGAAATGCGAATGTGGAGAAGGGGCGTCCTGAATAGTTGCATCTTTGGACAAATTGTTTTTTACCCTTTACCTCTCGCCTAATTTCAGACCGGGCACCGCATTCAGATCCAGTCCGCTGCGTACTCCATTGCGATATTCATAATATCCTGCTGCTCCAATCATCGCAGCATTGTCCGTACAAAAAACAGGATCCGGGTAATATAAAGAATATCCCCGTTTCTCACATTCTGCCCGCATCTTGGCACGCAGACCTTTATTGGAAGCTACGCCGCCTGCCATTGCAATTTTTGAGATATTGTAATTTTTCGCTGCCAACATGGTATGCTGAACCAAAACATCTACTACAGCCTCCTGAAAAGACGCAGCGATATCTGCCTGTGAATATTCGATTCCTTTCATCTTGCAGCCATTGATATAATTTAGAACAGCGGATTTCACCCCGCTGAAACTGAAGTCATACGGTGCATTTTCCACAGAAGCACGCGGAAAGGCAATCGCATCTTTATTGCCGCTTGGTGCAAGAGCATCGATCTTCGGTCCCCCGGGATACCCCAGTCCGATAGAACGTGCCACTTTGTCAAATGCTTCCCCTGCGGCATCATCCCGCGTACGTCCAATGATCTCATATTTACCATAATCGTTGACCAAAACAAGATGACTGTGCCCGCCGGATACCACGAGACACAAAAAGGGCGGTTCCAATTCCGGGTGACAGATGTAGTTTGCCGAAATATGACCTTCAATATGATGTACTCCGATCAATGGTTTTCCGCTGGCATAACTGATTGCTTTTGCTGCACCGACACCGACCAGAAGGGCACCTACAAGTCCCGGTCCATATGTCACACAAATTCCGTCCACATCGTCTAATGTCTTTTCTGCATCCACAAAAGCCTGCTCGATCACTTGATTGATTTGTTCAATATGTTTACGAGAAGCGATTTCCGGTACCACACCACCATATAATTTGTGTATATCAATTTGCGACGAGATCACATTGGATAGGACTTTGCGTCCGTTTACTACAATCGCCGCCGCTGTCTCATCACAAGAACTTTCAATTGCCAATAATGTTACGTCACTCATTTTGTTTATCCTTTCTGCTCTTCGGTCTTGCTCTCATCCTTGGATACGTTCTTTTGAAATGACAATATCTTCCATTTTCCATTTTCTTTTACCAATATGTATTCTTGGAATGACTTCGTATAATTTCCGTTTTCTTTCATAAAATAAGCCATCTGCACATAGGCGCAGTCCTGGTTCTGAATTGTCTTGTATTTGACCGAACTCCCCTTATCCACGGTATAATTAGCTATTCTTCGCTTTTGTTTGCGAAATTCTTGTATTTCATCCTTTAAATTGTCGCGCTGCTCCTCAAATGGATTCTGGGAAAGCAGACTGTTGCTATACAAAAGGCGCATCTGATTTACCAATTCATCAAACTGCTTGTCCGACATATTGTTATTATAGATGCATTGATTCATTCGGCCAAAGAGTTTCAGCACTTCCGTCGGTGTATCCGGATATCCCACTTCCAGATCCTTATTGATCAACCGCTCCGCTTCTGAAGCGGTAGTATTGTCTATCGTCGTATCCTGCTTTTCTTTATGGGCATAGAAAAACGCAATTGCAACCACGATAAGAAGTCCCGCAAAAAAAGCGAAACCTGTTATATTTTTTGCCATTTTCTTTGCCGGTGCCGGCTGTGTCTGCTGAACATGTCTTTTTGGCATTCTTCGTTCCATCAAAATCCCTCCTTTACTCATCAAAACCAATTTCACGAAACTTGCGATCCTTTCCCGGATAGGCATTCGGGAATATTTTTCTTACATCCCCCATATAATTTTCAGGATGTATCAACGACGGGCTGTAATGCGTCAGCCAAAGTTCTTCTACCTTTGCTCGCTTTGCCAATTCTGCCGCCTCATAAAAAGTCATATGTTTTTTCTCTTTTGCACTTGCAATCTTTTCTTTTTCTCCGTACATTCCTTCACAGATAAACAGATCCGCTCCTTCCGCACAGTCTACGATTCGATCCACCGGGCGGCTGTCTGTACAATAAGTCACTTTGATTCCTTTGCGTTCCGGGCCAAGAACCTGATGTGCATAATACATAACTCCATCTACTTCGACAGAATCATTTTTCTGCAATGCACTCCATGCCTTCATAGGAATCCGGTTTTCCTTCGCTTTTTCCACATCAAATTTCCCGCTTCGCGGAATCTCAATCGTATATCCATAGCATACCACATTATGCTTTACCTTAAAAGCATGAATATGATATCCCTGGCAGATAATATCTTCTTCATCTCCTTCTATCTCGTGATAGCGGATTTCAAAAGGAAGCCCCTGCGCGATAATGAGAAGGGACGCTACCACTTTTTTCAAGCCTTTCGGACCTATGATCAGGATTGGCTCGCTCCGTTCCGCATTTCCCATCGACAATAAAAGCCCCGGCAGACCACTGATGTGATCCCCATGAAAATGCGTAATACAGATTGTATCAATGGGATGAAAACTCCATCCCTGTTCTCTTATACTGACCTGGGTTCCCTCTCCGCAGTCAATCAACAGGCTGCTTCCATTATATCTTGTCATCAGCGCAGTCAATGCTCTTTTCGGCAAAGGCATCATGCCACCTGCACCAAGTAAACAAACATCTAACACACAAATCCTCCTTCTAATCCATCACCATCGTCTTTTCCTCCACTTCCACAGGAATTGCAAACGATTGTATCAAGCGGTCATAACATTCTTCGCACAATGCAAAAGAATGCACCTGAAGATCTTTTTTTGAAAAGAATCCCCAGTCTTTCTTCACTGCCAGTATATCTTCCCGCAGGATATCATTTTCATATTGAAGTGCTCTTCCGCATTGATTGCAAAAATTATACTTCTTCATCTCTTATCACTCCGCTCGTTCATAAAATACTCTTTTATTATAGCGGATACGGTTAAGAATTTCCAGTTGTAAAAATTTCTAAAAATGACGGATTATGTATTTTTTTCTTCCCGTTCTCTCTCTGCCTGTGATTTTCGCAGATAAACCGGGCCAAATTTTTCAGCAGGGACAGCCCCGCCTTTCTGATATAAATATTCTCCAAGCAAAGCAATACTTGCCGCACTCTGGTATCTTCTTGCCGGAATCATAAGGCGGCAATCGTCACCCAGCGTTTCCTTTATTACTTTTTCGAAAACAGGAACACCATCTCCTAAAAATACGATCGGTTTGCCTGCCGCTGCCTCACAGGCGCGCTCCAGTGCCGTTTCAATCGGAACGACATCGGGCTCCTCAAGCTGCTCCGGTATTTCCGGTGTGGTTTGGTATACTGCCGTGTAAACTTGATTTCTTCTTGCATCCATGATCGGGCAGACAATCTGTCCCGGCATCTCGACATTCGCAGCCAGTCCCATCAAAGATGACACCGGAACGATTGGAATTTTCAATGTCCATGCGAGGCCTTTTGCAATCGACGCCCCGATACGCAGTCCGGTAAACGATCCCGGTCCTTCAGAGACAGCAATCGCATCCAATTCCTCCGGCTTCACATCTGCCATCGACATCATTTCGGAAATCATCGGCATGAGCGTCTGGGAATGCGTCTTTTTATTGTGTATCTGATACTCGGCCGTCACAATGCCATCTGACATTAACGCGGTCGCAGCCACCAATCCGGAACTATCGATTCCAAGTATTTTCATGATTCTCTGTCTCCTTCCTTGTCGCACGTAATGTGGCGATAGTCGAATCCTTTTTCAAGATCCTTTTCAATCCAAATATTTTCGCAGGTATCCGGCAGGATTTCCTCAATCCGGGACGGCCATTCGATCAGGCAGACTCCGTCTCCGAACAAATACTCGTCAATCCCAATATCATACATTTCTTCCACGTCGCCGATCCGGTACACATCAAAATGATAAAAAGGAAGTCTTCCTTCCATATATTCCTGAATCAGCGTAAAAGTAGGGCTGGTGATCGGTTCCTTGATTCCCAGTCCCTCCGCAAAGCCCTTGGTGAATACGGTTTTCCCCACTCCGAGATCTCCATGGAGAAGGTAGATATCACCGGCTTTTGCCTGCGTACCAAATTGTTTTCCGATCAAAAACGTATCTTTTTCAGAAAAACTTTCCATTTCTTTCTTTTCTGTCACTGTCGATGTCCTCTCTTTTCAACCTTTGCTTTTTTTCTTAACCATTGTCGCAATCTCTGCATAATGACCGCTGCATTCCTGCGCCGGGATGATCAGGGCTGAAATCGAATTCATATAAATATACATTGCTTCTTTTGTCGTGATCACCTTTCGGATCTGTTTCCATTCTACTTTTGCAGTGCCGGCGATATTTTTCACCTCAATCCCCTCTTCTGAAAAAATATAATGAAATGGTTTGCGGAATGCACCGCTTTTTAATTGGTTCCATCCTTTCAGCAAAATGCCAAATGGCTGAATTACAGTAAACATCGCTCCCAGAAATACAAGGATTACCCGTTGGGAAACAGCAAATTCTTTCCAAAACACAATCAATCCGAGGATTGCCGCAAAACTGATCAAAAGCCCTGCCACGCCTCCCGCTCGCAAAAAGTTATTGCGGATCAAAAAGCGGTCTAACGTCTTTTTATCTAATTGAACATCAATCTCATATCTTTCTTCCATTGCTTCTCTCCATTTTTCTTTCTATTGTAATGAACCTGCATAAAAAAATCAAGTGGTGTCATTGACTTTCTATAACAAACGCCATCCCTGGTGATACTTATTCTTCAATGTCATGCCTGCTGCCTTTCCCCAGCCAAGCGGGAATCCATCCACACAGACAAGGTACCAGCCTCCCGGCTTTTTCCCCTCATCGACAATCTGTTCCGGCTGTAACAAAATGGTTTCGCCTTTGAGATATCGGAATACCTCTTCGTCATCTGCCGAAAATTCCACCCGCTTTTTATAATCTTCTCGTTTGAGTGCCATGGCAAGCGACTGGCTTGGCTCAAATCTCTTTTTCTTCATCTCCCCCATAAACAAACCGCTGCGCAAAAACCGCAATCCTTTCATATCCGGAAGTTTTTCCGGCATATAATAGATCATGCCGTTCTTACTCTCCAGACGTTCCGAGTCAAAAGTGCGGTTCATCTGTGTTTGAAATTCTTCAAACAATTTCTTTTCTTCGCCTTTTAGGCCTTTTCTCTTTTGCGAAAAATGTACTTTTTTCACTGCCGCCTTTTCTCCCTTTTGCAAAAGGGCAAGAAAATGTCCTTCGCCATCCAGCTTATGCGGAAACATTCTGACACATTTTTCCAGTTCCTTGTTTTCACTGTCGATCCACGCGGGATTTCCTTTGACAAATCCGGAATATCCTTCCATGTCTACCAGTTTCAGAGAGGGATCCAACGACAATAAATATTGTACACTTCCCTCATCTTCCAACGGAGAAAATGTACATGTAGAATATAAAAGCATGCCTCCTTCTTTTAACATTGGCAACGCCTGCTCTAAAATTTCTCTCTGCAGTTTGGCATAAAATTCCGGTCCGTTTTGTTCCCACGCTTTTACCATCGCCGGATCTTTTCGGAACATACCTTCACCGGAACACGGAGCATCAATCAGAATCTTATCAAAAAAACCGGTAAAATATTCCACCAGTTTTGCCGGATATTCTGTAACGATAAAACTGTTTTCCACGCCAAACAATTCAATATTTTTGAGTAATGCTTTTGCCCGTTTGCTGCTGATATCATTGGCGATCAATAAACCTGTTCCATGCAGTTTCGCCCCTAATTCTGTCGCTTTTCCACCGGGTGCCGCGCAAAGATCAAGTACCACATCCCCTTCTTCTACCGGAAGACGGGATGCCGGTGTCATCGCACTGGGATCCTGAAGATAATACAAGCCGGCAAAATAATAAGGGTGTTTCGACGGCTGCTCTTTTTCGTCATAATAAAACCCATTGGAAATATAGGGAATCGGCGTGAGTTCAAACGGTGTGATCTTCAGGAAATCTTCCACCGAGATTTTTGCGGTGTTCACACGCAACCCGTATTTTCTTGAAGCGTCCATGGAAGCGAGATAATCTTCGTACTCGTCCCCCAGAATCCTCTTCATCTCATCACAAAATTTGTCCGGTAAGTACATGGTTCTATTCCTTTCTTATAGTTCAAATCCATAGGGAAGCAGCTGACGTAATTTCAAAATCTCATACTTCTCTTCCGCGGTCGCAAGGATTACTTCAAAGGCATCGGGATCACAAAATTCCTGCATAACCTGCAGACACACACCGCAAGGAGAAGTCAGTTCCAAGACTCCATCTTTTTTTCCACCCACGATGGCAATGCGGCAGAACTCCTTCTCGCCTTCGCTGACCGCCTTAAAAAACGCCGTCCGCTCTGCGCAGTTTGTCGGTGTAAATGCCGCATTTTCAATATTGCAGCCCTGATATATTTTTCCTTCTTTTGTCTGCAGTGCTGCCCCTACCGCAAAGCCGGAATACGGGCAGTACGATTTTCCTCTGGCTTCCATCGCCAATTTAATCAACATTTTCATAGGATCACACTCTCTAATTCAAATAACTGAAGAAACTATTTCCATTATCTTTAAATAGTTTTTCCGCCTGCGTTCTCTTATACGTTTCCACCTTGCCGGATACCGGATTATAAACGGTTATATTTTTCGTGTCGTATCCGCTTATTACTACAGCTGTAGAATCACCGGTTACCGCAATTACATATTTGTTATTGCTCACGAAATACAGCACTTGGTCTAACGTTGCTCCAGTAAGGTTAACCGGTTCCTCCATGTACTGTGCAAGCATTGGATAAATTGCTGATTTTTTCTTTGACAATGCTGTGGCATCTACCGAAACATGATTTGCCTTCAAAACCATGGAAACACAGGCCGCAAAACCGGAAATCTGTCCCTGTGCTTTCTGCATCTCGATTCCGGCGATACTGTTCATCAAAAAACTGCCGCTGCGTTCCCATACCACATGATGGGTTCTGGAAATAACAACGCCCATCTGCTCATCTGCTTTCTGGATCGCCGGCACCGGTTTTTCATATGCTTCCGTAATCTTTCCAAGGGCATATACATAATACTGCGGCACCCGAATTTCATCCAGATGAACGGCTCTTGCGCTGGTAAGAATCTGCTCGTCCGCAACTTCATAAGATGGTACTTGATCAATCGTAAAGCTTGCCGGAAAAGCGATATACCATTCCGTCTGTGCCGCCGAAGTAACTCTCGACACCATCTGATAGGCACTTGCCTGCGACTCCGTCTGATTTAATATGCTGTCATCGGAAATCTTTTTGTATGTTTTTTTCCCTATCTTTTTCAAGCGGGAAAGAGTCATAACATTTCCCTGCACGCTGACTTCCTGCACATAAACATTTTTTTGCTCATATGTCTTTACAGCATTTCCTTTCTCATCGGCAATCACAATCTTATAGCAGGGTGCGATCTCCTCGTCGACCGATTTGGACACAATATCACTTTTATTGACATAACCGTAGATGACCTTATCATTGATCACGCCAAGCAGGCGAATATAGCATCCCTCCGTTTCCGGTTTCAATATCGTTTTTTCCTCAGTTTCCAGATTGAAAACCGTCAATTCGTCTCCATAGCCTTTTTCCAGATTATCCGACCAGGTGAAGCAATCATATTCTATGACTTTACCTGCTTCCTTTTTACTGATTCCCTGAATAATCTGAAAACTGCTATTCGTTACATTTTCTGCCAGTTTTATCAAGCGATGAGATTCCATATTATAAGCATATACCGTATTCGCAACGGCAAAATAATACACATTTTTTCCGCTGACATAACCATAATTATTAAAATCTTTATTTAACTGCTGCTCAGTCGTATCGATTGGAAGATATACCAGCTCCTGAATCTGTTTTTCCTGTGCCACATACTTGTATAATACGATGGCAACTTTTCCCTCATACTGTCCGCGTGGCACATAACCGGCCACGGCAAAATACAGATTCCCGTCGCTGTCCGTTTTCAAAAGACGCATCTGCGGCACCGCATTTTCACGGTATTCATAAGATGCTTTTTCGCTGTAGGAAGAATATAATTTTGTGATGGAATTTTTCTTTTTATCCATATCGTAGCAATACAGATTGCCTTCTCTGGCAAAAAAGAGCTGCTTTGTCGTTTCATTGTTCATCAGATCCATCGTGATGTCATTGGTGATACCAATCTTTAACTGATTTTTCTGCACACTGGTAAGTGCCGCATCAAATACAGTCTCCATCGTACGTTCATAGTTCAGAAGATAACTGCTGCCGGAAGCATAACGTACACGATAAAATTCATTAACGCGATATGTCTCTTTTCCCGTCGCAGTCGCTCCCTCGACATAATAATTCAGCTGAAAACAAGCCGTCTCCATATTATATTCTTTGATGACCGGCACCGGCTCGGATAGTTTCTTTGGTGAAATTTTTCCCCACGTCACCAGATCGCTGTCCGATTTAATGTTCACTTCTGCCAGCGAATCATTAGATGCCGTACCGTCAGGCTCCAAATAGCGGCTCAATTCTTCTGCTTTTGATTTCGTAAACGTATCTTTATGAAATTGCATTGCAAAATTAAGTTTTTCCTGCAAATACGAATTGTCCATGTAATATTTTAATCTTGTAAAATAATGAATCTTACGTCCGGACTCTGTCGTCGCTGTAATGGAAAGCACATACTCCGTACTTGTCTTAAATCCGTAATCGAACGTGATATCCACCTTTCCCTTCTCTTTGGATATCGCATTGATTTCTTTTTTCTCGTATACTTCCAATGTATCTTTGTCCACTACCTCGTATTCCATTTTTACAATTTTTGTATCTGCCCCGCCAAGCAGAACATTGATGCTCTTATCCTGGCCTAACGGTGTGATGGATTCACGCACGATATTGGCATCGAGTACCCCACTGTAACCATACAGCCGGTTCATCTCCACGCCCTGACTCTTTATCGTAAGATAGGGAAATGTTTCGTTTCCCGCTTCTATTACTTTTCCTGTTTCATAACTATCGTTCTGCAGGCGGCTTCCAAAGAAAAACAATGCCACGCAGAATAATACCATCAAAACAACCACTTTATAAATATATTTAACCATTTACATCCTCGATTCTAACTTCTTACTTGCTTTTCCACATAGAAACAGTTTATCACAGTTCGTGAAACAGGGCAAGATAAGAACACACACTTTTTTTATTGTTTCATATAATAAGGATAAAATATCGGTATAACGCCTCGGCTGCCAGAAAGGAATCCGTTATGAATACACCTATTTCTTCCTTTTATGATTATTTTCCCGGCCCGGCTCTGATCCCGGGTATGTCCCCGATTCTCGGTGCCGGAAAACTGATGGAATTCGAAGACGATATTCAATATATGAAGCAATTATACCCGGGAAAGTGCAAAAAAATACTACAGAACATTGAAGAACGCTGTGATCGTCTTGAATACGAGGGAAGCATGTTATTCGACTCCTATCCCGATAAGGTCACCCTGGAACGGATGGCAAAGGAAATCCTCGCTGCCTCTCAGGACGAGAGCATTGCCACCTCCGAAAACCTCCTTGCCCTAACAACCATTCTCCTCTATCAGGAGATTCTCTATCGGCGGGCACGTTACCGAAGCCGCAAACGCCTGTATATGTAACAAAGCACTCCCCTGAGAACCTTCCGTGCCATGCACATTGGGTATCTCAAGGGAGTATAAACTTGTCTGTATTTTATACACTCTTCGCAAATGCAATTTTCACAAAATCTTTGACCGGCATCGGTTTTGCAAACACATACCCCTGAATGTAATCGCAGTCCATCTCTTTTAGATATTCTACTTGCGACCGAATCTCTACACCTTCTGATATCGTCTGTAAATGCAGATTTTGCGCCAGATGAAGAATACTGTTGATAATATCTTTGCCCCGCTTGTCCTCTTCTGTCTTGATAAAGAATACACGGTCAAGTTTCAGCGCATCTACCTTGATGTCTTTTAACATGTTCAAAGAAGAATATCCGCTTCCAAAATCATCGATGGAACAACGCAGTCCTACTTCATGGATCTTATTGACTAGATCTGTCATCGTGGAAATCTCGTTTAAGAATAAGGACTCTGTCAATTCGATTTCAATACTTCCTTTCGGCACATCATATCGTTCTAAAATTTCCTTGTAGCGGTCAAAAAAGTTGGGTACCAGGAAATGTCCACGCGACATATTGACCGAAACCGGGATAATCCGGTATCCGTTTTTGTGCCAGGATTCTATCATTTTACAAACCTGCTCAAACATATACAAATCCAATTCTACAATAAATCCATTTTTCTCAAACAGCGGAATAAATTCTCCCGGAAAAATCATCCCTTCTTCCGGGGACACCCAGCGCACAAGTGCCTCTGCCCCGGCAATTGTCTCATGCGTAAGTTCGTATTTCGGCTGAAGATACGGTACAAATTCTCCATTTTTCAAAGCCTGTTCCATCCGCATCTCCAGATGTTTTTCACGTTCCAATTTCTGATGTTCTTTTTCATCGTAAACGCCTATTTTCTTTAAATGCTGCGGTAACTGCAATGTTTTTTTCAAGGCAAGATTGGCTCTCTCCATCATCGCGGAAACCGGCATTTCCTTATCTGTAACAAGATAAACACCGAAAAACAACCGCAGTCCGTAAGAAACGCCCTGCTCATCACACAAGTGTCCGAGTTGTTCATTCAAACGGTTCAATCTGTGTTCCAGTTTTTTCATGGAATGAAAGCGCAAAAGCATTCCAAAATTATCTGCCATAATTCTGCCTGACGCCTCATCCCAACTGAGTAGTTCGTTGTCGATCACTTTATGAACCTGGCGCAGCACTCGATCACCTTCTTCATCGCCATATAATTCATTAACCAGTTTGAAACGATCAATATTTGCATAAACAAGGGCAAACTCTCCGCTTCCCTGCAACAGAATCCGTGCAATTCTCTCAAATTCCCGTTTATTTTTTCCTCCGGTAATGTCATCTACTCCTGTTTTTTGATAAAACAACACATATTTTACCACAATCGAAAATGCGATGATTGCTACCGTAAATGCCATTAACGCAATTCGCAGCGATGTACTTGACACATTCATCAAGGCAACGTATAAGAAAAAAACAAGCGCCGCACCAAGCATGACGTCCCATACTACCATGCCTATTATATTCCGCCACTCATACAGTTTAGAGCGGATTCGTTTCACTAACAATTTATTCATCCTCTTTCATTTTTATTTGCATTGTGTATTATACCCCAATTATCCCAAAATTACAAGTTTCTTCCTCAATGTGCTTCAAAGACCACTTCTTTGGATATATTTTCTATTTTTATCACAACATACGGAAAACTCGGCTTTTCCAGAACCGTTTCTTCCTTTGACGGGCCTCTTAATTCTGTGTTAAGAAAAATTTTATCCTTTGTTTCCGTCAATTTTTTAACCAGTATGCTGTAGCCTCCTGCCTTTTGTTCGCCGTAACCAACTGCCATATATAGATAAGTTCCATCCTGATATGTCATTTGAAACGGATTTATCTTTTTCTCCTCTAAATTTTTCAAAAATTCTTCCGGGCAATCCCGCGCAGCAACAACCGTATAATCGCACTCCGTCCCCGCTTCTTTCTGTCCGGTCGATGTCTGTCCGCATCCACAGAGGACCATCCCTGTCATCATACAGAGGACAAGCAGCACAGCTATTTTGATCTTTCCATTTTTCCCCATAATCATTTTCCTTTGCTTTTCTTTACTTCATGTATATGCCTGCCCGCGGGAAGATATGTCTTGCCGTTTGAGCCGGCCGGATGTATAATAAATAACAGGTTTTACAAGCCGTCACTTGCAGAAAGGAATCAGAATAATGGAAAATTTTCTTTACAGTTTAAACGCCACACTTCCGATCTTTTTGATCATGGTACTCGGCAAAGTATTATTTCGACTAAAGATCATCAATGAAGAATTTACAAAATCCGCGGATAAATACGTTTTTTACGTCGCCCTCCCTGCCCTTGTGTTCAAAGATCTGACGGAGAATAATATCCGCGAATCATTTGATTTAAAATATGTGCTGTATTGCTTTTTTGTCACTTTGTTTGTCATATTAATTCTTTGGTTTCTGACCGAAAAATTTATGAAAAACGAGGCGGAAAAGGGAGCCTTTATTCAAGCTTCTTACCGAAGCAGCGCCGCAATACTCGGTCTTGCCTTTATTGATAATATGTATGACAGTGCCGGTATGGCGCCTTTGATGATTATCGGTGCCGTTCCATTATTTAACATTTTCGCCGTGATCATATTGACGATCAAGGGCGACAACGGCGAACATCCGGACGTGAAACATACCATCGTGAATATTTTCAAAAATCCGATCCTGCTCGGCATTTTATTTGCCCTTCCGTTTGCCTTTTTGGATATTCATTTCCCGGCATTTATCAACAAAGGAATTTCGTATCTGGCTTCCACCGCTTCTCCGCTGGCATTGCTTTCCATCGGAGCCGGGTTTGAAGGAAAAAAGGCAATCAAGAAAATACGTCCTACCCTGCTTGCCAGTTTTATTAAATTGATCCTGCTGTGTGCCATCTTTCTTCCGCCGGCGATCTATATGGGCTACCGCCGCCAGGAACTGATCGGCATCCTCATTATGCTCGGCTCACCGGCAACGGTATCGTGCTATATCATGGCAAAGAATACCGGAAACGACGTCGTCCTGACAAGTAGCGTTATCGTATTGACTACACTGCTTTCTTCCGTGACTTTGACCGCGTGGATCTTTGTATTAAAATGCATGGGCGTTCTCTAAATTTTCATTGCAGATTGCCCTGTTATATTATATAATATAAGGGAACGACGGCGGTTTACGATACCGGATCGTTACTATTAAAATGGCCTGCACCGGAACGCAGGTAAAGTATATCGGAGCACCATAGGCTCCGGATAGGAGGATTGTATGAGTAATTGGAACAACTTAGACACTTTGGATTCTTACAAAGCATTGTCACAAAAAGAACAGGTAAATCTTGCTGATGTTATGTCAGGAGAAGACGGTGCAAAACGTGTACAGACTTATCAGGTAGCGATGGCTGCCGGTCTTTCTTACAACTATGCTTCCAAGCAGGTAAATGATGACATCTTAAAGGCTCTTTCCTCTTTGGCGGAAGAAGCTGAATTAGCAGAAAAATATAAAGAATTATACAACGGTGCCGTGATCAATACCGGCGAAAAACGTCTCGTGCTTCATCAGCTGACACGCGGACAGCTCGGCGAAACCGTTACGGCAGACGGCGTTGACAAACGTGATTTTTATGTCAGTCAGCAAAAACGAATCGCTGATTTTGCAAACAAAGTTCACAATGGTGAAATCACCAATGCTGCCGGCGAAAAATTTACAACCGTAGTCCAGATTGGAATCGGCGGAAGTGACCTCGGTCCCCGCGCAATGTACATCGCTCTTGAAAACTGGGCAAAAAAGAATAACACCTTTAAAATGGATGCAAAATTTATCAGCAACGTAGATCCGGATGATGCCGCTGCGGTATTAAAGGCAACTGATGTTGCTCATGCGATTTTCGTTCTCGTTTCCAAATCCGGTACGACATTGGAAACCTTGACCAATGAATCTTTTGTAAAAGATGCTTTGAAAAAAGCCGGTCTGGATCCGGCAAAACATATGATCGCCGTTACCAGCGAAACTTCTCCGCTTGCAAAGAGCGACGATTATCTGGCTGCCTTCTTTATGGATGACTATATCGGCGGACGTTTTTCTTCGACTTCCGCAGTCGGAGGAGCCGTTCTTTCTCTTGCCTTCGGCCCGGACGTATTTGCACGTTTCTTAAATGGTGCTGCGGAGGAAGATGCGCTTGCGAAAAACGAAGATCTTCTGAAAAACCCGGCAATGCTCGATGCTTTGATCGGCGTTTATGAGCGAAATGTTCTTGGCTATCCGGCAACCGCTGTCCTTCCATATTCCCAGGCTCTCAGCCGTTTCCCTGCTCATTTGCAGCAATTGGATATGGAATCCAACGGAAAATCCGTAAACCGTTTTGGCGAGCCTGTTTCCTATCCAACCGGTCCTGTCATTTTCGGTGAACCGGGAACGAACGGACAGCATTCCTTCTACCAGCTGTTACATCAGGGAACGGACATTGTTCCTCTCCAGTTCATCGGTTTTAAAAACAATCAATTAGACACCGATGTGGATATCCAAGGCAGTACCAGCCAGCAGAAACTGTGTGCTAACGTAGCCGCACAGATTGTTGCGTTTGCCTGCGGTAAAAAAGATGAAAATAACAATAAAAACTTCAAAGGCGGCCGCCCATCGAGCATTATCATCGGTGACCGGCTGACACCGGAGACACTTGGTGCCCTTTTGGCTCATTTTGAAAACAAAGTAATGTTCCAGGGATTTGTATGGAATGTCAACAGTTTTGACCAGGAAGGCGTACAGCTTGGTAAAGTGCTTGCGAAGAAAGTGCTTGCTCATGAGACCGACGGTGCTTTGAAAGTATACAGTGATCTTTTGAACATATAAGTAACTATTCATGTCCGATGTGCAAAAACAATGTCTTTTCGTGCTTGCACGTAAAAGACATTGTTTTTCTGCACATTGGATCTAATAAGGTCCCCCTCCCCACATGAGCATTTTTAGCCTTGTCAAAGGCGAGAAAGAACACGAAGTGTTCGAAATGCGAATGGAGGGGGGGACCCTGAATAGTTACTGAACATTTAATAACAAAGCGGGGCTGAAAAATCGGCTCCGCTTTTTTTCATTTTATACTTGACAAATCGACAAAAAAACGGTATGATAAACAAGTCGGTGCGATTACCGAAACAATTTCATATAGGGGCATAGTTCATCGGTAGAATAAGAGTCTCCAAAACTCCAGAGCTGGGTTCGATTCCTAGTGCCCCTGTTACTTAGGCAGGATTCCACAGACAGTGTGATGTGGAATCCTGTTTTTGTATTTACAAAAATAAGGAATAGGTGAATCATGGATATTCTTTTTTGCGAAGCTCCGATTGAGGAAGATATAAACAGCATATTTAATCTGCTAACCTTAAATGAAGAGCATATGCGTGTAAAAAAATACATCTGCGAATATTTTCATATTCCAACAGAACCTGCGTTTCAAAACAATGCGGCATTAGAAACCACCGTCCGAACCATCGTTCAAAACGAGTAAAATAATAATGCCGCAGCAATCGCCGGCAAAATCGAAAAAATGAATTGCCTGTGGCAGGAAAATCGCGACGAAAATTGTGTCTGCCCTTATGATTTTGAGAACAATCAAATTTACATAAATTACAGGAAATTATCGGAAGAAATGCTGGAGACTTGTGTTCATGAACTGATCCATTATTACTGGTTTCATAAATGGAATGCGCTGTTTAAAGACCAATACTCCTCTTCCCTTGTCTGAATTTTTTCTGAAATAGCCATTGATGCCTTGTTTTTTGAAACGCCCCTGAAAAATTTTTTCATAATCAGAAATTACAATTCCCGCAATAATTTAAACAATCCCGGAAGATTTGACCCCAATTTTCCCTTTTTGGAATCCTCGGTTTCATCCGTACCTATCAACTTCTCTACATCTGTAGAGAAAAATTTTTTAACCTGTGAAATTGCATAACCGTATGTGTATTATAATCTCTGTCGATTACCACCCCAAATAAATCATCCTGCCCCTGATATTCTTTTACAAAAAATTGATATTCAAGATCAATGCCCACTTGTTTTAACAACATCTCAAACTGTTCCTTTTTATCTTTATCAACACTATCCGGATCTTTCATATATTGTTGTACAAAAGCATCTGTATATTTTGTTGGAATCACTTTTCTCATCCGATTCGGTAAAATGTCGGATTCTCTTATTTCGATATATTCTTCCAGCAATTCCAACACCTGAGCGGGTGCACTGAAATTATCTCTTTTTCCTCTTCTTAACGGATGTACATGAACACCTGTTTTTATTCCAAGTTTTTCCCTGTATTTTTCAAGCCAGCCAAAATAATTCTGTTCTGTTACATTTCCTTCTACCGACAAAAAAATGATTCGCAATGGCGTTTCAGGAAATATCTCTTCCGGTCTCGAAAACATACCATCTGAGCTTAAGCGAAATGATTTCTCCATCTTATTCCCCCTTTTCTTCATCCACATCATCAATCCCAAAAATTGGAATTGCTCCATATCTCCCCAACAGATAATCCTTCGCTACGGAATGGTCAAATCTTTCCTTAAATTTATTAAGAGAATATAGTTCTGAACTATGGTCTTCTTTTCTTTCCATAAACCAAATCTCATCCTGACGAAAGATATTTAAATTCATAACATTTGAATCATGCAGTGTTACAATCAACTGAGTCGGATATCCTTCCGTTTTTCCAAAAAACTTTTGCAAAAATTCAACAGTAAGTTTTGTATGAAAACTTCTATCCAGTTCGTCAATAAAGATTATGCCGTTCTCCATCCCTTTCTGGTAAAGCGGGATCAAATCAAACAATCTCTTTGTTCCATCGGACTCATCCTGAATTTCAAATAAATCTAATGGGTTACCATGATTCATCATTAATTGCGAACCAACTATATTACCATCGCTTGTTTTTTTAAAGCTAAATCTTTTTCCAACTATTGTAACTGTTATCGATGATGTCGTTTTTTCACAATCTTCATCAAATGCTTTTTGAATATCATTCATTATATCATTTTTTATATCTTCCGGCAAAAAAGTAAGAACTTCCTCAATCGGTCTTTTCTCTGTCCGTACTTCTTCAATGCCGGTATCAAAATAATTCAACAATTTCCCCAATGATTCCTTAGTATCACTTTTAAACAGCTGTTCCAAATTTCGATACTTTGTCTGTGGAAATATCACTATCATGGAAGCAAAAAAATCAAGCGTATCAAAAAAGGGCGTGAAGTCCTTTATTCCCTTAAGTTTATGTCCACATATTTCTGCCAAAAAACTTGTACTATCTTTTACATCGTCAGAGTAAATATTAAATCTCTGCTCATCTTCCTCTTTCGCAAAGCAGATATCCGTACGTATTTTCTCTCCTGCTTTCCTTTCAAATATACATACCTCTTTATTATCACATAAATATAACCACTCTGCTAAAAAAACATTTTCCGTATACGAAATTGCAAAACCATATGAATAGATATGCCCATTACTAACAAAATCGTATTGAAAAACCCCCGGTCGATTCATCGCAACAGGATCAATCCGAAAAAATTTATTATTTGTTCTGCTGCTTTTAACCCCGCCAAGAGCAATATTTTTACCAAAATTAACTGCCTTAATCAAATTACTTTTACCTGCTGCATTTGCTCCATAAACCAGTCCGGCCTTTAATACTCTTTTCCCATTTACCACAACTAATTGTTCTTTATGTCTAGTATGTTTTCCCGCCGCCATAGAAAAAACTTGTCGTTGATTAAATGAGAGGAAATTTTCAACAGAAAACCTAATCAGCATAACCAGCACCTCCTTATATATTTTTATTATATGTGATTTTTTCACATATTGCAATCCTATTTTTTGATTTTTTAAGATTTCACAGTATTATACTCTATTTTAATGTGATTTTTTCACATAATTTACGAAAAACTATCCCTGTCGCCCACTGACAACAGGGATAGTTCATATCAAACCACACTCTATGCTTTTGTCTTCTTAACTATTTTAACCCAAGGGCCACTAGCCTTTCTCTGGCCTTTTCTTATCGTAGCACGAATCCGGATATAATATTTCTTATTTTTCTTAAGACCTTTTATGGTTTTCGTTCTCAACGCCGCTTTCTTAATGGTAATCTTCTTTGCTTTTTTGAAATTCTTATTCAGTGAATATTGAATTTCATAACCGGAAGCACCCGGTGCTTTTCTCCAAGTAAGTTTCAATGCCTTTTTCAAAGCTCTTGCCTTAAACGATAATACTTTCTTAAGCGTTATGTTTGTGCTGACTGATGTAGGATTCTGGTTGTCCGCTGTCGGTTTGAATGTTTCAGCCGGCACTTGTGACGGTATGATATTTGTATTCGCTGGTGGCTGCAATGTGGAATCCGGCGTAGCAGCAGGCGTTGTTGTCGGTGTCGGTGACGGAGTTGCCGGTGTATCATTTGCAGTAACCGCCTCTGTTCTAACCGGAGTAGTATTCACATTCACCGTTTCCCCTTTGTAAAGCGCAAGGTAAACCGTATTGTCACTCTCATCATAATCACCGCCCTCTGCCTTTATAACCAGTGGCAGGTACGCCGCATCGTTCTGATCGTACACGATATCTTCAGCCGGTACAGAAAGATCAACCTTCTTTGTATCACCGGAAGTATAGGAAACATTATCTTCTTGTGCAAGGGAAACACTTTCCTCTACATCTTTGTATAACGTTATCGTTCCCGCTGCATCCGATGTTCCTTTGTTCTCGACAAACGCCGAAACCATAATCACACCATCCTTTTCAGATGCTGTGGCATTTACCGCAAGATTGGAAGATGCCAAATATTCGGATACGGTATGATCGGACTGCACAACTTCATTGTCGGCCCATACGCTGATCGTTATATTCTGCCCTTTTTCAATGTCCGTCAGATCTACATAGGCTGTCTCAGCAATCGTCTCTCCCGGCAGCAAATTAACTTCGATTTCCTTCTCGGTCTCCGTACCGTCTTCTGCTTTCACTTTGACATGAATGGTCTTAATCGGCAAATCTCCTTTGTTCTCATACACAAAATCAATTCCGGTTTTCCCGTTATCGGATTCCAGTTCATTGACCTGTGCGCTTAACAAAGAGGATTCCGTGTTCTCTTCTTTGGCATAATATGTCAGTGCGTGGATTTCATCCTGTGGACTCTCTTCATTGGCAACCACGCGCCAATTTCCCTCAGAATCCAAAATCGGGGCAAGCACTCTTGCAATATTAGCAGATGTATCAAAAAGATCGATCGGATTGGTATAATGTCCATCAGAGCCCTTCATAGAGGCTTTTATGGTTCCTTGACCACTTTCGTCATCATACGCACTCCATACATACGCAGCTTTCTCACCATTGGAAACGTAAACCGCATTGTTATCAAAATTCTGTTCACCAGCCATATCCATTGCAAGCTCATCATTTGCTATATCATATCGATATAATATTCCATTTACAACAGCCTGAATATTACCATCGCAATATTCCAACGAACCCACTGAGAGGTCGTCTTCCTCACCAAATGCCTCATTCAAATAATATTGATAATCTTCATAGGTTGTTTTCAAGGAATGGGTTCCTTTTTGATTTGCTGTGCAATATGCCGTTTTCACCGTTCCGTTTACTTCGAACGTTTCATATTTTCCAATCACATCGTCTGTAGACACAAGGTCTGTCGTTTCATTTGTTTCATAATCCAGACATTTTATCGTATTTGTGCCACTCGTCTGATAAAGATCGCCCTCATTACTTATATAAGCAATTTTGATTCCCAAGGATTGATCCACAAACTGAGGAAGCATATCACAATCCTCGTTTGTCGTCAGCTGCTTGATGTCTTCAAAGGTATCTGTTGTCTCATCAAATTTCGCAAAATAAATTTCTGCGCTTGTACCCATTTGTTCTAAGGCTGTATCCACATCGGAAGAAGTAATCTCTTTCTTCTGCTTCTGCCAAACTAAGCAAAGTTCATTATTAATGACTTTTAAATCCGCATACGAATCTCCAAAGCCATCATCATAAACCGCTTTCGGTTCAGACCAGTTTCCGTCTTGTAACACCGAATACTTTAATACACAACTATTGACAACGCTTCGAGAAGAATCGTAATCCTGCCATACCAATACCTGTTTGTCACCAATCTGCGCGCTGATCGGGATCGAAGATTTCAGAACGCCCTCTTGTAGCATTTTGGCATTTGTACTGTTTAATGCTTTTGTTTTGCCACTCCATTTGGTCGTTTTCTTTGCAAAATCCGTAGACATCAATTTTGCCTTGCTTGAATTCTGCCCCTTAGAACCATTCACATTTCCCAAGGTTGTCGCCACGTCCCACAAGACTTTTTGGTAAGACGCCAAAGAAACCGTCTCATCAATTACAAATAGTAAAAACAAATTAACTGTCGCCTCTGCCTTAAAAGTTCCTTTGGTTCCCCACTTGTTCTGCTTTTTGGAAACCAGATCAATTGGCAGAGAACAGGCACCTTTCGCACTTAACGAAATGATTCCGTCAACTCCGTAACCTCCTGTCAGAGAAATGGATGGTATAAGTTTTAACGAACCATCCAAAGACATTATTTTATTCTTATTATCCCAAGACGGTCCCATCGACTGACTTATCTTTCCGTTCGCCTCAAATTTTAGATACATCGGCCCGATTGGAGTTACAAAACTCCAAGTTGCGCCACCTTTCCATGCCAGATCTCCGGCAACTCGTCCATCCGCTTTAATCAAATTTCCATGGGCATCATAGGTATTTTCAATATATCCCATTACAGACAACGTAGGTATTTTATTTCCTGACCAGCCTGAACAATGAATTGCCGAACTTGTTTGCGTTCCAAATAATTCATCATAAGTAAATAATTTATCATATTCTGACTTTATTTTCGATGCCTTATCACATGCCGCTTTATATTTTCCCCATTCAGATTCTTCGTTTAAGAGATCACTTCTTCCGATACCGATAGACCCTTTTACCGTGTACGTACCATCTGCATTTACCGTTTTCCACAATTCTACCGGATATCTCGAGGATTTGAAAGACCATGAATCTGGAAAAAACTGTGAAACCCCACTAGAGGGATCAGCAGCTCCGGACTGGTCTTCCCCAATGACCAAGCTTCCACTCGTGCCTTCTGCCAGGGCATCCGATGATGTGTCCGGCTTGAGTGTTACGATTGGTTTTTTGGTCGGAATCGAAGATGCTGTCGGGGATGGCGTCGCCGTTGGATCGTCATCTGTTTTATCTCCTATATTTGCACTTACTGTCCCTGCGTACTGCCATGAGGAAGAGGATAGATCAATATTCATAGCTGGGCGTACGGCATAATCATCAAAGTTGACTCCAACACCAGCATAATCACCCCATCCGCCATAACCAACACTTTTAGCACAACTAGAAGAACGTAGCCACCAAAAACAGTTTCCTATATATTTTTTACTACCTTTAATATTGCAATTGTTCTCTACTGCATATGCCGAAGCCTTACACTGCCTTGTTTCAGAAAATGCATTATACACATTGCTAAATCCATATTTTACATTTCTCACCTCACTTTCTGAAAGAAGAAAAATTTTATCCGAAGTATTACCAGCAACAGAATTATTATCTGTATTCTCCAGCAATGTCGTCTTAATTGTAGACTGCTCTTCTACATCAAAAGCAGCATCCAAAAAAATACCGTTTAGCCATTGTCGAAGGGTACATGTCTCCCAATCGGCGTATCCTGATATTTCATTATACATTTTACAATCCAATGCCTTGTCCGCCATCACAAACGCTTCGTTTCCATCCACAGACAACACACGCCATTTAATCGGCTCTTTGCTACTGCTGTCACTCTGGTAATAATTACCAAAATAAATACAGTCCCACGTAGAAACTCCATTTTCTGTCCGCGGATTGGACACCGTCTCTGCCGCTTGGGATACTTTGGTGCATGGTGGCAGCATTCCAATCATCATTGCGGCGCATAGAATCAGCGCCATAACTTTTTTTCTTGCGGTTCGACTATACATTTTCATCTTTTTTCTTCTCCTTCTTTCGTTAAAAATAATAAGTTATTTGGTTATACCCGCAACTTATTGTACCATATTGTATCGTCGCCCGCAATGTATATTTTCCCATTATCTCCCACTAAAATACACTTTCCCGCCCTCTGCCTTTATCTTTTTATAATAGAACAATTCATCCACCGTAACCAGCTGAAATCCTTTTTTCTTTAACCGTGGGATCAATGATTGAACTGCATCTGCTGTGGAAGGGTACAGGTCATGCATCAAAACAATATCGCCGTCTTTTATCTTTTTCGCCCTTTGGAGAATTTGGGAAGCGTCCCGCGAGCGCCAATCCTCTGTATCTATGCTCCAGTAGATCATAGGAATCTTGAACGTCTTACGCATCAGATCATTGACTGCGCCTTCCGGTGGGCGGATTGCCGACATTTCCCGTCCGATCACTTGTTTGACCGCCGTGTTAGATTCATCTAACTCTTTCAACATTCCGGCAGAATCCAGTTTTGTCAAATTGACATGATGATAGGTATGACTGGCAATCTGGTGTCCCTGACGATATGCTTTCTTCATCACTTTAGCATAGGTGGACACGCGGTCACCAACTACAAAGAAAGTAACTTTCGCATCGTATTTTCCGGCGGTTTTTAAAATACGTGAAGTAACCGGCGTATAGGGCCCATCATCAAACGTCAATGCCACCATCGGTTTCTTTGGATCCAGGTCTTTTCGAATCCAGGAAACCGTTTTCTTTTTTCTCTTCTCCGACTTCTTCTCTTTCGCCGAAACAACCGGGACAGCAGGGCTTTTTGTCTCATACACCGTATTTGTCTCATTGGCACGCAGCGAGTTCAAAGCCCAGCCCACAAACAAAATATCTGCAAGCAAAATTCCTCCACACATACCAATCAAAGCTTTTTTATTGATCTTCATACTCTAATACCTCACTTTACAAAATATTCCTTTTTTATTATATTCTGAATCCGTTCTTGTGGAATACAAAACTGACACGCCCCCATATACCCGGGCGCCACCTCATATTTATCAAATAACATAACAAGTTCTTTTTTATTATTAATATAAAAATCAGCTTCTTTTCCAACTCCCGTCCAGTTCATCCCCTTTTTGTCAATGAAATATACCTTCTCTTTGTCCGTTTTCATATTATTGCGCATCTGTTTCTTAATTTCCTTTGTCAACACCGCGCGATAATCTGTATTGTCTTTAAAAATATCTTCTAAGGTAATACATTTTCCTGTTTTTTTATCTATATGGTATACTTTCGCCTCGTCACTTGAGGTATTTATTTGAACACTCGAATTGATTTTAAGGGAAAACAAACGTTTCGTATTGGTAACAACCTCAAAATCTATCGTCACATTTTCGCGTCCTTTCCCTTTCGTTTCTTTTACGTCTTTCCAGTACTCATCTATAATCTTATCCGTATATTTTTTAATCTGAGCATTTAATTTTTTGCTGGCATCTTCATCCGCTTTTTGGTCTTTTCCGGTTACCTTTACTTCGGGAACCCGCACACTGGCACTCATCTCACCTGTATTATCTTCAAAATCCCGGAATGTCACGATTTTTACAATATTCCCTAGTACCGGAACTTTACTTAACGCATAGGCTGCTTTTTCATTAAAATGCAGCAGCAATCCAAACGCCAGCACGGCAGCCGCTATAACACTTCCAATACGGAAACTCCACTTCATACAAATAGTTGTATTTTTACCTTCTTTTTGTTTTCCTGTCTTAATTCCCTGTTTTACGCGTTCTTGCAATTCTTCCGGGATTTCAATATTATCATAAGCTTTTTTCATGTTACTCAATACATTTTTTTTCATGATAATTTCTCTCCTTTCGTCATTTCAATCTCTAATTTTTGAATACTCCGATACAATATGGATTTTACCGTATTCGTCTTTAATCTGAGAACTTCTGCAATCTCTTCCAGTTTTTTATCCTCGAAAAATCGAAGAAGAACAATCGTCCTTTCTTTTGAATTCAATTTATCAAGTGCCCTTTTCAGATCCATATCCTCATATGAATCCCACGAAGCCCCTTGAATATAGTATTCCGGATTATCCATGGAAACTTCCCGTTTTTTCCGGCTCAGGAAATCCATCGCACAATTGATGACAATCCGAAACAGCCAGGTTTCAACATACTCTTCCTTTTTCACACTATCCGCATACTGCATTGCCCGGCACGCGCTGTCCTGCACGATATCCAATGCATCTTCCTGATTTTTTACATAGGTAAAAGCAATCCGGTACATGGATTCATAGGAAGAAAGAATGGTTTCCTCGACCAGCTGTCTTTTTTTCTTCGATTGCATATTGTCCCTCCTCTCTTTTCGTTTTACATAAGTTAGACGTCGGACAGTTCTAAAAAGTTGCATAAAAATAGAGCCGCCGCACAAATAATTTTTCTATTGCGCGACATGCTCCTCTATCTTTTACGTTTTTACAAATTATGCCAGTTCCAACATTCGTTCCAATGCTACACTCGCCTTTTTGCTTACTTCTTCGTCCACAAACATTTCCGGTGCCATATTCGTAAGCGCCTGCTCTACTTTGTCCAATGTGATCTTTTTCATATTCGGACAAAACTGGCGATGGCCTACATTGTAGAATTTTTTCTGTGGATTTTTCTGCTGCAATTCATAAAATACACCCATTTCCGTGCAAATGATGAATTTATCATGATCGCTTGCCGTCGCATAATCAATGATCTCCGAGGTGCTTCCGATGAAATCCGAAAGTTCAAGTACATCCCACGTACACTCAGGGTGGGTCAGTACCAGTGCATCCGGATGAAGTCCCTTCGCTTCTTTTACATTTTCCGCATGAATGCTTTTATGTACATGGCAGTATCCATCATGGAAAATAAACTCTTTTTCCGGCAGTTTGCTCGCCACATAGCGGCCAAGGTTATTGTCCGGGATAAAGAAAATGCGTTTGTTTGGCAGGGCTTTTACGACACGCAGCGCATTGGAAGAAGTCACACACACATCCGAGTGTGCTTTAATTTCAGCTGTAGAATTTACATAACACACGACAGCGACATCTTCGTACTGCTCTCTGACTTCTTCGATCCGGCGAACATCTACCATATGTGCCATCGGGCAGTCTGCGTACTCATCCGCCATGATAACGCATTTTCCCGGATTCAGTATCTTTGCACTCTCTCCCATAAAGGAAACACCACAGAATAATATGTTCTGATTTGGGATAGAAACTGCTTTTTTTGCTAAGAAAAAGGAATCTCCTACAAAATCCGCAATTTCCTGTACGGCACCATCTACATAATAATGCGCAAGGATTACAACATCTTTTTCTTTCTGCATCTGTTTAATATTTTCTATTTGTTGTTTTTTATTCTCCATGTTCTCCTCATTCCTTTTCTTAGTGGATCAGCCTGCAAACTGACTATTATATAATGTAGCATAGAAACCGTTTTGTTGCAAGAGTTGTTCGTGATTTCCCTGCTCAATAATATGACCATCTCTCATAACCAGGATCACATCCGCTTCCTGAATCGTCGATAAACGGTGGGCTACGATGAAACTGGTGCGTCCCTGCATCATTTTTGAAAATGCATGCTGAATATGAATTTCTGTTCGCGTATCGATGGACGACGTTGCTTCATCCAAAATAAGCATCGGTGGCAGGCAGAGCATGACTCTCGTGATGCAAAGAAGCTGTTTCTGTCCCTGGGAAAGACTTCCACCGTCTTCTCCGATCACAGTATCGTATCCGTTTTTCAAACGTTTGATAAAGCTGTGCGCATGGCTTGCCTTTGCCGCTGCGATCATTTCTTCTTCGGTCGCATCCGGTTTTCCCATGCAGATATTTTCGCGAATGGTTCCCTGACGAAGCCATGTTTCCTGCAAAACCATACCGTAATTGGCGCGCAGACTGTGTCTGGTAATTTCCTGAATATCCTTTTTACTTACACGGATCGTACCGGAATTGACGTCATAAAAGCGCATCAGCAGATTGATGAGTGTCGTCTTTCCACAGCCGGTCGGTCCGACAATAGCAATTCTCTGTCCCGGTTTTACCGACAAATTCAATTTTTCGATCAATTTCTGATCGGGTTCGTAGGAAAAATATACATCTTCCAGATCGACTTCTCCGGTCGCCTGTTCAAGGACAACCGCATCTTCAGCATCCTTTGTCTGGGATTTTTCTTCAATCAATTCAAAAATTCGTCCTGCGCAGGCAATCGCATTTTGCAATTCCGTAACGACGCCGGAAATCTCATTGAACGGTTTGGTATACTGGTTTGCGTAACTTAAGAAACAGGATAACTGTCCTACCGTAATTCCTCCGTGGATGGCAAAAATCGCTCCGGAGATGCCGACTCCGGCGTAAACCAAACTGTTGACAAAACGCGTCGCCGGATTGGTAATAGACGAGAAAAAGATTCCCTTTAACGAACATTTGCGGAGTCTTTCATTGATCTCGTCAAACTGTTCTTCCGCCCTTTTTTCATAACCAAAGGCTTTTACCACTTTCTGGTTGCCAAGTGTTTCTTCGATCAATGCCGTCTGTTCGCCACGCGTCTCGGACTGCAATTTGAACATTTCATAGGTCCGCTTTGCGATAAAGCTTGCCACAAAGAGTGAAACCGGCGTAATAACGACAACGACAAGGGTAATGCTGACATTGACGCTCAGCATAAAAAGCAACGTTCCGAGGATGGTGATAATACCTGTAAATAATTGGGTGAACCCCATCAAAAGTCCGTCCGCAAACTGATCTACATCTGCGATCACGCGGCTTACGATCTCACCATAAGAATGTCCATCCAAATATTTCAGCGGAAGATCCTGCAGTTTTTCAAACGCTTCGCTTCGGATATCGCGGATGACATTGTATGTGATCTTATTGTTACACACGTTCATGATCCACTGCGCCACCATTGTGATCACTATAGCAATGGCAATTTTCATAAGGATCTGCGTAACTTTTCCAAAATCTACCTGCCCCGGTCCTACGATCACATCGACCGCATTACCGGTAAGGATTGGGACATACAGTGTAAGTGCGACCGTGATCACGGCAAGCACCAATGAGCAGATTACAAAAATGGAATATTTCTTAATATAACGAAGTACTTTTTTAATCGTTTCTTTCTGGCTCATTTAGCGTCCCCCCTTTCCAAATTGCGATTCGTAAATCTCCCGGTATACCTCACAGGACTTCAATAATTCTTCATGGGTTCCCTTTCCTACCATCTTGCCATCATCTAATACCAGAATCCGGTCTGCATGAAGGATCGATGCCGCCCTCTGCGACACGATGAAAATGGTCGTCTCCGGGAAACTCTTTCGCAATCCCATACGAAGTGCCGCGTCTGTCGCATAATCCAACGCTGACGAGCTGTCATCTAAAATCAGGATTTCCGGCTTTTTCACAAGCGCTCTGGCAATCGTCAGACGCTGCCTCTGACCACCGGAGAAATTGCGGCCTCCCTGCTCTACCTTGGCATCCAGACCATTTTCTTTCTTTTTCACAAATTCTTCTGCCTGCGCTACTTCTAACGCTTTCCACATCTCGTCTTCCGTCGCGTCCTCTTTGCCCCATTTCATATTGGAACGGATCGACCCGGAAAACAAAACCGCTTTTTGTGGCACGACAGCAATCTTTTCACGGAGTTTATCAAGCGAATAGTCCGCGATATTTTTTCCGGCGATTTTCACCTCACCGCTCGTACAGTCATAAAATCTGGGAATTAAATTTACAAGCGAGGTCTTTCCGGAACCGGTTCCTCCGATCACACCGATCATCTGCCCCTTCTCTGCTGTAAAGGAAATGTCCGTCAAGGATTCCTCACCGGCACCGGCATAACACAAACCGACATGCTCAAATTTTACTTCTTCTTTACTTTGTTCTACAGCAGTAGTTTCTCCATCTTTCATACTTGCATTAACTTCAAATACATCCTGCACGCGGTTTCCACATGCGATGGCTTTTGTCACGGTTATGATCAGATTGGCAAGTTTTACAAGTTCTACCAAAATCTGTGACATATAATTTACCAATGCGACAACGGCTCCCTGTGTCAGGATTCCTGCATCGACACGAAGCGCACCCTGCCAGATGAGTGCAATGATCGCACCATTGATAATGACATACGTGAGCGGATTCATCAGCGCTGAAAATCTTCCAACAAACATCTGTATTTTATTCAATGCGAGATTGGCATCTTCAAATTGTTCTTTTTCTTCTGCTTCTTTATTAAAGGCACGAATCACACGGACTCCGGTAAGATTTTCGCGCGTAATGCCAAGCACGCGGTCGAGGCTTGCCTGCACTTTTTTATACAACGGAATACTGATGAGCATAACGCCAAATACGACGATTGACAAAAGCGGAATTGCCACGACAAAGATGAGAGCCGCTTTTACATCAATGGTAAAGGCCATGATCATCGCACCAAATACAATAAACGGAGAACGCAAAAACAATCGAAGCACGAGATTGACACCGGACTGGATCTGGTTGATGTCACTTGTCATCCTCGTGATCAGACTCGTCGTACCAAGCGTATCGATCTCTGTATACGAAAGCGATTCGATATGTTTAAACAAAGCTGATTTCAATTCGGTCGAAAATCCGACTGCCGCTTTTGCCGCAAAATACTGGGCCGTAAGTGATGATGCAAGTCCCACGACACCAAGCAGCACAAGCAAAGCGCCCATCCACAATACATGCGGGGTATCCTGTCTTGCAATTCCCTTATCAATGATTGACGCCATAACAAGCGGCACAAACAATTCAAAGGAGGCTTCCAATAACTTGAACAATGGTCCAAGCACCGACTCTCTCTTATAATTTTTCAAATATGTGAGCAATTTCCACATGCTTCTTTTCTTCCTTCCCGTCTTACTTCACAGTAACTGACTGCTCTGTATCAATCCATTTTCCTTCGTAATAAAGAGATATATGATAAGTATCTTTTTCCATGCCGGAAAGCGGAATGGCAATGGCATAACGCTGATTTTTCTTTTCTTTCATTCCTTTTCCCGCACTGCTGTAATCCATCTGATAGCATTTTCCTTTTCCGGAAAATTCCAATTTTGTCACTGTGTGATCGTTTGCCGTCATATAAAGCATCGACTGATAAATTTTAAATGATACATTCACTTTTTTCTTTACTGCTTTCTGCGCCGCCGATTCCTTTTTTTCTTTTGGCGCCTGCAGCGTACCGAGAATGGTCTCACTCTTTTCCGGCATCGCCATGCTGAGATCTTTCCAGTTAAAGTTCATCACATAACCGCGGTAGAAATATTTTTTTGCTGAATATTGATTCAATACCGCCCCGGTTTTGTAATCGTATTCATAGACCATCCCCTTCTGTCCCTGAATAAGCGGATAAAGATATCCGCCAAAGGAGAACATTCGGTTTTTGTCTTTGTCATAGGCACAGTTCGATGTAATGATCGATTTCACACTTTTAAACAGTTTATCCTGGCGCACTGTCATTTTCTTTTCATTGATCGTATAAACCGATACATAAGAATTTGGATCATCGTCCCAAAAATCCACTTTCCTCTTGGTCTGCCAATGATTGTCATACAGCATCACATGAATTGTATCCGGATTGCCATCCAGATCATAGGGGATCTCATAAACGCTGTGCTGCTGGAAATGCCATTTGACATCGCCCTGTGGCTTCAACACCAGATCTTCCTGCTCGGTTCCTTCGAACATCTCCGGATTTGCAAGAATCCATTTTATCTTCTTCGTATCCCAGTCCACTTTTACTGCCGAATGCAGATTTCGCGGCGAAAGCAGGACACTATGGTCTTCTTCTTTATAAGAGACAGTATTCAAATGCGCCCAATCCACTTTATTTCGATAGGTCTTATCAAAAATTTCTTTCATATCCAGTTCTTTTACCGTCTCTCCGGTCTTACGGTCAATCTCAAGGACAACATCCTCGGTATGCCCGGCGATCGAGCTTGACAATACAAATAAATTGCCGCCCGGTTCTTTTTCAATGACTTCATGGTGAATTCCGTTTTTCACATAATACTGGCGGTAGATCCGTCCGAGATAATCCATTTCATACATCGAAGTTGTATGCGGCTTTTCTTCTGTCGGTGTCTCCGCCTCATCCGTCTGATAGATCAGCCGTTTGTCCGCAAGCGGAAATACGCCGTAAGAACCTGTCGTCATCGTAATATACCAGCGGATATCTCCCGCCTCGTCGTAAGCAAATGGATATTTTGTCGTTTGACCGGAAAGAATAGTCAGTGCATACGCAGATGCCTTTCCTTTTTTCTCTACTTTGACAGCATCCTTTAATTCCTTCGGAAGCTCTTTTGTCTGAATGATTACTGTTTTTGTCTTCTTTTTTCCATTCTTATCTACGCAGGAAAGATGAACCTTATTTTTTGCATTCGGATATAACCCCACAACCGGAATCCGATGTTTCTTCGTCTTTTCAAATTCTGCCGTAATATCTGTCTCTTTTGTCTTCCCCACTACTGTCATGGTTACTTTGCAGGCATCCTTCGTCTCAAATAAAATATAAGCTGAAAGTGGTGAATTTCCATAAGGATTTAGAAGAACTGCCGGATTTTCCCAGGAAGTTTTTCCAGACTCCAGCATTTTTTCAATCTCTTTGTCTTTTTTATAAGAAGCATCCAATGTCGATTTTTTTGTCTTTATGGTATCCGATACTACTTTCGGCCCGGAATGCTCCCCCAGCACCTCTGTATTCTGTGTTTCTTCCTGACTTACCGTTTGTTCTACAGCTGTCTCATTATCTTTTTTTCCACAAGCGAAAAGTGATAATGCCATAATTCCTGCCAAAAAAAATAAACCAGTACAATGAATCTTCTTGTTCCACTTTTTCTTTTTTCTCATATTGATCCTCTTTTCTCAATTTCACTGTATTAGTAGTTTAAACTATATTGCCAAAGAAATCAACTAGTACAATGAAAATTAAATGTATTAAATTTAAGCAAAATGCTCTTTCGATCGTGCTTAGCAAAAGTGCACTCATAGCATAGTTGTATTATAAAAAAGGAAAGTATTGAAAACAATTTCTTTCAATACTTTCCTTACTTTTAGACAAAGTAAATGATCTGCTTATTTTGCATAATCAACAACTCTGGATTCACGGATCACATTAACTTTAATCTGTCCCGGATACTGAAGTTCTGCTTCAATCTGTTTTGAAATATCACGAGCCAGCAATACCATTTCATCATCATTAATCTGATCAGGAACCACGATCACTCGAACTTCTCTACCTGCCTGAATGGCAAAAGATTTGTCAACACCTTTGAAGTTGTTTGAGATATCCTCTAATTGTTTCAATCTGTTTGTGTAGGTTTCTAATGTCTCTCTTCTTGCTCCCGGACGTGCTGCCGATATCGCATCTGCTGCCTGTACGATGCAAGCAATCATGCTCTCCGGCTCTACGTCACCATGGTGAGCTTCTACTGCATTGATGACCAGTGCGGATTCTTTGTACTTACGGCACAATTCCACACCAAGTTGGATATGAGAACCTTCCATATCATGGTCAACGGATTTACCGATATCATGAAGCAGTCCGGCACGTTTTGCCATACGAACATCTGCTCCCATCTCTCCGGCCAGCAATCCGGAAAGATGCGCTACTTCGATTGAATGCTTCAATGCATTCTGACCATAACTTGTACGGAATCTCATTTTTCCTAAAAGGCGAATCAGTTCTGGATGGATGCCATGTACACCGACTTCCAACGCCGCTGCTTCTCCTTCTTCACGAATCATCGTTTCAACTTCTTTTTTTGCTTTTTCAACCATTTCTTCGATTCTGGCTGGATGAATTCTTCCATCCACAATCAATTTTTCCAAAGCGATTCTGGCTATTTCTCGGCGAATTGGATCAAATCCGGATAAAATAACAGCTTCCGGTGTGTCATCAATGATAAGATCAATACCTGTCAGGTTTTCTAACGTACGAATATTTCTACCTTCTCGTCCGATAATTCTACCCTTCATCTCATCACTTGGCAATGGCACTACAGAAATCGTAGCTTCTGACACATGATCAGCGGCACATTTCTGAATTGCATTGATGATGTACTCTTTTGCTTTCTTATCTGCATCATCCTTTGCCTGACGTTCCAACTCTTTTACTAAAACTGCAGTCTCATGTTTTACATCTTCCTCTACAGTTCTCAATAAATAATCTTTCGCCTGTTCGGAGGTGAGTCCGGAAATCTTTTCTAATTCACGCAAATGGCTTTCACGAAGCTCTTCGACTTTTTGTTTCTCTTTTTCGAAATCCGCTTCCTTTGCTGTGAGTTTAGATTCCCTTTTCTCGAGTGCTTCTAATTTCTTGTCCAAAGTTTCCTCTTTACCCAGCACACGTTTTTCATAGCGCTGAATCTCCGCTCTTCTTTCTTTGGTCTCTCTTTCAAGATCATTTTTTGCCTTAAGATTCTCCTCTTTGGCTTCCAAAAGAGCTTCTCGTTTTTTGGTCTCAGCTGTCTTCAAAGCATCGTCAATAATCTCTCTTGCTTTCTCCTCTGCACTTCCAACCTTTGCTTCACCAACTTTAATACGGTAAGAAATCGCACTTTTCCATGCAATTAATGCGGAAATAGCAATTACAGCAAGAATTACGATGATTGAGCCAACCACAAAACCGATCGTCAACTGTGGCACAAGAGCACCTCCTTTATTTAATTATCATTGCACATAAATACAACACTTAAATTTTACACTTTTTATGCTCAAATGTCAAGTTTAGAAAATACTTTCTTTATTTGTGAAATTTCATATCCTTTTCGACCTAAATACGCAAATATTTTATCCCGCTCTTTTCGATCAAGTTCCGTAAACTCTCGGCCTTTTAACCTTTTCAACGTAAGGGACTCAATCGCTTCCTGCTCATCAATCCCTCCTTGGTTAAACACAATTTCTTCAATCAGCTCCTGGGAAATGCCTTTCTGCTGTAATTTAAAATAAATTTCTTTTTTGCTTCTTTTTCCTGTTTGAAACATCAAATAATTTTCCACATATCTTCGGTCATCAATATAACCGAATGACATAACATAATCCATCGCCTGCTTAGATGCTTTTTCCGAAAAACCGGCACGATACAATTTATCTTCCAATTCTTTTTTTGTTCGATCTTTATAGGCAATCCATTCCATCGCCTTTTTCGCCGCTCGTTTCCCCTCTTCATCCGCAAACGAATATCCATCTCTTTTTTCTTCCATTTTCCCTCCTGGTATTCTTTTCCTGCTTTTCGTATGATAGAAATCGACGTTACGTCCAATTTGTGTGGACATAACGTCGATTTTTATATCTCTGTGACAAATAATCGCTGATTATTTGTCAGATGCTTGCTTTTCCTTTGTTGTTTTCTTTGCGGTCGGAGTTTCTTCTTTCTCCTTCTCTTCTTCCGTCTCCGGATTTAAGTATTTATTACGGACAAGAAGTTCCACTTCATCAAATACCGCCGGATTGTCTGCCAGATATTTTTTCGCATTTTCGCGGCCCTGACCAATCTTCTCTCCTTTATAAGAATACCAGGCTCCACTCTTTACGATAATATCTTCTTTGGCTGCCAGATCCAGAACATCTCCCTCACGGGAAATTCCTTTTCCAAACATGATATCAAATTCTGCCTCTTTAAAAGGCGGTGCTACTTTATTCTTCACCACTTTTACGCGAACATGATTACCAATCATCTCACCTGCCTGCTTCAAGGTTTCCACACGACGAACATCCAGTCGTACGGAGGAATAGAATTTCAATGCACGTCCTCCGGTCGTAGTCTCCGGATTTCCGAACATAACTCCAATTTTCTCACGAAGCTGGTTGATAAAGATAACTACGCAATTTGTTTTATTAATAACACCAGTCAATTTACGAAGTGCCTGACTCATCAAACGTGCCTGCACACCAACATGACTGTCTCCCATATCTCCATCGATCTCTGCTTTCGGAACCAATGCCGCTACAGAGTCAACAATAACGATATCCAGTGCGCCGGAACGTACCATCGTCTCAAGGATCTCCAATGCCTGCTCTCCACAGTCCGGCTGGGAAATGTAAAGTTCATCAATATTTACACCGATATTTTTTGCATATACCGGATCCAATGCATGCTCTGCATCAATGAATCCTGCAATTCCTCCACGCTTCTGAGCTTCTGCAACCATATGCAGAGCAACGGTCGTCTTACCACTGGATTCCGGACCATACACTTCAATAATACGTCCACGAGGTACTCCACCAACCCCCAGTGCAATATCCAAACTCAGTGCTCCGGATGGAATTGACTCAACATTCATCGTCGCTGCCGTATCTCCCAATTTCATAACGGAACCTTTTCCGTATTCTTTCTCAATATGGGCAATTGCCGCTTCCAACGCCTTTAATTTATTTTGATCTTTTTCTGCCATTATTAACCTCCAATTTTCTATCTATACAAACAACTTTTCGGAACATTTGTTCTGTTTTATTTTATACTACTACAAATTTTTATGGTTGTCAATTACTTTTCGGGAAATTAAATGAAATAATTTTTATTCAGAACAAAAGGCACAATATAAGTGTATCATGCCTCTTCTTATTTGTAAAGAAGATAATTTTGTGTCAGGTTAACTGATTTACAGAAAATTTCATCTTGTAATTTGGGGGAAGGCGTCTGTGATGGCTCCGCACACGCCAAGTCTTGCTTTTTCTTTTTTGGCGTGTACTTGTGCCCTGTTGGGGGGGGTGCTCCGCACACGCCAAATCTTGCTTTTTCTTTTACGTGCAAGCACGACGATTTGCTGGTTCTTAAGCATCCCCCTGAATATTTCCTTTTTATGTTAAAAAAAAGTATGAACTAATGATGTTCATACTTTGATATCTGTGTGATTATTTAATGAAAGCGGAGAACACTTTTTTCAAATCCTCCAAAGTTTCCACCCGATTAATCTCTCTTCGGATGGATGCAGAATGTGGATATCCTGCGGTATACCATGCGATATGCGTCCGCATTTCCCGCATTCCATACAATTCGCCCTTCCACTCTGCCTGCATTGCGGCATGTCGTTCGATCATGGCGTAAAGTTCTCGGATCCCCGGTTTCGGAAGTATTTCTCCGGTTTTCATGTAATGGCGGATCTGTTCAAAGATCCACGGATTCCCTCTGGCACCGCGGCCGATCATATAGGCATCGCACCCGGTTTCCTGCCACATTCTGTCCACATCGGCACCGCAAGTAATATCGCCATTTCCAATGACCGGAATCGAAACCGCCTCTTTGACTTTGCGGATGATCTCATAATCCGCTTTTCCGCTGTAATACTGCTCTCTCGTACGCCCATGTACTGCTACCGCGGAAGCTCCTGCTGCCTCTGCTGCCTTTGCCAGATCGACTGCCTGGCATTCGCCATCGCGGAAGCCCTTCCGAAATTTTACAGTGACCGGTTTGTGAATCGCTTGCACGGTTTTCCGTATGATTTCTTCTGCGAGCGGAATATTTTTCAAAAGAGCAGAACCCTCTCCGTTATTGACAACTTTTGGCACCGGACATCCCATATTGATGTCCAGAATGTCAAACGGCAGTTCCTCGATACGCGCCGCCATCTCGCTGATAATGTCCGGATCTGCTCCGAATAACTGCAAAGACACGGGACGCTCTTTGGGATTGATCTCCAATAACGGCTGTGTGTTTGGGCTGTTATAATAAATGCCTTTTGCACTGACCATTTCTGTACAGATCAGATCCGCTCCCATTTCTTTACAGATTTGGCGGTACGGAAGATCCGTCACGCCTGCCATCGGCGCAAGAATCAATTTTCCCGGGATCTCGACATCTCCAATCTTCCAGGACTCCTCCACGTTCATACGATTATCCTTTCTGGCGGGCGGCTTTTGTCTTTTCATAGATCAACCGGATTCCCTGAAGTGTCAGGTGTGCATCGTACACATCGATGGAATCTGTTGCATCGGCGACAATTCTTCCCAGTCCACCTGTGGCAACTACTTTGATATCGGATATTCCGGATTCTTCCTTAATTTTTCGGATAATATACTCGGTCTGACCTACCGTGCCATACATAATTCCTGCCTGCATACTGGTGATCGTATTTTTCGCAAGAATCGTCTCCGGCATCTTGATCTCAATCTCCGGAAGCTGCGCCGTACTGGACCAAAGCGCCTTTGTACTGATCTTAATTCCCGGGCAGGTAACACGTGCCGCAAAAACACCATCTTTTGTGACAAGATCGTATGTCGTCGCCGTTCCGTAATCCACCACGATCACAGGACCACCATAAAGATCATAAGCTCCTACGGCATCTACAATACGGTCTGCTCCGATCTCGCTCGGATTTGAAGCCGCAATATGAATCCCGGATTTGGTCCCTTCGCCTACCACATACGGAGTGCAGTGAAAATATTTTTTAATCCCGCTTACCAGCGAATACATCACTTTTGGTACAACCGAGGCAATGATCACATCATCAATTGTTGCTTCCGAAATATGCTGTCGCGACAACCCTTCCACGATCGCATCACCAAATTCATTGGACGTACGTGGAATATTGGTTGTCAAGCGGAAAGTTGACCGTAAAATTTCTCCTTCAAAAACACCAAACGTCAAATTGGTATTTCCGATATCTATCGTTAATAACATCTCTTTTTCCTCTTATTCTTCTTTACCGGCAAAGAAGGCGCGGTAATATTCTTCTAAACTTGAAAACAATTCTTCGTGTTCCTGACGCATCTGCTTAATCTTCAGATAACTTCCGATTTCATCGTAAAAGAAATCATTTTCTTTGGCAGTCGTAGACATATACAAAGAACCGTCTTCTTCAAATTCCATCGTAAACACACCGCCAACATCTGCCGTCAGCATCACACTCAGTATTTTCAATTCTTCTTTAATCCCTTCCGGCAGAGATTCGTACCGGGGATTCAGATAAAATTTCTGCTCATATGCACTGCAGGCACATAAAACCTGATTTTCATCCATGGGTTACTTCCTTTCGCTCATCGGCACATAAGGTTTATGCGGACAAACCGCTTTGTAAGCCGGACGGATAATCTTTCCGGCATTTACAAGTTCTTCCAGTCGATGTGCACTCCAGCCGGCGATTCTTCCAATGGCAAAAATCGGGGTATACAACTCGATTGGAAGTCCCAGCATACTGTACACAAGTCCGCTGTAGAAATCGATATTGGCACTGACACCTTTGTAAATATGGCGTTCTGCCGCGATTACTTCCGGTGCAAGTTTTTCTACTTTTTCATATAACGCATACTCTTTGAGCATATTCTTTTCTTCCGACAACTTCTTTACAAATTTGCGAAACGTCTTAGCACGCGGGTCAGAGATCGAATACACCGCATGACCCATTCCATAAATAAGTCCGGAACGGTCAAATGCCTGTTTATTCAACAACGCCGTCAAATACGTTTTTATCTCTTCATCGTCTTCCCAGTCGTGTACATTTTTCTTCATATCTTCAAACATCAAAGATACCTTTTTATTGGCGCCTCCATGTCTTGGTCCTTTGAGGGATCCAAGTGCTGCCGAGATGGCTGCATACGTATCGGTTCCGGAAGACGTTACGACGTGGTCCGTAAAGGTTGAGTTATTTCCTCCGCCATGTTCTGCGTGAAGAACCAGCGCGATATCCAGGATCTTTGCTTCCAACGGTGTAAATTTACTGTCCGGACGGAGCATGTGTAAAATGTTTTCTGCCGTCGAATATTCTTCTTTCGGTGGATGCAGGAAGAAACTGCTGCCTTCATGGAAATAATTGGCAGCCTGGTATCCATACACCGCAAACATCGGCAGAAGTGCAACCAGTTCCAGACACTGCCGAAGAACATTTTCCGTCGTCGTATCGTCCGCTTTTGTATCATAAGAATACAAGGTGAGCACACTTCGTCCAAGCGTATTCATCAAATCAGAACTTGGTGCTTTCATAATGATATCACGGACAAAGCTGGACGGCAGACTCTTGCGGTATTCGGCAAGAATGTCCTTCAGATCTTCCAGCTGGTTCTCTGTCGGCAATTCACCAAAGAGCAGAAGATATACCACTTCTTCATAGCCGAAACGTTTTTCCTGCAAAAATCCATCGACAATCTCTTCGATATCGATTCCCTGATAATACAATTTTCCTTCACAAGGAACCATATCATGGTCAACGACAGTGTAAGAACGAATCTCGGAAATCTCCGTCAATCCGGTAAGTACACCCTGACCGTTTAAGTCACGTAATCCTCGTTTTACTTCATATTTATCAAATAAAGTAGAGTCAATCGTACTGCTGGCTTCACATACATCCGCCATTTTCTGTAACCATTCGTGTTTATATTCCAAATCAAGATTTTTATTCATATTGGCCCTCCTTAACTGTCTGCTTTTTCTTTTTTATAATGTGGCAGCCATCACTGCTTTGATCGTGTGCATCCGGTTTTCTGCTTCTTCAAATACTACGTCTGCATACGCCTCAAATACTTCGTCTGTCACTTCCATCTCGGTCAAACCGTATTTTTCATAAATCTGTTTTCCGATTTTTGTCTTAAGGTCATGAAATGCCGGAAGGCAGTGCATAAAGATTGCCGTATCCTTGGCATTGTCCATCGCTTTCTTATTTACCTGATATGGCGACAAGGCTTTGATACGCTCTTCCCATACTTCTTCCGGTTCTCCCATGGAAACCCAGACATCGGTATACAAAACATCGGCATCTTTTGTGCCTTCTTCCACACTCTCGGTCAGTGTAATCGAACCGCCGGATGCCTTGGCGTATTCCTCGCACTGTGCTACGAGCTCCGCATTTGGGAAATATTCTTTTGGCGCACATGCCGTAAAATGCATTCCCATTTTCGTACAGGCGATCATCAGGGAATTTCCCATATTGTAGCGGGCATCTCCCATGTAAACAAGGTTAATGCCTTTCAATTCTCCGAATTTTTCCTGAATTGTCAAAAGATCTGCTAACATCTGTGTCGGGTGGTATTCATTGGTAAGTCCGTTCCAGACCGGTACTCCGGCATATTCTGCCAGTTCTTCTACGATTTTCTGTCCGAATCCACGATACTCAATTCCGTCGAACATTCTTCCCAATACCCTCGCAGTATCGGCGATGCTTTCTTTCTTACCAATCTGTGAACCCTGTGGATCCAGATATGTAACGCCCATCCCCAGATCATGGGCTGCCACTTCAAATGAGCAGCGTGTTCTTGTACTTGTCTTTTCAAAAATCAGCGCAATATTTTTTCCCTCATGCATCCGATGGCTGATCCCATTTTTCTTCTTTTCCTTCAATTCTTTTGATAATTGCAAAAAATATCCGATTTCTTCCGGAGTAAAATCTTTTAATGTCAAAAAATTACGTCCTTTTAAATCCATGATTAACCTCTTTTCCGCAGTACATTCTGTCTGCTGTTTTTAAGAATAAAGAGGGGGGTTCTCTCCCGGACAGACCGGTAGTAAAGAATCCCCTTCTCCTGTTTATTCGGTTTCTTTTACACTTTCCACAACGGCTTTGGCAAGACCGGCTACCCCTTGAATCTCTGAAGGAATAATAATCTTTGTCGCCTTTCCGTCCGCTGCCTTTTCAAATGCTTCCAGACTCTTTATCGTCAATACCGCTTTGGACGGATCTGCTTCATTGAGGAAACGGATTCCCTCTGCTGTCGCTCTCTGTACCGCTTCAATCGCCTGTGCACGACCTTCTGCTTCACGGATCATCGCTTCCTTCTTCGCTTCCGCACGAAGGATAGCAGCTTCTTTTTCCGCCTCTGCTTCGAGGATCGCCGATTCTTTCTTTCCTTCTGCTACCAATACAGTGGATTTCTTTTCCCCTTCTGCACGAAGAATCGACTCACGGCGTTCACGTTCTGCCTTCATCTGTTTTTCCATCGAGTCCTGAATTTCACGCGGTGGAATGATGTTTTTCAATTCCACACGGTTTACTTTGATTCCCCATGGATCCGTTGCAATATCCAGATTAGAACGCATATGCGTATTGATTGTCTCACGTGATGTAAGTGTTTGGTCAAGTTCCAGGTCTCCGATGATATTACGAAGTGTCGTCGCGGTCAGATTTTCAATTGCCATGATCGGATTTTCCACACCATACGTAAACAATTTTGGATCCGTAATCTGGAAAAATACAACCGTATCGATCTGCATCGTAACATTATCCTTTGTAATAACAGGCTGAGGTGGGAAATCCATTACCTGCTCTTTTAAATTTACTCTTCTTACCACACGATCCAAAAATGGAACTTTAAAATGAATTCCTACCGACCATGTTCCAATATAAGCTCCAAGTCTTTCAATAATATAAGCATTTGCCTGTGGAACGATATTAATGCAGGATGCCAATATAATAAGCACCAATACAACAATGATCACTCCGACCACAAGACCTCCACTGATTATCATACCATCCATAATTTTCACCTATCCTTTCATTTTTACGATCAATTTGACACCTTTTACTGCGATAATCTCTACCTCGGCATCTTTTTCGATCCTGTCATTTTCTTCTTCCGCGCGAGCGGTCCATTCCATTCCCTGATATCGGACTTTTCCGGTTCCCTGCAGATTATCGATGGATTCAATCACTACTGCCTTTTTTCCTATAATCTCATCAATATTCGTTTTTTCTTTTACTGGATTAAAAAATCGCATCGCAATCGGACGAAATACGATCATAGATAAAAATGAGAGAATCACAAATACAGTAAACTGCAGCCAAAAGCCACCGCCAAATCCGGTTACCACTGCCGCACCAAGAGCTCCCAAAGCAAACCACACGGTCGTCAATCCCATGGTGACTGCTTCGATAAGAATCATAATTGCTAAAATCACTAACCATATAACCATTGATTCTCTACCTCCTTTTGGGCATTTTAAAAAACACTACAATATCTATTTTACTATATCTGAAGAAATATTGCAACTACCGATTGCGATGAATCTCATACATAAAAAGTGCCGCACTGACCGCTGCATTGAGAGATTCCAGCTGGCCTTCCATCGGAATTTTTATTTTGTGTGTCGCCGCCTGCTGCGTCTCCTGCTTTATGCCGTTGGCCTCATTTCCTATGATGACCGCACATTTTCCCTCGTAGGTCTCCTCGGTATAAAGCCTCGCTCCTTCCAAACTTGCCGCGTAGACAGAAAAATGTTCCTGTTTTAACCGTTCTGCCTCTTTTGTCATATTTTCCGTGATAAAAAAGGGAAGACGGAAAATCGCCCCCATCGTCGCACGTACTACTTTCGGATTAAAAAGATCCACACAACCGGCTGACATGATGACCGCTGACATTCCGGCGCCTTCTGCAGTCCGGAATATTGTCCCCAAATTTCCGGGGTCTTGAATATCCTCCAGACAGATTACCGCGGCGTCTTCTCTTTCTACAATAGTAGACCTATCATATCCCGGCATTTGCACGACAGCAAGAACGCCCTGTGGGCTTTCGGTATCGGAGATTTCCTGAAACACTTTTGAACTTACATATTCTATGTCTGCTTCTTTCAGTTTATGCGATAACCGGTCAAAATATTCTTCTTTTACATTTTCTGACAGATATACTTTTTCTACCCTCCGATAGGCCAGTGCATCTTCGACAAGACGCACGCCTTCTGCGATAAAGAGGCCTTCTTTTCTGCGGTTTCTGGCACTTTTTTTCAGTTTCTGTATCTTTTTGATCTGTGCGTTGGTACTGCTCTCTATCATAACTTTTCCGTTCTCCTCTCAACCTCTTCGGCGATGCGGTCGTTGACACGTTTTACTTCTTCCTGAAAAGCACGGGCAGAGATTCTTGTCGCCCCATGCCCGAGTATGATGATCTGCTCCATACCATCGGATGTCGCAACACGCACTCTTTTCTTTCGCGCAATTTCTTTCGTCGTCTTCTCGATATACATATCTGCCGTTTCAGCTTCCTTTGTATAAACGACACTGATATTGTGGAATTGTTCTACACTGCCCGGATTTCCCTTTACCTTGTACGCATCAAACACAAGGATCAGATGACAGCCGCAAAATCCCTGATAATTACACATGATCTCCATCAGTTTGGTTCGTGCGCCTTCCAGATTTTCTGCCGCAAGCGCTTTCAATTCGTCCCAGGCAAAGATAATGTTGTAGCCGTCGACAAGGAGGTATTCTTCCTCGTATACCGGTTTATACTCTTTGGTTTTCGTCTTCCCCGGTTCTGCTTTGATCACTTTCTTTGCCGGCGTTTCGACACGGGTTTTTACCGGTCCGAATGTCCGTTCAAAAATTGCCTGTAATTCTTTTTCTTCCGACATTTTCGAATTCTTTTTCGACGGCTCTTTCGGAGTGGCAGTCGTGGTTTTTACCGGCTGGCGTTTTTTTATCGACGTATCAACGTGTACGTGTTTTGCCACCTCATTCCACGGCACGACAAAACCGGATCCATGCGCGCAAAGCACTGAATCTGCTGTGTTTTCCACATCCGCATCGGGATCGTATTTACAATTTTTCACAACCTCACTCTCATTATGACACGGTTCGTAACCACAGAAAGAAAGCGTCATTCGTCCGCGTCCTTTCGTAAATGCCGCAAATTCTGTACCATACCCCGCCATCGATGCGACCGGACAAATTCCCTCGATGGCACTCATTTCACCGTCATCCGGCTGCTGTCGAAAGGTTCCGTGCATCTTTCCGACATCGCTCATAACTCGTCCGATCTGTTCCATCGGCACTTCCATCCGAAATTGATACATCGGTTCCAGCAGACGGCTTTTCGCCTGCCGCAGTCCCTGACGCACCGCCCGGTATGTCGCCTGGCGGAAATCCCCCCCTTCGGTATGTTTGAGATGTGCCCTTCCGGCGATCAACGTAAATTTGATATCCGTGATCGGCGATCCGGTCAACACACCGGTAAATTCTTTTTCTCCCAAATGCGTAAGAATCAGTCTCTGCCAGTTCAGATCCAATTCGTCCTCGCTGCATTCTGTCACAAATTGAAGACCGCTGCCCCGTGGAAGCGGTTCCATTTTAAGATGCACTTCCGCATAATGGCGCAATGGTTCAAAATGTCCCATTCCAATCACCGTATCTTCGATGGTTTCCCGATATAAGATCGTCGCACTTCCAAATGCGATATCCATTCCATAACGTTCGCTGACCATTCGCTTGATAACTTCCAGCTGCACTTCGCCCATCGGCTGGATGAAGATTTCTCTTGTCTGCGCCTGCCACGAAAGATGAAGATTCGGATCCTCTTCTTCTAACTGCTTTAACTGCCTCCAGGCAATGGCTTCCTCCGTTCCCTCCGGAAGCAGGATCTGATAATTGCACACCGGCGCCAGCTGATTGGCACAAAAATCGGCTTCTTTTCCCACGCCCTGTCCGGCGTAGGTGTCGGTAAATCCCGGAACCGCGCAGATATCTCCTGCCTTTACTTCCTGCTGCAGCGTATATTTTTCTCCGGAATACACGCGGATCTCATTTACTTTGCCAATTCCTTCGATCTCATCGCGCAGTTTCAGTTCTCCCCCGGTCAATTTCATATGGGTCAAACGCTGTCCGGCATCATCTCGTGTAATCTTATATACTTTTCCGGCAAATTCTTTCTGATATTCCGGCATTTTCGTGTAGCTTTCCAATCCCTCCAGAAGCGCTTCAACGCCTTCATTCTGAAGCGCAGAACCAAAGTAACACGGATAAAGCAATGTCCCGGAAACCAGTCTTCTGACCTCTTTTTTCAGATCAAAAGTTTCCTCTTCGAGATAGGTCTCCAACAGAGTTTCCTCGCACATTGCCACATTTTCGCACAACAGTTCTTCCTCTTCGGTAAAATCCACGCAGTAAGGAGATAATTTTGCCTGCAGTTCTTTTAATACCGCCGCTTTGTCCGCCCCCGGAAGATCCATTTTATTGACAAAGAAAAATGTCGGAATCCGATATTTCTGCAAAAGTTTCCACACAGTCTCCGTATGCCCCTGCACGCCGTCGGTTCCGCTTATGATCAAAACAGCATAATCAATGACCTGCAGCGTCCGCTCCATCTCGGAAGAAAAGTCTACGTGTCCCGGTGTATCTAACATCGTAACATCCATATTTCCATACGAAAAGCATGCTTGTTTAGAAAAAATTGTAATTCCTCGTTCCCGTTCCAACGGTGAGGTATCCAAAAAGGCATCTTTGTGATCTACGCGTCCCCGCGTCCGGATCACGCCGCTTTCATACAATAATGCTTCTGACAATGTCGTCTTTCCGGCATCTACGTGAGCCAAAAGTGCGGCACATATATGCTTTTTCTGTTGATTTTCTGGTGTAGTATTCAAATGTTACTGCCCCTTTCCCTTCTTCCCTGCATTTCTCTTTTTCACATCGTTTCGCAATAATTTATATACCGTCGCAGTCAATGGAACGAATAAAAGCATTCCTCCGATTCCCAGTACACTTCCGCCGATGGTTACCGCGGCCAGCACCCAGATGCCCGGCAGTCCGATGGATGCGCCGACCACACGCGGATAAATGAACTGGCCTTCCAATTGCTGTAAAATAACAAGAAAGATTACAAATACGATTGCTTTCATCGGCGAAACTGTCGCGATCATCAAAAAGCCGATGCCACCTCCGATATAAGCTCCTGCGATAGGGATCAATGCCGTAAATCCGATCAGCGCCCCTGTCATCCCACTGTAAGGGAGACGCAGGATCGTCATACCGATAGCGCACAGGCTTCCTAAAATCACAGCTTCGACACACTGCCCCACGATAAAGCTGCGAAAACACTCGTGAAGAGTGTGTATAACATAATTTACTTTGTGGTATATCGGCTCTTTTAAATAGGTCTTTGCCACCTTTTTTACCTGTGGGACAAGACGATCTTTGCCCGTCAGAAGATACAGCGAAAAGATAATACTCATAATAATGGTAAAAGCCGTCGAAAACGTAGCGGCGATGACATTTTTTACGACGCCGAAAGCACCGCCCAGTCCACCGGCTGCCCAATTTGCGACTTTGGTCACAATTTCTTTCCAGTCAATCTGCCCGGTCTTGGTTACATTTCCCAGTTCATTCCACAATTTCGTCATCTCATCATTACCGCGAAGTTCCCCCGAAACACTCTGCATCAATGGCGGAATCTTATCGATCAAAAGTTTTACACAATCAATCAATTCCGGCACGACAAGTCCGATCACGAGTGCAATGATTCCAAGCAGGCTCAGATAAGAAAGCAGAACACAGACTCCTGTCCGCGTCTTTTTTATAACCTTCTTTTTTGATTTTGGAAAATAATGTCTTTCATAAAAACTCATTAAAATGTTGACGGCATACGCGATCACAAGTCCTGTGATCAATGGTGCTGCCGCATGAAAGGCAATTCCGATTCCTGTCGCGATCACGGACCAGTAGTGAACAGTCAAAAACAGAACTGCCACTGTCACCCCTGCGCGAAAACAAGTTTCCCAGCTTAATTTCATCACTCATCACTATCCTTTTCTGTTTCGTTTTCCATCTCTATTTCCGGGCTATCCGCTCTTTTTTGATTCAGCAACATCAATAATCCCTGATACGAAACCATGATCTGCTGCAAACAATACCGGACGCGCTCCGGATTCTGCTGTCCTCGCTGCGGGCCTCTGTGAAGCATCGTCACGTCCTGTATTAAAAGAATATTTTCGCCCTGTTCCCCCGGTGCCATACGCACCATGATCCACACCGGCTCCGGCTTCCCCGGCATACTAAATGCATGCTCAAAGGCAATGGTATATTTTACTGATTCTCTGCAGAATTTTTGTACTTCCGGATATTTTTCATACAGATCCAGTTGTTTAAAAAGGTCTTCTGCACAAGATATCACTTCCCTTTTTATCCCAAAAAGCCACTCGGCACTTTGGGAAAGAAAAGTTACCGCGTGGTTTTCCGATTTGTTTATCATAATCAGTACATTCAATTGATCTGCAATCAAGTTTAAAATTTGTTTTGTCATATTTTATTCTTCACTCATTGAAGCCAATTTGGCTGCCTGGTCTGCCGCAATCAGACTGTCAATCACTTCACTTAAATCTCCATTGATAATGGCATCCAAACGATGAAGTGTCAATTTAATACGGTGATCCGTCACACGTCCCTGTGGATAATTATACGTACGTATCTTTTCTGAACGGTCTCCGGTTCCAATCTGGCTTCTTCTCTTTTCTGCCTCTTCGTCATGTGCTTTTGCACACTCCAGTTCATATAATCTGGCACGAAGTACTTTTAATGCCTTATCTTTATTTTTCAACTGTGATTTTTCATCCTGACAAGAAATGACAATTCCAGTCGGAATATGGGTCAGACGAACTGCGGAATCCGTCGTATTGACACACTGTCCACCATTTCCGGAAGCACGGAATACATCAAATTTACAATCGTTCATGTCCAGTTCCACTTCGACTTCCTCCACTTCCGGCATAATTGCCACGGTCGCTGTCGAAGTGTGAATACGTCCACCGGATTCTGTCGCCGGAATACGCTGTACGCGGTGTACCCCGCTCTCGTATTTCAGTTTGGAATATGCGCCGGAACCATTGATCATAAACACGATTTCCTTAAATCCGCCGATTCCGTTTTCATTGGAGTTCATCGTATCTACTTTCCAATGCTGCTGTTCAGCATATTTGCAATACATGCGGTACAGATCCGCAGCAAACAGTGCCGCCTCATCTCCACCGGCACCCGCACGGATCTCGACAATAACGTTCTTTTCATCATTCGGATCTTTGGGCAGCAAGAGGATGCGAAGTTCCTGCTCAATCTCTGACACACTAGCCTTACATTCATTTAATTCTTCCTTGGCAAGTTCTCTCATCTCTTCATCGGTTTCTTCGTCCAGAATCGCAAGACTATCCGCAATTCCTTCTTTTGCGCTTTTGTACTCTTTGTATTTTTCTACGACCGGCTCAAGGTCGGACTGTTCTTTCATCAATTTTTGATAACGACTCTGATCATTAAGCACATCCGGCTCACTCAATTCATTCAGTACTTCTTCATAACGCAGAAGCGTATCTTCCAGTTTATCAAACATAATCATTTTCCTTTCTTTGACAGTCTGCCCCGTACGACACGGTCAAGTCCTGCCAGATCTTTTTTTATCTCAACATCGGCAAACCCGTTTTTCTCAAATAACTGCTTTACTTGTTCGCCTTGATTGTAACCAATCTCTACCATAAGTATTCCCGCCTCTTCAAGATAAAACGGTGCTTTTTCTAAAATCTTTTCATAAAATACCAGTCCGCTTTTCCCGCCATCCAGAGCAAGGAGCGGCTCATGATCGATCACTTCCGGCATCAGCCCGGAAAGTTCCTCTGTTTCAATATACGGTGGGTTAGAAACGATCAAGTCAAATTCTCCATCGATCGGTTCCCATAAATTTCCAAGTGCGTAGGTGATTTCCGGTTTTCTGCCTCTTCCTTTCCAGCCATTTTGGTCAAGATTTCTCTCATTTTGTCCGGCTGTCGCAATCGCCTCTTCCGAAATATCACTCAATGTGACCGATTTCGGATTCCCACACACAGCAATACTCAAGCCAATGCAGCCGGATCCGGTACACAGATCAAGGACCTTTTTTCCCGTTGAGACTTCCACCGCCATTTCAACTAAAATTTCCGTATCCTGTCTTGGAATCAGCACACCTTCCCGTACCAAAAAAGTTAATCCCATAAACTCCGTATATCCAAGAATGTATTCCAGTGGAATGTGTTCTTCTCTTTTGGAAACTTTTTCCATATATGATGTTATTGTCTCCGGTTCTGCCTGCTCCATCTGCTCTAAAAAGAAGCGGCTTCTCGTATACGAAAACGGTTCCTCACTCAGGCATGATTGCAGAAGATACCAGGCATTTAATTCTGCCTCCGGCACTTTATTCTCCGTCAATTTCCGGATTCCTTCCCGGTACAAATCCTGTAATGTCATAGGTTCCTCCCGGCGAGATCACTGCTCTTTTTCTTCAGTCGGTGCTGCTTCATCAAAATACCGGTCAAGTGCCTGCAGAATCTCATCGTTTTTATCCTCGACATCAACCACTTCAAATCCCTCTTCTTCCGGCTGTTCTTCTTCATCCTCATAATGTGCTAAGAAGTCCCGCCAGTCAAATACAGCCTCCACCGAAGAGATTGCCACTTCCAGCATACTGTCATCCGGTTCCCTCGTTGTCAATGCCTGCAGCCAGAGCCCCGGCTTACTCAGTACATTGATCACCGGATTTTCAGACTTTCCGGCAAGCGAAATAAATTCAAAGGAAATCCCTGCAATCACCGGAATCAATAAAATTCGAAGCACCATACGAACCCACATATTCGGCACGGAAATAAACATAAACAGCAGAATGCTCACAAACATTACGACCAGCATAAAACTGGTTCCACAGCGCTTATGTACCATCGTCTGTTTTTTTGCGTTTTCGACCGTTAATTCCATTCCATTTTCAATGCAGTTGATGCACTTATGCTCTGCACCATGATACATAAATACCCGGCGGATATCCTCCAGCAGAGAAATCGCTTTTACATATCCGACAAAAAGTGCAACACGAATCACACCTTCGATCAATCCTCGAAGCTGAATCGACGGAACAATCTTATGAAGTTTCTCTGATATAAAAAATGGCAATAATACAAAAAGACCAATTGCGACAATGATGGCGGCTACAAGTGCCAGTCCCATCCACAGATCATTGGTTTTCTGATTTTCTTTTGAACTTTCTTTTTCCTTTTCTTCTTCCTCTTCCCAAAAACTTGCCGAATAGTTTAAGGTTCCCATTCCCATCTTTAAGGATTCTGCAAAGGCAAAAATTCCTCGGATGATCGGGAGTTTCGCAATTGCATATTTTTCTTTCAGACTTTTGTAATCTTCTACTTTGACTTCAATCTGTCCGTCCGGCTTTCGCACAGAAACAGCGTACCGGCTTTTTCCCTTCATCATAACTCCTTCGATGACAGCCTGTCCGCCAATTCCCGAATATTTCATATTCTGCCTCCAATCTGCATTACTTCACATTTCATTTCTGCTCTATATAGAACAACTCCGCAGTTCTCAAGTACCTTGCGATACAGAAACCTGCGGAGCCTTTATGTGTTCATTCTCTGCTTATTTCAAGCCATATTTACGATTGAACTTATCAATCGCACCACGAGCTGCCATGGACTTCTGCTGTCCTGTATAAAATGGATGGCATTTGGAACATACTTCAACATGAATATCTTCTTTTGTTGAACCTGTTACGAATTCGTTACCACAGTTGCAAACAACCTTTGCCTGGTAATATTCTGGATGGATTCCCTCTCTCATGATTTTCACCTCACTACTTCTATTTTACTAAAAAATGTGTCATTTCTCAAAATCGGCTTTCTTATTGTACCACGCTTTGAAACAAAATGCAAGCAATTTTTAATGAAGCTTGATTTTTTTAATGGTCTCAATAAATTCTTTGTTATTTTTTGTTCTCCGGAACAAGTTAATGATCTGTTCCAGATTGCCGTCGTTATTCGGAGAAGCACCCAATGCTTTTCGCATAATGTATACCGCTTCCAGTTCATTCTGATCGAGAAGAAGATCTTCACGGCGTGTACTGGATTTCTGAATATCGATAGCCGGGAATACTCGTTTTTCCGACAAATGTCTGTCAAGCACGAGTTCCATGTTACCGGTTCCCTTAAATTCCTCGAACACCACATCGTCCATACGGCTTCCGGTATCTACAAGTGCCGTCGCAAGCACGGTTAAGCTTCCGCCTTCGCGCATATTTCTTGCTGCACCAAAGAATCGTTTTGGCATATGGAGCGCCGCCGGATCCAAACCACCGGAAAGTGTACGTCCACTTGGCGTAACCGTAAGGTTATACGCTCTTGCCAAACGAGTAATACTGTCAAGCAGTACCACAACATCGTCGCCGCCTTCAACAAGACGTTTTGCTCTCTCGATCACCATCTCGGAAACACGTTTATGATTTTCCGGAAGTTCATCAAATGTCGAATAGATAACTTCTACCTTTTCTCCTTCGATAGATTCTTTTATATCGGTTACTTCTTCCGGACGCTCATCGATCAAAAGGATCAGCAGATGCATATCCGGGTAGTTCTGTGTGATCGCACTCGCCACCTGCTTCAGCAGTGTTGTCTTACCGGTTTTCGGCTGGGATACGATCATACCTCGCTGTCCTTTACCAATCGGTGCGATCAGATCAAGCATTCTCATCGAAACACCTGAATTGCTTGTCTCCAAATGGATTCTTTCATTTGGAAAAATCGGTGTCAGGTCTTCAAATTTATTACGGTGTGCCAAATACGTAATCGGCCGTTCATTGACTTTTGTCATATACAAAAGGGCACTGAATTTTTCATTCTGCGTACGCACACGGAGATTTCCTTCAATAATATCTCCGGTACGAAGTCCGAAACGACGCAAAAACGCCGGTGATACGTAGACATCATTATCTCCCGGAAGGAAGTTATCGCAACGAATAAAAGCATAACCTTCCGGCATGATCTCGAGGATTCCCTTTTTCGTAATACCGCTGTCAAGTTCTTTCAACTCTGTCGGATGCACATCCAATACCTGACGATCTTTCGCAATCGTGATCAAACCAGCCTTGATCACTTCCTCAATCGTGCGGTACGGCTGATGCTCCTGCAACATTTCGGAAGATCCATTGTCATGCGATGAATTATCCTGAGAAGAATAATGTGAATTATTTTGGGCATTTGAATGATAATTGTTGTTCTGGTAATTATTATTCTGATAATTATTATTCTGATAATTATTTCCCTGGTAATTATTATTCTGGTAATTATTATTCTGGTAATTATTTCCCTGATAATTATTGTTCTGGTAATTGTTGTTCTGATGATTATTTCCCTGGTAATTGTTGTAATTACTGTGAGAGGACATATTACGACCTTTGTAATTTCTTGAATTGTTATTCTGCGAAGGCACATAGGTGTAAACCTTCTTTTCTCTTTCCGGCTCGCTCTTTTTCTCTTCCACCGGTTTCTCAACAGGTTTTTCCGCCTGTTTCTTGCCCGGAAGTTCAGCCGGATTAAGAATGTCAGCCGGTTTCACCGGACGAACGACACTCTGAGAAAGAATCTCCGCTTTCTTCAATTCTTCGATCAATTCCGCTTTACGCAATGCGGAAATTCCACTAAGTCCTTTTTCCTTCGCCATCTCGCGAAGTTCTTTTAATGATAATTTTGTAAAATCCATTCCATCGTCCTTTCTAATTTTCTTATCCCTAAAATTCAATTCCATTTTTTGTCATTAATTCTCTTGCACTTTCTAGGGAATCTACTCCGGTTGCATTTTTAATCGGTGCAAATTCTTTTTCTCTCTCCACTTCAAAAGAAAGGCAGTTATCCATCATATGAATCATGTCAAGCACCAGTGTCTCAAACTTATATCCGTTTGGCTTATCCGGCTTAATCTGTTTTCCTTCTGCATCCATATAGGGAATTTTCTTTTCTACAATATGGGTAGGGAGATTTTCATTCATGATCTTCTCAAGTGTTGCTACAGAGAAAAGATAATTTAGTATTACACCATAATTATACAACAATTTTCCCTGTTTGTCACGTAAATGTATCATTTCTTCTGTCATTTCATAATATTCCACGATCGAAGGCCTTCCATCTTCCAGGCAGAGCACACCTACTTTTTCATAAGGATCGGCTTTCGCAACCACCTTGGAGCCACAGACACAGCCATGTTTCAGCACGGCTCCGACAAATACCGGATCCGCGATCTTCTGCAGCACATTGTCCACAGAAAATACATTGAGCCATTCCACACCAAGTTCTTTTATCGTGTCCAGAAGTCCTGCACGCACCATCGAAATAAACCATCCGCCATTTCCGTTTGGCGAAGCCGAGATACGTCCTTTAGCTTCCATATAAATCTTTCCGTCATAGCTGACCGAGGGTGCCATTTGCTGAACAAAGAAAAATACATATTCTTCTTTATATCCAAAGAATTTCTTTTCCTTGAAGAATTCTACGGTATCTTTGTTGTTTTTTTCGCTTGTCATAACAAAGAGCGGAACCCACGCTCCGGTCTCTTTGACAACATCCATAATATTATGGATCAGCTGCTCAAACAAATATAATTCTTTATGTATCCCTACATTGAGCATTCCTTTTGGTTTATCCAGTCCCAGGCGAGTTCCCTGACCGCCTGCCAAGAGTACTGCCCCTACTTTACCGGCACGAATTGCTTCGCATCCCATTTTTCGATATTGGTCTTTTTCTTTCTGAATCTCATCCAATGTAACCGCACCAAGTGGTTCCAGTTTTCCCTTTTCCACTTCTTTTCTCTCTTTCTTTAGCAGATCCAGCAATGTGATATCCATCTTTTCAATCTGTGCCAGAAGTTTCTCCTGCTCTTCTTTGGTGAGCTCCTCATAATATGCCAGCAGATGCTGCTGTCCTGCCTGCTCACATTTCCGCTTTGCCTCTTCTAACGTCATAGTCTGCTCCATTCTTTCCTTCTATTTGGGATTTATTCCGAATCCCGCCCCTAATACAGATACTTATATCCATTGTACCATTTTTTTCAAAATACACAACCCTTTAAATCATTTTAATTTCATTTCTGTTGTTTTTCCTATAAAAAAGTGATAATATAAATATGTATGCAAAAAAACGAACAGGGATTTTCCCTCAAAGAACGGAGGATTACAATGACAAACAGTGAAAAAGCGCTCGCTTTACACAAAGAATGGAATGGAAAAATCGAAACAACCCCAAAATGCGAAGTAAAATCCAGAGAAGATCTGGCACTTGCTTACACTCCGGGTGTCGCTGAGCCATGCAAAGTGATTGCCGAAGATAAGGAAGCTGCTTATCAATATACGATCAAATCAAACACTGTCGCTGTCGTTTCTGACGGAAGTGCCGTACTCGGTCTCGGAAACATCGGCGCCGCTGCCGCTATGCCTGTTATGGAAGGAAAAGCGGTATTATTTAAAGAGTTCGGAAATGTCAATGCGTTTCCAATCTGCTTAGACACACAGGATACCGAAGAAATCATCAAAACGGTAGTAAATATCGCACCGGCGTTCGGAGGCATTAATTTGGAAGATATTTCTGCTCCTCGATGCTTTGAGATTGAAAGCCGTTTGAAAGAGCTTCTTGATATCCCGGTATTTCATGATGACCAGCACGGAACTGCCATCGTCGTACTTGCCGGCATTATCAATGCGTTAAAAGTTACCGGAAAGAAAAAAGAGGATTGTAAAATCGTGGTAAACGGTGCCGGTTCTGCCGGTATCGCGATCAGCAAACTTCTTCTCCGTTACGGTTTCCCAAATCTCACTCTCTGCGACAAATCGGGTATCTTAAATAAAGAATCGAAAGATTTGAACTGGATGCAGAAAGAGATGATGGAGGTAACAAATACGGAAGGTAAGTCCGGTACACTCGCGGATGCATTCGTCGGTGCTGACATTTTCGTCGGGGTATCCGCTCCAAATATTGTCAGCGAAGAAATGGTAGCTTCCATGAATAAAGATGCCATTCTGTTTGCCATGGCAAATCCAACCCCTGAGATCATGCCTGACCTTGCAAAAAAAGCCGGTGCAAAAGTAGTTGGTACCGGTCGTTCGGATTTTCCAAATCAGGTCAACAACGTAGTCGCTTTCCCTGGTATCTTTAAAGGTGCTTTGGAAGGACGTGCAACCCAGATCACAGAAGAAATGAAACTGGCTGCTTCCCTGGCACTTGCTTCTCTTGTACCGGACGACGAGTTAAACGAAGACAATATCCTGCCGGAAGCTTTCGACCCACGTGTCGCAGATGTCGTAAGCGCAGCCGTAAAAGAACATATCCATGAATAATCGGAAAATGTGGGGCGAAAAGCCCTACCATTCTTTAGATTACGAAATGAAACACCGCTTTGGGGAGAAAGTGTACAAAATCTCCCTGGATGGCGGTTTAACCTGTCCCAACCGCGATGGTACTTTGGATACGCGGGGCTGTATTTTTTGCAGCGGAAACGGTTCCGGTGATTTTGCTGCTCCCCGCTGTTCTTCTGTCACAGCGCAGATTACACAGGGAATCGAGGGCATAAAAAAGAGAAAACAGGTCGGCCGTAAATTTATCGCCTATTTCCAATCTTTTACAAACACATACGCACCGGTCGCCTATCTGGAGCCACTTTACAAAGAAGCTCTCGCCCATCCGGATGTGGTAATGCTTTCCATCGCCACCAGACCGGACTGCCTGCCGCCGGACGTGCTGCATCTGCTCGCCGAATGTAACCGGATCAAACCGGTCATCGTAGAACTTGGACTTCAGACAAGCAACGAAACCACCGCGCAGTTTATTCGCCGCGGGTATCCGCTTTCTGTATATGAGGATGCCGTAACAAAGTTAAAAGGACTTGGTATCGAAGTTGTAACCCATGTGATCGCCGGACTTCCCGGTGAGACAAAACAGGATTTTTACAATACACTCAGCCATGTGGTAGCCTGTCATAGTGACGGCATAAAAATTCAACTGCTGCATATTCTAAAAGGGACCGACCTCGCAGCCCTTTATGAATCCGGTCAGTGCACGGTGCTTACACAGGAAGAATATATTGATCTCGTTTTGCAGTCAATTGCTCTTCTGCCACCGGAGATGACGATTCACCGTCTTACCGGAGACGGGCCAAAAGAATTGCTGCTCGCCCCACTATGGAGCAGCCGCAAACGCGAGGTGCTTAATGAGATCCACAAGCAGCTAAAACAACAGAACATCTGGCAAGGAAAGGAGTATAAGAATCATGAATGAAGCATTTACTATTTACAAACTGATCATTTTATACACACTCAATGAAATCGAATCCCCTTTAACCTTCGGACTGATCTCGGATTATCTTACCGGGCATGAATACACGAATTATTTTAATGTCCAGAACGCATTCGCCGAGTTACTGGATGCGGATCTGATTCATTGTTCCAATACCTACAACACCGCTTACTACGAAATTACGCCTGCCGGCAGAGAAACTTTGGAATTATTTGGAAACACCTTGTCTCGAGAGATTCGTCAGGAAATTGACGAATATTTACAAGCAAACAATCACGAGATCGTACAGCGTGTTACTCTGATCAGTGATTATAGTAAAAATACAAACGGGGAATATACTGCCACCTGCAGTCTGATGGAAAAAAATGTTCCAATCTTTGAACTTAAATTATCCGTTCCGGATGAAGAAGATGCCATTCGCATCTGCAATAACTGGCGGGCAAGCAGTGACGATCTGTATGCCATGGCTGTTAAAAATTTACTCCGTCCCACAGAGGAGACGGAGTAATCCGTTTCTTTTTATCGATTTGTAAGATATTTCATTGGATTAAACTGTCTATAAGTATACTTATCCAAGAACTCATAACTGTTATAATTTCCGGAGAACGCCGGTCCTTTACGAAGTTCCAGATGAAGATGCGTTCCGTAAGCAGCTCCTGTCGCTCCCATCGTAGAAATGACCTCTCCTTTTTCTACCTTATCTCCGGCTTTACAACGTAACGTATTGCAATGTGCATAATACGAATAAATTCCATTTCCATGATATACTATCACCAATTTTCCAAAAGAAGATCGTTTTGCCGCACTATGATATTTTGCATAAACTACAGTACCATCGGCGATTGTTTTGATCGATGTTCCTTTTGATACCCCTTTTACATCAATTCCAAGATGACGTCCACCGTGTACAGAACATCCGCAATGGAATCCGTCACCTTTTACACCACCGTCTACCGGCCACGCCCAGGTAGTCTCCTTGACTTTAAAGTCTTTCTGCAACGCCACACGCTCATTTCCATAAGTATCGGAAACTTTTACCTCGTAGGTATAACTTCCGGCATCCAGTTTGGAAAAATGAATGTCATTGTCAATTTTACTCAGGTCAAATTTTTTGCTGTTTGCCTTTTTCTTAATCGCAACGGTATCTTTTCCCCGTGCATCGATAATACTTGCTTCCACCTTCTGCATTTTATGATTTGTCTTCAAGGTACCTTTTAAGGTAAACTGCTGACCTTCATAAATTTTCTTTGGGTACGAGCATTTTTTCTTTTTTACCACCAATGTGTTCTGTGGTGCAGCAGTCGGTTCTGCCGTCGGCTCCGCTGTCACTTCCGGCTGTGGTTCTGCCGTCGGTGCCGGCACCTCCTCATTAATCCCTGCCAGAGATACCGGCTGTTCTTCGGCATATACCTCTGTTTTTGGTGTTCCGGATGACACAGCCATCGTAAAAATCATCATTACGGCAAGCACACGCTTTCCACACTTGCCAAAGCTACTTACTTTTCTCACGTTTTCCTCCATTTTGCTTAATATCGTTGTAACATTCTTGCATAATAACTTTATAATTTTGTAACATCTTCTACAGTATACACTATTTTTTTTCATTCTACAAGTGTAATTTTGAACATTTTCGCTAAAAAAAGTAAAAAAAATTGCTTTTTACGAAAAAATTCGATACAATATAAACATAGTTGTATCTATTTAGAATCAATGTGTGGAAGGGGAATCTGAATAGTTACACACATTTTTGAAAGGCGGGATACTATGAAAAATCAAACTTTTTTAACGCTTCCGGATGACGACGGTCATCAAATATGTCCGAATTGCAATTCCCATATGCGTTATAAATATGGCGGCATTTTCGTATGCGACAAGTGCGGCACCGAAACGACAAATGATTACGGTAAGGTTAAAAAATATCTGGACGAGCATGGTCCAACCAATGCCATTGATCTGGCTCAGCAGACGGGGGTCTCTTCCTCTAAGATTTCCACATATCTTCGCGAAGGAAAACTGGAAATTCCGGAAAATTCTACTGTCTTTTTACATTGTAAGGGATGTGGCACACCGATCCGCTTTGGAGAATACTGTACCCGATGTGCCAAATCCACTGATATCAAAGGTGCTTATATCGGCGACATCCCGAAAAACCACGAAGCCAAAGTCCGCTTCATGAGCGAAAAGCATTAATGGTTTTTTACCCTTTTACGAACACTCCACGATCCATATGTTCGTTTCTTTCCCTGTATTTGGAATGCTCGGATTTTCACATAACATTTTCCGACACCATTCCATGTCAGGGATAATTTTGTCTTTTTGGTATATTTTACCATTCTCATTTTTCCTTTTTTTCGTTTCATAAAGACAACCTGGTACCCTTTTGCATTCTTACTTTTCTTCCAGACAAGATGGATTTTTCCGCCACGGTATCCGATCTTTTTGAAACGCACTTTTCCCGGCTTCTGCTTCTGCGTTTTCACCCCAAACAATGTCGGTTTCTTTCCTAGCCTGTCCTCGCCTTTCGTCGAGATCACCGCCGCTTTTTTTATCTCCGGCGACGATTTTTTTATCTGCTGTACCGCTGCGGATGTTTTCTCCGCTTCTGTTCGGTTGTCTCCCGGCACCTGTGACGGAGGTGCTGTCGCCTCCGGTGCCACCCCCACGTCCGGCGTAATTGTCGATTGCGGCGAAGACGTTTCTCCCGGCACTTTCGTCGGCTGTGGCGAAGGTGTTACACCCGGCACTTTTGTCGGCTGTGGCGAAGGTGTTTCACCCGGTGTGACAGCCGGCTTTGAAACACCCGCTGCTTCCCGGACATGCAGCGGAATTTTCTCATATACTGTCTGATAATGTTCCGTGTCCTCCGGCTCATAATATGCCTCATAGTACGCGGTTCCCACTTGCGGCACACACTCCGGCTCGGTCCAATACCAGTGTTCCGGCAGTTTGATATCTTTTAGTCTCTGCTCCGGATGATAGGAAACCGCCTCCAATACCGGTTTCACATAATCCGGTTTCCTTTTTAACACAACAACCTCCATCTCCCTCACGATTTCCTGATTCCGATAGAGGATCATCAATTTTTGCAGACCGGTTTCCTGCGGCGTTGCCGCCTCATCCTGCCAGCGGTATTTTACATCAGGATTTTTTCCCATAAATGATTTACTCCCCAATGTATCACCATATACGATCTCCATCGGCTCAGGGTATGGTACCACATCAACTTTTTGCTGAATTTGAAACCGGTTCCAGTCAAGTTCATTCTTGCTCCATTCACTCCAATCATAATTTCGAAGATCCTTTGGCCGGAAAATAAGTGTGTATTCCGACTTACTCTGCGTTACTTTTTCTTCCGGTTTTGCCCAGTAGAAATCTCCCAATTCCAGATTATCCGATACAATTTCAGACTTTTCCAGTTCGTCTCCTTCTGCGAGAAATCCGGCAGAAATGTGGGGCAGTTCTCCTTTTTTTCTTCGAACGGAAAGAACAACGTCGCGCACAATATTTCCGCTTTTACTATCATATCCCTGCACCTCTCTGTAATCATAATTTTTCTTATCAGATGGCTCGTAGCACATCGGGCTTTTTGCATCATCTATGGAAGGAACATAGGTCGGTTCCATCCACGTAAACGTTCCATAGTCATCCTGCATTCCAGTCGTTGGAATATCACATAAAGAAGTTCCATATATCACTTCATTTGTGATCGGGAACGTCACATCTGTGACCGGTTTCTTTTTAATCTCAATCTGCTGCACCCCAGTCACTTGTCCATATCCCGTTTTGCTAACCCGGTAATATATGTTATAAGTCCCTGCATCCTTGTATTTCGGGCATTCTACAGCTGTATACTTTCCTGTCGATGTCCCGTATCTGATCTCGGCGCCGTCTACCCCGATGACCCGGATCCCATGCTCTTTTCCATCATAGATACCACTATAACCTTCTGCCACAACCGGCATCGTCCCCTGCACGATCGTAACGTCTGCACTTCCGGTTACTGTCGTATAATTTGCCCGCGACACCTGATAATACACAGTATATTTCCCCGGAAGAGTGTATCGCGGAGATGCTGTCAAAGAATATTCCCCTGATTTTGTACCATATCGTACCGTGGTACCTGCCGGTGTCTGCAATGTAATTCCGTGCGCTTTTTCATCAAAAACTCCCTGATACGATTTTGCATTTACTCCGGTAAGAATAGCTTTGCGTATCGTAAAAGATAGCTGTTTTTTACCACTGTAATCCCCGATTCCCTTGATTATAACTGTCGCTGTTCCTGCACTGATATTATCCGTATATGCGACCGTGTAATCTGTATTTTCTTTAAGAAGCACACTGCCATAGTAAACCTTCGGTTCCGGACAGATGGCTTTTCCGGTATAAGTGACAGCGGAAAGCGGACTTACCGTGCAGTCCTCCAGCGACTGCGGAATCTTTTCGCCTGCTTTCAATTTACCCCATACACCGGTTGTCTCCAGATTTCCGCAATTCCATCCCGCCGCCAGATAGCGGCGGATCAAATGTGCATTTCCTGCGATATAATTTACTGCCATCCCTGTACCTGCCGCTCCTAAAAACTCTCCCTTGGCGGAAGAATCACACACAGATGTCACCGCGGCAAATTTATTATATCCGGCAGTGTCATTGATTACAGCATAAATCGTACAGGATCCGCTTGCCCGGACACATCCGGCATAGCATCCGGACATATTTTTTACCGACGATGGGATATCCGGTACCGCTTTTAGATTTTCACAACCATAAAACATCTCACTGATATTTTCTATCGTTTTCGGCAAAACCGGTGCTTTGCTCAACGAATTACATTGATAAAAACACTTTGCAGCCTCCGTGATCCCTTCGGGAAGTTCAGGCGGATCTGTAAGTTTTTTACAGTCTTTGAACATTGCTGTCACATTTGTCACCCCGGTTGGAATCGAAACCGGTTTGGCAACCGATGTTCCCTGTAAAAGATAGGAGTAATCTTTTACCTGTGTCGTTTCAATGTTCGGAAGTCTCGAAAGTGCTGTACAACCATGAAACACTCCTTTCAAATTTTTTACACTTTTCGGAATGGTTACCGCCTGATTAAAACTGGTGCAGTTTTCAAATGTATGTTCCATCGTTTCGACGGAATCCGGTATTTTTCCTACCGATCGAAGTGACCGGCAGTTCTGGAACGTCTGCGTGAGATTGCGGATACCGTTCGGAAAATCTCCGACACTCTGGAGATTGACACAATTATAAAAGTAATTTGTCAGATCCCCATCCTGAATGCTGCTCACATCAAACGTTACCGACTTAATCCGACCGGCATACTCACGCCAAGGAATCTTGTCCGGCTCAAGCAATGGAAATTTGAGCGATCCTCGAAACAATAAATTCCCTTCCGAATCCAAATCCCAGCGGATTGGACCGATGGTTCCCCATACATCCTCCGCAGCCGATACAACGATACCATTTCCGGCCAGGGTGCCTAAAAGAAGCCCTGCCACTAAAATCAGTGCTGTCAAACGTTTTTTTAATTTTTTAACCATAGAATCCTCCCTTTACATTCATTGTAATTTTGTTGCTGAGTTACTAAGTTACTAAGTCATTGAGTCCATGGACGACTTGTCCTCATTGATTCTTAGATTCTGAGAATCTGAGATTGAATATGATTATATATCGTTTTCTGAGAAAATGCAAGTGGTTTTTTTTAATTTTTTCAATTCTGAGTCAAAAAGTAAAACCAGCCCCCAAATCACGAGGCTGGCCATATTATCATAAATATTTTTATTACGGTTCTGTGTTGAGCATATACTCTGTAGTGATCATATCTACATGAAGTTTATTTACCAGATCATATGCTTTTTCAATCGAGTTTACGGTCCAGACATTGACCTGTCTGCCCGCCGTCTGAAGGCGGTATACATCCGATGCTGTCACAAGGGACTGACGGGTGTCAAGATCGATCTGATTGCTGATACACCAATTGATCACACTCGAGGTAACCGATGTCGTCTTATTGGAATCTTCCGCACCATATACATACTGAAGCTGTGATGTATTAACCCCATCCAGCCGCTGCAGGGAAAGAAGATTGCTCTGATGCATACTGATAAAATAGGTCTCATTTAACAATCCTGCATCTTTTACCTGCTTCACAATTTTTCGCAGATCCGCATCATTTAATTCTTCTTTGATCTCGACAAAGGGATGAACCTCTTTATTCTTTTTCATCACACCAAGATATTGCTCAAATGTCGGCATCGTCAGATTATCATAAGCATCCACATTACTTCCATTGATCATAAAATATTTCTTGATCTGTTCTGTCGTCAATGTTGCGATTTGAAAATCATAGCCAAACATACGGTTCAGATCCCCATCATGGGAAACCATAAACTCACCATCTAATGTTTTCCATATATCACACTCTATTCCATAAAAACCACTTTCGAGTGCTTTTTCAAATGCCGGAATCGAATTTTCCGGTGCCTGAGAACTAAATCCCCGATGCGCGATCAATTTTTGATTCGAAATTTCCATACGAAACACCTCTACATTGATATTTGCGGTTGAATGTCCATCTGCCGCATCCACACGAATCACTGCTGTTCCGGGCTCTAAGCCGGATACGATTCCGCTAGCCGAAACCACGGCAACCGTCGGATCTGAACTTGTATAACGCAGTGATTTATTGGACGCATTTGCCGGCTGAATCGATGCGGAAATTCCAAAACTTTTCCCTTTTTCCAGTCTCTTCGTCGTGGCACCGCCATTGATCGTTATGCTCTTTGTCATCACCCTGGACTGAATAACATAACTTCCGGATTTTCGCGTTCCATCTTTGCTTCGCGCTGTGATCACAGCTTCGCCTTTTCCTTTTGCCACAACGGTTCCCTTGGAAGAAACAGAGACCACCGATGGGTTTGAAGATTGATACGTCACTTTTTTATCTGTCGCATTTCCCGGCAGCACGATCGGCTTTAAGTTAGCTTTCTGTCCTACTTCCAATTCCTGCTTCTTCACTGCAAAACTAACACTCGTAACTTTACGTCCTACCTGCACTTTTATCTTTGCTTTTTTACCGGAACCGTCTGCAGCCTTTAACCAAATATTGGCTTTTCCATAGCGTTTTCCACGGATCACGCCCTTTTGAGACACAGTAACAACCTTTTTATTGGACGACTTCCATCTCACTTTTTTCTTCATAGAAGCTGGTTTCACTTTAGCTTTCAACTGTATTTTTTCTTTTTTATTGATTAAAACGGTTTTTTCAGCACTCGCTATCTTTACTTTCTTAATCTTCTCTGCTTTTGCTGCTACCGGTTTTCCCCCCGCCAGAAGAAATATCCCTGCCATCAAAATAGCCGCTGCGCCTATATATATTTTTTGCTTCATCTTGTTACATCTCCCTTTTTCACTTCGGTTGCATTTAGTATAACAGCCATCTGTTACATTTTCATGGCAAACCACACATTTTTTATTGTCTCACGTTCCCCTAAAAAAGTCAATAGAAAGACCGCGGCAAAAAACTGCCACGGTCTTATTTTTTATGTTTGGTTTTGTATGATACACAAAGTATTAATAAGCGTTATTATATTTTTTGCCTGTCATCAATGCTTTTCCTTTGATTGCAAACAATTCCGACACGCCGACAACCTGAATTCCATTGTCCTTGCAATACTTCAGGATTTCCGGAACCGCCTGTGCTGTCTTTTCATGAACAGAATGCATGTTGATGATATCACCATCTTTGAGATTCTTTGTTACATTTTCGACAAGATCTTCTTTTGTTGTATTATCGGCGTAATCGTTACTCCATACCGATACATCGATAAATGGTTTTTCGATCACAGCAAACATTGTATCACTATAAGCTACATTTGGTGCACGGAATAAGAAATTGTTATATCCTGTCAATTCCTTCAAAAGTGCGTCTGTCTTCTGAATCTTCTCTTTGATTATATCTGCATCTTCTTTGTTCAGTCCATTGGAATCGTAGGAGTGGTTTGCCACTTCAAATCCTGCCTCTTTGGCGGAAATTACTTCATTTCGAGAATCTTCATCGTGCTCAATATGTGCTCCAATGTAGAAGAATGTTGCATGTGCGCCATATTCTTTCAATGAATTCTGAATCTGCATACCATAATCTACAAATTTACTGTAACCACCCGGGCCGTCATCAAATGAGATCGCTACTACCGGCTTGCTTGGGTCAATATTCGCATCGATCCATGCCTGATCCAATCCGTCGTAATGGAATTCGGAAGATTCAAATTCCGGTGCTACCGTCGGTGCCGGTGTAGGTTTTACGCCACCTTCGGTATATACAGCGCCTTCTTTTGCTACAAACTCGATACTTGTGATCGTAATGGATTGCAAAGCTGCCGGCCATCCATAGTTATTTGCACTGTCCATTGGCTGAATGTTGAGACCTGCTGCACTTCCTGACACTTTGTCACCAGACAGATCAATTGTCGTTGATGTCTCATCTGTGGATGACAAATTATAAGAAAATGCAATACCATCGCTGTATCCATCCAGGTCATCCGTTGTAGATGCTACGGCAATCTTTCCGCCGGTAATTGTTGCAATATCTGCTTCTTTATTGATTTCCAGTGTATAACCTACTTTTACTTCTTTGAAGTAAGACAGATCAAAGCGGCTTTCAATCTGGCTGCTAAAATCAAGTGTTGCCGGAGAACTTGTAAATGTTTTCGCAGAGACTTTGCTCATATCGATAACAATATTTTTAACCGGTTCATTTGCTTTTGGTGACTCGCTTGGTGCCGTTGTCGGTGCTTCACTGACAACCGGTGCCTCACTAACTGTCGGTGCGGTTGTTACCGGTGAAGAAGCCGGTGTATTTGTTGCTGGAGCCTGCGTCGCCGGGGCTTTTGTTGCCGGTACCTGTGTCGCTGGAGCCTGTGTCGGCTGAACATCTGTGTTCGCTGCTTTTACCGTCACTTTGCAAGTCAGTTTTTTCTTTCCTGCTTTTGCCGTTACTACTGCTTTACCGGCTTTCTTTCCGGTAATCACTACACTTGCTTTTTTCTTCTTAGACAATTTGATGACTTTTTTTCCTTTTGTCACCGACCATTTTACTTTCTTTTTCGCTTTCTTTACTTTTAATGTCACCTTCTCACCCTGTGTGATAGTAATTTTTTTCTTACTGAGTGACATCTTTGCTGCTGCATCCGCTACTGGTGATGTCATGCTGATCACCATCGATCCGGCCAGAACCAGACCTAACATTTTTGCTGTTTTTCTTCCCAAAACATTATCCTCCTTATTTTTTAAATAGGATAAGCGCCAACCCTCCGTGGCTCTTATCGTTTTCGTTATATAGAGTATAACATTTTTACCATCTATCGGCAAATTATTATTGTGTTATGATAATTATAAGTTTTTATTTATACCATTCGTTTCTTCGTCGTTTCCGGCATAATATACCAAAAAAATTTTATTTTTTTCGTAAATACGAGTTTGTTTCTGCCGGAAGCCCTTTCTTTTCCAATCTGCGATGGCTCCAGCGTTTTACTGTTTTATACAAAACAGAGAATACAGGAACCGCACAGATCATACCGATCAATCCAAACAACGATCCGAATACCAAGATAGAAAACAAAATCCAGAAGCTTTCCAGACCAACGGATTCACCGATGATCTTCGGACCAATAATATTTCCGTCCACCTGCTGAATAATTATGATAAGTATGAGAAACACCACTCCCTTAAACGGCGATGCCAAAAAAACCAGCAACGCGCTTGGAATCGCTCCTATATACGGTCCAAAAAACGGGATGATATTGGTTACTCCGACAAGTACACTGATCAATGCCGTGTACGGAATATTAGCGATACTGAGAGCAATAAAGGTAATGATCGCTACAATGATCGAGTCAATGATCTTTCCGCTGAAAAACTTGGCAAAAGACCAATTGATGTCTTTTCCGAAAGACAAAATACGGTTTGCCCTCTTTTCCGAAAAAATCGTATATAAAAGACGTTTTGCCTGTGCACAGAACCGCTCTTTTCCCGCCATCAGATAAATCGAAACGATAATTCCGATGACAACATTCAAAAGCATACCAAGGGCACTCAAAAGACCATCCGACACACTGCTTAGGATCTCCGTGCTTGCCGGCAAAAGGTCATTCTGTACCCAGTTGCGAACCTGAGTATACACGGTATTTGTACTTTCTTTCATATATTGTGCTATTTCCGGATGTTTTTCCCCGATATCGTTCGCTACCTGAAGCGTATTTCGGTAATAATCCGGAAGATTATCTGCCAGATTGGTAATACTGTCGACAACTTCCGGCACGACAAGCATAGACAGCCAGAAAATCACTGCAACCGCAAGCACGAGTACAAGTACAATTGATATCCCTCTTGCAAATGCGCGCACTCTCTTATCCGTCTTATTGATCTTTCGAAGCAAAGGAATGAACACCATTCTCTCCATGCCATTGACCATTGGGCTTAACAGATAGGCGATCACCAAGCCGATATAAATAGGTGTCAATGCCGAATTCAATTTTCCAAAAGCTGCTGTTACTACATCAAAATTAAAAAAGATAAATCCACAGATCAAAACAGCCATTAAGACACAAAACGCCGTAATCCCTGCATATATGTATTTATTCTCCAATTTTTTCATAGATGTCCTCCATTCCATTTTTTCCCATATCAAAAAGGTTAGTGACTGCCACTAACCTCATTATACTTTGTTTTTTCATAATTCTCAATGTTTTTTCATAACAATTCCAAACGTTTTATCCTTTCATCTTTGGCTTAAATACCAGTGACGCCAAAAAGCTGATGACAAGTGCCCCTGAAATACCGACAGCCGCCCGCTCCATACCACCATAAAAGATACCGATAAACCCTCTTTTATCTACCGCTTCTTTCACCCCTTCAAACAAAAGATGTCCAAACCCGATCAAAGGCACCGTCGCTCCGGCTTTTGCCCAATTGGCAAACGGTTCATACAGATGCAGGGCGCTTAATACCGCTCCCAGACATACCAAGATAACCATAATCCTTCCGGGAAGCAGTTTCGTATTGTCCATAAACAGCTGCACTACCGCGCAGATTGCTCCCCCGATCAAAAAAGAAATCAAATATTCCATCTTGTCTTCTCCTTTCACATACATTCGAGCATGACACCATGCGCGATTCCCGGCACCGAATTTCCCTCATTGAAACTGACCGTCGATAAAAGCGCTCCGGTCGGCACAAACAGCACTCTCCGCCACGCATGTTTCCGCATTTTTTTCAAGATATACCCCGTCAGTGTGATCGCGCTGCAGCCACAGCCGCTTCCGCCGGCATGCGTATCCTGCTCTTCATTGTAATAAATTTCCGTTCCGCAGTCCATATGCTGTTTCCTGATATCATATCCGTAACCCAGCAGCATATCCTTTAAAATCCGCTGTCCGATCGTTCCGAGATCCCCTGTAATGATCTTGTCATAATAGTCCGGTTCTACCCCAAAATCTTTGAAATTGTTCAAAATGCAATCACAGGCTGCCGGGGCCATACAAGCGCCCATATTCATGCTGTCTTTGATGCCGTAATCCGTGATCACTCCGGTCGTAATCCCGCGGATACACACATAATCTGTTTCTTTACGTTTCCATTTTCCGTCTCCCCTTCCGATCACAACTGCGCCGCTTCCTGTCACCGTCCATGTCGCCGAATAAGGTCGCTGGTTTCCGTACGCCAAAGGAAAACGAAATTGCTTTTCCGCGCTGGCAAAATGACTTGACGTCATGGCGACAATGTACTCTGCAAAGCCGCCTTCCACAAGCATGGAACCGATTGCCATCGACTCGCCCATCGTCGAGCACGCACCATAAACGCCAAACATCGGTATATTCAGATTCATGATGCCAAACGAAGTCGCGATCAGCTGCCCGAGCAGATCCCCTGCCACGATATACCGGATATCTTCCGATTCCAGTCCGGCATTGCGGATTGCGATGTCTGCTGCCATATGCTGCATTTTACTCTCCGCCTCTTCCCATGTTTTTCCACCAAACAGCGGATCGTCTTCTATAATGTCATAATATTTTCCAAATTTTCCGGCTCCCTCTTTTTCGCCGGCTACGGAAGCGGCTCCGATAATGCACGGCGGCACTTCAAACTGCACGCTCCGCTTTCCAATCATTTTGTCCATAATTCCTCCAACAACCGTGCACGCCCGAGCAGACTTATGCTGCAAAAAAGCGGCTGCACATACTCTTTTTATGTAGTATGCACAACCGCTTTCTATTTTATTCATCAAAAATAATTATTTCTTTTTGTTACCGGCTTTTTTCGCTTTGGCTTTCTTCTGAGCACTACGGTTCATAAAGTACCAAATAGTACCTGCCAGACATACGGAAGAATAGCATCCGGAAATGATACCTGCCATCATCGGTACCGCAAACTGGCGGATGGAATCCACACCTAGAACGGCAAGACAAAGTACCATTACCAACGTTGTGATTGAAGTATTAAAGCTTCGGCTCAAGGTCTCTGTAATACTTGTATTTACAATTTCTGCCAAGTCCGTGTTGCCCAGTTTCTTACGGTTTTCACGAACACGGTCGAACACTACGATCGTCGCGTTGATCGAGTAACCTACGATCGTCAGCATACAAGCGATAAACGTACTTCCGACAGTAATGGACGCACTTCCGATCGCGTAAACCATAAGCACTACCATAACGTCATGAAGAAGTGCGATAACCGAACTTGCACCAAATGCAAGATTCTTGAATCGGATCCAGATGTAGATCAACATACCTACTGCTGCAATAAGCACAGCTACGATCGCATCCATACGCATTTCGTTACTTACCGAAGCAGAAATGGTCTCTACTTCGATACTCTTATCACTAACACCATATTTTTCCACCACCGTGGAGATTACTTTCTTCTGCTGATCTTCGGTAAAGGCCGGCGTACGAACGATCAATGTCTTTTCGCCGGATACATCCGAAAGTTCTGCTTCGGATACATCTGCCGCCGTTTTTACAACATCGGTTACTTCATTTTTGAAGTCTGCGCTCGCATTACCGGAAGCATCAAATCCTTCACCCTTGTAATCCGTAAAGGTAATCGATGTGGAGGAACCACCTAAGAACTCAAGACTATAGTTAAGAGGCTGTCCCATTTTTACCATATTCATAACCAATCCGCCGATGCACAAAAGAAGAAGGCATCCGGAAATGATCGCATATTTCTTAATATTTCCAACAAAGTTGATCGGTTTTCTTGTTTTCTGTGTTCCGTAGAACTTCACATCATCGAGACCAAGTCCCACAAATGCATACAAGATCCATCTTGTTACGAAGATTGCCGTAAACATAGAAAGGATAATACCAATTGCCAGTGTCTGGGCAAATCCCATAACGGTACCGGATCCTTTGATATAAAGAACAACGGCAGCGATCAATGTCGTAACGTTACCATCGATGATCGCGGACAACGCTTTCTCAAATCCAATCTTGATTGCTGAACGAACCGTCTTTCCTGTCGCCAATTCCTCTCGGATACGGGTAAAGATAATACAGTTCGCATCCACCGCCATACCGATCGCAAGAATAACTCCGGCGATACCCGGCAGGGTCAATGTGACATCCAGACCGTTAATGGCAAGCACGGATGCACCTACATAGAACAACAGCGCAAGAGAGGCTGCTACACCGGGGATCCAATACATAACGATCATGAAGATAATAACCAGGGCAAGACCGATCGCACCGGCGATCAAACTTGTCTTAAGTGCATCTCCACCAAGTTTTGCTCCTACGATATTGGAACGGATATTTTTCAGTTCCAATGGAAGCGCACCGATACGAAGAGTCGATGCCATATCCTCTGCTTTTGAAAACTCATCAAAACTTCCGGAGATAACGGCTTCTCCACCGTCAATTGCCTCACGGATAACCGGAGAGGATACGATCTCGCCATCGTAAATGATCGAGAACTGCTCACCTACGTGATCGGTTGTTACTTTTTTAAATTTCTTTGTTCCCTTTGCATTAAATGAAAGTTTTACAACATTTTCTGACTGGCCTGTCGTGGAATCCTGCTGTGTTGCTGCTTCTGCAGTCTTTAGCATGGAACCGTCGATGATGACATCCTTTTTGTCATAGGTCGCCGTCTTTCCATCTTCTCCAACCGTTACATTGTTGTAAAGAACAAATTCCAATGCTCCCGCTTTTCCAAGCTTGTCCAATACTGCCTGTGGATCATCAACATCCGGAACGTCAACCGTTACACGGTTATTTCCTTCCTGATAAACAGAAGCTTCTGTACTTTCGTTCTGTACACGCATCTGCATTTTATACACAGTATCTTTCATTTCCTGAGCAGTTGGATTTTCTTTTGTCGCTTCGTATGTAACGCTGACACCACCTGCCAAGTCAAGTCCTAAGCGGATGTTTTTTGCACTACCCCGCTTTGCTCCTCCAATTCCCGTGTATGCCACAACACAAACTGCGGCAGTTACAAGGAGAATGACAAGAAGCTGTAAAACGCCCTTTAACTTAGTATTCATTGTGAAAATCTCCTTTTCTAAAAATGTACCAAAATATTATAGCATAAACAAATGCTTTCTTCAAGTAGATTTCTTTCGTTTTAACCGAAGTTCTTTAAAAAAACCGCTCATCAGCCGGCTGCATGGTTCTTCCAAGATTCCCCGTTCCACTTCTACCCGGTGATTAAACCCCGGCATATCCAGCAGATTCAGGACGGAACCGGCACATCCCGCCTTCGGATTCATGCTTCCGATCACCACTTTGGGGATTCTTGCCTGCACGATCGCTCCGGCACACATCGGGCAGGGTTCCAGTGTCACATACATCGTGCATTCCTCCAACCGCCAGTCTCCGAGAACCCGGCTCGCCTTATTGATCACAATGATTTCTGCATGCGCCAGTGTATTTTTCTTTTTATTTCGTTTGTTATACCCTCGGGCGATAATCTTCCCCTCATGAACCAGCACACAGCCAATCGGCGTTTCTTCCAGTGCATAGGCTTTCTTCGCCTGCCGGATCGCTTCTTTCATGAATCTTTCGTCTTCGCTCATTTTCTTTCTCATGCGCATCCTCTTTCCGCTAAACATTTCCAATTTATAGCAACAGCCGGGGCAGCGCACGCTTTTTGTCACGCTCTGCTCCGGCCATGTATTTTTCATTCTTACATTTTATTTTTTATGCCAATGCTGCGGTAATGATCGCCATGGAATATACTTCACTTGCATTACATCCGCGGGAAAGGTCGTTGATCGGTGCATTCAGTCCAAGAAGGATTGGGCCGTAAGCATCGAAGTTACCCATACGCTGTGCAATTTTGTAACCGATATTTCCTGCGTTGATATCAGGGAAAATAAAGGTGTTTGCATGTCCAGCCACTTCGGACTGCGGACATTTTGTACGAGCTACACGAGGTGCTACTGCAGCATCAAATTGAAGTTCTCCTTCGATCGGAAGGTTTGGCGCTGCTTTCTTTGTCTTCTCTGCGGCGTTACGCATCTTATCTACATCTTCGCCTTTGCCGGATCCCAATGTAGAATAGCTGAGGAATGCAACCTGAGGATCGATTCCGAAAATCTTCGCACATTCGGAAGCCTCTAACGCGATCTCAACCAATTCATCTTCGGTCGGTTTGATATTGATCGCGCAGTCTGCCATCGCAAGCACTTCATTTTCACCGGTTGCGGATGGACGAACCAGAATAAAGCAGGAAGATACGATGGAATTGTTTGGCTTTGTCTTGATGATCTGCAATGCCGGACGAACCGTATCTGCCGTAGAATATGTCGCTCCACCTAACAATGCATCTGCTTTTCCCATCTTCACAAGCATCGTTCCGAAATAATTTGCCTGAGACAAAATTCCACGAGCCTGCTCCGGTGTCATTCCTTTATTTTTACGGATCTCACAAAGCATATCCACCATCTCATCAATCTCGTCATAATTCAATGGATCAATGATCTCAGCTCCACGGATATTAAAGCCGCTCTCTTCTGCTGCCTTTGTAATCTCCTCTTTGTTACCAACTAATACAGGGGCAAGAAATGTACTTGCCAAAAGACGGGAAGATGCTTCCAGGATACGAGGATCGCTTCCCTCTGTAAAAACAATTTTTCTTGGATTTTTTTTCAAAATGTCAATCAACTGACCAAAACCAAACATAGCAATATGCCTCCTAATATTTTTTCTCTACTTCTATCATAGCATTTTTTTTGCTAATTACAAGAGGAATTTTATAAAAAAAACAATTTAACTATTCAGGGTCAATGTGCAAAAAATGGCTGGTCGTGCTTGCACGTAAAAGAAATTTTATCAATCCAATTCTACCGCGCCGGTATATAATTGGTAATATCTTCCTTTCTCGGCAAGAAGCTGCTCATGCGTTCCACGCTCAATGATCTCTCCCTGTTCAAGAACCATGATACAATCCGCATTGCGCACGGTAGAAAGACGGTGTGCGATAACGAATGTCGTACGGTCCTTCATCAATCGCTCCATACCGTGGTCAATATGCATCTCTGTTCTCGTATCGACTGAACTTGTCGCCTCATCGAGTACAAGGATCGGTGCTTTTGACACGGCCGCTCTAGCAATATTTAACAACTGCCGCTGTCCCTGGCTCAGGTTGATACCGTCGCCTTCCAGCATCGTATCGTATCCATTTTCGAGACGCATGATAAACGAATGTGCACTGGCAGTCTTTGCTGCCTGCTCGACTTCTTCGTCCGTCGCATCCGGACGTCCGTAACGGATATTTTCACGAACCGTTCCGGTAAACAAATGTGTATCCTGTAATACCATCGCGATATGGCTTCGCAGACTCTTTCTCGCATAGTCTTTGATATCTCTGCCATCGATCGTGATCTTTCCTTCCTGAATGTCATAAAAACGGTTTAAAAGGTTGGTAATCGTCGTTTTTCCGGCACCGGTCGAACCGACAAATGCCACTTTCTGGCCGGCATGCGCATACAGATTGATGTGCTTCAAGATCACTTTATCCGGATTGTAGCCAAAGGAAACGTCTTCCATAATTACTTCTCCTTTGACATCGTCCATCTCTACCGCATCCGGCTTGTCAGCTTCTTCCGGCTCTTCATCCATGACTTTGAAGACACGCTCTGCACCGGCAAGTGCAGAAAAGATCGTATTGATCTGCATAGAGATCTCATTGATCGGGCGGCTGAACTGGCGGGAGTAGTTTACAAATACTGTCAGTCCGCCAAGGCTGAGTCGTCCGGCAAGACAAAACAAACCACCCACACACGCCGTGATACCGTAGCTGACCTGTCCGATATTTCCCATGACCGGTCCCATGATACCGCCAAAGAACTGCGCTTTGACCTGTTTTTTACGAAGATCATTGTTCAAATCGGTAAATTCTTCCACTGCTTTTTCCTCGTGACAGAATACTTTTACTACTTTCTGGCCGGTTACTGTCTCTTCGATGTAACCATTTAATTTACCAAGCGCCGACTGCTGCTGGCGATAATATTTGGAACTGCGCTTTGCGATCGAACCACCGGCTTTCAGCATAAGCGGCACAAGCAGGATCGTAAGAAGGGCAAGCCATACGTTCATATAAAGCATGATACTTACCGTACCCACGATACTGATACATCCCTGAATCAACTGAATCACCGTATTGTTGAGCATTTCACCGACGACATCAACATCGTTTGTAAAACGACTCATGATATCTCCGGTCGCATTCGTATCAAAATAGCGTACCGGCAAAGTCTGGATATGATCAAACAGATCTTTACGAAGCGTCTTTAACGCACGCTGCGAAACGCCGATCATGATTCGCTGCTGTAAATACATGGAAATCACACCGATTCCATAAATCGCAAGCATCAAAAGGATACCAAGTCCTAATGTTTTCAATCCTTCATTGATAATGACACCGGCATCGCCGGCTGCTTTGGATGCCTTATCGTATGTTTCTGTAATTCCGTTGATGATCGGCGACAGCATATAGGATCCAGCCAATGTCGATAAACTGGAAATCACTACACACACCAGTGCAATGATCACGTGTTTCTTATCTTTTCCAAGATAACCGAGAAGGCGTTTTATCGTCTGTTTGGTTTCTTTCGGCTTGCCGCCCATCGCTCTGGCGTGTCTGCCTCCCGGACCATGTCCCGGTCCTCCCATTGGTGGGCCTCCGGCTGGCTTATTTGGCTTTCCGCTCATGCTGACACCTCCTCATTCTTGTCTTTCTGCGAATAATAAATTTCCTGATAAGCTTCACAGGACTTCATCAATTCCTCATGCGTTCCCTGTCCGACAATCTCGCCCTCATCCATTACAAGGATACGGTCTGCGTGTTCTACGGATGAGATTCGCTGTGCAATGATCAGCTTCGTCGCGTCTTTTAACGATGTGGAGAAACTCTTTCTTATCTCTGCTTCTGTCGCGGTATCTACGGCACTTGTACTATCGTCTAAGATCAAGATTTTCGGCTTTTTCAAAAGAGCTCTTGCGATACAGAGACGCTGCTTTTGTCCACCGGACACATTGACACCGCCCTGTCCCAGTTCCATGTCATATCCATCGGAAAAACTGCGGACAAAACCATCTGCCTGTGCATAACGTGCCATCTCGTAAACTTCTTCGTCTGTCGCATTTTCATCTCCCCAGCGGAGATTTTCCATAATGCTTCCGGAGAACAATGTATTTTTCTGAAGCACCATTGCCACGCCGTTTCGCAAATGTTCCAGCGAATAATCTTTGACATTGATGCCATCTACCAGCACTTCTCCCTCGTCAACATCATACAGACGCGGAATAAGCTGTACAAGCGAACTCTTTCCGGAACCTGTCGAACCGATGATTCCAACCACTTCGCCCGGATTGGCTTTGAAAGAAATATTCTTCAATACATTGTTGTGATTCTTCTTATAATAGCGGAATCCGACATTGCGGAATTCAATCGCGCCGTTTTCCACTTCTTTGTCTTTGCATTTTGCTTCGTTGTCATTGAGGTCGATCTCTGTCGTAAGAACTTCTTTGATACGTTTCGAAGAAGCCAGGGCACGAGATCCTTGAATCATGATCATTCCAACCATCATCAGCGACATAAGGATCTGTACGATATACGTCGTAAATGCAGTCAGGTCGCCGACCGGCATATCGCCGACGATGATCTGGCGTCCACCAAACCATACGACTGCCATCGTCGTAATGTTCATTGCAAGAGTCATGATCGGCATCGTCAAAATAACGATCTTCATCGCCGACAAACTCTTTTCTTTCAGGTCTTCATTGGCTTTGTTAAAAGTTTCTTTTTCAAACTCATCACGCACAAAAGATTTTACCACTCGTGTGTTTGTGATATTTTCCTGAATTCTCGAGTTTAGGCTGTCAATTTTTGTCTGCATGATGTTAAATCTCGGAAATGCTTTTCCGATTACAACAACCAGTGCCACAATCAAAACTGGGATTACCACTCCGAGAATGATCGCCAGTCTCGCATTCATCATGATTGCCATGATCAATCCACCGATCAGCATCCCCGGTGCTCGAAGGAGCATTCGAAGCGCCATTGAAATGACATTCTGCAAGTTCGTAATATCGTTGGTCAATCTCGTTACCAGCGAACCGGTTGAAAATTTTTCGATATTCGCGAAGGAAAACTGCTGCACTTTCGCAAAAATATCTTTTCTCAAATCACCGGCGAAATTTACCGATGCCTTAACCGCAAAATAGGCACCAAGCACACCGCCGCACATCATACACAGTGCAAGAAGCACCATAATGATACCGTGTGTTATGATATAACCACTTCCGGCGCCTCCCTTAATACCCTCATTAATGATCAATGACATCATCTTCGGAAGAAGCACTTCTCCGATCACTTCCACGATCATAAAAATCGGCCCTAAAATAAATGCCGACAGATAGGGAGTGACATATTTTTTATAAATACCCATGGTCTGTTCTCCTTTTACTCTATATTCTTCGCATTACGGTACATCTGCCCCAATAAGCTTTGAAGCACCTCCAGCTGCTCTTTGTCAAATCCTTCCAGAAGTTTTGCATCCATCTGATGAAAAATTTCTTTGCTCTCTTCAACGACGCCGCGTCCCTTTTCCGTCAGTTCGACAAAACGCACGCGGGAATCCTGTTCCTGCTGAGTTTTCTGAATGTATCCGCCTTTTTCCAGTTTTTTCAATGAAACTGCCACCGTCGCCGCCGACACTTCCAGTATATTCGCCAGTTCAATCTGTGATGTAACCGGACAGTCCGATAACGTCATCAGCATTCTGTGCTGTGCCCTGTGAAGCCCGGTTCCGTCCAACAGTTTTTCAATCTTGCGTCGGTGAATCTGATTGATAAACATAATCAGTTTCACCGGATTCGATTCCCGGATCACCGTCTCCGCATCCATGCGCATATGGCATCTTCCTCTTGGTTCCACGCATAAGCCTCCCTTCGTTTTTCATTAACTTGTGTTCTTATGATTTTTAATTAGTATTTTAATAATTTATATGCTAATGATTAGTATGCTAATGATATTATACTCTTTTGGATTCATCTGTCAACAGAAATATTTGAATTTATGATTATTTTAGAATTCTTCTCTCACTTCTTATCTTATTTTAAAGTCAGTTTAATTTAGAAAAAAGAGCTTTTTTTCTCTTCCCGTGGGATTTCGGACACCGCCGGTGCGCAGAGGGCGTCCTATGCCCTCCCGCACCGCTGCGTGTGTCCGCTAAGTGCAAACGGTCCCGCGGGGAAGAAAGAAAAAGCTCCTTTTCTATCTAAACTCCTTTAAAACACCTCTTTAATACTATCGTAATGAAGGAACACGCCTTCTTTTGCAAACGCCTCGATCTCTTCTTTGGTCGCAAGCATAAACCCATCCGTCTCAGTTTCCTGTGGGTGTACATCCTCCTCGGAAAATTCTCCGATAAATTTATATACATCCACAAAATAATTATCGCCTTCCCCCGGATTTTCACGATGATAGGTAAACTGGTATCCACCCTCCCAATCAGACACATCTAATCCTGTCTCTTCTTTCACTTCACGGAGAACCGCTTCTCTGGACTCCTCTCCTGCCATCGCAGCCCCGCCGGATACTTCCCACCAGCCGGGTGCCCAGTTTTTCGTCATAACACGTTTGGTGATCAAAAATCTTCCATCTTTATGTGCTACGACACCAAGCACCGTCAAATGATACTCATCGTCCTTTAAGCACCAGTCATTGCGCTTCATCTGTCTGCCGGTGCGCTGTTTGTTTTTGTCATAAATGTCCCAATATTCCACTTTTTCCATTGTCTCTTTTCCTCCATCCTCGTCATTATGTTCCAGCAATGATTATATCGCAACTTTTTCTTTCATGCAATTACTTTTTTCCCCTTGATTCCTGCCGCGTTTTGATTTATTATAGTAATATGAATTTAACGTAACGCTTTCGTTACCATGATATAAAATAAAGGGGGTTTACTTATGAATTTACAGTATCATTATGACACCTCAGGGAATTTGACAAAAGTTACAGAAAACATTACACAGCCGGATGCCTTGATTCTTTTGACGACAGCAGAATTACTGGAATCCCATGTTGCCGAATTAGAGAAGGCTTTTCCTGGAGTTCCAAGCATCGGCGGCATTGCAATGAGTTATGGCGGCACTCACACGATCGAGCAGGGCGTAACTGTCATTTCTCTGTACGGAACAGATTGTGCAGCAGATGTTATGGAACAGCTATCCACGATGCCGGTAAAATATATCAGCCGTTTGAAAAAAGCCATCGAAAAGACAAATGCAGTTTCCGGAACTTCTGCATGCTTTGACATTTGTTCCGGAAATGACGGAAAATTGGTAACCACTCTCAATATGGTGCTGGGTGCCCAAAAGATTCCACTGGTCGGGGGAACCGTCGATGGGGGAAAAGTTGCCGTCAACGGAAAGATTTACGAAGATGCCTGCGGCTTTTTGATTCTCCGCAACAAAACCGGTAAGATCTGTGCCTACAAAGAAAATCTGTACACCGCAACCGGCGAGCAGTTTCTTGCTACAAAGACCGATCCGGAAAGCAATCTTCTGATTGAAGTAGACGGCAGACCGGCAGAAAATTTCTACCGCGACATTTTACATATTTCAAAAGAAGAAGTTGCTACCCAGACATTTAAAAATCCACTGGGACGTGTCTACGGCAGCGAAACTTATCTGATCTCGATCAAGGACATCAAAAACAATGCTTTGGAATGTTACAAACAGGTAAACAATCTTGACATTCTGACATTGATGGAAATCGGAGATTATAACCAGATCATTTCGGACACCTTACAGCAAATGAAGAAAGATCTCCCGGATATCAGGGGAATTCTTTCCGTAAACTGCCTGTTCCGCTATCTCTTCTTCAAAGATGAGCATTATCTGGACAATTACCTGACAAAAATGAACTCTACGGCAGACCACGCTGGTATCGTCGGACTTGGAGAACATTATAAAAAACAGCATATTAATCAGACAATGTGCTGCATTACCTTTGATTAAACATATTTATGCATAAGAATGGAGGACATTATGAAACCATTATTTAAAAAGAAAACAAAAGATACTTCGGTTCAAAAGGAAAACACTACTCCTGTAGAACAGCCTGTTATGTCCGATAATACCGAAGCGATTCTTCTTACGATTGATCACCTGAAAGTAACAAATGAAGAGCTGGTAACTCAGGGTCTGGAAACCTTTAAGGGCATTCAGGAAATCGAGGCAAGTATTCAGACACTTTCCGATGAAAATGAGGAGCTTTTGAGCCAGTGCCAGGCAATGAATACTTCCTTTGAGGGCATTGTTACCGCGAGTGATGAATTTGCTACTGTACAATCCGAAATTCAGGAATCCGTAAGTACCGCTCAGAATCAGGTGGAAGTTCTGAAAGAAAGTTCCAATACCGTTACCGAGCGTTTTGACGAAATGAATCAGACTTTCGAAAAACTGTTGGAATCTGTTTCCGAGATCCGCAAATCTACCGATGGTATCACCGCGATCGCGAATCAGACAAATCTGCTGGCATTGAACGCTTCCATCGAAGCCGCACGTGCCGGAGAACAGGGACGCGGATTTGCCGTTGTCGCCAATGAAGTACGTGAACTTGCCGACCAGATCAAGATTTTGATTAATGATGTTCAAAACAGCATTGCTGATGTGGAAAAGAGCACTTCCAACCTGAACCAATCTTTGGATGATTCCAAGCAGGCGCTTCACAGCAGCATCGAAAATGTCGACAGTACACACAACATCTTTAATGGCATTAGTGCGAAAGTAACCGGTATCGAGGATGTACACAATGCCATCGACTCCGCTGTCTCTGAAAGCAAGCAGGGCGTCGATAAAATGTTAAATCACATCAATAACAGCCGTACCAGTTATTCCCACGTCAGCAATCGTATTTCTGCGATCAATAAGTCTGACACAAAAAAGGGAACTTTGTTTGAGGACTTTGCTAACATGATCGATCAGCTGCCTCATTTGATCAAAGACAAATAAAGAATTTTTAAAAAGTGTGGTCACGCAAAAACGACCACACTTTTTTATTGCGCATAACAGGCAAGCATTTCCCCGCATGCCACGATCACTTTTTCTCTCACTTCTTCCGGCTCGATCACCGTCACTCCGGTTCCTATCGCCATCAGCCACCCGATAAACTGCTGACTGACCGCCACTGTCACATTGACTTGAAAATACTCGTCATCCAATGGAATCAGCGGAACATTTTTCCCGAAACGATCAATCATAACCCCCACAAGAGAATTGCGGCATTTTAATTTTACCGCCGTCTCCGTTCCGTCATACATGCCAAATACTTTTTTCGAATAGGTTCCGGCATCGACTTTTTCAAAGGTTTCCTCGCCTTCACGCTCATGATCGCACATTTGGATGTCAAGCATTTTGTCCACACGAAAATGTTTGATATACCTCACCTTGTGGTCAAATCCGATCAAATAATAATTTTCATCATCCCACATGAGCTGCCACGGCGAAATTTCATACCGTTCACCCTCGTGCTTCAGTTCCATCTGTTTTTTTACATTCCATTGATAATACTGAAACGTGATCGAATGATTTCTTTCTATCGCATGATGAATCTTATCCACATTATAATAGATGCTCTCATTCATCGTTTTCACACGCCCCTGCACATACACCTGACGCTGCAGATCCTGTGCCTGATACTTACTGGCAAAGCTTTCCAGTTTCTTGATCAGTTCCCGGGATTTCTTTTCCGTGATAAATTTCGACGACTGAACCGCATCTACCAAAAGCTTCAATTCCGCAATTTCAAACAAACGGGAGGCGACATGATAGTACGTCGCTCTCCCGTTATTGTAAGAGAGAACATCCAGGCCATACCGCTGCAATTCTTCGATATCCCGATAGATACTTTTCCGCTCTGCCGAAACATCATAGCTTTCCAGCGATGAAATAATCTCATTCATCGTAATCCCATGATTTTCATCCGTCTTTTCCAATAGAATATCCATGAGATATAGCAGTTTTAGTTTTTGATTTACTCCTTTGGCCATAGATCCGCTCCCCAAATTTTTTTCTATATTTTATTATTCCATTTCTCATCGTTACTCCGCCGTGCCTGCCGTCATTTCCGCCGACACGGTATCCGGTGCCCCCACCGGTGCCTCTGCAGAATCTGCCACTTCATTCGGATCCTGCGTCTCTTTGTCCTCTTCGTCCTCCCAGAGGGAATCGTATTCTTCGCGTTTATCCTTTTGCACCATAGCGCCAATACTTTTTGCTACCTGATACAAACCACTGTCAAATTTCAACAGTTTCATCTCATCCGCCTGCGGGACTTTTGCTCCTTTCATGAGACGTCTCGCCACTTCGAGAATCTTCATCTGTTCCTCCGTCGCTTCTTTCATGGAATCGGTCTGCTGCTCCGTCGATACAAGCATCTCGACATTGGTCCACTTATCCATCAGTTTTTCCATGTAATCCCGGTATTCATTCTGCTTTTGCTCAATTGCATTTAACGACAATTCCAACGAAACTGCCTCATTTTCATAAACTACTTTTCCGTTTGGTGTTTCTTTGATCTTCTCTTCCAGTTCTTTCTGCTTTTGTCTCAATTCAGAAGCCGTTTTGCTGTAAGATTTGATCTGACTTTGATAAATTCCTCTTGCTTCCTTGATCTGCATACAATCCCCCTCTTTCTATCATTATATATCGTCACAACAGCCTTGGAAGATAACGATTATTTCCATATAAATAGACCGATAATACAGAGTAATTCCAGCACAAATATAACCGGAACGCCGATATAAAATTTCGGTTTGTGTGTCTTATGATGAAACCAATGCATTCCTATAAAAGCACCAAACACACCGAAAACAGCGGACAGCATCAATGTCGACTCCGGTATTCTCCATCTGTGATGCACCGCTTTCCACTTGTCAATCCCATATAAAATACAGACCAAAACATTGATTAATAGGTAAATCAACAAGCCTTTTTCCAGCATTTTACAAATCTCCTTTTCTCGCGTAACGCATTTTCGTCGAACGGGCACGCCCATTCTGCGCACATTCTTTTGCCGAAGGGCGTATGACATCCTTGGAATACTCACTGTAAATTCCCGCTTTGTAACCTTCTTTTAACGCCTTTTTCACCAGTCTGTCCTCGCCCGAATGGAACGTAAGAATCGCAACACGTCCTCCCGGCTTAAGCGCATCCGGCAGTTTTTCCATAAATTCATACAACACTTCAAACTCGTGGTTTACGTCGATGCGAAGTGCCTGAAAGGTACGCTGGCATGTCTTTTTTATCGTGTCTTTTTTCTCTTTCTCCGGCAGAAAATCCAACGTCTTTTCGATAATCTCCCGCAATTTTGTCGTTGTATCGATGGCGTGCCCTCTCCGGATCTCATCCGTGATGGCTTTGGCTAGCTCTTCACAATACGGTTCATCCGAATTTTCATACAGCATTCCCGCCAGTTCATCTTTGCCAATATTTGCTAATCGTTCTGCCGCACTGATTCCCTCTTTCTGATTCAACCGCAGATCAAGCGGACCATCCACTTTAAAGGAAAATCCTCGCTTTGGATTGTCAATCTGCATCGAGGAAACACCGAGGTCGGCAAGGATAAAATCAAATCCCCCGACTTCTTTCGCAATCTCATCAATGGTGCAAAAATTCTGCAGACGGATTGATAAGATGTCCTCCCCATACCCCAGTGCCTTCAAACGTTCTTTGGTCTTTGCGGATTCCTCCGGGTCTACATCTGTAGCATAAATATGTCCCTGTCCGTTCAGGCAGCCGAGCATCGCTTTCGTATGGCCTCCATAGCCAAGCGTCGCATCGAAACCAATCTCCCCCGGCTGAATTTTCAAATAGTCAAGAATCTCTTCCACCATGATGGAAATATGCATTCCCGCCGGCGTATTTCCTTTGCGGATAACATGGGCGATCGTATCCTGATATTTTTCCGGCTGTAATTCTTTATATTTTTCTTCAAATTTCTTTGGATATTTTCCTGAATAACGTACTCTTCGTTTATGTGGTTTTTGTTGTTCTTCCATTTTCTTTCCCCTTGCTAAGAATAGTTACTCTTAGCATATCACAGTTTTCCGCTCCCCACAACAAAAAAATCACCCTCTGATCCAAATACAGAGAGTGACTTTCTTCTTATTTATATTGTTTACTCTTCACTGTTTTTCTTGCTGTTGACATAACTCTTCATCGAATTGATGACAATCGTAAGTCCCAGAACGATAAGTAACACAGCAATGATGAGCTGCAATCCATTGGCAATAAATACCTCGCCCCAGGTTGTGGCACCTGCCGGGATTGTCGTGGAAGCTGCCTCTCCGATGGCTTTTACCATAGCGATCAATCTCTGTACCAAGGCGGTAAATGTTACACAGAGCATGATGATAAGGGGTGGAAAGAGCATCTTGTTGCTTCGTCCCGTCACCTTCGTAAATACGCAGAGTGTCAAAAGAACCAACGCACTTAACAACTGGTTTGCGGAACCAAACAATGGCCAGATGTTTGCATATCCGATTTTTGTAAGTACAAATCCACATACCAACGTAACGATCGTAGCAAAGTATGTATTGCAAAATAATTTTCTCCAAGGAGCGGCATGTTCCATATCATCGACGCTGAAGAGTTCCTGAAAACTCATTCGTCCGATACGTGCTACAGCATCAAGACTGGTAAGTGCAAGTGCCGATACACACATTGTCATAAATACGGTTGCTACATATACCGGAACGCCAAACATTTCGAAGAATCCGGCTACACCCTGACTGAAGATCTGGAATGGGGTTCCGACGGCCGGTGTTCCATCTGCACTTGCTGCAGCACCAGCGACACAAAGTGCCAGTACCGCAAGCAGACTCTCAAGCACCATCGCACCATATCCGACTTTCAGCATATCTTTTTCATTTTCCACAGTTTTCGACGATGTTCCGGACGAAACCAAACTATGGAATCCGGAAACCGCACCACAGGCAACGGTAACAAACAGGATTGGGAACATCGTACCGAGTGTCTCATTATTGAATCCTGTGTAAACCGGAAGATTCATGCTCGGATGAGCGACAAACAAGCCAACCACTGCACCTGCGATCATTCCGATAAACATAAACGTCGTCATGTAATCACGCGGCTGCTTCAAAAGCCACATTGGAAGTACCGCTGCAAAGAAAATATATACAAATGTAATGTAACTCCAGGTATCTTTGCTAAATTCCAATGGACAATTCATACCGATCACAAAGGAAAGAACGATGCAAACGATACCAAATACGGCCTCTTTCCAACCGGACAAATTGAATTTTTTCTGAACCAGTCCGAAGATAACAGCAAATACCATAAACATTATTGACACCATACCGGCTGCTCCGTTTGTCGCAGCGGCTTTTGCTAATGTTCCCGGCTGTTCTACCGAATACGCATTGAATGTTCCGGCAACCATGTCGGCAAATGCTGCTGTTACGATCAATGTAAACAGCCAGCAGAAAAGCAGGAATATTTTTCGTCCAAATTTACCTATGTATTTTTCAATTACCATTCCCATGGATTTTCCCTGATTTTTTACGGATACATACAGGGCGCCAAAGTCGGTAACCGCACCAAAGAATACACCACCGATCAATACCCAGAGCAAAACCGGAAGCCATCCAAAGGCTGCTGCCTGAATCGCACCCGTGACCGGTCCCGCACCGGCGATGGATGAAAACTGGTGGCTGAACACAGTCCATCCATTGGTAGGTACATAATCTTTTCCATCATTGAATTTTACCGCAGGTGTCTCTGCTTTCGGGTCAATGCCCCATTTGTTTGCCAGCCAGCGTCCATACAAAACGTAGGCAGCAAATAAAACAACCGCTGCAATCAATACGATAACTAATGTATTCATAATATCCTCCAATCCGGAGCGTCGTGCAAAAGCGCTCCTCTTTCTAAATATATTTTCATCGGCGCCATGCTATGCAAAAGAAAAAGCCTCCTTCTTTGCACGATAAACCTCATAAGATTTATCCTGCAAAGACGAAGGCTAAAAATGTATCCATATCACTTCCGCGTTACCACTCTGCTTGCCGGCATGCTGCTGTCGACCTCTCACTCGCCACCTGGTATAATTCTGTATACTGTCCAGAAGGCACCTTTCTATAACGGTAAAGTACCGGCTCGGACTACTTGGTACGATATTACAATACCTTTCCCCTGAGCAGCTCGCAGGTGAGGGCTTTCCCGTTCCTTGTTACTGTTTCTCACAAATAACAGCTTTCTGTAAGCGGTGATACGAGAAGTCATATCCTGTTCAAAGCATTTATCCGATGAATTGACTATATCTTAGACCCATTTTTTTTATTTGTCAAGAGAAATTTTTATTTTTTTCATCCATTGACAGAATCTTCCATAGTTGCTATACTAAAATCAGAATAACGATTTAGGAGTTAATGTACGGGGATTTTCTGAATTGTTACAGATTAGAAAAAGCACGGAGGATATCTTTATGAAACAAAAACAAACTCTGACAGTCCTTATTCTGATGATGTGTCTGGGAATTACATCCTGTGGACAGCCAGCTCAAACTACGCAGTCCCAAGCACCGGCGTCTACCGCCACGCAGACTCCCGCCTCTCCTTCAGCGACAAGAATCCCATCCGAACCAACGCCGGATCCTTCGTCCATGGATACAATTGATCTGTATGAGTATGACAGCATTGATCCAGCAAAAGGGGATACCCTTGCAGGAGATGATTTTTTAAAGAAATGTTCAGACGGAGATTGTCTGGTTGTTAATGAAAATGTCAAAAAAATCCTCCCCGCCACCCCGAAACAAAGTCCGGAGGAATCCGATTCCAATATGGTAGATCTTCTCCTTCTCCGTACCAGTAATCTGGATGTTGAGAGCATTGTCAACCTGTTGGATTTTGCGTCGCCGGATGACATCGTATGGTTTGATCACGGCAAGCGCAAATATTACTCCATTTTAGATGACAAACTTGGTGACTTTTTTAAAGACTATCTTCCGGATTTTAAACCCAAAAACGGATTTCTGATCTATAAAGGAACTTTATTATATTATTATGGGAACGCGAAAGATATTGTTATTCCAAATTCTGTAGAAAAAATCGCTGAAAATGCTTTTTCAAAAAACGAGGATAAGGTAAAACTAAATCGTATTGTTATTCCGGATTCGGTAAAAGAAATCAAATCTTTTGCCTTTTCGGGACGCCGTGTCAAAACCATGATTTTGGGAAAAGGCATCCGGAAAATAGAAGAATGTTCTCTCTGTGACACCATCGACACACTGATCTTTCAGGGAAAAACCGACAAGATCCTGAAAAATGGATTTGACGAACTTTTTTCCGAGGATTTTGATGACGATACCACGTTGGAATTTCCCAATGATTTTTCCGAAAGTTTTACCCTCTGTTATGCAGACGTCACCCCTTCCGGTTCGAAAAAAAATCCGGAATACCGTTTTGATGTTGAATGGGCTCATGTAAAAGGTGCTGATGGCTATGAAATAAAAACCGAAGGGATCACCCAAAATGTGGAAAACGGAAAAAACCATAGTAAACTCCACATACCTTCTAAGAATGCAGCTGATGAAGATGCGGATTATTATGGTTCTATTTCCATCCGTCCTTTCCGCTATGTTAATGGCAGAAAACAGTACGGAAGAACATACCGGACCTACTGCGAATACGAAACCGGCTGCTAAGTTTATCATTCCCAAAGCTATGGTTTATAATAATTTATATCTATTTGCTATGCAGTATATTGTGTTTTATAATAGATTATCAATGAAAAACTAAGAGAAAAAGAGGAACTTTTTATGAGCAATACCGAAAAACGTCCTAAATTAGATATGTTAAATGGAAGTATCTGGAATAAAATCCCACAATATGCACTTCCGGTTGCTGCAACCGGAATATTAGAACAATTATTTAATGCCTCCGATATTGCTATCGTAGGTAATTTTACCGGTTCCCAGAGTACCGCCTCTGTTGCTGCCGTCGGAGCAAACAGCCCGCTCATCGGTCTGATCCTGAATCTGTTTATCGGCATCGCCCTTGGTGCCAATGTCGTCATCGCCAATGCAGTCGGCAGAAAAGATAAAAAGCAAATTCATGATGCGGTACATACTTCGATCGTAGCTGCGCTTCTCGGAGGTGTACTGCTTGCCATCCTGGGAGAATTACTGGTTTCCACTATTTTACAGCAGCTCAATGTACCTGCTGAAGTTTTTCCTTTGGCACTTCGTTACATGCGCATCTACCTGATCGGAATGCCCGCCATCCTTTTATACAACTTTGAATCAGCGGTCTTCCGAAGTGTCGGAGAAACCAAAATGCCTCTGATTGCCTTGGCTTTTTCCGGTGTATTAAATGTATTGTTAAATCTGTTTTTTGTAATCGTATGTCACAGAAATGTAGATGGCGTCGCTATTGCTACCGTAATTTCCAATGTGGTGAGTTCCTGTTTTCTATTTTATAAACTGCTGAAAACAGATAAATTTATCCATGTCGATATCAAAGATCTGCGAATTGAAATGGCTACCTTCGGGAAAATCTTAAAAATAGGACTTCCTGCCGGCATCCAGAGTGCCGTTTTTGCCATCGCAAACATCGTGATCCAGGCTGCTATTAACAGTCTTGGAACCATCGTAATTGCTGCATCGAGCGCAGCCTTTAATATTGAAATCTTTGCCTATTACATCATGAATTCTTTCAGTCAGGCATGTACCACTTTTGTCGGACAAAATTACGGCGCAAGACAGATGAAACGCTGCAAAAAAACCCTTGCCTTATGTCTGATTGAAGATGTCATTGCTTCCGCTGCTGCCATCCTCATAATCCTATTTGTGGGCAGACAGCTCCTTGCCATTTTCAATCACGATCCACAAGTCATCGAACTCGGCTACACAAGACTTCTTCTTGTATTTACTGCCTACATTTTCAGTATGATGTATGAGTTGATGTCCAGTTATCTCCGTGGTTTTGGTATTTCACTGGTTCCTGCCCTGCTTACGATCCTCGGTGTATGCGGAGTCCGAATCGCATGGGTATATGGTGTATTTCCATCCAGCCGCACCTTCCACACTCTTATGATGGCTTATCCGATCAGTCTTTCCGTTACGGCAGTCCTGATCTTTATCGCATTGATCGTTTACCGGCCTTCAAAGAAACTACTCTCTTAAGGCAATCCCATATTTTTCCAAATCCACCCGTCCGTTTTCGACAGGTATTCCGTCTTCCTCCAATAATCTGCTCTGCCCGCCTTCGCCTCCAAACGCAAATTCGCCGGCAAGTTCACCTTTCCCATTGACCACCCGGAAGCAGGGAATGTGCTCGGGATCCGGATTTTTGTGCAGGGCATTTCCGACGGCACGTGCCATCTTCGGATTTCCTGCCATCCTCGCAACTTGTCCATAAGTCGCCACATGCCCTTTCGGAATTTTTTTACTGCTTCATAGATCCGTTTTGTCGGACTGTCCGTAACAAGTTCATAACTTTCTGCAATCATCTGCTTCACATCTTTTTCCGGTATCGTTCCATCCAAAATAATTGTATTCCAATGTTCTTTGTTTTGATGCCAGCCCGGTATGACGGCGTCATAAGCTGCCCGCCAAAAATCTCTCGTCTCCGGATTCACCTTCACATTAAGCCAGATTTTTCCCTCTTTTTCATATGTCCACAAAAACGCCTTTTTTGACTTTTTTACTCGCACTAACTGCCAGTTCTGATCCCGGAATGGGGCATCCTGATAAGTCTCCGCAAAAGACAGCGCGTAATTCAATGCTTCCTCTCTTGTTTTCATGCTTTTCTCCTAATATTTCAATCTTTTATACAAAACAAATGCCACTGCACTTGCGGTCGTTTCCGCAATCCAAAAACAGTTCCAGACAGCCGGGCCGCCCAGCATGATTCCCAGCAGATACGCTGCCGGAATAATACCAATAATATAACGCAGCAATGAAATCACAAGGGACTGGCCCCCTTTTCCGAGTGCCTCCAGCATTCCACTTACCGTAACCGAAAGAGACGAAATAATAAATCCCATACAAATGATACGAATCGCCGCACCTCCCTCGGCAATTGTCTGTACACTTTCTGTAAACAGTCCCATCAGATTTTCGGAAAACACAAGGCAAATGCCCATTCCGGCTGCCATAATTGCAACAATCATAATTAATGCCGTATGGAAAATACGTTTCACTCTTTGGGATTCCCCTGCTCCATAATTATAACTAATGATTGGGCGGATCCCCTGAACGATTCCATTGGCAGACAGATAAATGAACGTCTGCAATTTATAATAAATTCCAAGTACCAGCACATACGTTTCGGAGTAAACGGCAAGGATTCCATTCAATGCCGTGATCATAAAAGATGGCAAAGCGAGATTTAATGTCGCCGGAATTCCAACTCCATACATCTGCCGGCACAACCGTTTCCGTATCAGATTTTTATGCCAGGTCATGCGGAAAGCCATCGGTCTCTTAATAAATATAATAATATATACTATCAAAGGTATTACCTGTCCGATTCCGGTTGCCAATGCCGCTCCCGCGATACCCATTTTCGGGAAAAACCCAATTCCAAAGATCAGCATCGGATCCAGAATAATATTGACAACACATCCGCAAAGCATACTGATCATAGATACTTTCATTCGCCCTTCTGCCTGAAAAATCTTTTCAAATGTAATCGCCACTACATTCGGAATGGTAAACGCAAAGACGATCCATGCATATTTTACAGCATCTTCCAATATCGGCTGCTGGTCCGTAAACATCCCTACAAAATAACGGGCAAATCCGATACTAAACAAGGTAAGCACGATTCCATGCACGATGCTGAGCAGTGTTCCGGAAGTCACCACATCATTGGCATTTTTTCGTTCCCCGGCTCCCAAGTAAAATGCAGCTGCCGCATTGATTCCGATACCAAATCCTACGGCAATCGCCGTTTCCAATAACTGAAGCGGATATACCAGCGACAATGCTGTCATCGCCTGTTCACTGATCTGTGCAACAAAATAACTGTCGACAATATTGTAAAGAGAATTGACTAGCATCGACAACATCATCGGCAATGACATCGACAATACCAGCGGCAGAATTTTCTTCTCCTTCATAAATGTTTGTTCCATGGTACAACTTCCTCCTGATTCCTTCGTTTCGTGAATCTTGTGAAACAACGAGTGATCTACTGCTCAATCAACGAGACACGCATTCTTCGCGCCTTCGTTGCTCATCATCGTGACAGTCGTCACATAATCGCCCAAACCTGCTGTGGGTTTTGTGCAAGCACAACCCACGACAGGTTTGGGCGATTGCGTGTCTCGTTGTTTCACGAAAAAAAATCACACCATCCGGATAGACTCCTGATGATGTGACGAAAAGTAAACATGTTCGTTTAGAAAAATTCACATAAGTTTTAGGAGACTATTGTACTATAGTTTGGATGAAAATTCAAGCCTTTTATTTTATATTTGTCTTTCTATTCTTGTTCTTTTGCACTTGCTATTTTATCAAGCAATTCTACAATTTCCTCTTTCGTATAATTTGTCTTTTCTCCTCGTGTAAAAAACAGACGCAATTCATATAAAGTTGACATCTTTATCGATTTCATTTCTTTTTCTGTCATTTCGTCCATTCCTTTCCACCGCCTTTCTATACGTTTAGTATAGCGGTTTTCACGCTTATTTGCAAATGCATTTTTCTATTTATGTCTTTTTTTGTAATCCTGCTCAATCTCCTCCGACCAGCCTGTTCCAATTGCCTGTGCCATCATACAGGGAAGTTCTGCTCCGCGCGCTCTCGTTATCGTTTCTCCCAGCACATCATAGTTCTTTCTTGTGCCTTCACCATCGCACTCATATCTTACCGCCCGGTCCGGACGTTCCTCCTTCGGCATTTCCTTTCTGGCCTTTTTAATGTGGGAAATAGTCAGACCGATTGCATCCAAAAGCGCCGTACAGCCGCGCACAAAATACTGCTCCTCGGTAAGTGGCGCTACACGATGAATCGGCTGGCGGTCGTGAACCAGCGTAAAATCATCATCAAAAAGCATGGTAGTGACCAAAGCTTTCCCCTTTTCTTTTTTCTGTTTTTCCAGCAGCGAATTAAAGCCTCCGATCGTATCCTTCTCAAGTCCTGCCATCGAACCGCTTCGATCCAAAATAAATACCATTTCTGTTAAATTTTCCATAATAAAATCCTCCATTTCGTATATGTTATTTCAAAAACTGTGTTCTTGTTTCTGAAACCATCATAGCAAAATGGAGGTGACATTTTGTCTCTTTGAAAGAGACATTTTAATCGCCCAACGTCTCTTCCCCATATTCATATAGCAAAATATTAATCTTAACGATATTGTACTCGCCTGTCTCTATACAATACTTTACAATGAGATCAAATTTATTTACCGGCGAAAGCGCATATCCTGCGCGTGAAAGAAGGTCTTTTGTCTCATCCAGATTCAAACGCATTCCGATAGCAAGAGCCAGCACCGTCTTTTTCTTCGGATGATATTTTTCATTCGTAATAATTTTTGAAAATACTTTGCGGCTGATATTAGCATTGTGGTATACATCCGCATTCTTCAGATCTTTTTAGGAAATCCATAAGTCCCCGTCGATATAAGCGGAAATGCGATGCTTTTAAACTTCTTTTTTGCCGCAAGCCGCAGACAATTTTCATAACATAATTCAAGTTTTTCTTCCTCTCCCCGGTCTCCCCCTTCCCAAACCGGGCCTGCATTATGTATGATATATTTTGCCGGGAGACGAAATCCCGGTGTAACCACCGCTTCGCCCACTTGCAGCGTCCCGATCTTTTGTCTGGCTGCCAACAGTTTATCCCGTCCAGCCGCCTCATAAATGGCCTGATCGGTTCCTCTTCCATACATGCCATTCGGATTTGCCGTATTGATCACAGCATCTACTTTCATTTTAGTAATATCATTTCTTACAATCTGAAATGGCATAAAATCCCCCCTTGTCCGTTTTGATATTTGTAGTATATACAATAATCAAAAATAATACAAGACATTTTTGTGGCATCTATTTATTTCCAGTAAAATATTGTAATTTTTATTTAAGTATGCTATGATAAATGCAATACAAAACATTAGGAGGGAACTTTATGAAACAATACTTTCGACTTCTCGCACTCGTACTCATTTTCTGTACCGGATGCGGGGCTCAGCAAGCATCAACAACCAATTTAACAGACGCCGTTTCGCCTTCTGCCATTGTGTCGGGTGCTGCCGTCACCCCGGAAGCAGTTACCGCCACAGGTCCAGCAGCCCTTCCACAAAATACTGTGAATCCAACTGTATCAACAAGCAAAACCCATACAAAAAATGGTTATGAAAACACCATTTTTACTACCAAAAATTATGTCTATTCTACCGATGGAGAAGGTATTCTTCAGGCACCTATTGTAAAATCAAAAACCGGCGCTTTTTCTTATCCGAAGAAAGGGAACCATTACGTGATAAAACCGGACACGAGTATGACCATCGAAGACATGTATGTCACAGACTCTTACCTATACCTTGTCGAATACGATACCGACTACACCAATCTTTGGCGCATTCCTTTTCGCCGGTCCGGTACAAAGGAAACATTGCGCTGGGAAGACCGCGAGAAAGTATGCAAATTGGAGGATATTATTAAAAAAGATTCACCCGGCATTGACTGGGAAGATTTTCTTTATGCCGAAGATGATAAAATAATATTTTCCTCTGAAAACAATTGCATTTATGCAATCAACTTGGACTCCGGAAAAATTTCGAGACCTTTCAAGGACGTCGGTTCTTACATTGTTGTAGACGAATATGGTGTGCCGCGAAAATATGACGACACAATTTTTCTTCTTTGCAACAAAGACCTTTATCGTATGTCGGTAAATGACTTTTCTGTAAAAAAAGTCTGTAAAAAAGTAACCCGCCTCTTTTATTATGCGCCGGAAGAAGAGGTTCCTGTCTCCCTTTTTCCGACTACTGTTCACAAAAACACATTGTATTTTCTAAAAAAAGATGGAATTTACGGTTACAATATGAAAACAGAAAAAACAGCACAAATTGTTTCCGTGACAGACATTGAAACCCTTTTATCGGGAAAGCGAAACGGCTTCCAAAAAGACATCATTGAAACTTGGAATGTTTATCAATTCTTTGCATTGAAAGGCCGCATTTATGCGATACTTAACGCAAATCAACTCACTTATTCGTCCAGAGATGACGAAAATTACGTCTATGATGATGATTTTGATGAGGATTACAAAACCTATGACTATAAATTATCTGTCGTAAGTTTTCGTGCCTCTGATGGAAATGATCTACGCTACGAAACACAAATGAATACGTTTCTTCAGGAAAAATTAGCCAAACCTTATGAATGCACCGACTACGAGCGGCTTAATTATTGGACCGTCGATACCGGTACCCCACTGTGTCCGGTTGGGAAAAGCCAATGGATCATCGAATTTCCTACACAGTTTCAAGAAGAGGATAAACGGTACAAAAGTGACTATTATCTCTATGATGTTCTTACAGGAAACTCTACGAAAATAGAAAGCCGTGAAGGGCAGCAAATGAAAGAATATAAAGTACGTTTCA
>ERZ827440.198-NODE-198-length-96078-cov-5.033919_pt1 | contig 96078 bp, 91 predicted proteins | sample MGYA00519774_ERZ827440 | MGnify/ENA primary metagenome ERZ827440 (study PRJEB31778, sample SAMEA3449302) | human gut metagenome | biome: human gut; feature: human-associated habitat; material: faeces | place: United Kingdom | collected 2010/2012 ... | reverse complement strand
ATCCGCATCCATGACCTGAGGCACAGCCACGTGAGCCTGCTCATCGACATGGGGTTTACTGCGCTTGCAATAGCCGACCGAATGGGGCACGAGTCGTCCGACATAACTTTCCGATATGCCCATCTGTTCCCCAGCGTTCAAGAAAAGATGGCAGATGGACTCGACAACGAGAGGAGTGATAACTGATGCCCTGCCCCAACTACCGACGCAAGCGTACGATATCGAAGGCTTTCCGTGTGAGCCCTGAGGAAAACGAAAGAATCGAGCTGCTATCGAAAGTAGCGGGGGTCACACAGCAGGAATACATAATGACCAAACTTGAGGACAAAGAGTTCACAATCGTTCCAGACATCCGCACCTACAAGATGCTACGTGACGAGATGCGAGCGGTACATCAGGAGCTCTGCCGTATACGAGAAGGGTCAGACATCGATGAGAGGCTCGAGTCGAAGATAGAGCTCCTCGCCGACCTATTCGCCGGCCTGAAGGACATCAAAGCGAAAAGCCCACTGAGCCAGGCAGATGACTTTATATCTGGCATGGAACGAAGATAGCCTTGAAGAAAGTGTCTAAATCGCTATTGGCCCACTCTATCGCACGAAATGCAGATTAAATGCCTGTACGCTGACATGCATTACACGCTCATCATCTTGATTTTGAATCTCACAGAACCATTGCGATTTTTTCTTGCGCGAGACATCTACAGCCACATCTTTCAATGTTTTGTCGATTTCATCGAGAACATGAGCGAAATTCGTAACTTCCTTATTAAAGGCAACTACTGAAACCTTCGTATCACGCCAGGTAGTATATGAAAAGAGCTGAGATAAAGCCTCGAGGAAAAGTTTCCTGCCATGCCATATTTTACATTCGGCAATATAGGCAGCGTGTTCCTTGAAAGGGATATAGATGTCGGTTTTTCCTTTGTTGCGAAAAGTCTCGCCAGTAGCATTTTCATAATGAGTGTTGAGAACTGAAAGAATATGGTCTCTCAGTTGCTCTTCACCAAAAGCGGCGTAAGAACGAGGTGCTTGTTCCATGTACGAACAACAGCCATCAATGATATCCACAATGTGCAGATAGTCATCATCCTTTATGCTATAAGAAGGCGGCTCGTCCTTCTGGCTAGGTTGCGGCACGCTGTAAGATAGTTTCTTTTTCGGCAAAACTATCGGCTTCGCTACTCGGACATCTTCAGCCCTGCTGAGAGGAAGATCGAGACCTTTGCGAATATCGGCAAGTTTATCCAATTGCCTCACTCGCTTATCTACAGCATCGTCCGCAACACCTCTCAGGCTCCCGTTGAACCTCTTCGCATCTTCGTTCACCCGATTTACTTCATGAACAAACTCACTGATTCTGCGCTCAAAATATGCGCTGATTTTTTCTGAGGAGGCCTCTCTTTGAGACCATTCATTGGCAAGAACAATATATCCAACGCCATCGCCCTTAGGACTATTAAGCCTATCAATCTCAAAAGAATCAAGAGTATGAGAAGTAGGGGTCAACTCGAACAACCCCTCATCTCCCGTGAAAGGGATTGTGCAAGTCACCCTGATTCCGGGAACTTCGATATATTCCTGCCCGAAAGGATTCATTTGAGGCCATGCATTATATTGTTGAATTTTCTCTTCAGCGATATCGAGTTCTTTTGCTTCTGGATGCAGCGTTAGCAGATCGATTCGATATTTTGCCACGAAGTAGTCAACCCACGCCTCTTTGTCAGTACCATCCATCTGCTGTGCAGATAGAGCAGCTATATCATCACGCATTCCTCTTCCACGCGCTGCAAAGACATCGGCGGTAAGACTCCCGTTAAAACAATACATGGCATGCTTCACCTCTTGAGTGTTTGAATCTCTCTTCACCGTGATAGTTACAGCCGCATTGCCCCTCTGGTAGAAATCAAGACACGTATCTCTAGATACTACTTTTTGATATTAGTTGCTCTCTACCGTCAATTCAGAAATAACTATCATTTAGATTTGCATTCAAAGATAAATCGCCTTTATGCTGTTTCTTAACAAACAGCATTTGTCGAAGATTACATTCATCTTAAATTACACAAATTGTGAATTATATGACCTTACTCTTCACCCCGCAGAGTCTTATATACATCATGTACGTATAGTCCGAGGAACTTCCGCATCAGCTCGTCGTCCTTCAGCACCTCTCCGAAGAACCGATTGTTCTGGTTGAGCCCCTCATAGAGCACGTCCTCGCCCTTGTCGAAGTAGGCTATGGCGAAGTCTTCCTCGCTGTTTGCCAAGGCACTCGCGCGAAGCTCATCAGTCCTGAGAAGCAGCTCCTTAACCTGCAGGCCGTTGAGCACGACGACGTCGGAATCGAGGTCACCGCCCACGCGCGCATTCACCGTTGCGATGATCTCGGAGAGTCTGTCCTGCTCGTCATTGGTGAGCCGCGTGCTCACGCCCGCGAGCGAGACCATGGGGTCGGACGGGTGCTCGCGGTCCTTGGTGCCCGTGTCACCAATCTCTTTCTGGGTGAACTTGTCGAAATTGATTTTGTCTTTCACCGAGATTCCGCCCTGGCCCCCGGTGTCCAGAATCTCAAGCAGGTCGCGCACGTAGCCGTACTTCTTCTCCATGTTGGCATCGCCGTATGAGCTCGCAAGTGACAGGAACTCGTAGAGCCGCACGAACCCACTGCATGCTAGGCGGAACTCGCCCTGCTTGACAAGGTCGCCACGATACATGCTCTCGAGCCTGGTCTTTGCGCGTCGGACGAGCTTGCCGGCCCTTGCAGCGTCGCGGGCCGTGAGCTTCTTGGTGGCGGCACCGCGGACAATCTCGGCATACTTGTCGACGTCGTCATCGTCGATGACGTCGTATCCATCAAGCCGCGTCTCAATCTCGATGAGCTGCGAGACGGTGACCGTATTCGAGAGGATCGTCGTCGTGTAGTAGCGCGAGAACGCGCGCTCCATGTCCTCGCACGTGTTAACGAAATCAAGGACGACGGTCCTCTTGCCGGGCAGCATGCGGTTGAGGCGCGAAAGCGTCTGGACGGCTTCCACGTCGCGCAGCTTCTTCATCACGTACATCGCGCAGAGCTTGGGCTGGTCGAACCCCACCTGGAATTTGTTCGCGACGAGGAGCACGTTGTAGTCCTCGGAGTCGAAGCGCTCTGCTGTCCTTGACTCGGGGATCGCGTTCATCCCGCTCTCGGTGTACTCCCAGCCTTTGGACGTCTCGGTGGCCGGAAAGAAGGAGGAAAGCTCGTCGGAAAGAGTGACCTTCCCGGAGAAGGCGACAAGGGCGCAGACGTCGGTGTATCGGTGTCGCTCGATGTAGTCCTGCAGCGCGGAGCGGTAACGAACCGCCTGCTCGCGGCCAGATGTGACGACCATCGCCTTCTCGCGCCCCCCGAGGCCGCACTGCCCGAGAACGTGGTTCCTGAAGTGCTCGACGATGATGCCGATGCGCTGATTGATGTTGGTGTCGTCGAGTTCGGAGACACGAGCGATCTCGCGCTTCGCCCGCGCGGTCTGCAAAAGAGGATCGTCCTCAACCGCCTTGCTCACCTTGTAGTAGGTACGGTACTCGACGTAGTTCTTCAGAACGTCGAGGATGAAGCCCTCCTCGATCGCCTGCTTCATCGAATAGGTGTGGAAGGCGCGTTGTAGGTCAGGGTTCGCGGAGTCTGCCGTGCCAAAGAGCTTAAGCGTGCGCGGCTTGGGCGTGGCGGTGAAGGCGAAGACGCTCATATTCGCGCGTTTGCCGTGACTGCGTACGAGCCGCTCGTAGGTATCCGTGACGTCCTCGTCCTCATCAGGCTCCTCGCCACCCACGACGTTCTGGATCGCCAGGAGGTTGCGTCCGGCGGTGGAGTTGTGCGCCTCGTCGATGATGACGGCGAAGCGGCGGTCGCTAAGCTTCCCGGCGAGCTCGTCGACGTAGAGGAACTTCTGGAGGGTTGTCACGACGATCTTCGCCCTGCCATCATAGAGCGCGTCGGAGAGGTCCGACGAGGTGCACTCCTCACTCATAACCTTCACCACGCCCGTGGTGCGCTCGAGGGACTTTATGGCCGCTTGGAGCTGCCGGTCGACCACCTTACGGTCGGTAGCGACGACGATGGTGCTGAACACCTGGTTGCCGTCGGCGCCGTGCAGCGAGGAGAGCCGATGCGCCAGCCACGATATGGTGTAGGTCTTTCCCGAGCCTGCGCTGTGCTGGATGAGGTAGTTGAGCTCGCTGCCGTGCTCGTACACGCTGTCGAGCATCTTGTGCAGCGCATCGCGCTGGTGGTAGCGCGGGAATATGACCGACTCCTTAAGGATGCGCTTGTCGCGAATCTGGTCGTACTCCTCCTTGCGGGACACGAAGACGAACTTCGTCAGCAGCTCAATGACCGAGGCGAACGCCAGGACGTCGTCCCAAACGTAGTGCGTCGGGTAGTCGTCCGACCCGTCGTCCTCCGGGTTGCCCTTGCCCTGGTTTATTCCCTCGCCGCGCCCGCGGTTAAAGGGGATGAAACGGGTCGCCTCGCCGTCGAGCTTTGTCGCCATGTGGCACTCGGTCTCGTCCATAGCGAAGTTGACGATGGTACCGACCTGGAACTCGACGAGCCTGTTCTTGTGGTCGCGCTCGTAAGTCCACTGGTAGACGGCGTCCCGCCAGGTGGAGCCCTCCGGCCCGTACTTGAGCTCGATCGCGGCCCACGCGAGGCCGTTAACGAACAGCACGAGGTCGATGCGCGAGTCGTCGTCAATCCAAACCTCCTCCATCACAGAGAGGCGGTTCGCCCCATACTTCCGCGTGAGCTCGGGATTGAGATCGGAAGCTGGCTTCCCGTAGAGGAGATCGACATGGACGCTGCCCACATCGACGCCGCTGCGAAGCACGTCGACCTGCGCGGTCCCCTTGGACCGGCAGGCACGCTCGTACTCGGCGATGACAACATCGAGTGCGCGGCCGCTATACGTGCGTCTGAGGGAATCGAGAACTTTAGGCTGTGTATCGGCCAGAAAAGCTTCAAGCATGCCCCGGTCGACGGCGTGCTCGCGGTCGTAGTTGTCCTTGGCCTTGCGCTCGATCCAGTGCGGGTCGGAGCACAGACAGTCGATAATGTGGCGCTGGAACCCCAGCTCGCCCTTCGAGCGGGTGTTGCTCATGAGGCGGGCACCTCCTTCTTGCCAGTCGTGTACGCGTAGATAAGCGCCTTGCGATAGTCCTCGAGTCGCTCGAGCTGCTGTGTGCGGGCATCGATGACGGAATCGATTAAGGCACACCGCTCGTCGAGGTAGTTGACGATGCGATGTTGCTCGTAAACGGGGGGCAAAGGCATCTTCACATGCCGGAACGCCGTAGTCGTCAGAGTCTTGCGCAGACTCCGATAGTAAGGGCGTAAGTGCTTTCCTTCGTCAACGACCAGATAGTAGTAGAGGGCGTATCGGGAGTCACAGACGCGCTCATTTACATCAAACACATCGTAAGCACCGGTAATCATGCCCTTCAAGGTGCTCAGGCCCACGGTTCGCGGCGTCTCATCGATATCGAACAGACAGAATATCATCTGCCCAGGATGTACGACTTGGTAGGTATCAAACGAGGAAGGGAATTTTCCACCACCGTCCACGTCTCGCTCAATAACGCCTTGCTTGGTAAGCGAAAGCAGCACGTATTGGTCAGAGCGGTCACCTACAATCTCCTTAGTCCCTGAGAACACAGCATGATTCGGTGCCATCTTCCACGTAGCTGGGATTTCTCCAATCCACTCTATGCCACTGTTTTGCATTGACACGCTATCATCAAGGCCTTTGGTGACAGTCTTAAATATCATCGCCGAACGCAACCGCCGCAACGCGTCGACCTCTTGCTCAATAGTCTTCTTAACCTCATCTATAGTTCCGCACCTCTTGTCGAGGTAGCCAACAATGCAGCGTTGCTCCGAAAGAGGAGGCAATAGAATCGGCATCCGCTCGAAGTCATAGGCTGGAAGATCCCACTGCCCCTCGCGGATACCTCCTGAGACCCGCTCGAACTCCTGCTTGTAGGCAAAACGCAGGAGGTAGTCGGCATAACATTTATCGAGCTTGTCGGAACAGAATTCGTAGACGAAGTACGCGGGAGACACTATGCCGTCATAGCCGGAGACCGATAGCGATCCCTGCCAAGCCTTCATCTTGTTGATGACCAAATCACCCTTGCGAACATATTTATAGTTGTTAGTGTCCTTGCCGGTGCGATTATGATTGTCATCGCGACTGTCCTTCGGCACTACTCCATGATCACGATACAGGGATAGCACCATGGCATCGCCATGCCCCTTGACGTCGTGCCGACGCAAGCATCCCTTCATCTTCTCGATCGCCCAAGAGGAAGGGATTTCACCAATCCAAGGAATTCCACTATCTTTCATAGATTTCAAGCTATTCACCACCTGCGAGCGCTTCGAGCCCAGATTGCGTCTGTGCGTTGAGCGTTAAAACATCCATAAGAACTTTCTCAGGATTCTCAGGTAGCTGGTACTTGTAGAAGTAGCGTGTAAATGGAATCTCCGCACCAGTTTTGATGACGGGTTTCTTCCCCGAAAGGTTCTCGTCGAAGGTTACGTGTGCATCAGGCACATAAGGATATACCTCACGCTCCATATAATCATCAACGTCGGTGAGTAGGGGGACGCGCTCGGTATCTTCAGTGTCCGGGTCGTAAATAACATTACCACGCCGGTCCATCTGAATGGGAGCACTCTCGTCGCGCTCGGAAAGTGCGTCAACAATCTTGTTACGAAGAGCAGTTGCTACATCGCAGCCCTTTAGAACTTCACGGAGGTGGTCGCCAAAGCTCTTAGAATCGACAAACACTTCGTCAGAGGTGGCAGTGCGCAGTGCTGCCACGATTGCGTCGTAGGTAGGTCTCCCAGCCATAAGTTTGGCAAGCTTTTTCTGTTCGGAAGGCTTGAGCTCATCTTTCTCTTGTAACTTCGCAATGGCGTTCTCGTCCCAAACGCTATTCAGAGTCTTTCCGGCGACCATGACGTCGATACGTTCCTCGGTAATAGCATAGTTGCGTCTCATGGGTTGAATCACCGTGTACTCACGATACTCGAACTCATGGTAGTCGTAGATTTTGACGCGGGGATCCGAGTCATCAAACTCTGAGTACAGACGCACGATCTCCTCACGGTCATCACGTGTGAGCTCATAGCGCTTCTCACCTTGGTTCTTGCGCATGTTGTGGCGAATCTCGGTGGCATCGATGAGCTGTATTTTGTTCTTGCGCTCAGGACGTTTACTCTTCGAGATGACCCAGAGATAGACGGCGATTCCAGTGTTCACGAACGAAGAGGGCGAGAGTGCAATGATTGCCTCCAATAGGTCGTTTTCGAGAAGCCAGCGACGCACCTCAGACTCACCCGATCCCGCATCGCCATTGACAAGCGGAGAACCGTTCTCAATGATGACTGCGCGACCGTCGTCTGAAAGCTTATTAACCGCTGCCTGCAGGAAGAGGAGCTGAGAATCATTCTTCTTGGGCAAGCCAGCGGGCCAGCGATGACGTTGACTGTGCTCCATATCCTCGCCAGAGACGTATCCCTCCTGATCGGGATCGGAGGCACCCTTGCCGCCCCACTCGGTTCCAAACGGAGGATTCATGAACACGAAGCGGACCGACATGTTTGGCCAACAGTCTTGCATGAGCGTATTGGCCTGTCGGTAATTCGACGAGTCCTGATTGTGTATGAGCATTTCCGCCATACCTACGGCATACGTCTGTGGCATGTTTTCCTGACCGTAGCACTTCACGATTGCCGCGGGATTGTAGCGCTTGATGTAACTCTCTGCGGCGGTAAGCATGCCAGCTGTTCCCGCTGCGCCATCATAGACCGTGATGACCTTACCGACGTCGTAGGTATCCTCGGCTCCCTCCGCGAGGCCGAGCGCCACCATGGTACGCACGATATCACGTGGAGTGTAATACTGACCGGCTTCCACGTTGGAATAGAATCGACCGACAAGGTTTTCAAAGATGCCACCCATCCGCGAGCTGTCGAAACGCTCGGGATAGAGATTCATTGTTGCAAAATTCTGTACGATAGGAAGCAGACAATTGTGCTCCGCCATGCGCTTGATGTGGTCGCGAAGACTCAGACCAGCGAAGATGTTTTGCACATTCGCCGAAAAGCCGTCCAGGTATGCAAAAAAGTTGACAGCAAGATTGTCGGAGTCGTTCAGCAACTCGGCAAGCGTGAACCTGCTGGTACAGTAAAATTGAAGGCCCGCATCACGGCAAAGGGCGCGTGGTGCACGGCCTGGGTCAGCTTCGTACGCAGCGAGAACCCTCTCCTTCGTTGGCTCGAGCGTACACTCAAGACGGCGCAGAACCGTCATAGGAATAATCACATCGCCATACTTGTCGGGCATATAAGTACCACGAAGCACATTGGCATTCGCCCAGATTTGGTTCGCCTCATATGTGATGTCTTCATTCTCTTCACTCCATGCAATGCCGCTCATGAAATTACCTTTCAATTAAGCCAAAAATGATCATTCCCATTCGTTGCGTTGTATATAGTCATTTGCTGCCAAGCGCAAAAATGCTGATAAACTGAGTCCGTGCTCTTTTGCAAGTCGAGTAAGGCGTTGTTTCTCATACATTGTCATGGAAACCTGAGCAACGGCACGCGATTTATCAACAGGAAATTCTTGACTACCTTGCCCAAATTCACCTTCACTTTGCGCGACAATGCTCATAAGCATACCTCCGGTATCTATAGTAGCTATATTATAGCTATAAGATGTGTAAATAGATTTGTTGGGAGCAGCCTATGGGCACATCCCACCATTACTGCTTGTCAAGGACTGCTTGCATGGCTATAGCCCCCTACTTAGCTTTAAGTAGCAGGGTCACGCAACATTTAGTTAAATGTTTTAACGTAGCAGTTGGTATCATACCCCTTCAATCGCCCTGAGTTGCAATACCGCTATGCATAACTTCACATCCGCCTTTAGATTCCCCGTATAGAAGCGTCAGAAATTTATTTTCGCGCAAATAATGCATGGTTTCACCTATATCGCTCTGCAAATGTTCGCATACACGCTATCACCTCTATCCTTGGCCCCATCGTCCTTCATTGCGTCTCTCGCCTCACGCTCTCAGTCAGTAGCTATAAATACTCGTAGCTAGAACCCCAAGATAAAATTCACCGCCAAAACATGCCCTCTTCTTGTCAGTCTCTAGATTCGCCTGACACTTCCTTACCAGTCAATGCCCCTTCGCCATCTGCCTTGAACGCGCATTGCCGCACGGAACCTGACAGCGACGCAAGGGCCGGCGATGTTTCCCGAAAACTTTTCCCCGATGAAGGAAAAGCCATGACGGGCAAAACTTTTCGAAAAACAACGGAGCGAGGCTTCTTCCCAAGGTCTCCTTCGCCTTCCTCCCTTGCGCCGCCGGCAGAACCTGTGCGCCCTTCGCTACACAAGGCGGAAGGCCAAAGGGGCGAACCGGCAATACATAAGGAGGTCCATCATGTACGAACTCAAGGAGAAGGCAGTCAGGGCAGCAGAGAAGTTCCTCGTCCAGCGCGGCTACGAGCTCATAGAGAGCAACTGGAAGTCTGAGAGCGGAAGCTCCATCGACCTGGTGGCCAGGGAAGACGGCACGGTGGTGTTCGTGGACGTCTACGCGAGAAGCGGTATCGACCGCGGCATGCCCGAGGAGGGCGGCGAGAGCTCGCGCGAACGCAGAGAGATCGCCGCGGCGACGTGGCTTTCCGAGCACGCCAACGACAAGGGCATCGTCGACACGCCGGTGCGCTTCGACAGCATCGCGATGATGATCTTGAACGAGAACCGGGCGCTGCTCAAGCACCACATCAACTGCCTCGGAGGCGCGATGACCGCCGGCCAGGCCGACTAGGACCTCCAAGCCTAGCCGGATGATACATAGGCCGCCTCGGGCACAGACCTGGGGCGGCGCTTCCACCGACCAATCACCCCAAAGAAAGGAGCAGCCCCATGGGAACCTGGGTATTCGACCTCGACTGCTGCGTGCGCAACCTTCGCGTCTCGGAAGAGAAAATCGCCGGCCTCAAGCGACAGTGGCCGGATGTCGACGACTGACAGGAGCAGCCTTCGGAAGACGGGACTCTCTCAATCGACCCCGTTTACGGGGACGGCACCCGCCTATTCACCGACAGCCAGCCCTGGTCGTTCGCTGACGACGTGGCGGAACTCGTCGCCGAATGCGAACCCGGAAGCGTGATCGACCTGTACGTAGAGGACGACTTCACCTTCGTGCGCATAGCCAAGACACAAGACGGCGGAGTCCGCACTGAATGGAGCGCCGCAGTGAACCCGTTCGAGGCGCGATGCTGCTGATATCTCGTTTCTTAGCCCTATACCGTTCGTTATTGAACGGTATAGGGTATACTTGGTATACATACAAACGGGCGGTGCCGAATCTTCCACATCATGCGGCCGCCGCCCGACGATGCAAAGGAGGCAAGAGGATATGCGCACCATCGCGATATCTAACTACAAGGGAGGCGTCGGCAAGACCACGACCGCGGTCAACCTCGCCACCATCTACGCCAGGCGGGGTCTGAGGGTATTGCTGATCGATCTGGACCCGCAGGCGTCCGCCACGGACTTCTTCGGTCTCTACGATCGAGCCGTAGGCGAACACCGGGGAGCGGTCGAACTCCTCTACGGGAATACCCCCATTGAAGAAGTGGCTTTCGAAACGGAGACGGCAGGGCTCTCCGTCGTACCCTCGACCATAGAGCTCGTCGACCAGAACGAGCTTTTGCTCCGAGAGCAGCGCCTGCGTTTCGCTCTCGACGACTGCGCGAACGCCTTCGACGTCTGCATCGTGGACTGCAGCCCCACCATGAAACGCCTCGCCTTCAATGCCTACCTGGCCGCAGCGGGAAACGGCATGGTCGTCGTGCCGGTGAAGCTCGACTCCACCGTCATGCGAGGCACCGCCCTCACGGTCAGCGCCATTGAATCAATATCGGACGCGCTGCGCGCCCCCACGCCCTCATGGCGCATACTGCGCACCTGCGTGCCCGGACTCATGACCAACGCGGAGGCGACCGGAGCCGAGGTTCTCGACTCCTACTTCCCCGACAACCAGTTCGAAACCGTCATACACGCAAGTTCAAAGGTGTGCGAGGGAAGCTGGCAATGGCAGCCCGTGGCGACCTTCAAGCCCGACAGCCGCCCCGCAAAGGACTACGAGAGGCTCGCCGAGGAGGTGCTCCATGGCTAAATCGGTCGCATCCGGCTTCACTATCTCGGGCCTGCTCGACAGGAACGCGTCGACCCGAAGCGACTACCCCGTCGAGAGGATCCCCGTCGGCGAGATAGCCGACCACCCCGCAAACGCCGCCTACTCGATGGACGATGCGGGCATAGCCCAGCTTGCAAGGAGCATAAAGGAGGAGGGCCTCACCGACCTCCCTCTCGTCCGCAAGCTCGACGACGGGGGCTGGCAGATGGTGAGCGGGCACCGTCGCAAGGCGGCCTACGCCCTGCTCGCCAAAGAAGACGAGAAATACGCCCAGATTCCCTGCCGCGTCATCCGGGGCATCACCGACGAGCAGTCCGTAATGCTGCTGCACGCCGCCAACTACTTCGTGCGCAATCTCACCGTATCAGAGCGTGCAGCGGCAAGCCGTGCGCTGGGCGTTGAGGTCGAGCGCATGCGCGCCGAGAACCCGGAGCTTGCAGGCGTGCGCACCGAGGACATCAAGGCAGCGATCATCTCGGAGCAGACGGGACGCAAGGTATCTGGCAAGACCATCCAGCGCCAGGAGTCCCTTGCCCGCAAGATCGAGGAGCAGCTCGTTCCCGAATGGCGCGAGGCAGCATTGTCCGATGCGCTGTCGGCTGATGCAGTGAACGTCCTGGCGAAGCAGAGCCCCGAAGAGCAGAAGCGCCTCTACGGCGCATGGAAGAAGCAGTATCTCGGCAAGAAGGAGACGACCGAGTTCCTCAAGAAGTCGACAGCCGAACCCGAACCGAGGGAGACGCCGAAAGATCCCGTTCCGAAGCCCTCCGCCCCGCTCGCAAGCGCCCTGCGCGCGCTCCGGCGCTACGAATCGAAGGCGAAGAGCTCGCCGAGCGAGCTGGACAGGCAGGCGCTTGCAGAGATCGCCGAGACGGCTCAAAGGCTCCTCGAAGGCAGATAGAACCCAGACAGGTGCCCCGTCGGGGCTCCTGCACCGTTTCCAGCAAGTAGCCTATCTCGTATACACGAGATAGATGGCGGTCGGGACGCCTTCCGGCGGCCCTCTGCCCCGCCCCGTCGCCGATGTCGCAAGGGGAGGGGTCATGCCGCCGGGCGCGTCGGTACGCGGAACGCGCCGGCTCGCGCCATGCGGGGGATGCCCCGCGCCCCTTAGAAAGGACGCCGCCCAAGCTTCCACCGTATCGGGGCGGCGAAGGATGCGAAGGACCGAGAAGATGACGAAAGTTCTGAAATACGACAACGTGCTCACCGCCCGCGTGAGCGACGCGGACTTCCGCGCGGTCTGCGAGCGCGCCGACGAGGAGGAGCTCACCCGCTCCGAATACCTCCGCTACATAGTGCGCCTCGTGGCCGACGACGCCGGGAACGCGCAGCGAGGCGGCGTGCTGCTCGATGGCCGCTCCATGCGGAAGCTCTCCCGCGAGCTCGTCAAGTGGGGACACCACTACAACCAGGGGATGCACGCCCTCAACTCCATCAAGTTCGCGCTCGACCACGGAAGGGGCGACCTTGATTGGATGTCGGGCAAGCTCGACGAGTGCGCGCTGCTGCTCGCCCAGGTGGACGAGGGGCGCGCGGACATCGCGAAGCGCATCTCCTCGCTCGAGGCGCGCGCCATCGTGGGCGGCGACTAATATGCCGCTCCTGAAGCCCATAGCCGGCCACACGGGATGCGCCGGGATAAAGAACTACCTCGAGAAGGGCGGTCGCGCACTCGGGATACGGGTGATGAACTTCGCATGGCAGGAAGAGCATGTCTTCGAGGACGTCGCGGCAGCCCCGGCCGGGTTCGACTGGGCGGCGTCGATGGACGCGACGAGGCACGCCTGCGGAAACGACACCCCGTACCGGGGAAAGCCCGCGCGCACCTTCAAGCATTTCGTCCTGTCGCCCGACCCGCAGGACGGGCTCTCGACGGGCCAGGTCGCAGAGCTCGCGGGCGCCTGGGCGCTCAAGCACTTCGCCGACTTCGAGGTGGCGATCGTCCTGCACGACGACAACGAGAACCGGATCCCGCACGCGCACATTGTCGTCAACAACACCAACCTCGTTACCGAGCGCCGGCTGCAGACCCCCGACCCGCTGGAGCTCAACCGCAGCCTTCAGGAGCTCGCAGAGGAGCGCGGCTTTCGCTTCATGCGCGACGAGATCGTGAGGGAGACAGACGAAGGACCGGCGCGCAAGGCGACCCCCACGACGATGCAGCACGTCTACCTCCGGCGCTCCGAGAGGGAGATACAAAAGGAAGGCGGTTACTCGTGGGTCTCCGACATCCGCAACAGGGTCACGGTAGCGAAAGCGCTCGCCAGAAACGAGAACGAGTTCATGGCGATCCTCGAGACGCTCGAAGTGGAGGTCGCGCAGAACTCGGAACGCTCCTGGAGGCGGGACTGGATCTACTCGCTCGCCGACCACCCCACCTGGCGCATCGGCGGGGAGAAGCTGGGGTTGTCCTTCGGCCAGGAGGCGCTCAGGCGGCGCTTTTCCAGGATTGCCGCCTGGCACCCCACCCCGGCGGCATCCAGGCAGATCCTCTCCCATGCCGAACATGCCGTCGAGCTGAACGACCTGTCTGAGCTGCAGCGGCTGGCAGATGCGATCGAGACGTGCATGTCCTCGAACGTCCGCAGCCTGGCCGACCTCGACAGGAGGATCGAGAGGCTCGAGAGCCGTGAGGATGGAAATTCGGCCGAGCGGGCTAACACGCTGCGAGAGATACGCGAGTACGTGGCCAAGAACAGGCTCCTGCCCGAGACCGCGCCGACGAGACGGCAAAGGCATCCGCAGGACAAGGAAGCCCACGCCATACGAAAAGACCAAAAGCGGCGGAATTGGCAAGAGCAAGCACAGCAGGAAAGGACACGAGATAGGAGGGAGGCGCGATGAGGGTGGAAGTCGCCTACCCCGGCCGCATCGAGGTTTTCGATACCGACCGCTTCACAGAAGCGCAGCCGTTCACTGGCAAGAGCATGCTCGCCGACCTCACGCTCGATTACGCGGACGTCGAGCAAAGGGGGCTTTGGTTGATCGCACACTGCTATGCCGCTAACGATGCCTACAGAACCGACGGAGAGGAAGTTCCCGAGGCGCGACGGGAGAAGGGATGGAGGTTCCAGCTCGCTACCCCGAAAGAGATAGCCGAGGTCGAGAGCGTCTCACTGGACGGGTCGACGGTGCTCGCAAGACTATACGGCGAGCTCGTCGACGTCACGCGGATAGACCGCGCCTGCTTCCTGCTCATCGGACTCGGAGGATCGCTTTCAAACCGCATCTTCCAACTGAACGAATACCTGGCAAACGCCGACGAGAAGCTGGCGGCAAGCCAGACGCTCATGGCCGAATCCATGGGCATCACCACGGACATGCTCGAGCGGGTAATCGCCGCGGAAACAGCGCAGGAGATACCTTCAGAGAAAGAAGAAGGAAACTGGATGGAAGGATACTGAGATGATCAAGGCAATCCTCAGAGGAATCGGAACGTTCGTCCGCTGGCTGTTCAAGGCCGTGTTCCGTTTCATGTAAGAGATGACAAGGTATTCGGCTAAACTCTTTTTTATGGATGAGTTTAAGCACATACGCTGTTCGGAGAAGGAAGCTGCTCGAGTCATCGATGAGATGGCCGAAAACCCTTACAAGCGCATCTTCATCGAGCAAACCGAGGACGGAATGCGGCACTTCGCAAGGATCGAGGATGCAACACGGGCATGCGTGCTCTGCGACCAGTTCGACCCCTGGGAACAAGACCCTGCAGGGCGTTGCACGAAAGGACACGATTGCCTTGCGGCAGATGAAAAGTGCCCATCGAGAACCACCGACGAGGCGGATGAGCTGTACGGCGAGGTCGACAATCAGGAGCATTTCTGGCTCGACCTGAACGCCTTGAAGCCAAACAAGGCAATCGAGAAGTCAGTCGAAGAAGCCCACGAGGATCACGAGATCGCATTGCTCCATGCCGACCTCTGCCTCTCAGACCCGGAAGCGTACAGCATAGAGGAAAAGGCCGCCATATGCAAAGAGCTGCAAGAGTCGCGGTTCACGCTATACGAGAGCATGAAACGCGAAATACAGGCTTGGCCGCCAGAGTTTCGGGAGAGCTTCATCAGACGTGCCGCAGACGACGTGTATGACGAAGTTTGGTGGCGGCGGTTCTTGATGGAATGGCATCAAGAATGAGCGTCGCAACGAATCGTTGCAGAAGATTACTTATATGACAATGTGTTACTTTTATGATAGAGAAAGTCCACGAAGCAATGGGCTTGGAATTGACAGGTTATAACACGGGCTATCCTCGATCTGTGGCACATATTTCCGCAGCACAGCCGCCTTCGCAACCCTTGCAACCAACCGCTTTCGTATGTTCTTTGCTAACTGAAGGCAACACTATCAATTCGTTTGCTTTCTTAATTTTTTTAATTTCCTTATAGTCAAGAATCAAAGTTTTCATGACCGTAAACCTCCATTCGCAAAGCTTAACGACCAATCATTGTTCAAAGCCGCATTTTGAATATACCATGCTGCTCTAATTATCTCAGCATCGTTTTCACTCAGATTCTCAGGGGCTTCAAGATTCACCCCTCCTTTGAGCAGCCGATCATACGCAACAGCAACTGTTGCAAGAGCTGAAGCCTTTTTATACGCACAGCGTCCAGGTTCCTTTTTCCCGAAATTTCCCCTAGAAACAAAGTTGTCTCCATAACAGGTTGGACAAACGTTGCGCAATATGCAATTTCTACACTCTTCACCGAGTTCGAATTGAATATGTGAATAATCAAATTCCCAAAGTTGTTCTACAGGAGTAGTTGACGATGACATATCTTGAAGATAATGACATGGATATTTAATGCCATTTATGTCAAATGCAACCATTTGATCGCCCATACCGCACCATTTATGAAGCTCATTCTCAAGGTAAGCAACCTCATGTAAATCAACAGCAAGTAAAGTGCACGGACTCACTAGAGGATGATTCTTATACCAATCAACCAAGATACTAAGCTGATGCTCATACTCTTTCAACAGAGTTGTGGGGCTCCAATCCGGCCCATATGCCAAATTACAAGTAACATCAAAACCTTGCTCATGAAGATAAATAACTCCCGATGCCAACGATGGCAACGTTTGCGGAGTGATGGTCATCTTTACGCTCTGATCAGGCCATGTCTCCTTGAAAAATGCAACATCTATCAAAGAATATGATTTGCTGCGATTAGCATCGTGCATAGCCGGAGTGCCGTCTAAGCTCAACCCACAAATAAACCTATCTTTATTCGATGAGAGCCAATGTTTGCAATCTTCGTTAAGAAGAGTCCCATTTGTTGATGCATAGAATAAATACGGGTTTCGCCATGTATGTCTCCAGGTCCATTCACAAACATCATGGATAAGTTGAAATTCGGAAAACGGTTCACCGCCCATAAAATCAAACAGTATCTCTTCATTAGTATCTGAACTGGAAAAAGTAGAATCAACTATCGAAAGAGCAGTTCGTAGGGACATTGATTTAGAAGACTTGTTTTTTTCAAAACAATAGACGCAGTTGAGGTTACATTTTTCTGTGATAGTAATCATCACAGTTTTTTGACCTTTCATTACCTCACCCCATCATATAGCTCTAAACTACTTGACTATCACATTTTATCGTAATTGCTTTTTCTCTATATAATTGAAGACTCTTACTTAGTACCGTTTTCGTTCTGTATAGTCTCTGCTTCGCTCAAGTACAAGCTTGAATTTTCATATTTGCTTTTTCTATAAAATTAGCCTTGGATATTCACCCATATAACCGTTTGCTGACTGTGTACACTATCGTCCTCTCATGCCCGTTCCACCTGCCATAGCTGCAGGTACAGAACGCCTTGACACTCTGTGCCTGGGCATCCTCGTCGAGCACGACGTCCGCTTCGGCCAGAAGCTCCTCCAACCAGGAATCGAACTCCCCATCGGTAGCGAACTCCAAGCGTTTGTATTCGACGTTGGAGTCCACGACGTCTGCCGCGATAACCTTTAAGCGGATTCTTTTTTCGGGCGTCTGCAGGAGGATCTCATCGTACGTCTCTGCAAACCCCTTATCGGAATAGCTGGCGAATGCCGAGAACATGCTGCCGTCGTTCATGTGGTGGGCGAACATGAGCGCGAGCGGGCTATCGATCCCCCGCTCCGCGCAGCCGGCATCGAGGTAAGGGCATCCATAAGGGTTCCAGCCGCGGTAGACGTCGTGGTCGAGGTAGAAGGTCGGGTCGCCTGCGCTCGCCTGCACAACCGGATAGTCGATCTCAGTTCCCGGGACGCTCACCCAAGCCACGATGTCGGGATTCACTGAAAGCCAGTAATCCCAGTCCACCGCAGGAAAACCATCGTCTTCCCCGCCCTCGCCGACGCATTCCGAGATAGGAGAGGGGTCTACATCTGCCGCCCTGTCGTGGACGCCGAAGAGCCATAACCCCAATACCGCAGCACCGACCAGCGCCGTCACCGTCACCATGATCGCGAATCTCTGCTTGATGTTTGTGCTCATTTGAACCTCCAAAAAGACGGGCGGGGAGGCAGTTCACGCCACCCCGCCCTCTTCGATTAGCCGAAAACCCGGTTAATCCTTGGAATCCTCGTCAGTAGACCCCTCGTCAGCTGATGCGCTTTGGCGGATGTGGCTGCGAAGCGCATATGCGCCTGCAGCGCCGCCGCAGACGACCAGGGCGCTAATCAGAACCCATACAGGAAGCAAATCGTTGCCCGTCTTGTCATAGGGAGTCCCAGGAGTCTCAGGGTTGTCGATAACGACCGTCTGCCCTTCATCCTCGAGGTCCTGATGCACCGCGATCACGTTTCCGTTCACGTCGAGCATCTCCTCGAACGCCACGAGAGCGGCACCTTCCTCAAGCTGGGAAGCATCGAACTCGAAGGTCACTTCGACGGTTCCCTCGGAACTCTCCGCCACGAACTCGGCTGTGGAGGTCACGGGGTTGCCGTCGGAGTCCTCAAGGGCAAGGCCGGTGCTCTTGTCCATGATGGTGCCATGGGCGGTGTAGGTCTCGCCTGCGACGAGCCCCTTGTACTCGACCGTGTCCACAACGGTGACCGTTCCGTTCTCGACCACGTGGTCGCCATCGGCGGCATCGAGAAGCGTGGTGCCGATCTCGACCACCGTGACGGACTGACCCTCATCCTCGATATCCTCATGCACGGCAAGGACAGTGCCCTCAGCATCGAGCAGCTTCTCGAACACCACCAGGCGATGCCCGCCGAGGCCGGTCGCGTCAAAGGAGAGCTCCACGGTCTGGGTGCCCTCGGCAGCTTCAGGCGTGAACTCGACAGTCGCGGTCACATCGGTTGCGAGAAGCCCGTCGCCGGTTCGCAGCGGCTCGCCCGTCTCGGCATCCATCAGTGTCGCCTCGAGCGCGTAAGTGTTGCCGGGTGTAAGACCCTCGAAGACCACCTTGTCGGCGATGACGGCCTCGGAGCCCGTCACGAGCTTGTCGCCGTCCGCGGCGTCCGTTGCCGTGGTTCCGATGTCGACGAAGTGAACCGTCTGCCCCTCGTCCTCGATGTCTGCGTGGACGGCCACCTCGACGCCGTCCTTGACGAGGCTCTCGAAGGCCACGACGTCCTCTCCCGCGAGCAAGCTCGCGTCGAAGGTGAACTCGACGTCCACGGATCCGTTGGTGTTGTCCGCCGTGAACTCCTTGGTCGCGGTCACGGGGTTGCCCTCGGCGTCGAGCAGGGGCTCGCCGGTGGACTTGACCATGAGCGTGCCGGTGAGGGTGTAGGTGCCGCCGAACTCGAGGTTCTCGTAGTAGACGGTGTCCACGATCGTCGCCTGCCCGCCCGCCTGGGCGGTCTGGTCGCCGTCGGCGGCGTCGGCCGCCTGCGTCCCGATCTTCGGCCCCTCCTGGTCGTCGAGCGTCATCCAGACGGCCTCGGCCACGCCGGAGTCGCGCTCGACCCAGAAGGTCTTGGCGATGAGCTCGTATCCCTCGTTGGCCTCGCAGGGAAGCTCCTCCAGGGTGTACTGGCCGTACGGCAGCGCGCCGAGGGCGTCGTCGGCGGGGGCGGACGAGCCGTCCTCGCCCAGCCCGAACCAGATGCCGGCTTCGGTGTCCATCATGTCGGAGGTGATTGCCTCGGCCTCGAGCAGGTGGTCGTTGGCATTGGTGTTGTAGGTGTGCTTGTTCCAGCTCGCCTCGGTCGAGGCCTGGCCGTTACGGTCGGTCACCAGCACGTGGGCCTCGCCGGTCGCCACGTTTGTGATCGCGAAGGGGACCTGCAGGCTCGCGTTGGTATCCTCTGCCTTCTTGGAGAGCTTGAGGTCGTTGCGGACGACCTGGTTGTAGAAGGTGAGCTCGCCGCCTTCCGCGTCGGCGGTCACGACAAGGCCGTCGTCTCGGATCTCGAAGGTCTTAGGCTCGCCGTCGGTGAGCAGGTAGGAGTCGTTGGTCGCGGTCTCCTGGATGGTGTAGGTACCGTAGGGCAGCGCGTCGGGCGCGGTCTTCGCGATGTAGGAGCCGGCTTCCTCGTCCCACGCGGTCTCGATGGAGGTCACGACCTCTCCTGGCTCATACCAAGTATCTCCCACGAGGACCTTGGCCGAAGACGCGTTCGCTATGGTGAACTCGATGCCAGAGAGCGTTGTGCCGACGCCTTCTGCCGCATGACCGTTGCCTCCGACCGCCTCGGATTTGCCGAGCTCTGTGTCCGCCTTGGCCACCTGGACGCCGCCGCGGACCACGTCGTCTTGGACGGGGTTACCGGAAAGGTCGACGACCTGTCCGTCGCTCTCGACGGCGAACTCGGTGGAGCCCTCCCATGCGAGATAGCCCTCGGGCGCAGAGCGCTCCACGATGCGGTAGGAGCCGCACGGCAGCGCGTCGCTTGCGGTCTGCGCAGTGTAGGCAGACCCGTCCCAGGAGGTGGAGATGGTCATGACCGTCTCGCCATTCGCGTAGCTGTGGCCGTTCACGAAGGAGTTCATCCCAGACGCGTTGACGATGGCGAACTCGGCGCCCTCGAGCAAGGCGTCGCCCTGTTCGCTTGCGCCTGCTTGCGCATCGACCTTGGCGATCTTCACACCGCCGCGATCCCACGTGAAGCTGGCGAGCGTCTGGGCATCCGATCCTGCATGGATCCTGATGGCGCTAAATCCCGTGGACACCTCGTTTGCACGTGCGTTGACCTGGCTCCATACGCTGCCCACGATCTCGCGCTCGGCCCAGGAGGCGAACTCGGCGCTCGTGCCGTAGGTTGCCTCGGAAGCGGAGCCCAGATTGGCATACGAGAGCAGGATGTGGCTCGCCACGCGGTACTTGTCCTCATCCATGCCGCTTCCGTCGTACCAGGAGCTCGGCCACATGGACGCGTCGAAGCCGGGTGCTCCGTAGGAAAACCACATGGCCGCCGCCAGGTCTCCCGCCTCGCTCGTCGGGTAGGTTCCCGCATCGGGCGTGGAACGCGACGGCTCGATGCAGTAGGCGTCGTTGCCGTCCGCGCTCATCTGGGTCGTGGCGTATCCGGCATAGGGGAGGTTCTTGCCGATCGAGACGTTCACATCCCCGGAGGCATAGGCCTTGGCCGGGACGATGGCGACGGACAGCACGAGCGCCATCGCCATGGCAACGCGCACGATCTTCGAAGAGGTTATCCTCTCCATCGTTTTCTCTTTCATTTCTCGCACACCTCCTTCTACATCGCGATGCTCTCGCGGCTCTGGGCGGCGCGCCTATCGCCGTTTCCCAGGCGCTCCGAGCCCTCGCGCGCGCCGCGGGCCTTCTCGGAGAGGCTCTGCAGGTACTCGCTGCGGCTACGGTCGAGCGCCTCCTTGATCTGCGCCGGCATGACGCGAACGACGTCCTTGGCGGGCTTGCCGTCCCCGTCGAGCACCGGTTGGCCGTTCTCGTCGAGCACGCTCTTCTTGAGCCACACCTCGCGGTCCGTCAAAAGCGGGATGTCGCGGTAGTTCTCGCCGCGGTAGCGCGATTCGTTGACGAACATCGGGCTGAACTGGTAGTAGCTCACGTCCACCCCGTCGATCACCGTCCCCTTGGGCAGCGTCACCGAGTTGAACGTGCGCACCTCTCCCGTCACGCGGTCGGTGTACTCGATGTCGGTGCGCACGAAGTTCTTGTGGAGCGTGAGATAGGTGTTCTTCTTCTCAGGCATTTCATGCCCCTTTCCTTGCATCCTCGCAGGCGGTAATAGATGTGGAAGTCCGCCTGCCTATCCGTACTGTCGAAACGCCGTTAGCCGTCCAAGGCGACCACCCCCTTTCAAAGGCTTTCGCATCACGTCGATCAGACTCCGGAGACGATGTCGCGTGCCCAAGCGCCGCTCTTGACGAGCGAGAGGATCAAAAGCACGCACATCGCCAGGTACTGAAGCGCGTAGGTGAGCCCGGTCGCGATCCCGTCGATAGGCGTTCCCGTCGAGGTACTCGCCCCAGTGAGGCCGCCCAAGATGAGCGGGAAGGCGATCAGCAGGATCAGGATGATGAGACCGGCCAGGCACACCGCCGTGAAGTTCTTCAGGTAGCCGATGCCGATCTGACGCGTGTCGTCTAACGCCATGAGCGAGAGCGGAATCGGGCTGAACGCCGCCATGATGTAGAGCTGGATGGCGCGCGCCCAGCAGACCACGAGCGCCACGATGTAGGCCCCGAGGACTACGACCCAGCTGATGACCGACACCAGAAGCAGCGCTATGAGCGCCGGAACGTCGTCGTCTTCGGTTACCACGCTCACGGCGGTAAGGTCTATCGCGCCGCCCGAGCCGAACAGCGACATCGTGCGGTCGATGGCGAGCCCCACCACCGCGTAGACGGCCTCCATGAGCTCGAAGCTGTTCTGTATGAGGAACAGGAACACTGCGAAAAACACCAGCAGGAACACGACCTCCTTCACGCCGGGGAACGAGGCGTTCCCATCCATGCGCTGGCTGATCTGGATGAGCTTCACCGTGAACACCAGCCCGAGCACGCCGCAGCCGATGGGAAGCACCGCGACGTCCCAGACGCCGCGCGCGATGTCGTACATGGAGACGTCTCCTGCGGTCGTGAGCATCTGCGAGAAGTCCGCGCCGATGATGCCGTCGTAGCCGATGCTCGAGAGCACCGTCACCTGGTTGGTGAACATCCAGTTGCACGCGTCCCTCAGAAGCCCGGAGAGCCATGCGTTCACGTCGTCGGCGATGTCCGCGTAGGCGGGAGACGCCGGGACGAGCATGAGCGTCACGAAGAGCAGCGTGAAGGCGAACGCGAGGACGAAGCGCCTCTCTGTGATCATCGTTGCCGCCCGCCTCATAGCGCGCTCAGCTCCCCGGTCACGCGGTCGAGGGAGAGCTGCACGATAGTCGAAGCCGCGTCGTTCAAGTGGAAGGAGGTCGTGAGGACGTCCTCGTTGCAGTCGATGTAGACCTCGCCGTCCCAGGTGGCGAGCGTTGCCGTTGGAGACGCGGCAGACGCCTTCTGCGCTATGGCGGAGGCGATCTCGGAATCTTCGGCGTCGAGCAGCTCGTTGAGCTCTGGCGAGTGGGCAGAAAGCTCGAGCCCTGCCTCGGGGCCTTCGGCGAGGAGGTAGCTCTTCGACAGCGCGAACGCGTCGCAGGAGATGCTCTTTCGGCCTCCCGTGTCGCTTATGGAGAGCAGCGTCTGGGAGGCGGCTTCTCCGGCTGATCGCGTGAAGGATATCTGCGCCGAGATGCCGGAGCTGTCGGATTCCTCGGAGAGAACCTCGTAGTACATCACCTGCACCCCGGCCTCCCCCGACTCGATGATCGTCGAATCGGAAAGCGCGAGCGTGCACGTGCCGTCCTCGCTCTCCCAGGTGGTGCCCGTATAGCCGATGAGGGATTCGCCTGCCTGCTCTGCCTGTTGGCTTTGCTCCTCTGCAGGAAAAACAGCCTCGGGTTCGCTGGGCGCGATCGCGCAGCGCGCGAGCCCTGCACCTATCAGGATCGCCGCAGCGCCTGCGGCGCATATGGCCATCAGTTTCGTCTTCTTGTCCATCTTCTTGCTCCTTATCTATCGATACGACAGGGCGCAGGTGAAGCTCGAGATCCCGCTTGCGATCTTCACGACCTCGCCCCGATGGGGCGCGTGGATGTACCGGTCGCCCCCTATGTAGATCCCGACATGCCCCATGCGGTAGAGGATGTCGCCGGGCTGCGCCTCCGAGAGCGCGATCTTCTTGCCCTGCGCGTACTGGGCCTCGGTGTTTCGCGGTATCGAGATGCCGGCCTGCTTGTAGCAGTACTGGGTGAGACCGCTGCAGTCCAGGCCGACGCCCGGCGTCGTCCCGCCCCATACGTAGGTGACCCCGAGCTGGCTGTAGGCGGCGGAGACGATCGCATCCGCCGAGAGCGCCCCGGACCTGAAGTCCTCCAGGCTCATGCCGTCGAAGCGGTAGAGGTTGTAGGTCTCCATGACGGATTTCAGGCTCTCGACGTAGCTCGAGCTCGTGGCCCATCCCGCGTCCTTGAGCCCCTCGGCCATCTTGTCCGAGTCGTGGTTCGCAATCGCCTCGCGTATGAGCGCGTTTGACGCGTAGCGATCGGCCTGCAGGAAGACGCGGCTGCGGAAGCGGATGCACTCCGCGTCGCCGACGAAGCTGATGAAGTCCGCCGTGATGGTGACCTGCTCGCCGCCGTACTCCTCGCCGGTCCTCCACGAGCTCTTCCCCGCGACCTCCTCGCACAGCGCATACGAGCTCGACCACTTCATGCCGAACAGGTTGTGGTCCTGCGTGGCGAGCCCCGAGAGGTGGTCGCCCTGCCCCGACTCGACGATGATCTGCGCGATCGTGCATCCCGCGGGATGCCCGTACTCCTCCTGGCACGCGAGCGCCTCCTCGACCATCTCGTAGGTGATGTAGGGAGGCAGCCCATCGAAGGAGGCTTTAGATGCCTCGTTCTCCCAGAACCCGAAAAGCGCGCTCACGATCTGGGAGACCGCGAGCACGGCGAGCAGGAACGCCATGATCGCCGCGAGAACTCCCGCCACGGGGACGGCGACCGAGGAGACGGCGCTCACGACCGCGCCCTTGCTGCCGGCGGATGCCGCAGCCTTCGCGGCTCCGGCAGATGCCTGGCTGGCGGCTGTATGCTGGGCCCTCGCGGCAGCGCCGTGCCCGAAAGCCCCGACCTTGGCGTGTTTGGCGGCTCCCTTAAAGGGGCCTTTCGTCTTCGAGGCGGCAGAAGCCTTCTTGGAGGCGGAATGCCGCGCGATGACGGAGCGCGCGCCGCGGACGGTGCCGCTCGCCTGCTCGATGCCGGAGAGCTCCTCGGAGTCGTCCGCCTCGGACACGGCGACGTCGGCGATCGCGCGTTTGAGGTTTCCCTTGGCCTGGGCGGCGAGACGGGATTTCGCCTTCGGCTTGCCCGCACCGGCAGGGGAGGGTTCGCCGAAGTCCGCCCTGCCCCGCCTGATGTATTCATCCTGGCGGGAAAGCGCCTCGCCCGTGCGTTCGGCCGATCCTTTTACAATCCCCGCCGAGAAGACGTCTGGCCGATCGTCTGCGCCGAGGGCGCGCATCTGCTCGCAGCTTGCCGCCTCGAGGCGAGCCGATCCGTCTGAGTATGTCGCCGCGCTCTCAGGCATCGCCGCCCTCCCGGGCTCGCGCGAATGCCTGGGCGCGCTTTATCTGGGCGATCTCCTCGGGCTTGGTGTTGAACAGGTCGTAGAGCGCGCCCTTCGGGAAGTCGTCCTTGAGCGGAACGCGCACGCCTCCCGCCACCAGAAGGCCCTCGCCGGCCTTGATGGAGTCGTCGATGTAGCCTTCCTCCTGGGCCGAGAGGGCCAGCAAGTCGACCCAGCTCTTGCGATCGAGGTGGCTCTGCTTGTGCAGGAGCACGAAATCCGAGTTCAGCACCATGTTGCGGGCGTCCTCGTGCTCGAGCATGTAGGTCGAGTTCTGCGTGATGCCCGTGCAGATGAGGTTGAACTTGCGGCCCTCCGCCCAGAACTTGGAGAAGTAGCTGATGATCGCCGGGTGCCCGAAGAGGCTCTGCACCTCGTCGATGTAAAGCCAGGTGGTCACGCCGCGCTCGAAGTTCGCGTACATTCGGTTGCGCACCGCTTCCAGCGCCGTGAGCATGCCGAAGACCCTCATGTTCTGCGAGAGGTCCTTGAAGTCGACGTTGGTGATGCGGTTGGTGAAACCCACGTTGCTCTGGTGGTTGAAGAACGAAAGCGCCCCCTTCACGTAGCGCTCGTATCGGAGCGCGATGTCGCGCGCCTCGGGCTCCTCCTGATCGAGCAGCAGCTCGTAGAAGTCGCCGAGCACGGGCAGTCGCCCCTTGTCCTCGCAGCGCATGTAGGAAAGCTCCACGCAGCGGCTGATGATCGACTTGTCCGCCTCGGGCAGTCCCTCGCGCCCCTCGGCCATGGTCGCGCTGGAAAGCGCCAGTATCGCGTCGATCTTGAAGGCGAGCTGCGCCTGGTTGGCCTTGTCGGCGACGTCGGAGAGGTCGAAGGGGTTCATGAACGTGTCGGTGTCCGGGGAGAAGCGTATGCAGGTCCCGCCCGCGGGCTCCACAACCGGCGCATACTCGCCTGCCGGATCGAAGACGATCACCTCGTCGTCGGGATACGCGAGAAACGTGTTCATGATCTCGCGCTTGACGCTGAAGCTCTTTCCAGAGCCCGGCTTGCCGCAGACGAACCCCATGGGGCTCGCGAGCTTCTTGCGGTTGCAGATGACGAGGTTGCCCGACTGCTTGGACTGGCCGTAGTAGCCGCCGCCTTCCTGGTTGAGCTCCTGGGAGGCGAAGGGCATCTGTATGGCCACTTGGGCGGTCGTCATGTAGCGCGATACCTCCACGTGGTTGAGTCCCAGCGGCAGGATGGAGTTCATGCCCTGGCGCTGGCGGTACGAAAGCGGCTCCACCTCGATGGAGCGCTGGCGCGCCGCCGCCATGATCTGACGGGTCTGGTGGTCGAGGGCCTCTGGCGTGTCCGCGTAGGTGAACACCAGCCCCGTGTAGGTGAACAGGCGCTGGTTCTTGTTCTGGAGCTGGTCGAGGAGCTCTTCGGCCTCCTCCTTGGAGTGCGAGAGCTCGGGAGGCAGGATGGAGAAGTCGTAGCCCTTCTTCACCGCGCTCATCTGCTCGTCGATGACCTCCTTGTCCATCCAGGCGATGCGCTTCTTCACGTAGGCCACCGCGGCTGCCTTGCCCATGGGGTGGACGTGGAGCGTGACGTTGAGAGGCATCGGCAGATCGACGATGTTTGCGATGCAGTCGTCCTCCAGGTCGCTACCGAAGCCGCGAAACACCAGCACGCGGCACCAGGCTTCGTCAGCCCGGTAGCAGTCGGCGCGCCCGTCCGGCTTGAAGTCGAGCACCGAGGGCGCGATGAGGTCCTTGGTGCGTAGCCCGCTTGACTGGGACAGTTTGTCCCACGAGAAGGTGAACTCCGCCTTCGGTCGCAGCTGGGACTGGACGAGCTCGAGGCGCTCGGCTCCGTTAAGCATGCGCGCCTCGCAGCGGATGCGGGCGAGCGTCTGCATGCAGTCTCCGCGGGCCCGGGCGAGCCTGGGCGCTGCGGCATCGAGGTCGTCTGCGCCCACGAGGAAGGTGAGGTAGCGGTGGCGCACGAGGTTAGAGACCCCCTCGCGCATCTTGTCGTTGAGGATGCGGTTGTACTCCTCGACGTACTCGTCGACGCGCGGGTCGCTCTTCTCGAAGAAGCGCTTGCGCCCGATCTCGCGCTCGGGTATGGGCGTGTTGGTTATGGTGAGCTGCACGGAGGTCTCCGAGCCGAAGTAGTCGTAGAGCTCGCTCATCGCCGCGAACACCGACTGCTGGTTCTCCTCGCGTGCGGACTGGTAGCTGATGTCCCCGAACTCGATGGTCTGGCTGAACAGGCCCTCCTCGACCTGCGCGGTGCCGTCGACGTACATAGCGTCGTAGCCGATCGCGGAGAGGACGTCTTTGGCCTCGGCGCGGGCGCGCCTCTTGCGGCGAGCCGCCTGCTCGACTTTCTTCGCCTCTTCCTCGAGTCCCGGCGTGCGGGCATGCGCGCCGCGCACGGGCAGCCTGCCCTTTCGCGCTGCCGCCTTCTTCTCTTTGGTTTTCTTCCTGGTCTTATCGAACAGCAGCATTCGCCTCCGCCCCCTTCCTCTTCGCCTTGCGCTTGGCCTTTCGCGACGGGCGTCCCGGTACGGGAGAGGCCTGCGCGCCCTCGAGCACGGGGGTGGAGCGGTAGAGGATCCTCTGGTCCTCGAGCTGGAAGTCGAGCCAGAGCGGGACGAACTTCTCGAATTTCATGTGATGGGGCCGCCAGAACCCCGCGAGCCAGAACGGCAGCGATGCGCACATGACCGGCAAGGCTGCATCGCGCACCTCGATGCCGAGGGCGAACTGGCAGAGCGCAGCGGCTCCGATGGCCGAGGCAAGTCCTCCTGCGAGGCATGCGAGCGTGCGCGCGGAGAGCTTGCCCACGATTTTCTCGGTATACTCGCCGATGTCCTTCTGGACCCTTACGGATAACATTTCCACGTCCTCCTTTCCCTTAGGCGGGGAGCCAGGACGTGTCGAGCTGGCCGAAGTAGATGGCGGCGGCGATGATGATCGCCCCGCCCGCAATGGTCGAGATCGCGCTGGCGATCTGAGCGCCTCCCTGCTGCTCTCGGATGGCGAGGCCGAGCGATACCGCGCCCCAGACGATCAGGAATCCGCCGAGGAACGTGACGCAGCCGGAGACGAGTCCGATGATGTTTGAGAGCATCTTGGCTCCTTTGCATGTCTTGCTTTGGGGCGGCCGCCTCTGGTGGGTTTGAGGCGGCAGCCCCGGTTGGTACAATTGGTCGTGGAGCGCATCTCGCGCCCCTTTGCATCCGGGACGGCGCGCGGCGGGCTTGTGTGGAAGCTGGCCACGCCGCGCTCGAACGAGGGAGTGTCGGCTCCCGCCGTCCCATATCTCATCTCATGGGCCCATCACCGCCTTTCCTCTTCCGGTATTCCAGAAAGTCGAAGCGCGCCTTGTGCTTCGCGCCCGCGTGCCCAGGGTCCACCTCGGGATAGGAGGGATGCTCCTCGATGCGGTACTTCGCCCCCTTCAGGGGATAGGTCCCGCTGATGAGCACGATCGACTCGTCGCGCGGGAGCCTGCCCACTTCGTCGGGCGTCATGAGGTCGCGTTCGATCACGTTGTAGTTCTGGGTGGTGGAGCGGTTCGCGCCCCTTGAGTCGCTCTCCGTGAGCACCTTCACGGTCTGCTTGCCGATCATCTTGGAGATCATCTCGTTGGTCTCGGTCGACTTGCCGCCGAGGAACACCACGGTGTCGCAGCAGTCCAGGATTGTCTTCGCGCCTTCCTTCTCGTAGGAGCGCTCGAGCTGGCTAGCCGACTGCAGGATGATGCTGAAGCTCACGTTGCGCGAGCGGGCCGTGGCGATGACGCGCTCAAAGTCGGGCACCGTGCCGATGTTGCCGAACTCGTCGAGCAGGAAGTGCACGGGGCGCTTGAGTGACCCGCCGAATCGCGCGAGCGCCGTCTTGTAGAGCACGCTCGTGGCCTGCCACATGAGAAGCGCGAAGAGGAAGTCGAAGGTCGAGTCGGAGTCCGACATGCTCGCGAAGATCGCGTGCCTGCCCTCTCCCGACCCGAGCGAGTCGAGCGCCATCTCGTCGTAGGCGACGAGCGCCGACACCGCGTCGACCGAAAGCGGCTTCAGGCGCACGTTGCAGCTGATGATGATTGATTTCAGCGTCTTTCCGGCCGCCACCTTGAAGGCCCGGTAGTTCGACAGCGCGAAGTCTTCTTCCGCGTCATGGGGCTCGCCCACGCGGACCCATCCCCAGTCGCCCCCGTCGTCGAATGGCCGCTCGCCCCGCTCCTCGAGCGTCTTGCCCCGCTCCATGAAGCGCATCCCCGTCTCGAGCTCCTCGAACACGAGGTCGAGCGGGCTCATGAAGGACTCGTCCTCCTCGCGCGCCTCGGCGAGGCCCAGGAGCAGCATGAGCGAGTTGAGGTTTCGCTCCTCGGGACGGGCGTGGTAGACGAGGTAGGCCACCAGCGCCGTGTAGAGCAGGCGCTCGGAGTTCTCCCAGAAGGGGTCGGACCCCTTGCGGTCGTCGGGCGTGGTGTTTTTTATCAGGCACTCCACGAAGACGAGGATGTCGGCCTGGTCCTTCACGTAGGAAAGCGGGTTGTAGTGCATCGAGCGGGAGAAGTCGGTCGTGTCGAAGGTGCGTATGTCGTATCCGGCGTCCTCGAGCATCCAGCCCACCTCGCCGAGCAAGGTTCCCTTGGGGTCGGTGACGAGGAAGTCGGCGTTTGCCTGCATGAGGTTGGGCTTGACGTAGTAGCGCGTCTTGCCGGAGCCCGGCCCTCCCAGGACGCAGACGTTTCGGTTGCGGTCGTGCTTGAGGTCGAAGCGCCTCGGCTTGAGCGCGAGCGCGAAGTCTCTCGAGAGCAGGATGTTGTTGGCAGGGTCCTTCTTGTCCATGAACGCGCGGCCTTCCTTTAGCGTCCCCCAACGGGCGGATCCGTGCTCCTCTCCCTGGCGGTACGAGCCCGCGCGCACGAGGTTGCGTGCCCAGACCGCCCAGGGGATGCATGCGGCCATGAGGCCCACGGCAAGCGCCAAGGGGTCTGCCGTGATCCCGGTGGCGGGAACCGCGGAGAGCATGGTGAGGGCATCGCACGCGGGGAATCCTGATGCGGAGGCCGCGGATGCGAGCGCGTCCCCGGCGCAGAAGCAGGCGGCGCTGGCGGCGCTCACCGCGAGAGCCTGTGCCAGCGGCCTCATTTCGACCTCATCTCCACGCCGCGCGATATCTCGCGCGACTTGCCCTTGGCGGCCTCCAGCCGAGATGACGCCTCCCTGGCGTGCGCGGCCTTCTCCGCGATGGGCTCTCCCTTGATGCGCTCGCGCATCTGCGAAAGCTCCTTTTCCACACGCTGGCCCGATGCGCGCGTGGTCTTCTCGAGTTCCTTGAAGGCGTCGTTGACCGCGGGCGCGTCCTCGACCATGAAGACGAGGTGCTCGCCTTCGGGCATGGGGGCGAACTCGTGGCGGATGCCCTCGCGCGAGAGCTTCTCGTCGATGATCTGGCGGATGGTCTCGTACTCGGGCAGGCCCGTGAATTCGGAGAGGTCGAGCTTCGCCCACTCGGCCACGTCGCGATCGCCCTTCGCTCCGTCTTCGATCGCATCATCGCCGCGGGCGTGCTTGAACGCCGTGGCGAGCCGCTCGCCGCTTGCCATCATGGCTGCCTCCCCGGCGTCCTGGCCTATGCGGATCATCCAGTCGACGAGCTTCTCGCCGGAGTCGTCGCCGAAGTCGTTTGTCATGGCTTTCTTCCTTTCGCTCTTGTGGGACAAACTGTCCCAGTCGTCTTCAGAAAACAGAGAAGGCGGGGTGAACCCGCCTTCTGTGAGCTTGTTCAGCGAAGCTCCGCCCGCGCGCCGCGCGCAGGCGTCTTCGCCGCCTTGTTCAGTTGTTGGATGGAATCTCGTGCGTGTCTCGCAGTGTCCTCGATGCTCGGGACCGCCTCCATGTACTCGAGGCGCTTGCACTGCTCGGGAGTGGCTCGGTGCATGCACTCGATCGCATGTGCGAACCGCTCGGGTTCCTGCACGATGCGCCCGAACGACCAGCTCTCGAAGTCGACCCAGCCCGATCCGTCTCGCTTCAAGGTCCACCACTCGTCGCCGCCGTCTACCTGCTGCACGAATGCCAGGTCCTCGTACACGATCCCCTGGCGGAGCGCCCAGTTGCCGTGCGCGAAGAAGCCGCGCAGCTCTTCAACGCTGCTCGTTTTCGCGAACTCGTATGGGTACTCCTCGAGGTAGGGGTCATCTTGCCAGGAGTATCCGCCTCGCTTTAGCCAGCCGTTCTCCTGACACTTCGCCGTGAGCTCCGCATGCGTCTGCGGATCGACTCTTTCAATCTGCGCCTTTATGCTCATGGGACCTTTACCTTCCACCCGTTCTCCAGGTCAAACGATATGTTTTGCCTGGTAATCCGTGTGAAAAGTGTCTCATGAACCTCATGTCGCCAAGTTGAGATGGGAATCTTCAGCCCCGCTAGGGCTCTGGGACAGAGGATTATGCTTGCCTGCCACGCCTGCGATCTGCGCTGCCCAAGTTCACGACCTCGCTCACTTGGGCAATACGCGAAACGATGGCCTGTGCGCTCTCGCGCTCACCGTTGCGCGACATGCGCCGCCCGAGGGCGTCGATCGTGTACTGCGAGGTAAAGATGGTCGGAAGCAGATTTTCGTAGCGGCCGTTCAGAACCTGAAACAACGTCGTGAGCGCCCAGCTGTTGGCGTTTTCTTTGCCCAGGTCATCGAGAACGAGCAGGTCGGCGCTGGCAAACTTGTCGATGCCAGCTCCGCCTTTGCCATCGTAGCTTGCCCGAATGGTATCGAGCATAGCGAGAGAGGTGGCGAACACAACCGAGTACCCGGCCCACACGAACGACTTTGCAACCGCGCTCGCCTCGCTGGTCTTTCCGGCACCGACGCCGCCGATGTAGTAGAGACCTGCGCCTACCCCCACATCGAATGACTCGATGAATCTGACAGACTCGGGACGGCTGACCGTCGCATTCAGGTAGCGCCTTGTGACTCCTGTACGCAGCAGCTTCTCTTCTTGGCTTCTGCGCTCCTGCTTTTCCAGTCTTTTCCTCTCAGATTCGCGGACAGCCACCGCCTCTTCGCAATCGCAATCCTTGCGGATTACCCAATGGATGATGCCGTCGTAGCCGACGAAACCGAGCTGCTCGAGCAGCTTGCCGCAATAATCGCATCGATGCTCAGTCTGCTCCTTATAGGGGATGCCTTTTTCGACTGCCTCTTCAAGCGTGTAGAATTGAACTTCGTTGTTCATAGCGCATGTTTCCTATCTTTATTTTGATTTTCTTTTTGGTATTGGGTGCAGGTTCTTCACCTGCCCGAGTGAAGGCTCTTCACTGTTCAGGAGTGAAGAGCCTTCACTGGCGTCAACGCGCTGCGGTGAAGTTTCTTCACCATGGTTAAATCCCGTCGTCTTCAAGTCATCGGCCTCGATGCCGAGGGCTTGCGCCACTAGCTCCAGGTTGACGACATACGCCTTGGTATTGCCGGTGCTGGCTTCTTCATCCGATGGTTCCTCGATAATCAGGCCCCTGGCCTCTAACTTTCCCACCGCCGTGATGACCGCGCGACGAGAACTGCCGAAGAACGCCGCAGTCTTGGCGCGGCTCTCGTAAAAGGAGCGTCCACAGGCAGTGAACCCGAAGATGCGTGCGAAGATGTTCAGCTCCAATCCGGACAAACCAAGGACCGATCCCATGAAGCCATACACCTTCACATAGCTCATCAGAGTCGCCTCGTCGGCGGGCTCATCCCTGCCTTCCGGTCTCATAACGGGCACCTACGAGTTGTCGACGGAGCACTCCGCGATGTAGTCGCTGATGTTTTCCGCCGTGAAGCGGTATGTCTTTCCGATGCGGACGGCCTTCATCCGTCCTTCCGCAAGATATCGGTAGATCGTATGCACATGGACACCTAGGTACTCGGCGACCTGGCTTACCGTGTAGAGGGGTTCGAGCCCGTCAAAATGATCGGGCGTTTTCTGCATCTGCTCTGGTGCTTTCATGCCTAATCCTCCTGTCCGAAGGTGAAGTTCTTCTCATCTCATGCCCTACAGGCCTGCAACTGTTGACGTCGGTGCCGTTTGTACCATCTGAGCTAACATGGGTGAACCATCTTCAATAGACGAGCCCCGCTAAGGCCTTGCAGCGGAGGATTCAAAAGAGAAGGACGCCAACAGGCGTCCTTCTCAAAAGCTTGCCCACTGGCGAAAACGATAAGGGTCACTCCTTGTCGTATTTCGCGCGGCGGCGTTCCCGTGCTTCGTCTTCTGCGCTTATCGTGTTCTTCACGAGCCAGTCGATAAGCTCGCACCTCAGGATGAAGGATCCTCGTGCGCCGTTGCAGAAACGGCGGATTGGAAAAGGTCTGTTGTCGCGTTTGGCGAAGCTTCTCAGGCGGTCGGGGCTGACGTGCAAAAGCCGTGCAACCTCGTCCACCGTATACACATCTTGGGGAGGCACATATTTCAAAAGCATTTTCCCAAGCTCTTTCCTCCAGATCTCAAGCGCTGCATTTGCCTGAAAACCTTCTTCCGGCGTAATGCCGTCATACTCTGCGGCGTTCATTTTGTCGTCCATGGGGTGTCCCTTCCCGGCAGGACGCGGGCAGCACAAACAGCCGACGCATCTGCCGTTTTTTTAAACGGCACACGTCGGGTCTTGTCAGATCACCGCCTGAATATGCCGACCCCGTCTAAATCAAGGGGCATCACCTCCCGGATGAGATAATGTGAGCTGTATGAGGACATATCCCACGCTACCAGCTATCACGGATAGGATGGTTTTGGTTGGGTTTTAGGGTTTTCAAACCTGTTTTGATTTGGTTTTAATCACGAGGTAATGTCATATGTTCAGCAAACCCGAAGGGTCGGCCGATGCCGATATCAAAGCTAATAACCTGCTTGAAAGCTATATGGACCGGGTGCTGCAGAGGACTCTTCCAAAGGAGACTTGGGAGTCTTGGGGCCTGAGTGTTCAAGATGCACTTGATGCAGGTCTAAGTCCCGTGCCGCAGACAACATGGCTTCACAACAGACTCAACAGCGGTGACCGCGCCGTAAACGCCGAAAGTGTCACTATTGTCGTCGCTCTCACGAGGCTGGCGCTGGAAGGATGTATCCGCAAAAGGTTCAACCCGCAGAACACTGCGGAGAAGATACTGAAGTTTTTCCATGACGAACTTGGCTGCAGTTTTTCTTCTGCACGCCTTTACGGATCTGGCCCATATGACAAGGAGAATATAGCGGCATGTTTGTCAGCATGCGTCGAGTCTCTCTTTTCCGCCCTTGTCGACAAGACTGGGGCACCACTGCAGATGTTGAGGAGGACCATCGAGGACACCTTGCCATCCTTCTTGGAAGCGGACAAGACGAGGGAGACCGGCATTAGCGTAGTGCGCAATCGGGCACGAGAATACGCAGAGGCGTTTGATTCACCGCTTCATCTCGAGGACGCTTTCGAAAGAAGGGCATCCCTGAAGGACATTTTCATCTCTCCGCATGCATCTGATCTTTCAGGAAAGGGTCCCGCAACCCCGATTCGAGACTCCCTAGAGGAGCTTGTCGAATTTTGTAAGGCGCCTGCCGCGGATCTGAAGAGCAGGCAAAACTGCATCGCCGTTCTGAGTGATGCCGGAAGCGGCAAGACAAGCCTACTGAAAGCTCTCTGCTATACGCTTGAAGAAGATGGAGGCGAAGGACGCGGGGTCATATGCCTACCATTCTCGGAAATGAACGCCGAAGAGCTTGTCCACCAGAACGATCCGGTTGAATACCTGAGACGTGCGCTCGGAAAAGGAGAGGAGGAGTTCAACGAGTCCATTATCCTTCTTGATGGACTAGACGAGTTGTACCTGGGGCTTCCTGCCGGAAAGTCGAGCATGGACTTCTTCAACAAGCTCGTCTACCGCTGTTCGGAGCGCAGTGGCTGCAGATTCGTGATCACGTCAAGGGCAGACTATATAGATCAGAGGCTTCTAGACAAAGAGACGAAACCTAGGGTGCGCATCGTAAAGCTCGAGGAGATGGGCAAAGAGGAGGCCCTCGAGATGGTGTGCAACCTTGCGATGATTCATGGTTCCCTGGGAACCCCCGCTATCATGGCGATACCCACAATGTACCAGCAATTAGATTTCCTCTCGGTCCCGCTGCTTCTGTACACCGTGGTAGCTCTTGAAATCGACATAAGCGCTACCAAGGAGAAAGGCGAACTCTACAGGCAGATATTCTCTGAAATGGAGAGGCGCACATACAACCGTCCCGCTTTAGACACGCAGAACGACGAAGACAGGATTCGAGACTTGCGGTTGTATGCCCAAACCGCAGCAACTGAGATGAGAAGACGAGGAGTCGTATCCCTCGACGGGCATGGAGCCAAGATAGTCGCCGACAGGCTTCGACGTCTCGGTGTCAGCGAGGACGGAATCGCAAAAGCACAACAGGCTTTCACGCTCTCCCTGTACACCCTCTATGGCACGTCCGGCTTTCTTCATCGGTCGTTTGGTGAGTTTCTGGCTGCAGAAGATGTCTACCGCTTCGTCATCGAGGGTTTAGATGAAACCCTGACTGAAGAGGAGTGGTTCGAACTGGCAGATTACTTCTTCAGCGGCCATATCCTGACAAACGAGGTCAAGCGCTTCTTTGCCTACGAAGTTGATTCCAGATCAGTTTCTGCTGAGGACATAGCGGAATTCCTGACGAAAAAGCTCATACACGTAGTCATCCAGAACGGCGTAGTAGCCTCCCTTGCCGACGAGGCGAACGATTGCACGCTCGAGAAAATCGAATGCGTGGTCGTCAATTTGTGGCTCCTCCTAAAATTCATCCAGACCACGGCGCCTGTACTGGACAACGAGACCATCCCATCGAAGGAGTCACTGTTGCGATATCTTCTTCTCTCGCGAGAAGATCAGCATTTCCCCCTTGTGTTGAACCACGAAAACCTATCTTTTCTCGACTTGCGTCGGAGGAATTTCTATTCGTCGAGCTTGCGAAACTGCCGGTTTTTCAAGAGTAGATTGCGGGCGGCGTATTTCCGGAACGCTGACCTACGCGGTGCTGACCTGAGGTTTGCGGATCTCAGCTATGCAGATTTCAGGGGAGCCATGCTCAGCGGCGCAAATCTCTCTTATGCAAACATTACGGGCGCTGATTTCAGCAATGCCCTGGTTGGCAAAAACGAACCCGTGATCGCCAGCTTAGAACAAAAGGCGGCATTAGATGACTTCTCTATACCGTATGAGGCAAAGGATATTACCGCCAGTGAAGCGAACAGCAAATTCTATGAAGCACTACGGATGCTAATCAGGGACGAAGAGGAGGTAAACGAACCCAATTTTGAGTACTCGGTCATTTCTCTCAAAGATGCAAGCCACGACGATAAAGTCAATCAGAAACTGTTAGAGTACAGACAACGGAATAAATACGTGCCTAGCACCAATTCATACTATCTTGTCGACCTTGCCACAGATTCATTTTACGAGCCCAATTTAGAAGAATTTATTGAATTATTAAAGGGTTTTCTTGACTTCGAAAGAATAGACCTATTTTCTTGATTTTCGTTTTGACCTATTCCATTCAAATTCAAAGAAAAATTGCTGTGCACTCACTAGCTATCGATCTTCAAACCTGAACTAAAATATTTGCCTAGCTAACATAAAATGATTCTAAATAAAGGAAAATCCATTCTTTATAGCCGCCCCACTAAAAGCTGCGTTCGGGGATATAGTTCGCATTATCAGCGTGATATGTCATCACCGCTTCTACCCAATCTGGGCCATAATTGATACCAATTTCTAATGGTTTGACCTCGCCACCAGAAATATCAACTGGGTAGGTAGTGAAAATATCAGTATGAACACTCTGAGCTATCGCATTAGCTAACGAAGTCTGCTCTTTCATTCCTGACAGTTTTGAAACACGTTGAAGCTCGAAGTCGTAAACGCCGTAAGGGGTTTCTATCTTAGTTGCATAAACTTTAAAACTAAGAGGAACTATTATCTCTTTAATGTGAGGTCTTCTATCGCACGCATCGATTTGGTTTTTAAACCCTGTGCTAATCAAATCGATAACTTCTTTTGCAACAGGGCTATTAGCGTATTTAACGCTTTCAACTCTTCGTTCATTTTCGAAATCAGAACGATATTTCATCTTTTCTTGTTCAATTTTTGCAATTTCAGACTTAGCCTTTTCCTCTAGCTCTTCTATCTTTTTCGATGCCTGGAGCTTAATCTCTTCGGCAGACGCATCTAATTTGTCGATTTCCTTTTGCCTTATAGAATTTTTTTTCTTTGTCATTGGATAGGACAAAAGACTTCCTACTAGAAGAACAAACAAAAAAGCAATCCCTGGAACCCCAAATTGAAATGGCAAGATAATTCCAAAAAATTGGTCACTTCCATTTTCAATTGTCATTCCAATACTATCAGCGGCCTGAGAAAGCTGATCATTTGATGAACATAGAGAAAAATTTGTAAAAATAAAAATGTAAAGAAAAACAATCACAGAAGCCACTAGCGAGATTTGCAACATGGAAGCTGATCGATCGCTAAAAGTGCTGGATTCTGCCGCTTTAATTTGGTCGAGTAAATTGTCCTTTTGATCAGTATATTTTTTTATTTTCTTGGTTAAATCTTCATTTATTTCAGATATTTCCGATGAAAGCTTAAATTCAATTGTCGCAATATCTTCGTTTAATATTCTATCGTAGTCATTTGGAGTTTTTTCAAAAGTCGGCACCGTGGTCTCCTTGTAATTCACTTATCGCTGTTATACCGAAGTTATTTCAATATGTTAATCATATTATGTCACAGGCTAAAACATAACAAAGATGGTAAACAAAAGGCGAATTGACTATATTGCGTTAAGCGAGGATTTTATCAAAAAGAGTCCCTTGATTATTATCCTTAATATCAGTCGCAATAATCATTATCCACGTCACCGTATTTTTCTAGCATCTTTTTTAGGGAAACTCCGCCGCTATGCGGACAGGCTCCATGTATTGCTGCAGGAACAAGCATCATCGTTGCTCCATCAGGACATTCATGCCATGTAAGCCCTGCTTTTTTTCGATAATCTGCAATTCTTTGGCATAGATCGATTTTTTCTTTCTCAAGTGCTTGAATTTCATTTAGCCCGCCCGAGGCACTGTCTTCTAATATCTTTTGACAAAGAGCCAAGTCAGCCTGGTTGTAGTTCCCCAAATCATAAGACAAGTTGTATGTTTGCCCTGAAAGTCTTCTTCCATACTCCCACTTTGGATTAGTCCGCCTACTGGTCATATGTCCAATTTCAACCCTCGTGTCGACTTGACCCCAAGGCGTTTCATGAGTTGCAAAAGGGGAAAAATCAGGATAGCCATTTATATAAAATACTCCTGTTTTTCCAAATTTAGATAACACTTGCAGTGCTGGTTCTGAGCTTGGGATAAAAAGAGAGTTGCCCGGCTCGCCCTCAAACGATCCCATTTTTAACGTTGGTAAACGAAGGTCGTCAGATCGTCTTGGTTTTTCATTTTTCCCGTCGAAACTATTATTTGCCACTTGATTTGCGCTCAATTGGCCAGCTTCAATCGTTGAGGAATGATTGTTTGATCTGTTATATGTTGTCGATAGTTGATTTTCTCTTGCAGTTCTATTAAGATAAGTGCTTATTTCATCTGCTGCCTGATTCAATCTAGGCGCTAATTCCCCAATGCATTCCGCTGCATTAACGACTGCGCAAACACAGCCGTTAACTATGTTTGCATATCTCTCTTTATTGTCACCCAGCTGATTTTCTATTATCAAATATTTCTGCTGAAACTTAAGAGTGCTTTCTTCTACGTGTTCTACGGCATGCAACATTTGCTCACTTAAAGCCCTTAATGCCTGAACGCTATCATCGGATACCGAAACCCTCATTACCTGCGAGTTGCACCTCTCGTGTCTAGTGTCTTTGCCCCTCTTCTAGTTCCGTCATTAGGATCTGTTCCTCCAACTCCATCTATCCCTAATTGTTTGTTTAACCAATCTTCTAATTCGTCGGCTGTCTTTTGCAGGTTGCTCGGTAACTCCAAGACGGCATCTGAAGCAATCGCTGTAGCCCTAATACAGTGCTCAACCAAGGCTCTAAATGTTTCTCCTCGAACCCCCAATTCGCTTTCAAGGCTATTGAAAGTCCTCAATAACTTATGTGTAGATTCATCGATTTGATTAACCGCATACGGCATAGACTCCGCAAAATCTCTTAGAGCTTTTACTCCCTCATATGAAGCCTCTATTTTCATTTATGCCTCCTCGGCTATCCGTTCCAAATCCTCGACATCTCTTTCAAGTAGTTCAATAGCTTCTTGAATGATTGCTTCTGTTGCTTGGTCCAACAGAAGCAATGCTTCATTAAGGCGAGCTATTTTTCTTTCTGAAATGCTGTCACTACCCATTACCTGATCACAAACGTTTGCGGCATTCAGTAAAAATCTTTTGTTTGTGTATATCTCTTCACGATAATCGTTCACTGCCTTAATCAGGTCACGGACCGCATCAGTATTAATTGCTTCACTTGCCATTAGTGCCTCCGATAAAACTACAATAAATATTCTTGATCAATATCAATATCGATACTAAATAGATCTTTATCAAAATGAGCATACGGGCGCATAGTCACCCCATCTATTCCATTGGTATATCGATAGTTGTTTTCTGGTAGCTCGGCAATAGCAATTGCATCGACACGAGACGCAATAGATCGAGCATCTTCCTGCGGCATTCTAAAAGCTACTTTATGCTTAAAAGAATCAGAAGATATTCCACACTTTTTTAACTCTCTGATATCGGAAACAACTACCATAAAATGAGTTCCATATCTCGGGCCATCTTCTAATAAGTCTTTCAGCGAATTATCTAAATCTTTTTCATTTGTTTCTTCTTTAGTTCCATTATTGAACCGCAAAGATGCAACAGCTTTAGATAAAGCTCCATTGGGACTTTTCTCTTCATTCTCCTTAAAAGCAAAAGGTTGGCCAAACTCCACTTTTGCCTCTATAGAGCCACTCCTAATTTGGCTAATTAGGTCAACCTCACCGGCCTTTCTCGGCTCAAACACTATTCCATCATCTGATTTATTTTGTCGATTCCGAGAAGTGCCATAAGGTCTTGAATTACCCAACAAAGTGTCCAAACCAAGAACAATTGTCAGATTTTCGGTCTTGCAAGTAGCATAATTTGCGATTTCGGATTCTGTTTCAGATATGAACTTTCGAAATCCATCTACTCCATAATATAGCCTGACCTTGGAAAGAAGGGGAATGAAATCAGAGGGCAATAAGGGGCTATTGCCCAGTACAATTAATTTCAGCTGAACCCTCTGGCTATCTAAGACCGATGCCATAGTAGCCACTGCTGACTGAAAAGCTTTGCCACGAGAAGGAGGTGCTATAAAAAGAATATTCTCTGAATATCCTGAGGTTATCTCAACCGGAAAAACGGTTCGCATTCTAACTGGTTGCCCTAAACATATATAAAATGTAGATTTGTCATATGCGCTTGTTTTAAGTTGAAAGATTCTATTCGTGATCAGCTCTCTAACGGAAGAGAAATCTACTAGTTCATTTCCGTCAAATACCTGTGCTTGTTTATTAATATATGTATAGGGCGAACTTTGTTCATAAGTACCACCCACTTTATACTTTGAGCAATTTTTTTTCAGATACTGAATCTGCTCATCTATTTCCTCAAAAAATAGAACGTGAGCCTTTTGCAGGCGATTAGAATCTCCCGTATTTGTCTGAGTTCTTATAAGAGCATAATGCGGAGCAAGATTCTCCATCATATATCGTTCAGCATCGCTCGCATGAGGCATATCGAGAGTCTCTCGTATCTCGCCATACTCGGTTTTCATTGCGATTCTCTGTTGAATTTGCCGTTTAGAGTAATCGCTTAAACCCCTCGTTCCTTGCGTAAAGCCCTGGCTTGAAAATACAAAGCGAAAACCCAGCGCAGCGCCTTTAGACAGCAATATTTGCAATTTGTCTTTATAGTCTTTCCCAGCTAGGGCCGAATCAGACACAATTTTTGACATTATTGAGAACTCATCAACCACAACAAGAAGCGCTGGCATATATCGCCCCGCATCCTGAGCATCAGACAATTTAGTCCATCCATTTTTTTTGAAAATTGCCTGTCTTTTGGATAGCACTTCAAAAAGCCTGTCCAATAAGTCATAGACAATTTCGGGTGACTCATCGAGAACGACATACCGAACATGAGGAGGAGTAAATTGTGCATATCTACTAAACTCCGTCATTTTAAAATCAACAAGCCACACCTCAACATCATCAGGATGTTTTGTTAAAAACACTCCAGAAAGAAACGTATGTAAAAGCGTAGATTTTCCTGATCGAGAAGCACCGCAAATAAATGTTGCAAAGTTTTCGTTCTCTAATGATATATGAATAAGCTCACCTTTTTCCGTAAGACCAATCGGAATATTGTCAATGCGGCGATCGCCTTTTATTGGCTCTAATTGTGTTTGATTTTGTATCTGAACAAAATATCGATTATCCAAACTAAGTTCATTTTGCGACAAACTAAATAGATAGTCGATAAGGTCTTGTTCCTCCGAAATGTTGTATAGATAATTAGGGATACCTTGCGTTATTTCTTTCGCAAAGCACTCCTCGAAAAGACGTTTGTCGCCATAACAAATGCTTTTATTCAGTATCTCGGTTACAGCGTCTTCGCAAGAAGTCGACATATGGGTTGTTGGAGCGATCTCCAACAATACAAGAATTTTGTAAGTTCTAGCCATCACTATAAGCTTACGTATAATACTAATTGCCGATAAATCATAAGCTGCAGGAAAGGCTCGAACAACAAAAATATCAGATACCAGAGAATTGCTTTTATCTGTAAGATACTTTTTGTCTAGTTCATCAAATCTTCTACGTAATGCATCAAAAAATAATCTAAGATCCTCGGGGGATTTTGGTACTTCATTAATAATTGGAAACGTCCCAGACGTTAAAATTGCTAAATTATCAAGTGGCAACGGACTAAAAGTTACGGGGTCTATATATGCTACGTTTTCGAGAGCCCTGCTACTATGCAGCTTTAATAAAGACTGCAACAGAATATTTCGAATTACATTAAATGTTTCATTTTTATTGTTTGATAAGAAACCAACTGCTACCGATGCGCCTTCTTCCAAATTAATAATCAAAGGCAATCTTACAGTGCATAACTCATGATTTAAAATACTCGATTCATTTTGTCTAATAGCCCTTTTAAACTTATCGCAATCGACTAAGGGGACAGGAATTTGTTCCTCTTGATATCCAGCAAAAACACATTGATTTGCCTCGACATATTCTTTAACTTTCTCGATGTTACAACTATTTAGAATCTCTAGAAATTGATTTGAAGAAAGTATATTAGAGTAGAGAGATAGTAATCCGTCGAGGTCTCTTCGTTTATGTTCGTCTTTGTTAACCTTTTGGCGTGATCGTTCCTGAGCCTTTTTCTCGGCCGCTGCATTAATATCTTCATATCTCTTTTTAAGATAATTTTGCTGCCCATAAGCTTCGCGAAAAAGTTCAGCAGCTGCCGGATCATCAGAAGAATGTGGATCGATCTGAACTTGAATTATCGAAAGCTTCTCTTTGTCGTAAGGAAACTGATCAGAATGAGCAGCTCGTTTTGTTGTATGTGCAGCCGCAATTCTTATAATGGCGTTAAGAACCTGAATTTTTGATTCTATATCTGTTTTTTCTTTCTCGAAGTCAAGGTCAACATATTCTTGATCATCATTAGGAGTCTCCTCGGATAATTCCTGATATTGCTCCACAATCGACTTTAATTCAGTCTTTATTGATTCCCATTTTCTATAAATCTCTTCAGTGTAATCAGTTGTCATAGCCGCCCCACTAAAAGCTGCGTTCGGGGATATAGTTCGCATTATCAGCGTGATATGTCATCACCGCTTCTACCCAATCTGGGCCATAATTGATACCAATTTCTAATGGTTTGACCTCGCCACCAGAAATATCAACTGGGTAGGTAGTGAAAATATCAGTATGAACACTCTGAGCTATCGCATTAGCTAACGAAGTCTGCTCTTTCATTCCTGACAGTTTTGAAACACGTTGAAGCTCGAAGTCGTAAACGCCGTAAGGGGTTTCTATCTTAGTTGCATAAACTTTAAAACTAAGAGGAACTATTATCTCTTTAATGTGAGGTCTTCTATCGCACGCATCGATTTGGTTTTTAAACCCTGTGCTAATCAAATCGATAACTTCTTTTGCAACAGGGCTATTAGCGTATTTAACGCTTTCAACTCTTCGTTCATTTTCGAAATCAGAACGATATTTCATCTTTTCTTGTTCAATTTTTGCAATTTCAGACTTAGCCTTTTCCTCTAGCTCTTCTATCTTTTTCGATGCCTGGAGCTTAATCTCTTCGGCAGACGCATCTAATTTGTCGATTTCCTTTTGCCTTATAGAATTTTTTGATTTTATTAGTCCATAAATAACTAAACATGCGACTATGAATGTAGCGACGAATGCAACACCGGGCAGTCCAAACTGACGAACCACCACAAATTCCATCGTGTCTCCTCCACTTGGATTAAGTGTTTCCCCAACGCTTGCTGCATAATCCACAATCTCTTCTGTAGAAGAGCAAAAAGAAAAACTAGTAAACATGAGAATATAGAAAAATACAATAAGGGAGACCACGAAGGCAGTTGTGAGCATTTGGGAAGCATAATTGCCTAAGCTTTCAGTAAGAATTAATTTTTTAAGACTCTCTGCCTCTTCTTTATTTTCTTCATATTTTTTATTGGCTTCTTGAAGAAGATCGGCTGTGTCCTTTTTGAGTTTTGCCGTAATTGATGAGATTTTCTTATCAGAAGCATCATCAAAATCTTTAGGAGTTCCTTGCCAGTCCATCATATATTTCTCCAAAATAATATTCGTATAATGCAGCATCTCTATTTATCAACTATGATTATTAAGAATAATATATCTACCAGTACAAACAAATATCTAATTCGGTCATAAAAGTATCTGGTCAGGGCCTATGTACTGACATCTAACAATTAGTAAAGCGGGTTATGAACAAGTATGTGCATTCGACGACCCTAGCACTATGCAAGATGGCTATGTTCCCAAATCGGCTTCTTTGCAAACCACCTGCTGTTACTCCCATTCATAAAGCTGGGAGTAATCGCTGGGGAGTAGTCGCAAGAGTCGGGCTTCGTACCCGAATTTCGGTGATTTGTAATCACAGGGGTGATTACAAAGTGATTCGGATTTGCCCGCATCAGGCGGACGGGGTGAGACGCCGCGTCACGCGAGCAAACCACCCGCACGCTCGCGACTATCGAGTGGGAATAACGAACATATGTTCGTGTATGTATAGTCTCACAGGTGTTGGAGCCATGACAATCTCATGGCTCCATTTTTTATGAATTGCCCATTGCTCCCACGAACCTCTATCTCTTTACTATTCTATAGTTAGGGGGTAATTGATAATCAAAATATCGTGAATACCCCCTAACTATGATAATATTGAAGCATAGTCGGAGATGAGAGGTGAGAAGTGGAGCTTTTCAGGCGCGAAAACTACCTCAAGAAGATTCGGGGTTTTTACCATGATGATGGGATTATCAAGGTCGTTACAGGCGTAAGGCGATGCGGAAAGTCCTGCCTTATGCGGACTATTGCCCAAGAACTCACTGAAGGCGGCGTCGACCCAGCTTCCATCGTCTACCTCGATCTGGATAGCCGAAAGCTGCGGAAGGTCAAGGCCGCCGATGAACTCGAGGCGGCAATCGATGACGCCTCCACCGATGCACCCGATGGCTTGAAATATCTTTTCATCGACGAGGTGCAGAATGTGAAGGGCTACGAGGAAGTCGTGAACGCCTTTCGAGCCGATGGGGATTGGTCGATTTTCATCACCGGATCCAACGGCTACCTGCTTTCGGGCGAACTCATGACCAAGCTCACCGGTCGCTATATCGAGTTCGAGATGCAGACGCTTACCTTCAAGGAATATGAGGACATGAAGACGTTTCTCGGCAAGACGATCGACCCTAATCCTACGGCAGAGCTCGATGCTTATATCCTGGAAGGGGGCTTTCCCAAGGCTCTTGCCTACGAATCCCTCGCCGACAAGCGGACCTATGTCAAATCTGTTGTTGAGGAAATCTTGGAGAAGGACGTCCGACGCAGGGTCCAAGTCCGCAACATGCCCGTGTTCGAGACGATCAGAAAGTACATCACAAACAATTTCGGGGCAACGACAAGCCTGACTAACATTCTCGACGACCTTGCAAAGCAAGGAGTCCATATCAAGCGCGAGACGCTGGGGCGATACCTCAAGATTCTTGAGGACGCAAAGATCGTGCGATGCTGCGAGCGCTTCGACATGAAATCGCGCAAGTCGCTCCGTGGCGAGCAGAAGTACTACCTCGCTGATCTGAGCTTCTACTTCGCGCTCAACACGGACAACCGCATCAACTACGGTCCCGTGCTTGAGAACATCGTCTACAACTACGCGAGGAGCCTGGGCTACGAGGTGAGTGTGGGGCGTATCGGCAAGTTGAAGTGCGATTTCGTCATGCTCTCTCCCGAGATGGAGTACGCCTACGTGCAGGTGGCGATGACCATCATGAACGACCGTGCGACCGAGGAGCGCGAGTACCGTCCGCTCGAGCGGATCAAGGACAACTGGCCCAAATTCGTCATCACCCGCAACGATCCCATCCAGTATCGCAGCGGCATCGTGCATGAGAACGTGACGGAGCTCATCGGGAAAGGACGGACGTTCGGTTTGGCGCAGCGGAGCGTTTCGTCGAATACGGACCATTAAGAAGTTACTCTTACCTACTCTGCACAGAGGAAAAGGCGGGCTAAATCGGCGCATTCTTCGTCATAGCGTTTAAAACTGGTGCAGCCGACGGGAGTATCCCCGTCATACGCAATCACCACATCGCGGATATCTTCGAGTCGGTTATGAGGGATATACTTCGATCGATTCTCCTCTCCGCCAGCAATCTCATTAAGAAAGTCATCCAAATCATGACATAACGCAGCGAAATCAGTGTTATCGCCATCCGTATATACAAACCGCATAGCATTGCCCCGTCTATCTCGCAAGAAATTAATCTCGGTATTTCAGCATACAAACACAGCATTAATGAAAGTCATCTACAGCCCTATGCCTAGCACATTCAGCTGACACCCGTAATCCAATTTCCCTGCAAGCCACATCGAAGCAATTGTTTGAGAGTAACTCGCTCTGTTGAGATTGCGTGGCGATATTACCCCTTGACGCAAAAGTCGACCGGTTAGCCCGAATCGGTCTCTTTACAAGCCATCCGCCGCTATTCCCATTTGTGGTACGGAGGGATAATCGCCAGAGAGTCGTCGCGAGGATCGGCATTCGAGCCTAGTTTTTGATGATTTGTAATCACAGGGATGATTGCAAAGTGATTCGGATTTGTCTGCACCAAATGAACGAGATGACGCGAGGAGAGATGAAAGAACATACATAGTGCTATCGCGACTACCGAGTGGGAATAAAATAGCCTAAAACTGTATTACTTATCACCTGTGTCTCAGACTCTACCTGAGGCACTTTTATATCAATTAATTGCACATAGTATCCAGCAAACCACCAGCTCATTTGAATATTTACACATTATATATACGTGAAAATCGTATATATAATGTGCTACTTAAGCCAAAAAAGACACTAATCAGTATCTTTTTTGATAAAAAGGAGGACGGCACTATAGCACTTCCAAGAAAACTTGGCTTTGGCATGATGAGGTTATCGGTAATTGGCGATGACCCCACCAACTTCAACTACGATCAGATCTATCAGATGGTAGACACATTCCTCAACAACGGATTCACCTACTTCGACATAAGCCACGTCTATCAATTCCAAAACCAACTACCGAAAATCTCATATACACTAAAACCCTACTAAAGGAGGCTTACTATGGATAAAGAATTGTTTGATTTCGTAGCACAACGTGCTGATGTTCTTGCTAGCGCCGATAGCTCCAAGCAGGCAACTAAAGATGCTGCGCTTGCCTGGAAGGAGGCTGTTGCCGCCGATCCTAGCGATACCGCCATTGAGGCTGCCACCACTAAATTTGTTGATTTTCTTGAGGGTCGCCCTAACCCCATCGATGGCGTAATTGCTTTCCTGGAAGGTCCTGCAAAACAGATGCTTGGCGAAGAGACCGCAGCTGCTGGCCTTGCTGCTCAGCTTAAGCGCAAAGAAGCTGGTGCAAAATGGTGTGACTGTCCCTCCTGCACTGCTGCTACAGAAATCCTTGCAAAATTTGGCCGTATCGAGCTGTAATACACCTATACACCTACTGTAGCCCACGCTCCATTCTTGATTACTTAGCTATTGGGACTCCTAAAACAAAGGAGTCCCAATTTTTTTAAAAGTACAGGGTTGATGTCCAAAAAAGGGTTATAACCCAAATTAGAGCCAGGGATAACAACCTAAACTCCCATTACACCTTCGAGTAGAACCTTAAAAACCTACTGAAACAATCTAGTCCTTAAGCAATTCAACACAACCACAGCTTTAAAGACATACCGCCGGCTTAAAGTCATGATCCTTTTACCATAACCGCCGGCTTAAAGTCATGATCCTTTTACCATGCTTAAAAAATACTTGTGAACCGCTAAGTTGTTCGTTAGCTCCGGGTGAAAGGCACTCACCAGCATCTTGTCCTGCTGAGCTGCAACAATCCTCCCCTCCACTTCGGCCAACACTTGAACTTTTGGTCCAGCTGAACTTATATAGGGAGCCCGAATAAAAGTCATTGGTATTCTACCCAAGCCTTTAAACTGCGCTTCAGTATGAAAGCTTCCCAGTTGACGCCCATATGCGTTACGTTTAGCGGATATATCCATACAACCAAAGCAAGGAATGCCGCCTTCTACTTTACGTGCCAATAAGATCAAACCCGCGCAAGTACCAAAAACAGGCAAACCATTTTTAAGTTTTACCTCCAACGGTTCAAAAAGATCCAACTCACGCAGCAATTTACCAATAACAGTGCTCTCTCCCCCGGGGAGAATCAGAGCATCAAAGGGTCTTTCTACATCCTTTCTTTGGCGGATCTCAAAATGGTTAACCTCTAGACGATCCAGTACCGCTTCGTGTTCTGCAAAGGCGCCCTGAAGAGCCAATACCCCCACATTCACTACTTTCCCCTCTCCGCCATGAGCACGGCGATTTCATCTTCATTGATCCCCACCATAGCTTCCCCTAATCCAGTAGAAAGCTTGGCAATCAGCTTCGCATCCGTGTAATTAGACACCGCTTGAACAATTGCATCAGCACGTTTGGCAGGATTACCCGATTTAAAAATGCCAGAACCTACGAAAACGCCCTCAGCACCAAGTTGCATCATCAAGGCCGCATCAGCGGGAGTAGCCACACCGCCAGCTGCAAAGTTAACCACAGGTAAATGACCATTTTCGTGAACGTAGCAAAGCAATCCAACCGGAACCTGAAGCTGCTTTGCCGCCTCAAATAGCTCATCCTCGCGCATACTCTGAACTCGACGAATTTCTGCGTTCATTGCTCGCATGTGGCGCACCGCCTGAACAATGTCGCCCGTACCCGGTTCTCCCTTTGTACGAATCATCGATGCGCCCTCAGAAATGCGACGAAGCGCTTCTCCTAAATCTCGAGCACCACACACAAAGGGAACCCTGAATTTAGTTTTATCGATGTGATAGACATCATCAGCAGGAGTTAGAACTTCGCTTTCATCAATATAGTCAATATCAATTGCCTCTAAGATCTGTGCCTCCACGAAATGACCGATGCGACACTTCGCCATAACCGGAATAGATACAGCATCCTGAATACTTTTAATCATCTCAGGATCACTCATGCGAGATACGCCACCTACCGCTCGAATATCCGCCGGAATGCGCTCCAATGCCATGACAGCGCAGGCTCCCGCGTTTTGTGCAATCCTTGCCTGCTCGGGCGTAGTGACATCCATAATCACGCCGCCTTTGAGCATCTGAGCTAGTTCCTTGTTCAAGTCATATCGCGTTTTTTCCATAAGCACTGCTCCTTTACAAATCGCTGCGGTCAGTATGTAATGTATCTGGAAACTATGAAATGACCAGATTTAAGGATTTTTATATAACCAGATGCAGAGAAAAGAAAACGGCACACAGTATCTTTATCGAGAACTGTATGAGATGCTGAAGAAAGAAATCATCACGGGCGCCTATCAATACGGCACTCGTCTGCCCTCCAAACGCACTTTGGCAGAACAGATGGGAGTAAGCGTAATTCCTGTTGAACATGCCTATGAACTGCTCTGCGAAGAAGGCTATGCCGAAGCACGACCACGCAGTGGCTACTTTGTTATTTATCGACAAGACGATTTCATTTCTAATCAAAGCGAATGGAACACCGTAGCAATTCCTGAGTATAAAGTACCCAAAACAAAGAGCGATTTTCCCTATACCGTTCTTGCTAAAACCATGCGCAGAGTACTTACGAACTACCAAGAAAGAATCATGATTAAATCCCCTAATCGCGGATGTCCGGAATTGCAGCAAGCTCTTTGTCGCTATCTGGCTCGAAGTTGCGGAATTGAAGTTCAACCTGATCAGATCATTATAGGTTCAGGTGCGGAATACCTCTATGGTCTTGTTGTTCAGCTTCTTGGAAACAATTTGTTGTTCGGGATAGAAAACCCTTCCTATGAAAAAATACGCAAGGTATATCAAGCCCAGGGCGCTCAGTGTGATCTCTTAAAACTGGGACCTGACGGTATTCGTTCGGATGAGCTAGAAAAAACAAAGGCCACAATCCTTCACGTCACACCATTCCATAGCTTTCCGAGTGGCATTACCGCAAGCGCCTCTAAACGCATGGAATATCTGCGCTGGGCAGAAAAGCGAGGTGGCTTTATCGTTGAGGATAATTACGACTCAGAGTTAACAGTATCCAGAAAAAACGAAGACACGCTCTTTTCTCTTTCCGAACAGGAATCCGTACTCTATATGAACACCTTCACCGGAACGATCGCCCCTTCAATCCGCGTGGGCTACCTGGTTTTGCCAAAACATTTACTGGCCTACTTTGAAAAGAAACTGGGCTTTTATTCCTGTACGGTTCCCGTTTTTGAGCAATATGTCTTGGCGGAGTTGATCCAAAACGGCGATTTCGAACGACATATTAATCGCATCCGTCGAGCAAGAAGACGAAAGCTTAAGTCCTTATCCCACAGCTCTCCGGCTTGAGTTCAAACACAGCTGCAAATCAAAACTAGCCTGAACGTTTTATGATCTATTCCTCTTCTCCCTTTTCAAAAGGAGTCAATTCGGCTAGGAAGCCCTTTTGATCAAGGGCTTCCACAATTTCGTCTAGCACTTCTTGTGATTCGGCACTGATATGATGGAAATGATAACCATCAGTAATAGCTGATAGAGGGCTTGAAACGCCGTTTTTGAGATCCGTTATGAACCTTTGAACATCTCTGCGATTTTTAATTTTAAGCGGCGCCTCTAGCTTTGCATATGTTCTGTGATTTACCAGAACATCCTCAACGCAGCCCCCTAAATCAACAATAAGGTTAAGTTCCTCTTCGATATGGGCAGAATCGTGTCGTACCTTTATCAACCTACAAGGATTAACATTTAAACCATCTAAAAGATAACCGCGATTGGTAGAAATAATGTCATAGCCTGAAGTACGAAGCAGCGCGATATCCTGCACAATAACTTGTCTGCTCACTCCCAGTTTTTCTCCCAAAGCACCTCCCGATAAAGGGGCTTTACTTGCCTGAAGAGTTTTGATTATTTCTGCGCGGCGCGAAGAGTTTGTCATGGAGAAACCCTCTTTCAACAAATTAGCTTCTCCCATTGTACGAAAGGCTCATTGGTAAATAAACAAATTATTAGATGGCAAACTTTGTGTTTACTTACTTATTTCATCGTTGCTGACATCACTGAGAGGCGCTCCTTTTGTCTCTTTTCCAAAAAGTGCAATTACGAGCGCTACCACTGCAAATGCCGAAGCCAGCATAATGAAAACTACCGTAAAACCAAGTCCTCCACCAAAGGAAGCATAAACCAAAGGCACAATGAAAGGAGCAATGAAAGCGCCAATACGGCCGAAGCAGGCTGCCCAACCTGTGCCTGATCCACGAACATCAGTTGGATATACTTCCGGAGTATAGGAGTACACACAACCCCACGCACCGAGTGCGAAGAAATACAGCAAACAGCCCGTCGCTAATACTTCCATTTCTGAGCCTGCATGACCAAACAACCATGCAGCAAATGCAGTGCCCGCAAAGTAAGCAATCAAAACTTTCTTTCGACCAATTCGTTCAATAAGCCAAGCCGCGCTGAAATAACCCGGAAGCTGAGCAAGACACATAATTACGGTAAAGCCAAAGCTTGTTACCAAAGAAAACCCTTGAGCAACCAAGAGACTTGGAGTCCATAAAACAAAACCGTAATAACCGAAATTAATTCCAAACCAAATAACCCATAAAACCAACGTAGCGCGAAGATTCTTTTTTGACCACAATTGAGTAAAGGATTTCCATGCAGAAGCCTTAATGCCACTAAGGTGAGTCTTTCCCTCATCGGGAACAACAATACCTGCTGATGCTTCCATTTTGCTTACAATCTCGTCGGCTTGTTGATGTTTACCAACCAGATCAAGATATCGTGGCGATTCGGGAACCATAATACGAAGCGCCGCCGCAAAGAGCGCAGGAACAGCTCCTACCAAAAAAGCAATACGCCAGCCATAAACAGGAATCAGCGTGTAGGCAACCAAAGCGGCAATGATCCACCCCCAAGCCCAAAAGCTCTCCAAAAGGACCACGTTTCTTCCACGATATTTAAGAGGAGAGAATTCGCTTACCAAGGTTGAAGCTGCTGGCAGCTCTCCGCCAAGACCAAGACCAGTAATAAATCGGCAAACAACCAACATGGTAAAAGTCGTGGAAACACCGCATAAAAAGCTTCCTAAGCTATACATAAGCAAGGTAACTAAAATCACCTTGCGGCGACCCCATTTATCCGAAGCAATGCCCGAAAATGCCGCACCGATAATCATGCCAAAGGTGCCCGCACTTGCCAGCATGCTCTGATCAAGAGGAGATAAAACCCAGTCACTTCCCACTGCCGCTAAAACACCGGAAACCATGCCCTGGTCCATTGCATCGAACAGCCAACCAATACCGACTATTAAGAGAATCTTATTCATAGTAGGAGTCATAGGAAGGCGTTCAAGTCTTTGTGAAATATTCATTATTTCTCGTATTCCAATCCGTATCTGTTTCTTTTCCTCCAACGAACGACTGGATTACCTTACCACCGTATAGTCAAGTGTCAAGACACTTGACTTGATATACAAACTCTATCAATGAAATTCAAAACGCACGACAAAATCAAGCACGTCTAAAGAAATGACCTCGGTGTCGTACCGAGGTCATTCAATAAGAACTGTTCAACAACTTTTCTAGTTGTCTCACTTTTTACTGCCCGTCCCACTTTTGGAGTCTAGTTCACCTGTCTGAGCCACTCTTTTTTTCATCAGATCAGCCCACGCATGCGAGCTTAAACATCTCACATTTACAAGCAGATGGATGCTCCTAATTTGTAGGCTTCATCCAGCTCAGGCTTTCCTGCAATATCATTGACTTCCATATTGCCACCTGCAAGAACATGCCCGAGATTTTCCCATCCAAGATGCTCCATCAGGTGGTCAAAGTAAGTAACAACATCCTCAAAACCATGGCCTTCCGCTGCCATAAGTAGCGCACATGAACGACCGTTTCCTCGAAGTAAATTACCACCACCCTCTTCAAGAGCAAATAAACGGTCGAGCGCTGTTTTAAGCTGTCCGCTTATAGTCCAGTAATAAAGCGGAGTGGCCAGCACAACTACCTCACAGTCTTTTATTGCAGAATAAATCTGAGTCATATCATCTTTCTGAGCGCAGGGGCACTCTTTACTACTATGTCCACCAAAGCATCCCTTGCAACCGTGAATATCCATTTGATCCAGAAAAAACTCGACTACCGTGTTCTCGGCACTCTGCGCTCCTTTGGTAAATGCTTTAACGAGAGTAGAAGTGTTCCCACTCTTTCGAGGACTGCCATTTAGGATCACAATTTTCTTGCTCATTGCTACGCCTCCTGAAATTTAGATAGTATCGGCAAGTTTCGCTGCCAGCTGACAACCATCGGTATGCTCCTTATGCATTGAGTAACCATTTATCTAATACCTTATTATTTGATACACTCGACTAAGAACAAGTACGCACATTGAAGTTCAATACTTACCTAAAGGAAAGCACTATGAGTAAACGATGCATCTCTAATGAAAACCTAGGATCAACAGGTTTTAGCTATACGCTTTCACTCATAAACGGCAAATACAAAATGACTATCCTCTACACATTGATGGAGTTTGGTGCAGTACGATTTAATGAAATGAAACGCTACATAGGTAATATTTCTTACAAAACGCTATCGGCAAACTTAAAGGAACTTGAAGCTGATCAGCTTGTTCATCGAGAAGAATACCCTCAAATACCTCCAAAAGTAGAATACAGCCTAACAGAACGAGGCAAATCTCTTATTCCCATACTTGATGGCATGTGCGAGTGGGGCGACAATAATCGCCTTTAATAAAGCCAACTTTAAAATGATTGACTCCGACAAGCTAATCATGCAATATATAATTGTCATGTCAAATATATATTGCATTTCTAAAACGCTTTCTTTAAAGGAGGATTTTTGGAAGGTGAGAAAAACGAACGTATGCGATCTGCCCGTATACAAGTCGGACTCTCGCAGCAGCAATTAGCTGATGCGGTTGGAGCAACCCGTCAGACCATTGGACTTATTGAGGCAGGACGATACAACCCAAGCCTTAAGCTTTGCACAGCAATTTGCAAAACGCTCGGCAAAACGCTCAATGATCTTTTCTGGGAATAGGAGTTGTCTTATGTTTTTCACTACTAAATGGAACGAAATAATGGGCCCAAAAGATGAGCGACTTGAAGCAGAAGAAAACAAAGCAATGAAGGTTTCAAGTACCATCCTTTTTATTGGGTCAGCTTTATGCCTTTACTATATCCTTATGCTCAATCAGGTTGCCAACACAACCGAACATCGTATCTTTACTCCTATCGGAGAAAATGGCCTATTAGCTGCTCAATTTATCTTAATTATCACCATCATTGCCGCAAGTATTACCTCTATTACTATGCAAGCAAAATCAGGATTCATATCGAGCAGAAAACGATTTGCAGAAATTGATCACATTCCATGGGATTTTGTTTTACTTCTTTCGCTTTTCTGCGGTGTAATAGTTGGCGCTCTTGCAAGCGGCATGCGCATTATCGCCGAAATACAAATAGTGGGAATCGGCCAGGTAGCTTGGCTCGGCGACTTAGCATTGGGAGCTGTTTTCTTTGCTATGGCATTCCTGATAGCATTCGCAGCAACCACTTACTTCGTTTACAGCGCTATCAAACGACGTCGCGAGCTTGATGCTCTTCTTGAAGATTAACTCCCTTAAGAAGCCTTCCCTTTCAGAAGCTATCTCTTCGCTCATATAACAAAAGGCAGTGGCGCAGATCTAAACTGCGCCACTTTTATAGATCTATGCTTTTTTACTCATGTTCACTGATATCCTGCTTGGGTCTTTCCAATCCTTCAATGGTAATACCATTGCGCTCAGCATAATCCCATAACGCCGCATGAATAGCTTCTTCAGCTAAAAGAGAACAATGCACCTTGACTGGAGGTAGTCCATCCAATGCCTCCATAACAGCCTTATTAGTTACTTCAAGTGCTTGCTGTACTGTTTTGCCCTTGATAAGAATCGTTGCCATTGAGCTAGTAGCAATCGCAGCGCCACACCCAAACGTTTTGAACTTTGCGTCTTGGATTACTTGATTATCATCAATGTCCAAGTACACGCGCATGATGTCACCGCAAACCGCATTACCTACCGTGCCACAACCACTTGGATTGGCAATTTCGCCCACATTGCGAGGATGCAAGGAATGGTCGATTACTTTTTCTGAATAGTTCATTGCCATAGCGCTACCCTTCTTCCTTAAGAGATAAAAATTGGTTCAAGTTTTGTATTAATCGAAAGTAAACAGCCTGCCGCAAAGAAGTTCTTGCCGAGCTTCTTTGGAAGCTTTAATCATCTCAGCTATGCAGCAGGCTTATCCTGTGGATGAACAAGAGAATCAGTAACGCCCCACTCGAAATCCTCGTATAGAGGACTCATAGCGCGCAAGTTTGCTACTGTCTCCACTAAGCAGTCAACCGCATAATCCATTTGCTCAGCGGTTGTTGTGCGTCCTAAAGTCATGCGCACTGAGCCATGAGCAATTTCATGAGGAAGACCAATAGCAAGCAAAACATGACTAGGATCAAGAGAGCCGGAAGTACAGGCAGAGCCGCTAGAAACACATACGCCACGCATTGCCATCTGAAGGATAATTCCCTCCCCTTCGATGAACTCAAACGAAACATTAATGTTATTCGCTAAGCGATGAAAAGCGTCTCCGTTAAGTCGCGCAAAAGGAATCTCATCCAAAATACGTTTGATAGCATGATCGCGAAGCGCCCGCTGACGCTCGTGTTCGAAGGCGCACTCCGATAAAGCCAAACGACACGCTTCTCCTAGCCCTACAATACCAGGAACATTTTCAGTGCTAGCTCGGCGGCCGCGCTCCTGCTGCCCGCCATCGATAAGATTGGCGATTTTGGTGCCTCGCCGAATATAGAGAAAACCTACTCCTTTAGGTCCATAAAACTTATGTCCTGAAGCCGAAAGCAAATCAACTCCAAGATCATCTATCGTAAGAGCCTCATGCCCAAACGCTTGAACTGCATCGGTATGGAACAAAACGTTATGGTTATGGGCAATTTGTGCAAGTTGAGCAATAGGTTGAATGGTGCCAATTTCATTATTGGCAAACATAACTGTCGCAAGCACGGTATCAGGACGAAGAGCTGATTCAAATTCCTCCGGCGAAACAAGTCCGTTTTCATCAACAGGTAAATAGGTCACTTCAAACCCTTCGCGTTCAAGAGCCTGACAGCTATGCAAAACAGCATGATGCTCAATACTTGTCGTAACGATATGACGACCTTTATGAGCATTCGCATAAGCCACGCCTTTAATAGCCCAATTATCAGATTCGCTACCTCCGCTTGTGAAGAATATCTCAGTATCATCAACACCGAGAGTACTTGCGATGATTCCCCGCGCTTCAGCAACAGCATCAAAAGCCTGCTGACCTAGATCGTAAATCGAAGAAGGGTTCCCAAAGCATTCTGTAAAATACGGCAGCATTTTTTGCACTACCTCGGGGCGCACCTGTGTGGTTGCCGCATTATCTAAATATACGTTCTCCATTGCTTCTATCCTTGCCTCACCTCACGCTTGCGCCATCGGCGTAAGCCATAGTCTATCTTTTTACTAGATATTAGAATACTGACACGCTATTCATTGTCAAGTAATTTTCTAGACATTAACGGTAATGAGATATACTAAGCAGGAAGGAGGATCTATGAGAATCGCAACAAGATCACGCTATGGACTTCGTTTTATGATTGACCTTGCTCAACATTGGGGAAAAGGACCTCAACCTATGCGAGAAATTGCGCAACGCCAGCAAATTTCAAAGAAATACCTTGAGCAGGTAGCAACCTTACTGGCAGGAAAAGGACTTATTAAGGTCTCACGAGGACATACCGGCGGTTACGAACTTTCCCGAGCACCCGAAAACATTACAATGGCTGATGTTATGGATGCCACTGAAAACGGTCTTGAAATCCTTGACTGTCTAGAAGACAACCTTTCCTGCGCTCGATCGAAAGAGTGTTTATCCATTAAAGCATGGGATGGCTTGCAAAACGCCATGATAGATTATCTCTCTTCGCAAACACTGAAAAAGCTTACGCAATAACGAGAGTTTTGAGGTCAATGTGGCTGATATACGATGCAAAGTGTTTTCTGATATCCTCGCAACCAAGCAGGATCACTACCCCTATTCGGATAAATATGTTTCCGAAATTCATGACTCACCTGATAAAACTGGCGAAACCGAACGAGAACATATGGTTATATGGTTTCGAGCAAACGAAACAAAAGGATCTGGGTCTTATTCAAGAAGCGAACCAAACCATAGTGCTAAGCGCTGCTACAACAGTCTTATGAATGCCGGCTCGCTGCTCTGGATAGCAGAAGCTGTTGGTGTCGAAGAATCACTCGTCGAACAAGCATACAAGGCAGCTGTTGAAGCTGGAGACTACCGACGTGCTTGTGGTGCCATTCGCAAAATTATTACATGGGACACGGTTTGCACACTTGCGCAGCAGAGCTCATCAAACAAGTAATTTGATATAATAAAATTGCATACTTATCTATGGTATATAAGTATTTGTATTAGTTTTTCTTTTTCCTCACAATACCCTTAGAGGTAAAGGAGGAAAAATGACTTGCACAATACGCATGACTTTTAATGAAACAATCATCTTTGCAGAACTAAACGATACCGAAACTGCAAAGGCGTTTGCAGAAAAACTCCCCGCTACCATTACCGTTAGTGGCACTGGAATAGATTTTTGCGGACATATACCCTGGACGCTTCCTTACGAACAATCGCAAGTGAAATATGGCTGGAAAAATGGAAGCGTTAATTACAATCCTGAAGGAGGATGGTTCGCACTACTCTTTGATGACGAACAAAACTCCAGCAGCTATGGCGATCAAGTAAACATTGGTCATATCACAAGTAATCTCTCTATTCTTCGCAACCTTGAGGGCTCTTTCGATGTCCTTATCGAAAAGGCGGAATAGATATGAGTAAGTTTATTCTTGTTGACGCGAGTCCGCGCAAAAAAGGGAACTCCGAAATTGCCATCAAGTATTTAGCAAAAGCTCTTCGTGACCAAGGCGTATTGGAATCTGATATTCATCTCTTTAAGATACATGAAAAGAGCGTCAACTTTTGCAAAGCATGTGATGCTTGCCAATTGAGGGATTATCAAATGTGCGTACAAAAAGACGATATGTCTGCCCTTTTACCCGACCTCGAATCTGCCGATGGCATCGTCCTGGCAAGCCCCATTTATAACCAAATGCTCAGTGCTCAAGCAGTTACTTTCATCGATCGCTTCTACCCTTTCTTCAAGGCAGACGACTCAATGTGGACAAACTCAAAAAAGAAAAATAAGAAAGCTGTCGTAATAGCAATAAGTTGGGGTACTTCACATGATTATGAGAAGTTAGCAGAAAACTCAGCTTCAGGTTTTTGTCAAATAGGAGCGAAAAGCACACGTGGGTATAGCTTCGGAGGCATCAAAGACAAAGGTGATATTCGGCTGCATCCTGAGTATTTCCAAAAGCTTAATGAAATTGCGCAGCGGCTTGTCAAATGAATATACGCTCAAAAAAACTACCAACACTGATTATTGCCCTTCTGATCTCAGCAGCACTTTACCTGCAAGGGTGTATGGCTCCATCTTCTGCCGACACCACCGAATCCAATGCTGCGTCATCAGATAACCTCGAACAACCATCAACTGATACTTCTCACCATTCTGAAAAAGCGAATGAAAGCACCGACAGCATTTACTTAAGCAAGGAGAAACCAATGCTTGTTATAACCGCTCACGACAATCGTTTTGAAGTAGAGCTAGAAGATAACAGTTCTACTCAAGCTTTACTTGAAACTCTGAGAACTAATGGCCCTCTCACCTTTATTGCTGATGATTATGGAAACTTCGAAAAAGTAGGAGAACTTGGCATAACCCTTCCTACTAACGACAAATCAATACAGGTCGTTCCGGGAGATGTCATCTTATACCAAGGAGACAAGCTCACCATTTACTACGACACTAATTCGTGGTCTTTCACCAAAATCGGGCACATAACTAATAGCGACCATCTCAAAGAAAAGCTCGGAGAAGGAAGCGTTGAAATAACCTTGTCTCTCGAATAGACACAAAACCAAAACGCACGCTTAAACTCACCTACAAAACCCACAAAAACCCGCAAGGTGTTTTCCCCTGCGGGTTTTGTTTTGTAACTCTCACTTCCCAATACCCTTACGTGACAAAATCCATTGCGCAGGTCAATTAAGCAAGAGCAACAATACCGCAAGCGAAAACAACTCAGCGCCGATCTTCATGCTAGAATGAGGCAGCTTTGCAACAGACAGAAAGGATTCTTATGAAAGCAAAGATGGTTCATGAATGCATTCATGTACTTGACCTTGATAAATCGCTTGCTTTTTACGAAAAAGCTCTTGGGCTTAAAGTTATCGACCGTATGGGACCCGATGATGGTTCGTGGGAAAATGTATTTATCGGCAATGATGAATCCGACTTCCAGATGGAACTTACCTGGAATCGTGGACGCACCGAACCTTACAACAATGGCGGACGCGATACTCATTTAGCATTTGAAGTTGATGATATTGAAGCATTTCGTGCTGCTCATGAAGAGATGGACTGCATCTGCTTCGTAAACGAAAAGATGGGCTTATATTTTATTGAAGACCCTGATGGTTGCTGGTTAGAAATTGTTCCTGCTCGCTAAGCAGGAAAAACACTAGGGCCGTAATCGGTCTACCCATTTAATCTCGCACTACGCCTAGCCCCACTAAAGCTTTTATTTGTAAGGAGAATCTGTGCGCACACCACGATCTCGTCTATCAAAAGGCTTTTCCCTTGAAAAGCGCCTTGTTGCATGTGATCAAGCCTTGGAACTCTATCCGGGTATTTGGCGTGGCAAATGGAATAAGTGGGGCTATGGGAAACCTTATAAGCATCTTATTCTTGATCTAGGCTGTGGCAAGGGCGAATACACGGTTGCTTGTGCAAAGCTTTACCCTCAAACGCTTTTCATCGGGTTGGATACAGAAGTAATCTGCGCTATTCGCGGAGCCGAATGTGCACTTGCTCAACACGTACCCAATGCGGTATTTGTCTGTGCAAACGATCCTGATTTAACCGATTTATTCGCCCCTGACGAATTAAATGGCATCCTTCTTAACTTCCCCACTCCTTATCCTAAAAAGAAAAAAGCACCGCTGCGCTTAACGTATCTTGATCGTCTTTTAACGTATCGCAAAATTCTTGCGCCAGATGCAATTCTACGTCTGAGAACCGACAGTTTTCCTTTGCGAGATTTTTCGCTTACCCAGCTTGAGCTTGCTGGCTACAAACTAACATGGCAAAGTGATGAAGTGCGCATGCTTTTCCCTGATGAACCATTAAGTGCTTACGAGAAAAAACTTACTGCAAAAGGCAATCCAGTCTATGGTTTTGAAGCCGCCTTGGGGCCTCTTCCAGAGCATATCGAACAAACAGCACCCCTCAGTTTGGTAAGTTACTTGCCTGAAAATATTGAAGATTTAGAGTATATTCCCCACGGAATGCAAGGATGCGTCGCAAACATGCGTGGTCGTCGTGCCAATCGCCGGAAAAAGGGCCTGCCTGAATGGACTCGTCCCATTGTCTAAGTCAAAACAATTTCCAATTACTTGCGCAAATGCCTTTTGACGTTTCGTTACCATTTAAAAACAACTCTCGCATAACACCGATAGAACCTTGCTCTTCTCCCACAGAAAGAGGATGCTTTGCCTAATTAAAAAAACAACCTAAGGAGTGCCCTATGAGACTCGAAGGAAAAGTTGTTTTAGTCACAGCATCAACTCGCGGTATTGGTGCCGCCATTGTGCGAGAATGCGCTAAAGAAGGAGCCACCGTATATATGGCTGCACGCCGTCTTGATGCTGCTCAAGAAATTGCAGACGAGCTTAATGCAGCAGGTGGTAAGGTACGCGTTGTATACAACGATGCCACCAAACAAGAAACCTATACTTCCATGATTGAAGAAGTGGTTGCTGCTGAGGGTCGCCTTGATGGCCTGGTCAATAATTTTGGAACGTCCAACCCGCGCAAAGATCGCGATATTCAAAACACCGAATACCTCGAATTTATCAAAACCATTGACGCAAACTTAGGAAGCGTTTTCATCGCTTCACAAAAGGCAGTTGAAGAAATGTCCAAAACCGGAGGCGGCTCTATCGTCAACATTACCTCAGTGGGAGGACTTGTTCCCGATGTGTCGCAAATTGCCTACGGAACAAGTAAAGCAGCAATTGTTTACCTTACCAAGCTTATTGCAGTGCAGGCTGGTCGAGCAGGAATCCGTTGCAATTCAGTAGCTCCCGGCATGACAGCAACCGATGCGGTTATGGATAACTTAACACCTGAGTTTATGGAATTCTTCCAACGCCATATTCCTATCAAGCGTATGGGCAAGCCTGAAGAAATCGCTTATGCGGTGGTATATCTGCTCTCAGATGAAGCGCAATACACCACCGGACAAACTATCGCAGTGACAGGCGGTTTCGGTATGGCCACCCCCGTATTTGCCGATTTGGCTGATTCTGCCAATAAACGATAATAACTAAACGACAAAGACACAACTTAAAACAGCTCTAGGTTGCCCTGCACAGGAAGAGAAGGATAAACGCAAGAAGTTTGCATCTTCGGAAATGCTCGGCAACTGAGAGCATCTTGCCCTTGCATCCAGGCAAGGGCATCTTTTTCCCCAAGAAGCAAAGGCATTCGATTATGAATAGGCTTCAGGTACGAATCGGGCGGACAAGTCAGTATCGAAAAACGTCCCCTATCCCAAATACCTGCCATTAAAAATATCTCATCAGGCAACACGAACTGATATTGCTGCTTACCCTTTCTCCCTGATGGAAGAACCGCACGTTCGCTCTGATGCGTTTCATAAAAAGAAAATGCCGGAACAATACAGCGTCGTTTAAGAAACGAATCAGCCCAAAGAGATGACGTCATCGCGTTTTCAACACGTGTATTAAAAACCAAGTTTTGGGCATGCCCAGAAAGCACAAATCCCCATGTTAGAACGCGCGGCGTAAAGTGCCCTGTTTCATTTTGGGTTATTACGCAAACCTCCCCACCAGGAAAGGCCTCCCGATTAAAACTATCAGCAGAATTCGTTGGTAAAGCAGGCCAATCCGGTTTGTAATTACGCGGTGTTTGCATTTCGAGACGCTGAATAACCTGCAGTACCTCATCCCATATAAGAACAGTAAATTTTCTGCACATCACTCAACACTTTCTCTCATAAATCTCGCCCACAAGCCTAATTTGCCTGCTATCGACTCTCTCCCTCATTTTAGGTGTTCTATACTTGAACAACATAACCAACCACTAGAAAGACCTCCATGAATAAAGCCCTTCTTATACCCGATTCCTTCAAAGGTACGTTATCTTCCCGCGAAATATGCGAACTTATCGCAGCACAAATCGCTCAGCAATTTCCTGAATGCGAGATTGTTTCTATTCCTGTCGCAGACGGCGGTGAAGGAAGTATAGAGTGCTTTTTATCGGCTCTTGGTGGCGAAAAAATTACTGCCACGGTAAGCGATCCTTTCTTTCAGCCCCTAGAGACCTACTATGGGCTTATCGCTAAGAGCCAGCTCAGCAAGAGCCCTACCGCAATTGTCGAAATGGCCTCATGCGCCGGCCTTCCCTTGGTTGAAAACCATAAAGACCCCAAGGCAACCACGACCTATGGGGTAGGAGAACTCATGGTTTGCGCGGCCCATCATGGAGCCCAAACTATTATCGTAGGACTTGGTGGCAGCTGCACTACTGATGGCGGATGTGGTGCCGCCGCTGCAGCAGGAATAAAATTTTACGACGCTCGAGGAAACACCTTTGTTCCTACAGGAGGAACACTGACAGATATCGCACGTATCGATACCTCAGGACTTGATCCCGTACTTTCACAAACAACCATTCTTGCTATGTGCGATATCGATAATCCCATGTATGGACCTACGGGTGCTGCATATGTCTTTGCTCCCCAAAAAGGCGCCGATGACAGTACCGTTTCTGAACTTGATAGAGGACTCGCCCATCTTGCTGCTCTCATAAAACGCGACCTTAACATTGAGGTGGCCAATGTTGCCGGATCTGGAGCTGCTGGCGCAATGGGTGCTGGCATGATGGCGTTTTTCAACGCTAAACTACAAATGGGAATCGAAACCGTGCTTGATACCGTTGATTTTTTCACCTTGGCACAAGATACTGATGTAATTTTCACAGGCGAAGGAAAACTGGATAGTCAATCTCTGCGTGGCAAAGTAGTAATTGGCGTTGCAAAACGAGCTCAAGCGCTTGGCATTCCCGTTATCGCACTTGTTGGTGGAGCTGAAGACGCTGTCGAAAAAGCCTATGAAATGGGTGTTACCGCAGTATTTCCCATCAACCGCCTTCCGGAAGACTTTGAGGTTTCACGCTACAAAAGTGCAGAAAACCTTTCGCGCACCGTGCAAGATGTTTTGCGTCTTATAGCAGCATTTCAATAAACACGAGCCTTTTCATCAAACCTTTAGGAGTAATTCCCAAATTACCTAAGTCTTTTAACAGCTCATAAAACTATGCCCCGGTATAAGCATCTTCTGGCGAATTCGAGAAATCTTGACTTGCCAGCCATACACGTTCTTCTTCATTTTCCGGTATATCAATGCGCTCAATCTTAAAAATTACAGGACGTGTTCCATCGTTACAACAGGAAATCATCATACGATCATCGTTAGTCCAGCCGCGCATTATAGATCCGCCTTGCAGCGCTGAATAGATGTAGCGACTCACGCAATCCCACGCTTCAGCACAAGGAAACTGTGGATCAAGGTCTCTGCCAAAATGCCAAAAATCATCCTTACCAGGTTCGCGCTCAAACAAGAATTCTTGTCCAATCTCAAAACAAGGGCACGGACCACTTTGAGGATCGGCTAAGTATTCATGTTGATAGTCTTCGAAACATTTCTTATCCAAAACGGTTACTCTGCATTGGTACTTCATGATCGGACTCCTTATACCCAAAGAATTTTGCTCTGTTAGCAAAATCTTTCTACATGCTTAAGCTTTTCACTCTTTTCACTATATCAGCCCCTCATCCTTCCTGCCATTTTGGCTCTGAACGCTAAAAGTGTTCAATACTACCCACCCACCGAAAAAGGCTCTTTCAGGTAGAATGAAAAGCACACAAATCCTAATCCTGTTATTGGAGGTCTCCTATGGACGCGATTGCATCACGATATTTAGGACTTCTTTCTGAATTACTTCCTACAAAAACAGCCGTTGCAAGCGAAATTGCCCTGCAAAAAGCACGCCTTGGTCTGCCTAAACCCACCGAACTATACCTCTCTGACATTCACGGAGAATATGAAGCGTTTTCCCACATTCTTCGTTGTGGATGTGGCGCGCTGCAAAAAGCCATTGACGAAGCTTTCGAGGAAACTCTTCCCCAAAGCACGAAATCCGAGCTTGCAACACTTATTTGCTATCCGGAAGAAAAAATCGCGCACGTACTCTCAGACAAAACCAGTACCTTTACCATTAGAGATGCACAAGTAAACGGTGATGAGAACTGGCAAGAGGACCAGTGGTATGAACAAGCTATTTCTCTTCTCTTGGTTCTTATCGATTCCCTCTCCCTTACCCATACCTACGAAGATATTCAAGATGAGCTTTCGCCTGAATTCTGTCCTCTTCTTGACGAATTGCTGTCACAGGACTTTCCCTGCGAAATAGTCGATACGCTTATAGAAACCAACACCGCAGCAGACTTTATTGAAGCGCTTTGTAAAGCAATTCGACACCTGCTTGTTGGACAGCTTCATATGGTAGGCGATGTGTACGATCGCGGTCCTGCACCCGATCTCATCATGGAAGAATTATGCGACTACCCTCATGTTGATGTGCAGTGGGGCAATCATGATATTGTCTGGATGGGCGCGGCTTTAGGGCAGCGAGGATGCATTGCCCATGTGGTGCGTAATTGCGCTCGTTATGGCAATCTGTCCATCTTGACCGATGCCTATGGCATCAACCTTATGCCCCTTTTCTCTTTTGCGCAGCAAGCTTACAAAAATGACCCCTGCGTTGGCTATGCTCTCAAAGGCAATCCTGACCTTTCGCCAGAAGAAAAGGATCTCAACGTAAAAGTCCAAAAAGCTATGGCAATTCTGCAATTTAAGGTGGAAGGCCAGCTTATTGATGAAAATCCTTCGTTTATGCTCGAGGAGAGAAAACTGCTTCACACCATAAATCGAGAAACGAATACGATTATGGTAGACGGAGTCGAATATGAGCTCACTGATCCGATATTTCCTACCGTAGATTGGAATGACCCCTATCGCCTAACCGATGAAGAAGAAATGGTTATGGCCTCTCTTGAAACTGCCTTTAAAAACTGCGAGAAGCTCCAACGACACATGCAATTCTTTTTGGATAAGGGCAGCTTGTATAAGATAGAAAACAACACGCTCATGTTCCATGCCTGTGTTCCTCTGAATCCCGACGGAACACTCAAAGAAGTAAATATCTTTGGAAAAATCTATAAAGGAAAAGCTCTCTTCGATGCGGTTGATCGCTATGTGCGTGACGCATTCACCGCAACAGACCCTAAAAGCCGCAAGCGCGGATGCGATTTGCTTTGGTATCTATGGCTTGGCGAAGGTTCGCCCCTCTTTGCTAAAAGCAAGATGGCAACATTTGAGATATACCTTATTGCTGATAAGGCAGCCCGAAAAGAAATCAAAAACTCTTTCTATTCCTTGCTGGAAAATGACGAAGTTCTGAAAAACATCTTTGAAGATTTTGGCATGGACAGCAAAACGGCACGTATTGTGTGTGGCCATACGCCCGTTAAAGTAAAGGATGGCGAAGACCCTGTTAAATGCAACGGAAAAGTAATTATCATCGATGGTGGCATGTCAAGCGCTTACCAATCAACAACGGGTATTGCTGGCTTCACGCTTGTTTCCGATTCAGAAGGAATCCGTCTTGTGTCCCATCAGCCTTTCGCGGGGAATGAGGCTGCTATCCGAAAGGACAAGTCTATTGAATCATCAAAACGTATCATTATGGCGGCCGATCAAATACGCTCTGTCGCTGAGACCGATGAAGGCAAGCGTATCGAGCAATATGTTTTTGATCTTGAAAAACTTCTTTCGGTATATGAAACAGGAAATATGCCCGAATAAAAGGCTTTTCATAACTTACAGTAAGTCCAAACTCACCTAATTCACCAGGTCTTTTCGCTCTATAAGCCTCTTGAAGTTGGCATAAAAATGGGAATCGCAAAGCTTATGCGATTCCCTTTTTACTTCCCATTAAAGCCCTAGATTGGATCACTGTAGAGTCCCTTTTCGCCTTCATCGGCATTATGGATATCAAATGAAGCGCGTCTGTTCCAATGGTCTACTGCTTCTTCGTAAGTAGGAAGCTTGGTTTCAGCCTCATAGCCACACTTATCGCAGGCTACATAATACGAAGGCTCGCCACTGTCGTTGTCAAACCATTCAGAAACATGAACTTCAGGACTTCCGCAATACGGGCAAATATTTAATCCAGCCATTTTTAATCCCTCCTCATGCTATGAACCATAAGCTTTAACGCTGCTGTGATGCTTGCACTGCAAACTTAATCCCCCTAAAGCGCAATGCAATACTGTTCATATCCATTGTATATATTTGCAAGATTAGATGAGCAAGATTTTGCTCATCAAGTGCAGTTGTAATGCGGTAAAGTACAACTAGCCGCTCGCTCATTGAACGCACAAGAATAAAATCACCGCATTGAAAAACAACTTGTTTATGAACGCATAAATCTATGTACACCGCTTCTCAAGATAGTAAATCTGTTTCCAGGACTCTTATCGTTATGCTGGCGCTTGCCTCAGGTATGGCAGTGGGCAATTTATACTGGGCTCAACCTTTATTGGCTCAAATCGCAAACAGTTTTGGCCTTGACACCGCCCAAGGTGGTTTTCTTATCATGGCAACCCAAATCGGTTACGCACTAGGGCTTTTCTTCATTGTTCCCCTCGGTGATGTCCTGCATCGTCGAAAGCTTATTTTTACCATGATGATACTTTCTGTAATAGCTCTTATTGCTGTTTCGGTTGCACCTTGTTTTACGGCTCTTGCATTCTGTCTTGCCTGCCTAGGTCTAGTAACTATTTCGGGACAAATAATCATGCCCCTCACAGGTGATATTTCCAGTCCTGCCGAACGAGGTAAAAACGTGGGTATTATTTCAGGCGGTATCACTATTGGCATTCTGACTGCTCGAACGATCAGTGGCTTAGTAGCCGACGTCTTTGACTGGCGCGCTATTTATCTTTTTGCCGCACTAATCAACGGTGTTTTAGCCTTCATTATTGTTCGAATGATTCCTGAAACCCCCGAAAGAAACAAAATTGCCTACCCTGCTCTTATTCGCGATGTGTTTCACACACTGCATACCACACCAACTCTTATTCCCTTAATGATGATTTCAGCATGTTCGTTTGGTGTCGTTTTTAATATCTTTTGGACCTCAGTTACCTTTTTGCTTTCCGCTTCTCCTTTTGAATATTCAACCTTTCAAATCGGTCTTGTAAGTCTTACCGCCATTACTGGCGCACTTGCCGCAATGAAAGTAGGATCCTTACAGGATAAAGGACTCGGCGTAAAAGCAACAGGACTAGCCCTTTTTATCTGCCTTGTTTGCATCGTGTTTGCTGATCTTTTCGCTCAATCTTCTGTAGTGATACTTGTTATTCTTGCGGCATTCTATTCCCTAGGAAACCAAAGCGTTTCCATCCTAAACCAATCCCGTCTTTTCTCCTTAAATCCCGAAAAGCGAAGTCGCCTCAATACCTGTTTTACAGTTAACAACTTCATCTTTTGTGCACTAGGCAGCACCTTAGCTTCCACCCTCTGGAACTTCGGAGGTTGGCATGCAGTTATGACAGGAGCAGCCACTACCCTCATAATCGCCCTTGTAATATGGGGTGCATCGTACAAATCCTCAGAAGCATTTGATGAGAAAACTCATCTTCAAGAAAAAGTTCGATAACAAACCACTAAAAAACCAAAGGACCAGAAACAAGCGCTAGCACTTCTACCTGGTTACCATCAAAACAATAGATAATAAGGAAAGTCGATAGAGGAATTTTTCTAATGCCCTCGCCATACATTCTTGATAGCACAGGACGAACGTTAAGACTTCCTATTTCCGGAGAAGAAGAAAGCAACTGCAAGGTATGCTTTATCTGACTCAATAATCTATCGGAATAAATCTCTGATAACGAATCTATAAACTCTTGTGAGATAAACAATTCAAAAAGCTTTTTATTACTGTCTGAACCATTCATTAGAGGGTCATGATCGGCATTGCTAGGCATAATGTTTCCTTCGCTTATCAGCCTCTTTAAAGGCTTCTTCTATCGAAGTAACATATCTACCTGCTTCTATATCAGCAATTCCTCTGCCTACTGCATCCACTAAACGAGCCTCATAGGCTGCTTCTTCCCTCTCCTTTTCTATGCGTCTCTCAAAAGCTTCTTCACTACAAAAGATGTAACCGGTACCACCCTGCTCAGTGATACGTACAAGATCATGCTGTGCTTGTTTTTTTACTTCAGAAGGGTTTTTTTGTAGAGTAGTCATTGAATAAATCGGCTCCATTTTATCCCCTTTTTTGTCGGTTATTTTGGAAGATACTTATAGTATATTTAATATGTTTCAACTAGCAAATGTATATCACGCAGCAACGCAGCTATATTTTCCGAGAATTCAAACGCCGAAATAAGTAGATCATCTGACTCAATTTCCATTAGAACCGCGCGTTTTGTCTGGCTGATAAGAAATTCAAGATTATCGTCAGTATTGCAAATATCAGAAAATAAAAAAGAGTCAGAAAAGCATTTAGAAATAGATTTATTTAAATTGTTTTCCATAACTCCCTTAAGCGCATATAGTTGTTCATAAGCACGCTCAGCTTCAGAAAAACGTAAATAGGCTTTTGCGCTTTCTAGATAAAATGAGATCGAAAAAGATGGAACACATTCATCTATACCAAATCCGTCAATTAAGCTTTGACCCGCATTAATCCATGAAGTAAGAAAATCAACATTATCTGAGCACTTTAAGCTACTAGAAATCAAAGTAATGAGTTGACTAACATTAAAATATAAAGAACTTTGCTTTAATTGAAGCGCTTCATCTTTCCTGCCCTGACGTTCATATATTGATGCCAAAGGAACATCCACAACATTATCCGGATACCTTCGAAGTCCTTCTAGAATTACTGCAGCCTCTTCTAAGGTATTCTCGTTCAACTGTAACAATGCGGCACGTTGCAACTGCGCCGTAAAAACCAAAACCATATCAGTACAATATTGTTCGATACGATCTAATGCTTTAAAGGCACATTCAATATATTTATCTGACCACTCAGAGGCTAAAGAGGTAGACATAAGACTTACCTGAACTGAAGAAATTAGCCATTCCCAGCAGGAAGCATATTCGACATTCAGTTTTTCCAACTTAGCAAAAACGCCTGCAGGATCTTCCGAAAGCTTCGAGATCATATCTGCACTTATTTCTTTTATCTGCTGGCTAGATAATTGCGAATGCCAGTCAAACAATTCATCAATTGAGATACGAAAAAATGCAGCAACTTTAGGAATAAGAGTAATGTCAGGAAGATTTATGCCAAGCTCCCATTTACTTACTGCAGCTTTTGTGACCCCAAGGTATTCAGCTAATTCTTCCTGAGTTATTCCTTCAGATCTTCGACAACTTGCAATAGTTTTACCAATATTAATCTCGCCCATTAAGACCTCCCGCAACTAAGCCTTTCTTGCTTATATTCTTGCGAGAGATACAAATTATTTCAAACGAGTTCTAATCTACTTTAGATTAGCAAAATCAACTCGCAAAGAAACTCTACTCATATTTCATAATAAGGGTTGGATAAGGGCTAGCCTGATCATCAAATTCGAAGCAATCTAGAATATAGAAGCCTAAGTGCCCGCAAAATTCTACCGCCTTAAGTTCTGCTCGTTTACTGCAAGTTTATTTATGCCATGTTTCTTTAAACCCTAAACTCAATAGTTGTTTTCCAATACCCGCGCCGTACTGACTTATCTCAAATGTTACACGCTAAACTACAGCACAGCGTTCTTCATCCACGTATCGCGCCTCGCACGAAGACCATTTGCCACTCCGCGGCCACCCATAAGAAACGCACCCATTACCAGCCATAAAACAACAATGCGAGCCAAATCATTTGGCAGGTAAGGATTGATGCAGAAAACCAGAATACCCAGTGCGCCTATATGAACAATTGCCGATGCGGTACAGCTAAGCGCTAAATAGCGAAAATCACCCGCACCAATCAATATGCCATCTAAGGCCCACATCCATCCTTGAAGCGGCATCATAACGCCTACCGCTACCATTCCTCCTGCTACTAGAAGCTGAATGGAGGGATTGGGAGAAAATAGCTGACCAGCTCCTAAGCCAATAAGAGCAAAAAGTAGTCCAACTACACAACCGACAACAAAACCAGCGCGTGCAGTATCCTTAGTCAGCACCCGTGCACGCCCATAGGCACGTGCTCCCAGCTCTGCTCCAACTAATGTCTGACCAGCAATCGCAATGGAGTCAAGTGCGTTGACGGTAAAATTCCAAGCCGCATTAACAACCTGATAACTCGCAAGTACTTCTGTTCCCATGGAAGCAGCCACTACCACACTTGCCACTAAAGCCATACGAAGAGCAAGTGTTCGCAAGAAAAGAGGAAAACCTTCGCCTCCCGCAGAAACAATCCCTGTAAGTGATGGTTTGAGCGAAACTCTTGCCTCAACACACCAATGAAGGGCCGGAATCAAAAGGAACAAGCCCATGAACCACTGAGCAATTGCAGTTGCAATACCCGAACCAGCAATTCCCCATCCCCATACAATAACGAACAAAACATCAAGCAGCGTGTTGAGTAACGCGCCGCTTACCGCAGCCACAAGCGTGATACGAATCTTTTGTAATCCTCGAAAAATGCCATTTGCCGCATACACCAACAACATACCAGGAACACCAATAAGAACCATTTGGGTATACACCGCAGCTTGTTTGAGCGTTTCATCTCTGCCGCCCAAAAGAAAACACAAAGGATCTGCTAGCGCAAACAAAGCAAAAGCCAAAACAAGGCCAATACATAACGAAAGCCACAAGCCGTTTATGCCAGCCTGTAAACCCTCGCGCCTCTTTCCCGCTCCAAATAAGCGAGCAACTTGCGAGGTGGTCGAATAGGCCAAAAACACGCAAAGACCTACCGCAGTAAGTACCACAGTAGATCCAAGAGACAATCCCGCAAGCGCTGAATCGCTCACATGTCCCACGATTGCAGTATCAATTAAAACAAAGGCTGGCTCAGCAATAAGCTGCCCAAAAGTTGGAATTGCCAAAAGGGCAAGCTTCTTATGGATCGATAAGGTATTGTTTTGCACTGAAGAACATTTTTTATTCATATAAGTTATTCTATCAACAAATACTCAACACTTATCTGTTGAAAAGCCCACACCACTTTCCCTCGATATAATTAAAGAAACTATACGAAATCACCTGGCCACACACGAGGGGCAATCATGGATACTTCCAATTCTGAATCTGCGCCAAATTTAAAAGAAGCTAAGTTGATAAACTCCAGCACACAGACTGAGAACACCTTCTCAGAACTACCTGCCAATAAGCAGGCTGATACTATCAATATCACCAACGAAATGATTGAAGAGGTAAGCGCTCGCTATTATGAAGCTACTTCAACCGCATCAGATACGCAGACTTCACCAGAAAATAAAACCGCTTTTTCTCAAAATAACTCTCATAAAAAAGTAACTGCCACAGCCGAATCTACCAATGACCCTGTTACCGTTATTCCTGAAGTAATTCCTGCTGAAGGCGACTATATTCCCGCTTCGCAATCGCAAAGAATTAAAGGTGCTGCGCAGATGGCTGCAGGCAGTGCGCTTGCAGTTGCGGGCGTGCCCTTGCTCATTTTGCCGGGCCCCGGGGCGGTATTTATCGTAGGAGGGGTTGCTCTTGCAAGTAAAGGCCAGCGTAATTTCTCAGGAAGAGCAGCATCGTCTTTGGAATCAAAACTAGACACTGCAGCAGCAAAAATGGCAGAAATAGCAAAACGGCAGGCAAAGCAAGCTGCACAAAACGCCGCAAAAGAAGCACCTCATCTCGCCAAAAATATTGCTCAGCAAGTCCCTGTTGTGACTAAAAAAGTTGTCAAAACAGCACCTGTTGTTGCTCAAAAAGTTGCCGATTCAGCACCAGTAATCGCCGAAAAGGCAAGCAAGCATGCACCTGTAGTTGCGGACAAAATCGCCAAAGGGGCGACAGCACTAACAAACACGACTCTTAAAGCGGCCCCTCTTATTGCGGACAAGATTGCAAAGTCAGCCCCTAAAGCTGCCGAGAAAGTTACCCAAACTGCCCCCGAGATTGCAGGCAAAGTAATTGCGGGCGCCCCGGTTGTAGCAGAATCGCTTGCAAAAGGGTTTTCGAAAGGTATCTCTTTTGGGGCAAACCTCTTAAAGCAAGCAACAGCAAAAGCACCTTCGAACACCAGTACCAATCCGAAAGAGGAAATTACTCATAAAAGAACTTCATAAGTTATCGCGCAACAAGCACCCTTTGCTTGAACAGATATCTGATTTGCCTCAAATGTGAGCTTAATACAACCCGCCAAGATCCCCTCTCTAGGAAATCTTGGCGGCAGCAAAATTGCTTTTATATCGACAGGTAGCTACTACCGTTTAAAGATACCAACCTTAGTGCACTTCATGCGAAGCAAAACAAAGATAAAACCTAGAATCAGGCAAGGCAAAGTTCCCCAAACAGAAAAAGAAATACCCATACCTGAAATGCACAAGCCACAAATACTTGTTCCAATCGTTGTTCCCAAGTTGGTCGTGGTCAAGAAAAGGCCATTAATAAAATCAGGAGCATCGGGGGCAGAACGCGATACCATAAATTGATCAGTTGTGTTAGCAATTCCTACCACAACACCAAGGACAACCACAATTCCTGCCACCACAATACTTATTGACTCTGTTGCAAACAGCAAGGCATAAAGAACTAACAGTAAAAGCGGTCCTGCAATCATTGTTGCATAGGGCGCACTTCCTAGTGTTTTGCCCGAAATCACGTTGCCAACAACATTAGACAGACCATATACAAGCAGCAGTCCACTTACCAATACCGCGCTCATACCACAAGCACTTCCAAGATACTCAGCCAAGAAGCTATAGAACCCAAACATTGCCGCATTGATGGCTCCTGCTGCTAAAAGCGAAACAATTACAACCGGACGCTTAAGAACTGCAATTTGCTTGCCATAGGAAAGAGGATTTTCAACAGGCATTGAAGGAACGCAAAGAAGCGTAAGAACAAGTGCAGCAAGAGTAACCACAGCAAAAAACGCCATAGCTACAGGAAACGCTATCAAGTCTGCCAACATGCCAGCAATTGGTGCGCCTACAACCATACCTGCCGATACCCCAATAAAAACCTGTGCGGAAGCTTTGGCACATTCCTCAGGTGTATTACCTGAATGCTGAGCAATCGCCATAGCCATGGAAACATACAAAGGATGAAATGCTGCAGGAACAACACGCGCAACAAGAAGCACTTCAAACGTTGGAGCAAACACCGCAACGATATTACAAATCGAAAAGACACTAAGCGATAAAATCATTACTTTTTTGCGATTAACTCGAGAAAACAAAAGAGGCATGGTGGGCCCTGCAATAGCTACAATCAGAGCGAATCCGCTTACCAAAAGCCCCGCATCAGGAACCGTGACGCTAAATTGTTGCGAAACATAAGGAATGACACCTACAATACCCATTTCAGTATTAAGAATGCCAAATACTCCAATAGTTAAAATAAGAACCAGCGTTTTATTACTTATTGTTTTCACGCATTTCCTTACTTATCTTTAAAAAACCAGGCCTTCTTATGTTGGCTTAAGCCTTAGTCTGACCTCACTCTCAAGTAAGTATAAAAAGAGAAAAAGAATATGTATAATGCTTATAGTTTATTATTATTTATGAGATATAGTTATATCAAAAAGACACCTGCAGCTCCTATATTCTTAGAGAGCTATTCGCTTTTTCCAAGAGCGTCTTTTATAGGAATAGGTTCTTAAGACGAAAGGCATCCCGATGGAGTTTCGAACACTGCGATATTTTCTTATGATCGCCCGAGAAGGCACAATCCTTGGTGCTGCTAAAGTGCTCCATGTATCACAACCCGCCCTTTCACGGCAGATGAAGGATCTCGAACGAGAACTTGGCTGCACGCTTTTTAATCGAGGCAGCCGCCATATAGAACTTACTGAAGCAGGTATGCGTCTTCGCAAACGTGCAGAAGAAATCGTAGACCTTATGGAACGCACTGAAACGGATTTTCTTGTCTCGGGAGATATCATCACCGGTGAAGTGCGCATTGGCGGTGGAGAAACTCCTACCGTAGCGCTTATCGCAGAAGCCATAGAACAAATCCGCAATAACTACCCACAAATAACTTTTAACCTTTTCAGTGGAAATGGTGTTGATGTGGGAGAACGTCTCGATATGGGACGTTTGGACTTCGGTTTATTTATCGGAAACGTAAACCATGACAAATATGAAACACTCAAACTTCCTGCCAAGGATACCTGGGGCGTTATCATGCGAAAAGATAGCCCGCTAGCAGCGCATACTGCCATCAAACCAGAAGATCTTCGCAATCAGCCTCTTATCATCTCTCAGCAGGCACGAAATGATATGTCTTCTTGGTTTGGAAAAAGCGCAGATAACCTTAATGTCGTTGCAACCTATAACCTTTTATACAATGCATCAATTCTAGCTTCAAAAGGAATTGGTTACGCGCTTGGCCTTAATGGCTTAGTAACCCCTCTTATCAGCAATGACAGCTCTTATCTGCAGGCAAACACAGCACGATCAGGAATGCCCGGAATAACGTTTCGTCCTCTTGAACCAGCCCTTAAGGCAGATATTTTCATCGCCTGGAAACGCTACCAAAGTTTCTCCCCAGCTGCAGGAGTATTTCTCGAAAAAATAAAAGCACTCTGGGGTTCAACACAAGAAGCCTAGCAATTTCCCGTATACACATAGCGTAAATGCTTGCGAGCTACATCCGCTAAATAGTAGATATGCTCAATAGGCGTTGGATTAAAATTTGACATCTTATAGCAAGGGAAGAAGCGAGTTACATGATAAGGAATAGCTGGATCGAGCGATGCTAACCATCTTGATAGTTTGTCGATTTCTTCTTCGGTGTCATTCTTGCCCGGCACAATAAGCGTAGTTGTTTCAACGTGGCAGGTTGGACAAGCCACAAGTAACTCAACTGTTTGTTTGACGGTTTCTAGCGAGCCTCCCAGCATCTCGTAAAAGTCTTGAGTAAACCCTTTTATATCTATGTTTACCGCGTCAAGAAACGGCGCAAGCTGCTCTATAATTTCACCATTTGCCATACCATTGCTTACCAGCACATTCACCAATCCGTTTTCGTGAGCAAGGCGTGCACTCTCATATACGAACTCGTAATTGATCAAAGGCTCGTTATAGGTATAAGCAAGACCCACATTGCCCTGCTCTTTTGCGCGAAGGGCTCTTTGGACTAATTGCTCAGGTTCTATTTCTTGCCAGGCAACATCATTGATGCCTGATTGCGAAAGAGTGAAATTCTGGCAAAAAGGACAACACAAATTACAACCAAAAGAACCCACGGAAAGAATTTTACTGCCCGGCATAAAGCGAGCCAAAGGCTTTTTCTCTATAGGATCTAAGGCAAGACTGGTAATTTTGCCATAGCTTTGCGAAACCACACCTGTGCTGCTACCACGCCGAGCACGGCACAGACCCACCTGCCCTTCACGCAAAAAGCATGCATGAGGACACACAAAACAGCGAAATTGATCAGTATGATCAAAAGCTTGGGTATCGACGTTATCAAACATGACGAACAACCTCGAATCGCTCCAGCTCAACATCGTGCTCATCTGTATGAATGCCTGCTTTTTGTTTAGCTATGGAAACCTGCTGAGTAACCGTATCAACTCCCTCAAGATTAGGAAGAAGTAGCCCTCGTCTAAAGCCTTTTGTAACAATTACGCCATAGCGCTGCGGGTCCAATTCTTCTTCCGAGGTAATAGGTTCTGCTTCAGAAAGCACATCGACACTTATATCGAGTAAATCAAGCTCACACTCTTTAACTGCAGGAAATCGCGGATCACGACTGCACGCCGAAATAGCATTTTGAATAATCTCTTCAGCAATACAGTCGGTAGTCGACACGATCGTGCCAATACATCCACGTAATTGCCCCTGTTCATGAAGAGAAACAAATACTCCCGCACGTGTTTCAAGAAGCTCATGGGAAAGCCTTTTATTCAAATGATGTTCTTTAAGATAATCTGCAAGCAAAAGGGGCTTTCCATCTCGAACAAACGACTCAACACTTGCACGGGCAAGCGCAACATAAGAATCAATAGAACAAGAGCTTGAGTTGTGTTTTTCGAAAGCAGCAACGGCATACCCCACCCCAAAGGGTCCCTCATAGCTTAGAAGTTCTGCACCATAAAGACCAAATGAAGGTGATTGCAGCGAATGGGATGCAAATGTTTCTGACGATTGCATCTCAAGAACACCAGCCATTATCTGAAACGACCTGACACCGCACTCGGCTGCCCTATCACAAAAATCTTCATCCAGCTCAAAAAGATCTTCGAGTGCCCCCGACTGGAACAACTCACAAAGTCGATGATCAAGTTTTGGACCTTCCGGAGCAAAACCATAAGGTCCATCGGTCTTTAGTTTATGAGACAAATCGCCACTAGCAATATAAATACAACGTCTCTTCGTTGCATCAACTGCACTGGAAAGAACGTGGCCAAATTGACGATGCACATCTGCCGAAAGACCCGAAAGCCCTACACGAACAACACGAAAGTTGGGTACTACCCCCGCTTCTTTGTAAGACTGTTCAATAAAGTACAGCGGAATAAATGTTGCGTGGTCCATTTCATGATCCCGCCAGCTACTTGGCACGATATCAAGAGCACTCCTCGTGGCCTTTTGAATGATCGATTGGGTAAGAGCAACATCAATGTCAACTTCTATCTTTGTTTGCGGTGCGCGAAATGATTCCATACTGCCCGAAAGGAGCGTATCGGTAGTTATATGGAATCCATCGCGATACAGAGGAGCATGAGGAGAGCTCACAATAATTGTTTCAGGGCGATGCGTTACAACTCGACGCGCTATCTCCTTATAAGCATCGATTGTCTTCTGGATGCCTCGCTCTTCACCTCGACCAACCGAGGGAATTATAAGAGGCGGATGAGGAACTACATAGGCTGCCTGGATACTCATAAAGTGCCTCCTCGTATTGGTTTTATTTTTGCGGTATGACTTTATATGCTTTTAGATTGTCCCTCGATAATCTAGCAATCAATAACGGATGCTGCCCCTCACAAAGTACTTCTTTATGACATCTAGAAGCATTACTATCGCAGCACAACGCTTGGATTACGACGTGGCGCTGATCTTTTGTACTCCCTTTCGGAATAGCCGATAAGCATACACACCACCAAGGGCTTTTCTTCTAGATCCATATCCAAATAAGACTGAATGTTGCTCATCGAAGCGATAACACGACGCAGATAGCCGTTATAAAGCACCCCTATGCCTAAGGTAGCACCCACCAGTTCAATTGCCGATGCCGCAAGCCCTGCATCCACCGGATCAGGAGCTTGAATACAGAGAACAGCCGGTGCGTTACGGAAAAGATAATCTTGTGGGTTTTCTCCATCTAGCAAGGCCAAAAAGGACCCTACACTCTCCCGAGGAATAGGCAACTCTTGGTAGTTTTCAAATGCACTTCGAAGAGTGCCCCATACCGCTTGTTTAAAATCATCCAAACTATCTTGAATAAAGACAAAACGACATGCTTGGGTATTCTTTGCTGTAGGCGTATGAGCTGCAGCATCAATAAGGATATGAAGATCATCATAGGAAAGATGTTCGTCTTTAAACTTCCTTATACTGCGGCGAAATTTTATTGTATTCAGCATATTTTCAGTAGGAATATCGAAAGTTGCTGAATCATATTCGACAGGTACCTCACTGTAATTCGGAATTGACGGTGCAGCGTGAGGGCATATCGCAACACAATGACCACACTTAAGGCACTCTCCTGAAACATATGCCTTTCCTTCACGGATCGACAATACCCCTGAAATACAATCCGAAACGCAGGTACCACAACCTGTACAAAGATTCTTATCGATACGAATCATGATAAGCTCCCCTTCTTTGCTCTAGAGACTAATGGTATCGGGTTTCTTTGGTGCACATCCACCTATCGTCAAGATAGGAAATTGTTGAAACTCTCACACCCTATTGCTATCGTATTCGCCTTGAGACTTCAGTATAAATCGCTTCCGTAAAGCTGCCACCATAAAGCGACAGAACCACATCGTACAAATCCCCCACTAACGTAATACCTTCCCTTTCTGCAAAGTCTTGAAGAGCATCATACGCAACAAACATAGGATTGTCCTCAAGAGAAGAGAAATCACCCTCTCCTTGTTCAAGTTTCTTACGTTGATCTCCCACGGACAATCCAAGGTCTATGCGGTTGAGCCACTGCAAATATCTACCTGCTGGCTTCACGCGAAGACGTGCAGATTCAATACGCTTCGAAATATGTTCTTCTGCGCATAAACCTTCTGCATAATTTCTTGATATCGTATGAGCTTCATCAATTCGATAAGCCTCCTGGAATGCAGGAGTCAGCCCTTGGACTTCGCAATGTTTTACGTATTCAATAACACTTCTGATAAAGTCATCTTCTTTTCCTTGGGTATAGGGCATCGAAGTTTCCAGATAGTATTCTTCAGGACATGTCACTATCCTCCAACGATACCCTTCTGGTGATGTTTTTATTGAATCGTCAAACCAAGAATCAAGCTGTTGGGTTTGATCAAGCGCTCCTTTAAGTACCTGCTGTTTTCTTTGCAAATCGTTTATTTGTGTATCGATAGATGCGATCCGCTCTTCTAAAAGAACATGTAACGATGCACGAAAAGGATGCGTTAAGTACTTGCGGATTTCATTAAGCGATAAACCAGTACTCTGCAACGCGGAAATAAGAGAAAAATCAGCAAATTGAGTAAACGAGTAATAGTTGTACCCATTTTGTGCTTGCATTGAAGGAGTTAAAAGACCAATTTTGGCATAGTGTCGCAATGTTTCTTTGGTAGTGCAACACAATTGAGCGAATTCACCTGATTTCAACAGAGTGTCCATTCTTATTCCTTTAAAAGCTCTTACAAGAAAATCAATTTTATTCTTGACCGTGTTGTTACTCCATAGTTTATCGTAAAAACAGTCCTTAAAGAACTAACGCCACCTTACAAAAGGAAACAGTAATGAAATCGCTTAAGTCAAAAACTTCAGCCTCACATCCTTTACCTAAAACAAATACATTCGGTAATCCCCTTCCACAAAACTGGCTTGTTGTCATTGCGCTTATTTGGTGCGGCCAAGCAATTTCAATTTTTGCAACTGTTGCAGCAAGTTTTGCAGCCATGTGGTACATTACCGAAACCACTTCTTCAGCTATTTGGCTTTCGCTTGCTTCTATGGCAGCTCTCTTGCCCGTTGCGCTTCTCAGCCCTTTTGGTGGAGTAATAGCAGATCGCTACAATCGAAAATATGTCATAATCCTTGCTGATGGAAGCGCAGGAATATTCTCTTTTATTCTTGCGCTTATTGTTATGTCGGGTCATATCAGCGTGCCCTTAATGCTGCTTCTCCTTGCTGTACGCACAGGAGGACAAGCTTTTCACGGACCAGCTATGACTGCCCTCATGCCTCATCTGGTACCAAAAGAACAACTTGTCCGCATAAACAGCATGGATCAAACCATTACCAGTTTATCCAGCATCATTGGACCAGCCCTAGGTATTTTCCTTTATACCTTCATTGGTCTACATGGGGTAATGTTTTTAGACGCCGCTTGTGCAGCGGTAGCCTGCTTTTGTTTAGGGATGGTTCATATCCCAACAAATTCCTCAAACTCTCCTAACCACGAATCTATTTTCGCAGAAATGAAAGAAGGAAGTCTCTTTATCTTGAAGAATAAGGGTATACGCAACCTCATGTTTTTAATCATGATTACTATGCTTTTATTCATGCCAGTCGCTTCTCTTGATCCCCTTATGACCTATGAACACTTTAACGGCAATGGCTTTCAAGCCTCTCTTGTTGAAGCCGTGTTCGGAATAGGCCTGCTGTTAGGCTCCGCTGTAATTCTTATTTGGGGTGGAGGATCTAAACGTGTTCCTTTAATTATGATTTCAGGAATTATCCTAGGTATCGCGCTTGGTCTTTGTGGCTTCTTGCAGCCAAACCAATTCACCTTCTTTGCAATCCTTATAGGTTTCTCAGCTGCAGCAATTGGATGTTACAACGCCCCCATTATGCCCATTCTGCAAAAACATACCCCTGACGAAAAATTTGGTCGCGTTATGGGAATATTCTTAGCAGGATCTTCCCTAGCAGCACCCCTAGGACTTGCCTTTTCCGGTTTTCTTGCTGAAGCAATTGGTATTACCACTTGGTTTACTCTCTGTGGATTCTTGGTCGCACTTTGCTGTGCACTGGCATGGTTAAACAAAGATATTCGCGCACTGGACAACATTGATGACCCACAACCGGACAACTCCGATTCCTGATCACTCTAAATAGGAACGATTCTCTTAATACTAAACTTTAGCCATTTTCAACAACGGAAAAGAGCGCTCTGCAATGATCCCTGTTGCCACAGAGCGCCCAAGTAAGCATTATCGAGCTTCGATTGCCTGCTCCATAATATTGAGCGCTTTCATAATGTTACGACGACTCAGCGTTCCCACAAGTTTTCCGTCCTGTATCACAGGAGCCTTCTTGATTTTTTTATCGGCCAATGTCCGGAATGCTATATCTGCCTGTTCATTCGCATCCACCGTGATAACTGATTTTGTTGCAAGACGCATTGCATCCAAATCATAGACCGCCCGAATACGATCTTGGAAGCTATCGGTTTCCAGCATGATGATGTAGCTCACCCCGTCCGTTTGGGATGATTCATGACGAGAGAGGTATTTCAAAATATCACCATCAGAAAGAAAGCCCACTACTTTGCCTGCATCATCAACCAGTGGTACACCATTGGTTTCAGTTTCTTGCATGATTGCAATAGCATCACGTATTTTTGCAGTAGCAGGAAGGGTACTTGGATGCGCATTCATAATATCTGCAACCAACCAAGGACGATCGATTCCAGGCATTGTACCCGATGTGACAAGATCAAGTCCGCGTGCGCTCTTCTTATCACGCACAAATACTAAAATCAAAACTGCAATTACTGCAATCAGAATAAGCATTCCAATAAAAGCGAAATGGCACCCGATATAAGAAACTTCCTGGGCAGGCATATCCTGTGTTGCGCATAAAGATGACAGCGCAGTAAGACTAACAACAAAAGCAGTGCCCAAAGAACTTCCTACCTGCTCGATAGTGGAAATAATGGCATTACCGTGAGGCAGCTCAACATTGGGAAGAGAATTAATACCCCAGGTATTAAGCGGAGTAATGAGTGCTTGTATACCAAGGGTAACAATAGTGTAGGCAATACAGGTAAGTAAGAGTGGGGTTGCATCACCAAGAAGCACATAACTTATACCGCCAGCAAGCAACACCAAAGCACCGATAACCGAGATACCGCGCACCCCATACTTATCAAAAAGCTTACCGGAAAGTAGCCCGAAGAATGCTCCGATCAATGCTCCTGGCAGCATAATAAGTCCCGAAACAGTGGCTGATGCCTGAAGTGCGTTTTGAATATACATCGGGAACAAAACACTTCCACCAATCAGCACCCCTTCGAGGAAAAGAATGATAATTGTGATAACCAAAAATTCCCTATGGCGTAAAACCTGTACTTGCAAAATGGGATTATCAAGTTTTACTTGGCGACGGAAGAACAAAACAATAACAGCAATTCCTATAAGAATAAGAGCCATAGGCATCACCAATGTTGGGCTAGAGGTAGAAGTCGAAATACCGTAAAGCAGGCACACCATGCCAACAGCAATAAGTACCACAGATATCCCATCAAAAGTCGTGCGATCAAAACCCTCAAATTTCTTAAGGGCAATAAGAGCGGCAACTACGACACAAAGCGCCAGGCCAACCACCAAAACAAACTGAGCACGCCATCCGATACTATCCACCAAAACGCCGGAAACCGAAGGGCCCATTGCAGGAGCAAAACTAATGATAAGACCCACAAGACCCATGCCAACACCTCGGTTTTCGCGAGGGAAGATAAGAAGAATAAGCGCAAATACCATAGGCATAACCACGCCGGTAGCACATGCCTGCATAACGCGCCCTAAAAGCAGAAAAGGAAAGCTTGGCGCACTCGCACAAAGTGCAGACCCTGCCGCAAATAAGAGCATGCCTCCAATAAACAACTTGCGAGTAGAAAAACGCCCTATAAGATAAGCGTTAAGAGGAATAATAACCGCCTCAACCAACGCATAGCCACTCGTCAACCATTGAACCGTTGTTGCGTTGACGTTTAGATGAGCCATGATCGTAGGCAAGGCAGGCGTTAGTAAGGTCTGGTTTAATACCACTAAAAAAGCACCGGCAAGCAACACAGCAATCATCGTGGTTTGCTGACGCGTAAGACCCATAATTCACTTCCCTTTCAGTCGCAAAGCACAGAAGTCAAATCTGCACTATCTCCTATCACAAAACAGTCAATATCTTTGTTTTTTCAGGATCCTTGCTCCTCGAAGATGTTCTAGCGTAAAAAAAGCTGGATAAGATGCAGGTATTCCAACCTGTGCCTTATCCAGCTTGTTATCTCTCATTTGGATAACTCGCCCTCCGAGCAAGTAGTATCTATTCTGATGACATTCTTTATGAAGTCAAGCTGATGAACCTGTTCTTTATCACCTTCACAACAAAGACACGTAAAACACCAAGTCAACCTAAATATTGAACTTTTCCTCAACAGTCATAAGTCAGATCAATGTATTGTTTAAAGCAACCAATCGCCTTTAATGTGTACTCGAAATATCCCCTGGCTCAAAAGTGGGCTCCATGATTTCTACCATACGGTCACCTTCAGAAGACATAGACCGAGGATACGTAATGCTCATGCCAACGATACTTCCAGCTCCCACATATTCTTTGAGATAAACAACTTCTCCGTTGATTTCGTAAGAATACACAAACCAATTATCGCCGACAGCGGTATACCCCTCTATTCCAATCGAATCTTCTAAGCGAGAAAGCGCCGATTGAGCCGTTTCGCCATTGGTGTTGTTTTGACCCCAGGTGTTGATAGAAATATCCTCAGCAGAATCATTAACGAAAGAAGCTCCTGAACCATTGTCACTCTGTTCGGAAAGCAAAAACTCCGATGGATAGGCAACGCTAAATCCAAACCGTCCGTTTGTATAGGTGGTATATCCCTCAATAGACGAAGAGGTAAAAGAATCAGAAGAAGAATCTCGATTAGCTTTTGTATCCGTATCACGCGAATTAGAAGCAGCATTACTACCACTGCTGCCTTGTGCATCTTCGGGGCTCGTTTTATCGATAATCGTTGTTTTGGTACTAGTTGCCTTATCATGAGATTCCGACTGCGGCTGATTAAAGAATCCTGTCGCCACCAGCACCGCCACCACAATAACAGCAACTACGAGCAGTCCAGCACCAATACCAATGCCAATCTTTGCATTACGAGAAAGCGGCTGCTTTTGAGCAGGAGCAGTTGGCATCCCTTGAATGTTTACCTGAGTGTTTGAACTACCAGGCTCAACGCCAGACATCACTTGAGTTGCGGCGTTAGAAACATCAGCATGTACACCTGGCGTAACAGGCATGTTTGTCGTAACAGAGGTATTTGAGGTATCGAGCTCAACCTGAGCACCACAGTGATTACAGAACCGTGCACCGTCTTCAATTTCTTTACCGCAAGATGTGCAGTACATAAAATTCCCCTTAGTTTGATTGCTTTGTTTTTGAGTGCTTTGCCCTTATGAAAGATCGCAAACTTTAACCGATCTGCTTATTCACACGAATCTGACTGGGAAGAATCTTCTTTTAGAGTAAATTCCCAAGAACAAGAGCAAGTTTCATCCGTCACATCAGGATAGCAACTCAAACAGCGACATTCGATACGGTCATCAATAGCAGATGCAAAACAGCTGTACTCATAAATTGCTGCCAACTTACAGGGGTGATATTCCATCCCTTTTCGGGTGCGGGCAGATTGTACGCGACAATCAATTACCCGATTAATAACGCGATCCTCTTCCTCGATAACTTCGCACGTATTAGCACGATCCACAATATGAAGAGGCAGCGCTTTTGCCAGACCTTTGAGACCAGGGCGTTCGCCTAAACCTAAAAACTTCTTGATACGACGAGCCTCAACAGGAGAAAAACGTTTCCAAGCTTCCTGATCGTGATACATAGCTTCATCCATGCCAAACTTTCGTTCCACCGATTGAAACCATACCCCATCAAGAGCAACGCTATCCTTTGCATCTATCTCCATTAATTCGAGAAGTTGATCTTTTGTCATAGACCGAATGGTTTCATTGAGCATGGGATCCCCTTTATTAATTCAACATACCTAATCAAACAGTACCGTTTGCTGAATTAATAATACTCGTTTCGATCCCTTATAGTTTTATTCTTCGGCAAGGATTGTATATTTCCCTTAATGGAAATTTTGTATACCCAGAACTGCATATTTCCGTTAATGAAGACTGCATATGCTGTTGTACTCACGCAAAGGCAAGCTTCACTCTATTACGAGCAAAAAGCACCCCAGCAAGCGCAAGAGCGGTACCTAATCCGGTATAAAAGACCGCAATAAACACCGAAGGTGCGATACCTGATACCCGCAAAGCAATTCCACCGGTCATCATTATCGCCATAATAATGAATGATTTCAGATCAAAGAAATGCCAGAAATACTGATTTTGTTCTTTGTAATTCGTAATGCGATTCGTATGCTTTTTCGTTAAGCGATAAAACATCCCAAACCAAAAGATAAGCCCCACAACTAAAGAAAGTACTTCGTTTAAAAAGTTCGCATATCCTTCCGCATAGGCCTCTAAGCCAATGTGTAAGATATTCACGCCCGCAACTATCCATACCAAAGCTGCAATTACTAAAAGATTATTTTTCTTAACTTTGAGAAGCTTTTCCTTCATTGAACCATGGTCCTTTTTAAAATCAGAGGTATCGTTTTGAACAGAGTCACACATAACTTGAGAGGTTCGGTCTTCTTGTGCAGCATTAACTAATTGAGACATCACAAGCTCCTTACCTCGTTTTGAACAACGTTCATCTGAACACTGTTCATTGTAGAAGGATTGCTGATACACTGCATGAATAACTAGCTCATAAGAGCGTTTTGAGAAGGTATTTCCCTGAACTCTTCACGGAAATGTTCAGAAAGGAATCCCCATGGCAGGACCCGCTAAAATGCAAGCCATGATTGTAGATACCGCCTACAACTATGCCTGCGAACACGGTCTTTCTTCCTTAAGCGTGCGAGCAATTGCTAAAGAATGCTCGGTCTCTGTCGGAAGTATCTACAATTACTTCCCCGATAAAGCGGCCCTTATAACTGAAGTAATCACAAAATTCTGGAGAACCATCGCCTTTTCAAAAGAGACTCAGACCTGCCTTAATTACCGTGAGGGAGAAAGCCTTATCACCTTTTGTGAAAGGCTCTACACCACCATGAATCATGCCCTTGATCAATTCAGAAATAATTGGCTTGGTGAAGTGTCATCCCTGGATGCACAAACACGCCAAAAGGGACGTCAGGCAGAAAACGCCTGCTTTGAACATATCTACCACAGTTTAGAAAAGGTAATCTGTGCTGACGCTTTAATAGATAAGCAAAAGCTTTCCGACATAGGCGCACCGGAGCTTTCCCGCTTCATTTGGCAAAGTATTTATCAGGCCCTTCGCGCTAAAGACAAAAACTGCACGACCTTATTTACTCTGCTTAGGTTTGCGCTCTATTAAACGTTTGTTCAAGAGCTCCTTTCTCTAAAAGGAGCTCTTGTATTTTTCTTATCTGCTACTCAATTTGCTATTCGCTTCGCAGTGCTTCCACGGGATCTTTTCGACTTGCAGAAGAAGAAGGAATAAGGCCTGCGATGAAGGTCAAAAATACACTAATAAGCACCAACACAACAGCAGCGCCAATAGGCAATGATGCGATATTGGGGACATCGAAAAGCAATTCAATGAGGGCGCTTATTGGAATACAGAGCAGTGCCGTAATACCCACACCAAGCAAGCCAGCAATTAACCCCTCAATGATAGTTTCTGCATTAAATACATGAGAAATATCCTTTTTGCTTGCACCAATTGCACGCAGAATGCCGATTTCTTTGCGACGTTCCAAAACGCTGATGTAGGTAATAACGCCAATCATGATAGAAGAAACGACTAACGATATTGATACAAAGGCGATCAGAACGTAGCTGATCATGTCAACGATTGTGGTAACTGAAGACATTAAGGTACCTACAATATCGGTATAGGTGATGACCTTATCTTCTTCCCCATTGTCTTCCATCTGGGTGTTGTATGCATCCAAGATTTCAATGACGTGTTCTTTGCTATCGAAATCTGTTGGATATATATCTATCCCCGCGGGCTGTGATTTATCTGCATAACCAAGCTCGCGCAAATTACTATCGTAGGTAGTTTCACCACCTGTCATCATGGACATCATGAGCTCGCCTAAACTCTCTTCGTCCATATTCACTTTAAATGCATTAGCCATCGCGTTGGGATCAACCTGCATCGCAGAAGCCATATTGGTCGCAAGCTGGGCCATCTGAGCCTGCATAGCACCACCAAGCTGCTGCTGTAGTGCCGTACCGAATTGGCTCATGGTAGTAGACATTGCTTGTGTCATATATTGCTGAATGGCACTTTGGAGTTGTTTTTGCACGGCAGCCTGTAAAGCAGAAGAAATTTGCGATTGAATTTGCAACGGCAGAGAATTTCCGACTTGTTGTGAAACTTGGTCTTTAATGCTCTGCTCTACGTCTGAATCAAAAGTTAAAGCAGCTGAAACACCTTCATTGATCTTAGTTTGAACATTGCTGGAAGATAAATAAGCATTTAACGCCGCATTAAAGTCATCGTAATTTGACATATTGGAAGGATACCAATTTGTCATAAAGTCAATTACGATGCCCTTCATTAATTGGGCTAGAGTATCCGAGTTAACCTCTACCCCTCCTTGTAAATCTATTCCACTCAGATCAAACTTCATATTTGTCAGACTATTAGGATCAATCTGGCTAGGATCCATCTGAATAGACGACGCGTCGAAAGCGGGCAGTGAACTCATATCAATACTTACATTCGACAGGTCCAGATTCATATCCCCTAGTCCTGCCGTAAGCGCATTTTGATCAATCTTAAACGCTGCCGAAAGAGCATTGCCATCAATGGTAAATAAAGAATCCATGCTGAAGTTAGAGCTGCTGTCGTCTTCTTCGCCAAAAGGCTTGCCGGTAAATACATTTATTGAAGAGTCCGCTAACTGATCTTGCACAATCTTGCTCTGAGCAGCTTGATCAATAACATGATCAGTCAGCGAAGTAGGATAGTTAATGCCAGAAGAAAGCATAGAAGCATTTGCATCTTCTTTTGGCTGCACGATACCAACAATTTTTATCTCTTCACCATTATTGATCAGATCGCGCATATAGCTATCATTATCGGTTTTGTCGCGCCAAACGCCATAACCACTATCGTATTCATAGTAGTCTGACGCGTTCACCAGTTTAAAGGTGACATTTAAGATATCGTCATAGGTAGGATCGGTTATATCATCAGGAGCAGTTACCTCTTCTTCATCGGCAAACTGTTCAACCATCGAGTTCAATTCTTCCGAATCGCGCAATCCGAGCGTATAGAGCATAAAGTCGCTTATACCACCATTGCTCGTAAGAACCAAAACGCATTCATTATAATTTTCTGGCCAGTGACCAGCTTTTATGTCATATTGATCTTCATACAGACCAGGATCACTTGGCATTTCGTAAAACACATTAGTGCTCATACTTGCACTCATAATGCTGTTAGAGCTTGAAGTAGATCCTAAACCAAGCGAAGAGAAAGAAGTGTCGGGATTTACCTGGTGAATAGTATTGGTATTTGAACTATAAATTTGCGGTGCAATGTTATAGCTGTATTCAATCGTGGACGTATATTGCTCAATACCGCTTTGACCGCTGTCAAAATACGCTTTAAGCGAAGCAAGGTCGTTCGACGTTACGCTTGAAAGCATATTGGTGATCATATTGATTACATGAACTCTATCTGAGTTGTCGCCCTCTTCACCATTGTCTGACCCATCAGCCGAAGAACTACCGTCTTCCCCTGCAGCACCCACCATCATAGAAGTCATATCAAAACCGGTGCTTTGAATTTGGAGAGGATATTCAGATAGAGTTTCTTCTTCAACGTTGGCAATGTAATTATTAACGCCATTAGCTAGCGCCAAAATCGCTGCAATGCCAATAATGCCGATTGACCCAGCGAATGCAGTCATAATGGTTCGGCCCTTTTTGGTCATTAAATTATTAAACGAAAGACCAAGAGCCGTTAAAAAGCTCATGCGCGTCTTGCGGATAGGCTTATCCGATAAACGCATATCCTCTTCAGTAGGTTCAAACGGATCGGTATCCGAAACAATAACTCCATCAGTAAGATTAACAATGCGTGTTGCATATTGTTGCGCCAACTCCGGATTATGCGTAACCATAACCACCAAACGATCTTTGGCAATTTGGGTAAGCAAATCCATAATCTGAACGCTTGTTTTGGAATCGAGAGCACCAGTTGGCTCGTCTGCCAACAGGATTTCAGGGTCATTGATAAGCGCTCGCGCAATTGCAACACGCTGCATCTGACCACCAGAAAGCTGGCTAGGCTTTTTGTTGATATGCTCGCCTAATCCCACTTCTTCGAGTGCCTTTTTCGCACGCTCCTGTCGTTCGTCTTTCGATACACCAGAAAGAGTAAGCGCTAGCTCAACATTAGCCAAAATAGTCTGATGAGGAATTAAGTTGTAGCTCTGAAAAACAAACCCCACACGATTATTACGGAAGGTATCCCAATCACGATCTTTGTATTCCTTGGTAGAAATACCGTCGATAACCAGATCACCCGAATCATAGTGATCCAAACCACCCACAATGTTAAGAAGGGTGGTTTTGCCCGATCCCGAAGGGCCTAGAATTGCGACAAATTCATTATCACGAAAAGCTACCGAGATATCGTTGAGCGCCACTTGGGTAAAATCGCCTGTAGTGTAGGATTTTCGAATATGCTGCAGTTGGAGCATGAGGAATCCCTTCCCTTATGCCGTAGTCTTTAATGGTTCATTTTTCACACAAGCACATAAAAGATGCATTTAACTCTTAATAATGACAGATAAAAGCGCAAATTGTGCGCCTTTACCTGAAAACTAATGTAAATTCTCTTTTTTGGATATACGTCCCTCAGATATGCACCATTTTTTTGATACCCCACTTCTTAAAATGGTACCGCTCAGCTCTCTTTTTAAAGATGATACAAAGCAGTATAAGCTTATCACCTGCGCTTATAGATAATATTCGAACCTATATTGGACCTAAGTATTTCCTCTTTCATTCGGTTTTTTCTACAGTTATTTAATAAGAGCAAACGGGGGAGTTTGCCCAGTTAAGAAAGGGGATACTATGGCAAGTTACTTCCAAGAAATTGACCCTACCCAATTCAAGCGTTACTGGCTCGATGTTCCTTACGCCGATCATGACGAGCGTCAGAAACTAGACCTTTGGCTTCCCGATGAGGGTGATGGTCCGTTCCCGCTTATCGTATTCGTCCATGGCGGCGGCTGGGTCGGCGGCGATAAGCGCGAGAATACAATGCCTGGAGCATTTAAGGTAATGTCACAAGGCTATGCTCTCGCATGTATTGAATATCGCATCGCGCCAGCAGCAGTATGGCCCGATCCACTCTATGATGTGCGTGCCGCAATTCGCTTCTTACGCGCCCATGCTGATGAGTTCAATATCAAAACCGACAAAATTGCCGCATGGGGCAATTCCGCTGGTGGTCATATCCTCAACATGGTTGCTGCCTTAGGTGGACGTCCCATCATGAAAGGTGCAAAGCTTGGCTATCCTGAGGTAGACGATTCTATCCAGTGCTTGGTAAATCTCTATTCACCAAGCGATATGTATCAGGTCGACCTATGCAACCGTCTGAGCGAAGACGCCGTAAAAGACGCAACAGGTGGTACCGATACCGCAGATGATGCAGGCGAAGGCATGAAGTTTCCTCATAACCTCATCATGGGCTTCAAAAACAGCCGCAATCGCGAAGCTGCAGCATTTGGCAGCCCCATTAACTTTGTAACCAAGGATTTTCCTCCAGCCTTCTTTATGCATGGCATTCAGGATCCTATCGTTCCTTACACCCAATCGGTTGCCATGATGAATATGATTAACGAAACCTGTGGCGAGCAGCGCGCAACTATTAAGTTGTTCCCTGAGGCAACCCACGGCGATCCCGTTATGAAAACCGATGAAGCAGTAAACGAAATTCTTGACTTTATTGATAGCGTTTTATGGGATGGCCCTCACGCTCGCACTGAACTTCCAAAAGAGATTCGCACGGTTCAGAGCACCTCTGCAACAAGCGACGCTTTTGAAAACTAATTTACGTAATATATGTTAGGAGTGATTTGAATGGCTCAATCCACCAAATCAAACCTTGTGGAGAAGGGCTTCGGTAGCTACTTCCCCATCATTTTGGCTCTCTGCGTTATTTTGGGTTTACCTTCTGCAATGCTCATTAACACTGCAAGTATTTTCTATGAACCCATCGCAAACGATATTGCAGGTGGTACACAAAACCTCGCAATGGTTTCTGCCTGGATGTCTTTATGCCTGCTTTCCTGCGCACTTTTTTCACCCATCATCGGTCGTTGGATGGAAAAATACGACATACGAATTTTGATGGTTGTTTCTATTCTTGTTGAAGTCGTAGCTTTCCTTATCTTTTCCGTAGCTACCGCACCTTGGCAATTATGGGTCGTTGGCTTTATTTGCGGCATTCCAAACACCATTTTGATGGGCATGTCAGCTTCGGTTTTGATCAATCGTTGGTTCCGCCGTCATGTTGGCCTTTTGATCGGTATCTGCACCGCATTTGCTGGTCTTGGCGCTGCAATCTTTCTGGTAATTGGCCAGTCTATCATGGCTGCTGTTGGTTGGCGTTTCACCTATGATGTTTGGGCTATTATTGCTTTAGTTGTAGCTGTTCCTGTTGTTTTGATTTGTGTACGCAACGATCCATCCGATCGTGGTCTTCTTCCTTATGGCACCGCTTGGGCAGTAGAAAAAGCTGGTGGCGAACAGCACGCTGTCGTCAACCCACCCAGTGTTGATCCTAAGGTAGGAACCCGCAGCATCGTATTTGTCCTCGTAGTTGTATTTGGCTTCCTCGTAAGCTTTATTTGTCAGATCAATGGCTACTTCCCTCGTTATGTAAACTGGATTGGCGAACAAGCTCTTGCAGGACAAATGGCTGGCGCATTTATTTCTGGTGCGGTTCTCGCTTCTGTTTGCCAGGTTGGTAGCGCTTGCGGCAAGATTGGTCTGGGTATCTTCTCCGACTTCTCCGTAGGAAAAGCAATCGCTGTTCTTTCTGGCGCAGGCATCGTTGGCATCATCTGCATCTGGGGCTTCCCATCAACCATCCTCATGCCAATCGGTGGTTTGATCTTCGGTTTGTTCATTGCAGGCGTTTTGGTACTTTCCCCAATGCTCATTCGTCGTGTCTTTGGCGAAGGCAAGAACTTCCCTATCTTCAACGGTCGTGCTGGCTTCTTTACCCAGCTTGGTGGTTCTGCCGCTAACTTGGTTTGGCCAGTGCTCCAAGGCACCGCATGGGGATTCAACGCGGTATTTGCTGCAGCAATCGCTGGTATCGTTATCGTCTTTATCACCGGTATGGCTGTCTACAGCATGCGTGACAAGCTTCCTCGCGTTCAGGAACCTCAAAACTAATCGGGAGTTGTACTAAAATGGTTAGTTCTTGATTATCAGCATCGTCAACTAAAACACTTTGCAAATCTTGAACTAACCATAACTTTGCAAAATTGCTTACTCGCAAAGTGACCCACCTACTCTTAAATAGCTTCATGAAAGAAAGCTTCAAGAGAAAACTTACAAGAAACACTTCCCGTTGTTATTGAAACCCTCCCCTAGAGCCTAAAGATATATCGTCATATCTGCGTGAAGAAGGCGAATTTTTATTTCACTACTTCACAAAAGATATGGCGATTTTCGAGTTTTACATCAAAACAACCTCAGACCTAATCCTACGAGAATCACAATTAAAAGGACTTACGATATCCGTAGTAATACTTTCAGCTAAACACCAAGTTCACTCTTAAAGCAAACAATCTTAAGAGAGTTACCTACACTGCGATACAAGAATCGAGAATAGCCATGGAACTACGCCAACTTCAATACTTTTTGGCAATCGCTGAAAACGAAAACATGACTCAAGCAGCCAAGGCTATCCACGTCTCGCAGCCTACACTCTCCACCACCTTACGTGACCTTGAAAAAGAACTTGGCTTTTCTCTTTTCACTCGCACCGGCAAGCGCCTCGAGCTAAACGAGAGCGGTCGTTATTACGCCAAACGAGTACGCGAAGCTCTTGATTTACTTGAGGAAGCAAGGAAAACTGCACGCGATAATGCTCACGCACGAGAGCGCGTTGTAAACTGTGCGGTCGAAATTCCTGTAGGACACGCAGGAGAATTGCTACGCACCTTTCATCTTCAGCATCCCGATATCATAGTGCGCATGGGTTATCCCGACTCCAGCACGTTTTATCAACAGGTAATTGACGTTAAACTATTCGGTTCGCAGATCAAAATCAAAAATGACAGCACCATTTTATTGGGTAAGGAGCAATTTGTAGCTATCCTGCCCGCAAACCACCCTCTGGCAAACAAAGATCCCTTCTATTTATATGATCTCAAAGACGAACCCTTTATCGTTACCAATCCCAGCGGGCTGCGAAGCACTGTGTTAGACATGTGTCATGAAGCTGGCTTCGAACCGAACATTGCTGTCGAAACACAACTTTATAGCGAAGCTCTCTCTTTGGTTGAATCCGATATTGGCTGCACTATAGGAACCACCTTCACCTGGCTTGGTAATCAGCACTTCAATGTATCAGTACACACCTGCAAGGATGTTCAGAGAAGTCGCTATCTTTATGCCAATCTAAACGACAGCATTGAAATTACCGAGGCGACTAAAACTTTTATCGAATTTCTTTCCTCATACGCAAAAGAAATTACCCAAAAGTACGAGACAGAAAAAGAAAGCTAAACCGCTTGTTTTAAAACTCTTCGAACCTTCTGCTGCAAGCGCCTACCTTCAATAACAACAGACTTTACCCCTCATGACAAAGCTTTACGTTCTTAGCCTCACATTCTTTCTCGCATTCTTTGCCTTATGCTCTTAGCGCAAAAAATACGAGATTTCACCCTATTCCCCAAAGAATACTGCGCGAGTTTTTAGTTCCTTTTCCGTTTCTTTTGGCTTAATTAAAAGAGAGCCAATAACCATACAGAGCAGCGATACTGAAATACCTATTACGATTTGATGCAACCCAAAGAACGTAATGCCTAAGGCCATCGTTGCACAATAAGAGAGCGTTCCTCCTATCATGGAGAGCAAGGCACCCACCTTGTTTGCCTTTTTCCAAAACAGCCCCATTACCAATACCCAGCAAAACGCTGTTTCGAGACCGCCAAACGCAAACATATTTATCTTCCAAATTACATCAGGCGGCACAACGGAAAGTACAAACACGATCACACCAACGATAAAGGTAAACACCTGACTGTAACGCGCAACCTGTCTACCTGTTGGTGGATTGTTTTTCTCTTCCCTATAGTGAAGATACATATCCTTAATAATTGACGAAGAAGAAAAAATCAGAAGCGACGCAACGGTCGAAATAGAGGCTGCAACAGGACCGATAATCGCAACACCTGCCAACCAAGGAGGAAGTGACTGCACAATAGCTAAAGGAATGATGTTGTCAACGCTATTTCCATACGCTGAAAGATCAGCCGGCAGAATACCTTTTGCAAGTACTCCTAAAGCGGTAACACCAATCATCATTGCGCCAATAATGATTGTACCAATAATCATTGCCTGACGAAGCGACTTTGAATCCTTGTAGCCCATACAACGAACAACAGACTGAGGGAGACAAAACGTAAACACACCCACTAAAAGCCACTGAGTAAAGTACAGCCCTATAGGCATATCTCCCCCGCCAAACGGCTCTAGAAGCTCAGGATTGTGCGTCTGAAGATTTGCCATGATGTTGGTATATCCACCACCAGCATCTAGGATGCCCCCAGCAAGAACAAATATTCCCACTATCATTGCAATTCCGCAGAGAGTATCAACAAATGCAACACCTCTGAATCCACCTAGGGCAGTAAAGAGAATTGCTGCGATGCCAAAAATCGCCAGACCAACCTCGTAAGAATACCCTGTTACAGCCTCAAACAGCTTAGCTCCGCCCACAAATTGGGCAACCATAGTGGCACCGAAGAACAAAACAATGACTATGGCAGAAACATTAGCAAGAGCATTGGAGTTATATCGAGCACGAATAACATCAATTACCGTGATAGCACCAAGTTTACGAGAAATAAGCGCCATCTTTTTGCCCATGATGCCATACAGCAAGAACAAAGCTGTAACCTGGATGGTAGCCATATAGACCCATCCAAATCCGACATTCCACGCCTGTCCAGGCCCTCCTACAAAAGAGCTTACCGATCCATACGTAGCAATCGTGGTCATTGCAAGTACAAACGCACCAAGGCTGCGGCTTCCAATGAAGTATTCTGAAACGAAACCAGCTTCACGACGCTTGCGCGATTGATAGCGAATAAAAAAAGTAATACCTAAACCAAGAAGCAAGAATAAGGCAACAGGGATAAGAGTGGCAGGATTTCCGCTCATTATTTACCCCCTTTATCGGTTGCACCTAAAGAAGCAGAAGGCTCAGAACCATTCCGTAAGGACTGGGGCATTGTTAAAGACCCATTATCGTCTGGGCTGTTCTTAGTCGAATTATTACTATCTGAATATTGAGAGATAAGATCATTCTCTTCGTCTTCCAGATCAATATCCTTAAAAACGAAATTACTCATATATACCGCTGCAGCAATAGCAAAAATCCAGGTACCAAAGCAACCTGTAATAATCCAAAGAGGAGTGTTAAATACCACTATCTGAAGGGCCGCAACACCAAATCCTGAAACTATCCAGACAATAATAGTGAGAAAGAGCGCTACAACGGCAGCCTTGGCTTCCTTGTTAGCCTGCTGAAGCTTATCTTTATAATTCATGAGCACCTTTTCATCGAGGTAACAAGTGAAGAAATTATACCGCGCATACGAAAGCGCAAAGGAGAAATGGGGATAACACATCCGTAATTATTCCCCAGTTGTAGGTAAACGGAATTAAAGGTTCAAATCACAAATTCGGGCTATAAAACGATAGCGCCCTGCATGAGCAGAACGACCTATCCTCCCACGGACTACACCGCAGTACTTTCGGCGATGGGAAGCTTAACTACCGAGTTCGGAATGGGATCGGGTGATCCTTCCCTCTATGGTTCCGCTCATGCAAGGCGCTGATCAAACATGCTTTGCATAAACTTTTATAAAGTATATGCTTGTCAAGGTTTTAAGCCCCTTGAGGGTTACATAGCGCATTAGGTGATTTGATCAAACAAGTTATCAATTAATAGATGAAGAGCTCGGCCGATTAGTACCGCTCGCCTGAAACGATTGCTCGCCTTACAGCTGCGGCCTATCAAACTCCTAGTCTAGAAGTGGCCTTACCAAAAAGAGAACTCATCTTGAGGTCGGCTTCCCACTTAGATGCTTTCAGCGGTTATCACATCCGGACGCGGCTAGGCAGCCATGCTGTTGGTCAACAACTGCGACACCGGAGGTCCGTCCATCCCGGTCCTCTCGTACTAGGGACAGATCCTCTCAATTCTCTTACGCCCACGGAGGATAGGGACCGAACTGTCTCACGACGTTCTGAACCCAGCTCGCG
>ERZ827440.197-NODE-197-length-96346-cov-412.864110_pt1 | contig 96346 bp, 105 predicted proteins | sample MGYA00519774_ERZ827440 | MGnify/ENA primary metagenome ERZ827440 (study PRJEB31778, sample SAMEA3449302) | human gut metagenome | biome: human gut; feature: human-associated habitat; material: faeces | place: United Kingdom | collected 2010/2012 ... | reverse complement strand
GATTCGAACCACCACTGACAGAACCAAAAACTGTAGTGCTACCATTACACCATAGAGCAATAAAGTTTCGCATACATTTTAATTAAAACTTTAAAACCATTTTGCTTAGAACAAGAAAACCTTCAACTGCTGCAAAGATACAAATAATATTTATATCTCCAACAGTTGAAGGAAATTAATTTAATTCAATTAAATATAATTAATATTAGTCATACTATACTCCTTTTACGGGGCGGCTATAACAATGTATTATTTAACGTTCTAGACTACTAGTACCTCTAATATCATTAGCCCAATCTTTTACATTAATCAAAGTAAGAAGATTATCACCAGTCTTATAATAACTATTAGCTTTATCAAGAGTAGCAAGGTTATTAAGACTTCTGTAAATTGGAATTTGACGACCAAGTTTAACAATAATCTTGTTTTGACCTGCATAACGACCGCTAGTATAATTAGGGTCATAATCATCATCCATTACATAAGCAGCGATATTATTACAAGCAGCCATTATATCTTTACCAGCAGTTACACCTGCAATAGGACTAGACCATAATTGGTCAAACTGTTGTGGTAAGAACAACATATTATACATCATTGACTGAGTAGTTAACTCATCAGCTTCATAAAGCATAAGATTACCCCAAAGACTATTTTTTAAATCATCATCGTCCCAAATACAACGAACAGCAAGAGCAGTACAAATACCACCAAGAGCACCAACTACATCACCAGCAGCACGTTCAATACTTGCTCTTTGCCATTTCGGCATTAACTGCCAATTAGTTTGTAAATTCATTGCAAACTCAGCATAACCTTTAAGAAGTACCTGAAGACTTTCCAATACTTCTACTTGACCATCAGACATTTCTTTTTCATATCTAAGTTTTCTGATAGGAGTAGTAAGGAAATCAAATAAAGCAGGAGCACAACCTATTTCTTTAGTTCCTCTTTCTTCATTGAAATAACCTTTTCTACGATAATGTTTCATAACTCCAGGATAAATATGTTTATGATACTGCATAGCTAATGAACCCCACCATTGTTTTTCGAGTTGAGCAGCACCAAGTTTATCATATACTCCATGAATCTTCTTATTAACTGAAATAACTTTGCCTTTCATATATCCAAGGAACATATAACCATCACCTACTTCTTTATCTTTAGATTTAGCTTGAAGTTCAGCAAGAATACTTCCTTCTTTAAAAGCAAGTCTTCCATCTTTAAGGTCAACTTGGTCCATTACTGTAGGAAGTTCTTCAAACTTAACTTTAGCTTCTTTCTCAAGTTTTTTTCTTTCAGTGATAAATTGTTTCTTCTGTTCCTTTGTAAGATACAGATTAGCAAACTCAGTATTAATATCTCTACGATTCCAAACATACTCTTTCTTTTTATTATCGTCAGCAAGAATATCCTTTTTAAATGTTTCATATTTATTAAGAAGTTCTTCATTACCTCCAATAATATTTTTCATAGCATATTCGTGGAACTTATTTTTATATTGTTCCCAAGTCATAGCTTCATAACCAAGTCTTCCATTACTTTCAGCGTCTGGAACTTTAACCATTCTATTATCAAAGAACATACTAAACATAGCACCATTCTGCATGAAATGCTCACCCATACTATTAGGACTATACATAAAGTCTCTAATCTTATTAAGAACAGTATCAGCATCAAGATGTACTGTAGGTCTATTATTAACTTCATCAAAGTCAACAATATTCATAAACTTAACAAGAGCATCAGCAAGTGTTGTACTATCTTCGTTAGCCATACCTCTAATAAAGCTTGGAATAGCGTGTCTCCACATGTTCTTTCCTTTTAACCAACCTGTAGAAGTGAAGTACTCTTTAGCTATATATTCTCCAGCAATAGCAGATTCACCAACAGTTATATTACCAATACCACCAGTAATATTCAACATCATAAATTTAGCACTAGTAAAACTTTGAAGCATACTAGCAGTTCTAGTTAACTTATTCTGAGGAATTTTATATTGGTCATAAACTAATCTACGAACCCAGTTATCAAATTGTTCTTGAAGACGAGTATCAGCTTTTTCAATATAAGAAGTTTCATCACTTGTACTAGTTTGACTATCTTTACGTAAATTATTCCAACCAAGATTAGTATCATAAGCTTTCATCTTACCTAACATTCTATGTGTATAGAACAATAATTGTTTATTGTCTTGAATAGCATTATAATGTCCGGCAGCACTAATGAAATCTTGAATAGCACCAATATAATCTCTATCAAGAAGTTTTTGATGTATTTCTTCGTTTTTCTTAATTGCTTCATCAATACGCTTTTGATAAGCTTCTAAATCTTTTTCATAAGCTTCATCGCTAGCATAAGTTTCTCTCTTCGGTTTAGTACTACGAATATTATCCAAGTCAACACTCTCCTTATTTTTAAGTTGAGTCATTAACATAGGCATATCGATAGTTCTATCTTCAGAGTAATCAATCTTCTCATACCAACTATCTTTACCACTAGGAAGCATATCACTAAATCCAATAAACTCTTTAGCTTGCTTTGCAGCCCATTTAGCGTCATGTTCTGCTTTCTTAGCTCTATGAGGAGCCATTCCACTAGCAATAGCTCTCTTTGCAGTTTCAGTTTTAGCAAAACTCATGAGAGTATCTTGAATATATTGTTTAGCTTCTTGCTCGTACTCATTAAGTCCTAAATTATTATCATAACCAGGAACATGAGTAGTTCCATTTTTATCATCAGTTTCAACAGTTTTATAATTTTCATTATCTGTATAACCTTCAATATAATTTGGATTCTTATAATGAGCTTTAGGAGTAAGAGTAGTCTGAGTCCAATTAGGAGAATACTCACCATTATCTATACTAGGAATAACTCTTGTTCTATTCCAAATAGGAAGAGCTTCATAAGCATGAGTAAATGGATTGTAAACATGATTGTTATCATACCATTCTTTATAATAAGCGATACCTTTTGCAAGAGCAGCATTTTTAGCTTTATAATATTGAGGAGTATTAATAGTTTCAAGAGTATTACTAAGGAACTCTTGAGCTTTAGTTTTATCCTCAACTTCTTTCTTTTGTCTAGCTGCTTCTTTAGGATTATCTTTATTTAAATCTTCCCAATAAGCATCATTAGGAGCAATAGTAGTATAAAGCCAATGATTAGGGGTTGGTGCTTTAGTTAAATCATAAACAGCTTTACCAGTTGTTTCATCAATAACTATCTTACCTTTCTTATCTCTAAGAACTTCATATCTAGCATTAACTCGCTTCCATAAAGTATAGAACTCTGGTTCAGTTCTCTTCTTAGCTTCATCTTCTTCAGAATAATAAGCTTGTTCGTTTACATTTTCTTTAGCATATTTGCTATATGCTTGATAAGCATCGTAACTGCCTTTTCCTTTATGTTTCTTAGTTTTATCTAATTCATCATAAAGGTCTCCAAGAGCTTTTAAATCTTCGATACTCATCTTAGAAGTTTCAACTATTTTAGCAGCACTATTATAATATTTACGAGTAATATTATTAATCTTAGTAATAATCTCTTGATACTCAGGATTAGTCATACCGCCACTATTAAGCATTTTAAAGAACTCACTAGGAGCAGCTTCATTAGTTGGTTCAGCTGAATTAATAAGATTTCTATCAGAGAATAAAGAGGTATTATTTGTACCATAATTACGTTCTACGTCTTCTTTAATTGCAGCAATCTCTGTATTAGTAAACTTACTAGCATCAATATTACCAAACTCATCATAAATCTGTTCACCTTTAGCTAGTTTATCTTTAATAAATGCTCTAGCTTTAGAAGCTTTGAAATTAGTAATACCAAGTTTTTTATAAGCATCTTCAATTCTAACTTTAAGAACATCATCTACTGACCAATGAGCATTATTGGCAATCCATTCTTTAGCTTTCTTATACTCTTTATTAGTGTCAAGCTGACTAGCTGGAGTAGTGACTTTACCGTTAGAATCTCTAACTTCAGCATTATCAATAATATTAAGCATCTTATCAAGCATATCACGGAAACCCTCTTTCTCTTCTTTAGCAGTATATTCTTCCTTAATATCTTTAATTCTTCTAAGATATTGGTTTAATTGAACAGCATCATTAAGAGACAATTTACGAGCATTATCGTAAACTTCTTGATTAGTTATAATAATACTTTCATCAGGAGCTTTACTAGTTCCAGGGAAACCTTCACGAAAATCTGGCTTATATTCATTGCCAATAAATTGACTAGTTAAATCATTAATTTTAGTTCTGAGTTCTACAAGCTTATCTTCAAACTCTTTATTTAACACTCCATCAATTCTACGACTATTAATTTGTCTAATAGCTTCTCGAAGTTTTACATACTCAGAATAAATTTGAGGATGATTATTAATAATAAATTCATCTTCATTATAAAGTTTCTGATAATAACTATCAACATATTCACGATTAACGTGGTCAAGAAGGAACTTATCAAGTTTATGTTTAGCTTGAATATATTCCATTGGATTCTCTTGAACATTAACTCTAGCTTTAGCTACATTACGTTTAAGTTCTTTAATATCTTCAACAAATTTATCTGTATAATTACGAACTATATTTCCGTTCTTATCAAATATCTTATTGATGTCAACTGAAGCACCAACTTTAGCAGCTCTAGCTTTAATATCTTCAAAATTTTTTCCAAAAGCTATAGCAAAATCTTTTGCTTGACTTTCTTTAGCACGAATATCAGCCATTACTTTTCTAGTAACTACTTGAACAAGACTGTTACCTTGTTCTTGTAAATCACCAAACCAAGCATCAAGCCAACCACTAGAATGGAAACCATCGTATATACTAATAAGACCATTTTGAATATTAGGGTCATTACTAAGTTTCTGAAGATAATCAAGTCCAAACTTAACTTCTGCATCATCAATAATAGAACTATTACTGAGTTCCTTAATCATCTTCTGCATTTCATCAATGTAGAATTTCAAAGTAGGATTCTCAATTTCATCAGCTTTAATCTGATTAATAATTCCAAATTTATCAACAATAGCATTAGCATCAGCAAGTGTTTCAAGGAACTGTCTTTGTAAAGCAGGATTATTCTTAATAACATTGATTACTTCAGGACTATTGATAGCAAAGTAATTACCATTTTCATCTCTGTAGAATTGACTAAACTTTCCAAGAGTACTATTAACTTTATGTTTAAGATAAGCATAACCACTATAGAATACGCTATCTTTAAACTCTTTATAGCCTTTAGTACTTTGTTCAAATCCTTCTCCACGAAGTTGACGCATAAGTTTTCCAGCTTCTATATCTCCAAGACCACTTCTACGATTAAGTTCTTTTACTATATTCTTTTCAAAAGAATCAGTTGTAGTTCTAAGACTTTGTTCAAGTTTAGAACTTGCAGAACCAAGAGTTACCTCTTCACGAGAACTAGCCATAGGAGTTTCCCTAACTATTTCAACAAGTTGAGGTTTTTCCTCAATATGTTCTCCTGTACGAATATTATGACTTTCAATACTTACTTTAGTAGCACGTCTAAATAAGAAGTTTCCATTAATACTAATAGGTTCACCACCATTAGAAATAGTTTCACCTTCAACATGAATAGGAGGAGTAAATGAATCATATTTAGTTTTACCATAAAGATACATATTTTGAATAAAGATTCTATTACCTTCATAATTGTTGAAAGTTTTAATAATCTTATTAATAGCATCTTTAGCTCCACCATTATCATTATTAGCATCTGACATTATATCAAAATGTGTAACAGCTTTGACTTTATTGACTTTTGTTGTAGCAACATGCTTCTTATACAATTCATTTAATTCATCTAATGTATAATCAGCAACTTCACTGTTCATCAAGTTATCAATAACTGCTTCATAATAACTTGGAAGAGGAACACTATTATTAGCATTATTAATACTAACTTCTCTATCTTCACCAGCTTCCAAACCATTTAATGGATAAGCAAAACCTATACCAGAACCAAGGTCAGGAGAAACAATTTTATATAGTCTAGTAACGCTTTCGTTACCTTCTTTTTTAGTAATATAAATATAATTATTAAATTGTATTGGAACGAACTCTGCATTACTTTCTCTAGCAAATCCAAATTCGATAGCATTATCTTTATCGTCCAAACTAAATTCGTACATTCCTCTAGTTACAGTTTCGAACATAGAACTATATTTTTTATTCATAAATTTATGAGGAACATTACTAACTCCTGGGTCACTTCTAAGATATTGTTCAACTAAATCAGTTCTAGAAACTGCATTATCTACTTGAGCTTTAATTTGAGCAATAATACTAGTTCTAGCACCATTAAATTGAACAAAAGTGTTTTCATCACGAAGAGCAGTATTTTTAATACATTTATTAATAGCACCTCTACCTATTTTAAAACCTTCTGCGACAAAAGCATACTTAACCATATCCATAGCAGCAAGTTTAACTAATGGATTATCTGAACTAAATGCAGTATCAAAAAGATTATAAGCAGTTTCATTATCAACGGCATCTTCGTTAAAACGAATAGTTTGACGACTTTGACCATCTCTATTCATTTCATATTCATTAAATAAATTAGTATTTATATAATTGAATATACCAGCATCAACACTATTAGATTTAAGCCAACTAATTTTTTGAGCAGGACTAAGTTTACTCCAAGCATTTACTTCTTCTTGTGTAGGATTAGTTACATCTTTAACATTAAAAGTAAAATCAGGAGTACAACCATAACCCATAATTCTGAGAGCTTCATCCGTTTCATCAAATTCTTTATTTACTATAGTTTGTTTCTTCTCTACATCATAAGTATAGTTGTTTACAACAGCATCTGTTTGTTTATAAGCAGCATTAAGAATATACTGAGTAAAACCTTTATAATCTTTCTCAGTAACATTATTACTACCGTTTATAACTTCAATAGCTCTATTAGCTATTCTAAAATTATCTTGTTCTGTATCAAACAACATTCTATTTACAAGAATAGAAGGAGCACTAGCATATTTTAAGAAAGCATTAAGACTAGGATATGCACTTTTAGCATTACTAGTAATATAGCTTCTTAAACCTTTAGTAGGGTCATAACCTGCATAGATACTATTAACAATAGAAGAAGTTCCAACAACTAAAGCTGGATTTTCATCTTCAATTAAATCTGCAATATCATTAAATACTTTACGAGTAGCGAAAATACTTTGTTTAGCACCAAATCTATCAGGATTACAAACCCTTGCAGTAGAACCAATTTTATCAGAAAGTTTAGCTAAATTATTATAAGCAAAAAGAACACCCCAATCATGTTGATATATACTTACTTTTACGGGGCGGTTTTTATCATTAAGCAATCTCTTTGCTAACTCATCAGGCGATAAAATAATATCATTATGTTTATCTAAACTATACTTAGTACCAAGTAATCCATTAACTCTAGCAACTATTTCACCAAGATTCATTTTATCAGTATTAATATGATAAGTATTAAGAATCTCTTTGCCTAATGACCTAATAGCTTCTTCTATTGGTTTATTATGTTTATCTGAATAAATAGATTTATTAGCATTATAAGCATTTACAATTTTTGTAATAGCAGGTTGCATAATAAAACCTACAGCAGTATCATAATTACTACCAATATCAGCAAGAGTTTTATATACTGCAAAAGTAAAATCATTTACATTTGGAATAGCACCTTCCTTAACAGCATCAAGAATATGAGCAGTAGTCTGAGAACTGTATGCAGTAAGAATATAACCATCTACATTTTTATTATCATTTGTCCAACCAAGAGTATTATGTGTAACAACATAACCTTCATCAGTTTCTTCTACTTTCTCAAATCTCTTTTGAAGTTCTTCAAGATTATACTTATCTTTACTATATGCAACTTTAATAGTATATTTATCTGTAATATGAGGATGAACTGTATTACATACAGAACAGAAAGTATCTCTAGTAACACTAAACGCTTTAAGTTTAGCACCACTCATTACATCTTCTTGATAAGCAGCTTGGTCAAGAAAGTCATAAGGACTTCTAGCTTCACGAACTTCTTTAACTACTGGATTCATGACTTTATCACGAGCTGCAATAATACTCTCAAAATTAGAACGAGAAAGGTTCTCTTCAAGAGATTCATTAGCTTGCAGAATATGAATCATATCATCAAGAAGTCTATTATTACGAGCTTCACGAGTATTGTTACCAATAACATCACTATCAAACTTCTTCTTATAAGCTTCAAATTGTAAAAGTCTAGAACTTCTAGCAATTTGTTTAGCTAAACGTAATTGTTCATCTTTATAAGCTTTTATAGCACTCTTAATCTTTTCAGATTTAATAGCATTATAATCAAAATCATCAGATAGTTCAAATCCATTTATAACATTATTAAGAATTTGTTTTTTAGCTTCAATATAATCTTTTATAGCATCTAATTCTTCTTCAATATAAATATCTTTGAACTCTTCTAATCTACCAGTAAGAGTAGATATTTCAACTTCAAGCTGTTCTTGATACTTGGCTTTAGATGGTTTTGGTCCATAAGCTTCATTAATCTTTTCGTGAATAAGTTTAATAACTTCTTTAGTATCGTCATCAAGATTAAAATAAGCTTCTGATTCAATTTCATCAAATCTATTTTTAATTTCTGCTATTTCTGCTTTTCTAGCATCTCTAGCCTCAGCTTTTGTGGAAGCTTTAGCATCAGCCTTAATATTTTCAAATTTTTCATTGTCGATACCAGAAAGTCTAAGACCTGTTTCTCTTCTTACATAATTAAGCCAATCATTTTCAGTTACAGTATCTTTCCAAGTAGCTCTTTTAATATTACCATCTCTTCCAATATAAGTATTATATTGAATACCATATACAGAGTCAATATCAAAGTCAGAACCAGTTTGAGAAACCCAATCATCAGGAACAACAATAGTAGAACCTTGAGCATCATCAAGAAAACCAACTACTTTCATTACACAAACAGATTGTTTACCCTCAGTTGGAATACGATAACCAATAAGAGTATCAAGACCAGCATCTTGAAGTTCTTTAAGAAGTTCTTCTTTGCTCTTTTTATAAGTACCATCAGCATTTTTAGCAAAGCCAAAATTACTAGCAGGAAGCATTATTTCAATATAGCGTTCACCATTTGGATGATACTTTAATTCTTTAGAATAACTAACTTGGTCTTTAGTTGCTTTAAAACCAACATTAGTAATCTGAGCAGCATGAAAACCAGGAAGTTCTTGTCGAGTAATAGCACTATTAAACATAGCTTGGGAAATACTCTCAAGCTTATTAACTACATTACTAAGATAAGTAGGCATTACAGGATTTGGACAACCATTATCAGCTATAGGCATACTAGCATTAAGGGTAACAAAGTCCATCATATTACTATCAAGACCAAGTCTCATACACTCATCTTTGAGTTTATCAAAGAATACTTGCATATCTACTCCTGTAATATTTCCACTCTCATCAAATTTAATATTACCATCTTCATCAAGAGAAATCTTTAATTCATCAACAAGCTTATTAAAACTATCTTTAATATTAGCAACATACATATTGAAGAAATCTTCTTTATACGCATGAAGAGGACTATTACTATCAATATTATCAAGTATCTTCTTCATAATCTGAATACCAGCTTTATTCTTAGCATTCATGTGTTGAGGAGTTTCTTGCTGAGTATAAAGATGATTATAATCGTATTCCTCACGATAATCTTCAGCTTTATTGTTGAAATCTTTAAGATGCTCTTCAGTAACTTCACCAGTCTTCTCATCAAAGATAGTAAGTACTCTAGCTTTACCTGCTTTACTAGTTTCCTCAGTATTAAGCTGGTCAATCTTATTAGCTTTCATTGCTTCATAAACTTGTTCAAGTTGAGTTCCTCTAATAAATCTTGGAACAAGAACAAATTCAGCATTCTTAATTTGACGAGGAGCAATAGTATTAAGTTTATCATCATAATATTGGTCATAGTAGAAGTTCTTCTGTACTTGCACAAACTTCTTCAATAAGTCAGCAGGAATCTCTTTACTTTCATCTTGAATAGCTTCAATCAAAGGAAGATAATCATTAAGTTGACCTCTACCAGCAATACGACGAATCCATTCTTCAAAAGTAATATAAGATTGAGCATCGTTAATAGTAGTATTACTAAAACCACCACTACGTCTATAACTTCCGTCAGCATTAAGTTTTGGCTTACCATTATTATCATACATAATAGGACCGCCCATCAAATCTCTAGCTTGGTCAAGAGTAAGTTTGGCATTCTTTACTAAGTCTTTTACAAGAATACCATCTTCTCCTTCAACTTTACCATCTGGATAAGTTTTAGCAACTTTACATTCCTCACTAGTTCTAACAGTATTCTTAATAGTAATACCATTAAACTTAGTCTTTTGTTGAACATCAAGACCGATAGCTTTAAGTCTAGATTGAACTTCAGGAGTATTAAGAAAAGCTCCTTGAATTATTGTGCTATTTTCTCTAAGGTCAAGACTTGTATCAACAAAACCATAAGGAACACCACTAGCTTGAGACTCTTTACTTCTTTTCAAGAAAGTCTGAGTATCTTTATAAAACTTAGTATCACCTTCAAATATATCATTAAAAGCAATATACATAAGTCTATGATTAAGAGCAAAATCAATACTATTCTTTTCATTAATAAGATTATTAATGTCAAGGTCTTTATATTCGCTCATACGAGTAATAGCATTATTAGAATAGTCAGTTACAAAACCTTTAACCATTTTAGTAATCATAGCTTCTTGGTCTGCTGTAAGGTTAAGTTCTACTTCACCATTAGCGTTAGTAGTGAAAGGAATAAAGCCATCTCTAGCCCCCCCGTAAAGAGAAGGAAACAAGTATTTTAATAAATCGTCACCATACTTTGTAGTTGTACCAGTTTTATAATCTGTAAGAACAAATCTATCATCTTTAAAAAGAAGTCCATTAAATGCCCAACCATCACCTTTCTTTTCAATGAAATGTTTATGTCCTTTACCTATATGATAATTAGCAAATACTCTACGAGCAGATTCGGCATCTAAACCCCAACCTTTTTTAAACATTGGAGTATTGTCATTATTAAATACAATTCTTCCTCTTTGGTCAACAACTGTACCATCTTTAAGAGTTTCTGTATTTTCTTTAACTTCAAATACAATGTTGATAAAGTTTACCATATCCAACAGTTCCTGTTTGAATATATTTCTAAACTGTTGTACTATTGGATGATTTTCGTTAATATCATCAACACTAACTTCTTTAGCTATAACTTCACCTTTAGCATTTTTAATAGCGTGCATCTTAGAGAATAAGCCATCAACTTTATATCTAGGAGCATGAACTACAAAGTTCTTTGGAGCATCAGAAGGAATACGCATAAAGTAATCACCCATAAGCATCTTAGGATTTTGCTCTGTATTAAAGTATTGAGCAAATCCTGTATATACATAATCTCCTTTAGACATACCTGAATAAAGAACATTATCTTTAGTATTAGGATTTCCTGCACCATCGAACAAAGAGATATTAACCATATCTCTAGCATAATTAGTGATTTGAATATTACCGTCTTTATCTTTGTAGAAAAGACCATAATTAATTACAGCACCATTCTCATCACGATGTTCCATAAGAATACCACTAAGATTGTATTGTACTCCTTGGAACTTATACTTTCCATAATTAATAAGTTCAGTAGAAACTTTGCTTCCATCTTTTTGCTGTTCAGTTAAAGTTGCTTTAACTGCATTAAGGAAATTAGTAATCATACTGTCATTAATTTGGTCAGCAGACTGATTACCAAGAGCATTAGTAGAATTAGAATCAATATTAACTACAGAATATGGAGCTAAAGATTTAGCTAATTCAAGAGCATAAGCTTTTGTATTAGTAGAAAGATAGCCTTGTTTATAAGCTTCACGAACACTATCTAGAGCTTCTTTCTTAGCTTTCTTATCTTTAATCTTGTTAGCTTCTTTAAATCTATTATCAAGATTTCGCTTATTATTAAGAGTTTCGTTAGCATACTTTGCAGTATTCTCAAGATAACCATAAAGTTGAGTAAGATTATTAGCAATATTTGGAGTTTTACCGTCAACTTTTCCATTAAGTCTAGCGAATCTTTCAATAGCAGCTTTATCAAGAGAAGGATAATATTGCTTTAAACGACTAGCAATAGCATTGATAATATCAGCACTTAATGCTTGTTTATTTAAATCAAATCCTTTAGTTTTTTGAAGTGTCTTATAATCATCTATTTTAGTTTTAATTGCTCCAAGAATATCATTAGTATCTTCAATCATGATATTAAGAGCAGTTGACTTAATATCATTAAGATAATTAATTCTTAAAGTTTCAAGTTTATCTGCACGATTATTACTTCTAGTAGGAGAAACAGAATTATCATCAATACGAACTTGCTGTTTTCTTATAGTTCTTCTTCTATAAACTTGAAATAATTTATAAGCAAAATCTGGTTTCTTTTTAAGGTCATTAGCTAAATAAGCAAGACCAGCATATTCTTTATTAGATTTTGCAATATCTTCAAGTTTCTTTAAAAAAGCATCAATATTAGTAGTTTCAATATCTCCTCTAATTGCAGAGTTTACGACTTTAAAATCCATATAATCTACCATTCCAAGAGGATTACTTTTATCATATTGATATTTACCGTCAGCACTTACTTCTGTACTACTAAGTTTAGGAATAGTTGAAAGATAACTACGAACAGCAAAACTAAAATCTTTCATAAAGTCAGATTTAGTTCCATTATCTTCCCAACGAGCAGTAGTAGTATCTTTTTCGTTGTTACTTGCATTATCAGCAGCATTGTTAAGATTTAAATCATCATCATCTTCTATATCGAAACTTTCACTCCAATCTGCTTCTTGCTGACTTAAATCATCATCTTTCTTAAAACGAATTTCACCAAGTCTATCATCAGTTTGAATAACTTGAGTAAAATATTTAACTTTATCAGAAAGCATATCTTTAAGAGTAGCAAATTGATTTCTAAGTTGAGGAGTAGTTTTAGAAACTTCATCCTCAAGCTTAACAAAATCATTACTCTTAGTATTCATAAGTTGTTTACGAACTTTAGCAATTTCTTCTTTTGTAGCTTCTACTTTTCTAGCTTCAAGAATATTTGTTGCTACAGCTCCCAACATACGATTTATAACTCTATTTGCGAGATTATCTTTTCTATCTTCAGCATGTTCTTCAAGACGACCTTTAATTAAATCGTTATGATAGAATGCTAACATCAAATTACCAGTAGTTCTAATACCACAAGTTTTAGCAGCAGTACTAGTATAACCTTTAGACTTAACATCAGAAATGAAAGCAGAATCAGTTGTATGCTCATTTACATTAAAATTTCTATTCTTATAAAAATTTTGAATAGCAGTAGCAACTTCTTTACTTTCATCATTTGTATTAGGAATAGAACCATAATTATTAGCATAATAGGTTTCAAATTCCTTGTTAAAACCAGATGGTCTAGAACCATCAATTACTGCACTCATTAAGCTGTTAAATAAAACATCATCGTTTCCAACTTCAGCTTTAAGGTTGGTGTAAACCTTAGTTTCATTAAATTTTAAACTACAATTATTAGCCATAACTATCTATATTAAGTTATTTAATATTTTAAAAACTCGCTGAGAGGCTTATTTCTCAGCGAGCGATTAATCTTATTTGCATGTAATCGAAATGTCACCTGACGCAAGCAAAGTGGCAAATTGCGAATGTTGCTCCATTGGAAGGCTTTCGATTGTCGAGTAGAGGGACGGATATTCTGAGCGTGATGATAGATTAACATCATCATCATCATCATAAACATCATCTAAATCAACACCATTATTTATGTCTTTATCAGCTCCAGGAGTAGGAGTTTCATCTTCGACAACTTCATCTTCAACTTGTTCATCTTGAGTTTCTTCTATAGTAGGTTCTGTCTCAGTTTGAACATTTGTATCAGCATTTTTATCTATACTTAAAGCTTTAGCAAACGCATTATATTCTTTTTCTCTGAGACTTCCTTCAGCTATATCAAGTCTAAACAATTTATTGATAAAGTCCATAATCATTTGCCAAGCAGTTCTATGTCTAGCTTTATCTCCAACATCATCTACTTTGACTTTATTAAGATAATCAATGAACTCTACATTAGTAAGAGATTCTACGATAAACTCTTCTTTAGCTCTATCAAGTTGACCTCTATCTACATATTCTTTAAATTTGAAACTGTCTATGTATTTAAGCCAATCTGTTATAGCTTCATCAGTTAAAGTATCTTCAAAGTTACGTCTTTCTCTAACAGCTTTAATATTACCATCAGCAATATCTTTAAGGTCTTCATCAATAGCTTTACTAAAATCATCATAGATTTCAGTCATATTATTGAGGAACTTTCTGTGTTGAGAAGGACCATAATCATGAAGTCTTTTATGAAGACCTTCGTGAATAAGTATTCTTACTTGACGACCACTAGTTTCTTTAAAGAAATCATCACCAACAACAATATCTCCTTTTTCATACATAGCGTTGATATTGTTATTCTTTTCAGAAGCTCTAAACTTTTCGATTCTGTCATTTGCAAAGATAACATTTTCTGGTAAAATACTAGTTAATTTGCCTGCATTATTAAGAAGATTTACAGCTTCTTCAGGAAGAATAGCTTTTGCAATATCAAGACCTTTAGTTTTACTATCACTTTCAATAATAGATTTAACTCGGTCAGTGGTATTGGTGGTTACATTCTCTTTACGGGGGGGTTCTAGTGGCTTTTCTTCTTCTTGTTTCACCTCATCACCTACAGTAAATTCAAGTACGCTATTAGCTTTCATATTAGACGAAAATCTTGAATAATTACTTCCATCAACTTGAGCTAAATCTACTCTAAGTAAATCGTTCTTAATCATAAAATCATTATATGATTCTTCAACATGATTAAAACCATTTTTACCATTATACTCAGGTATATTAATCACAAGTTTTCCGTCAGCATTTCTACTTACAAAACCTTTTAAAGGAATAGAAGTATTATTATCACTACTAAGAAGTTCGTGAGCAAAGTTTACAGTAGCGTTTTCTTTAAGGAATTGAACAAGAGCTTTACCAGCTTCAGCTCCATTATCTAACAAGCTATAACTACTAACTTTTTTACCATGTTCCATAAACACAAGTTGTGTAGGAGCACCAGTACGTTTAGTATCACAAGCATAAAGTGCTACAGCTTTAGTTCCAGCATTAATATAAGTAAGTCCATTGTTACGATGAAAAACACCACTAGTTTTAAATAGAGTACTATTATTGTTATAATCAAGAAGAGTATCAAGAAAACTTCTAAACTCATTCCAATTAGCTAAACTATCACCTTTCTGAAGATTAGTAAGTCTATCAATAATTTGACCTTCAATAGCGTTAGTTAAATCAGCAAGAACTTTACTATGTGGCATATTTACAAGTTTACCATCTTTCTCATAGTTAGTAACTCCCCAATTTACAGGATAAGCATTAGTATAATCTATAGTACCATTTCCATTATCGATAGCAATTAATGTTTGGTTCATTTTAAAACCAAGATTATCATTAGTTTGCTTACCACTAATTTCAATTTGAGATAGATTTCTAGCTAAAGCTATTCTAGCATCAGTTTTACTACTAATAGCAATACTTGCAGGTTGAGCAAATCTAAATGCTTCTCCAGGAGTTCCATGCGGAGCAAGTCTAAGAAGTTCACCTTTACTTATTTTACTAACAGTAAGTTCTTGATTATTATTAATCAAAGCTAAACTAGTTTGATAACTAGTTCTAAGATTATCAAAGAACAATTTAATACTTTCAGGAATAGGATTAAAAGAAGATACATTAGGATTATATCTCCATAATTTAACCATACCATCAAGAGCTTTATCATAAGTAAAACCTTTATCTTCGTTAATAACTATAAAATCGTTCTTTACAGCTTCTTGAACTCTAGGGTTATTCTTAAACTTCTCAACAAATGAACCATCATATTTCTTATCAAACGCTATTTTATAAAGAAGGTCGTTAAGTTTTCTACTATCTTCATCTTTTGGGTAAGCTATAGAAAGAATCCAATCTTTAACAGCACCATCATATTCAGCAGACCTACCTACAGTATATTTGATACAATCGTTAACTTGAATATATCTTCCTGTTGATACATCAAAAGTAGGAATACCCATCCAACCAACAGTAACTCCATTATGTTGAACTAATAAAACATCAGTATTAGTAGCAAGCTTGTTTGCTTTCTTTACAGTAAGTTTATCGCCTTCTTTAATTTTATCAAGTTCTGCTAAACTTGCATCAATTCTATCAGGAGGAACTACTTCACTAAGTCCACGAATATTAACTCGTTTAAGAGTACCAGCTTTAATAGCTTCGGCTCTACGTTCACCAGCAGTCTTATGAACATTAGTCATAAATTCAGCATCATCAACTGAATCAGCATCAAGCATTACAAACTGCTTTTTACCTTCTTCAGTTTTAAGATATTCTTTAAGACTATTATAAATGAAATCAGCAGTATTCTTACTAGGACTATGTTCGTTTATATATCGGAGTAAATCTTCAAGATTACCATAATACTTTCCGTTATGTTGTCTGAGTTTAACTTCAGAAGCATAATTTTTAAGCATATTATTAGCAGCATCTTTATATTCATTTCCGAAAGATAAACTTGGTTTATATTCCTCTACTGCACTAGCAAGCATAACTTCACCAACACTAGAAGCAAAAGTAGTTCCAAGAAGGTTATTCATAACAGCTTTTACACTGGTTATAGCTCCGTCAATATCTTCTTGACTTGCTCCAAGAGCAATACCTTCATCTTGAAGAGATTTAATAAACTCTTCAGCAGTTAAATTACTTGCTTTAATTTCTTTACCGCTAGTTCTAAGTTTTCCCATAAAATTAGCAGTAAGTTCAGCTCTATCTACAACTTGAGGTTGAGTAGCTGGTTGAGCTTGTTGTTGGGCAGTTTTTTGATTAGTACTAGTATTATCTTGTGTAGATGTACTAGCATTAGAACCAGAAGACCCCCCCGTAAAAGGTATTGAACTATTTGATTGACCAGTTACTAATTGTACGTCAATTTTTCCTTTTTGAATAATAATAGGATTACTATTATCATCATATTCAAAACTTGGATTTCTTTCTACAGTAGCACTAGGAGTATTAGCTAGTTCAGGATTTTCAAACAAATCTGCATTACTCATAAAAGCAACTTTATCTTCTTGACTAGCATTATTATCAATAGTAAGTTCACCACTAGAAACATTACCATTTTTATCTACTTTTATATTAGTTGGTTTTATAGAACTATGACTATTTAAAAATTCTGTGACCCGCTCACCCACTTCGTTGCGTAGTGTTGGCTGCGCACTTTGTGATTGCGAATTGCCTATAGGCGTGTTTCCTTGCGCTATAGGCGACTGTGGAGTGCTTGCCGATTGATTAATAGGCTGCTGAGGTTGAGTGGCTTGTGACGCAGGATTTGAGGTCGTTTGCGTGCTAGGGGGAGGAGTAGTTGTACTCTCTGGTTCAGCACCATTATTACTATCATCTGGATTATTAACATTATGACTTTCTTCTCTTTCTTGACTATCAAATATATCTTGACGAAGACTAAGGAAACCTTGAATTTGTTCTCCTAAACGATAATTCTTTCCTTTAGTAAGATTAAGAACATCAAGAGCATCATTAAGTGCAGATTTATCATCTTCATTCATAAAATCAAGAATAGAATCAATATCATCTTTACTTCTTTGATAATAAGCTCCAATAGCATCACCTATTCTTGCAGCAAATTTATCATTACCATACTTATCTGATAATTTAGTAATAGTTTCATAAGCTGAATCAATAGCTTTCTTACGACCTTCATTCATAGTATTATTCATAAATGAAATCTCTGTAGCAAGTTCATCAGCGTTATTAACCATTTTACTTTCATTATAAGCACGTCTTAATTCAAGAGCAGTCTTATTAACAAGTAAAGCTGAAAGAGTACCATCAGTTCCATTTACTCCAATTTTATCAGTAGCTTGAAGTTTTTGATTAATCCTTCTGAGATAAGTTCCATGTTCTCTAACTTGATTAACTATATCAGTAGGATTTTCAAATTCTGCAATTCTAGGACTAACAGAGAACTTCTCAGCAAAGTTCTTTAAACCTGAAATAATATCTTTATCGTCAAGAAAAACTCCAGAATTTGATGTACCACTAAGTAAATTAGCAAGAGTAGTACTAGCTTGATTAGTAAAACTTTGTACTTTACCTTCATCATTATAAGCACCTTGTAAAGCTTCGTGAAGAGCATATCTTAAACTATTAGTATCAATCATATCTTGATACTTATTCATAAGCTTATTGATATTATCAACAGCAACTTTAGTACTAATATTATTCATCTTCTTTTTATCACTAAGAAGACGACTTCTTTCAGCTTGAAGTGTACGAAGTTCATTAGTAAGCAAAGCTGTACTTGCAGCAATTTGATATTGTTCAGGAGTATAATCTTGACCTAAAATATTTTTAATATCTTCATTGTCAAAAGCAGTATTTATTTGCTTATCAAGTTCATCAATTTGAGTATTAATCTTATCATTGTATTGTTTATTAACAACGTTATTAGTAGCAATACTTTGCAAGAACTCTATAGGAAGAATATCATCAGTATGTTTAGTTACTCTAACTGCTTCACTTAAATTGACAAGTTTCTTTAATTCAGCTTCATAACTAGCAGTAACTTCATCCATCTTATCTAAAGCTTTTTGTTGGTCAGTTTTAGAATTAGCTTCATCAGTTACACCTTTATCTACCATAGCTTTACGAACATCATCACTAGACATATAACTTCTAAGCATACCAAGATTTCCATTATGAGCAGCATTTAAAGTCATACCAGTAAGAAGTTCATCATAAGCTCGTTGAGCAGCAGCTTCTTTATCTAAATCGTTATTGAAAGTTTTATCTTCACTGCTAACACTAAAAGGATTATTTCCATCTTTAATTTGAGACATTTGATTCCAATAGTTTTCTATACTATTGTTCCAAGATTCAATGTTAGCTTTACGAGCTTTGATTTCAGAAGTTTCACTAAGACTAAATATAGATTTTGGTTTACCTTCACCAGTTCTTTCATCAGTTTTAGAATCAGCTCTATCTTTTAAAGTTTGACTAATTCTTCCAAAACCACTACCTAAATGATGAAATACAACACCACCCATTACTCCCCAGAATGCACTATCCCAAAGACCTCCACTTCTCATATATTTTTGAAGTCTATCATCAAAAGCTGAATCACTTTCAAGTCCAAGATAAACATTACCAAGATGAGTACCTTCCATTTGAGCAATATAGTTAACTGCTTCTTCAAGACCTTCACTAAGTTCTCCAGCAATAACAGTCTTTTCATCTAAAGCTTTATCAAGAATCTTTTGACCAGCTTTCTTTAAAAAAGATTGTTTAGCTTCCATTTCAGCTATTTCTTCAGGAGTTTTACCAAGTGTTTGTCTAGCATTACGAGCAGCAGAAGTTAAAGTAGAAGAACTAACTCCATTATTTAAACCTTTCCACATATTTCGTAAACCATATAATTGAAGAATATCAGAACCAATATTTATATAGTTAGTAAGGAAGTCTTGATTAGCAGACTTTTGAGCAATAACTCTAGCAATATCTTCTTTACTAGCATTATCACCACCAGCTTCATTATAAATGTCTTGGTTCTTATTGACAAATTCTGTAAACTCTTGTGGAGTCATTTTATTAAGTGTATCAGTAGCTGTATTAAATACATCACTATATACACCTTGTGCTTCTTGATAGTTCTCCATAGTTCTACTAAGAGTAGCATTTAAACCTGTTTCTACAAATCGTCCAGTTCTAGCACCAAGACCATTAATAGGAGCATCTACAAGAGTTTTAACTCCTTGTTGAAATTTATTTAAAGTTCTTCCTTCTTTGCTGAGAGCTCTATCTATTCCAACAAGAGCTTTAATTCCATTACGAGTAGCAGTTCCAAGTTTACTTGCAGCAGAAGCTTTAGCTAACCATTGTAAACCTTTAGTTGCAGCTGTACTAGGAAGTAACAAAGTAACAGAACTCATAATACTTGGCATATTACTTGCCCACCAACCAAAATTAGTTAAACCACCATTAGTTATATCTAAATTAGGGTCAGCATAAATAGGAGCAACTTCAGTATTAAAGTAATCTTGCCATTCTTGAATCTTTTCACTAACTGGGTTAGTATAATCGTTATTAGCAGCATTTCCTGTAACTACATTACCTATAAGGTCAAAAAGGTCTGCGGCACCTCTTACAGTGCCGAGACCAATTTCACTAACTACTGCTTGACTAACAGCAGAACCTAACTTACGAAGATTACCTTGAGATTCAGCAAGAACCTTATCTACGTCAACGATACTAGCATTTGGAGTAACTCCATAATGACGAAGTTGGTCTGCTTTATCAACTTGATTAGTAAGAACTTTACCACTAGTAAGACCTTCATTGATTTCTCTATCAGCAAAACCAGTTGTTAATTCAGCAATCTTTATAGGGTCTAAACTATTAAGTATTTTAGGACTTGGATGCTTCTTACTTCTACTAGGGCTAGGATTTATATAACTAACACCATTAGTAGCCATATTTTTTATTTCTTCAAAATCCATATTAATAATTATCTTTAATATATTTAAATTCTTGTGCTACAGTAATATCATTAATTGGTTCTCCAGACTCAGTTAATGATTTAACGATAGCCTTTTTTATAACACTATCACCTTCTCCCATATATAAAGCATCAGCTATTTGTTGGCGATTAAGTTCTCGCCTTAAAATATTCTCAGCTTGACTTCTACTAATAACAGTTCGTCTACCATAAGAATTAGTATAAAGAGCATTATTATTTGTAACATTACTAATAGTAGCTCCATTAGCTAATGATTTAGAAGTTCCGCTAATGTTTAATTGAGTAGCTTCATCTCTAGCTAAAGTAGAAGTATTTCTTTCATAACTTTGAAGAACTGTAGAACCATTAGCTCCAACCATTGTAATAGTTTGTGGAGTACTATTCTTAGCTTTACCAATATTAAATTCAGTAACAGTTTGAGCTAAACCATGATTTCTACCAACAGTTACATTAAGAACGTTCTCTTGTTTAGCTTGAGTTATAGCTTCAATGTATTGAGCTTTTTCGTCTTCAGGAATACGTTTACCGTCAACATATAAAGCAGCATTCATCAATAAACTTGGGTTGGTAAGATTATCTTCATCGTGAGTAATTTTAGCAAGACCAACATCGTAAGTTTCTTTATTGATTTGCCCACTTGTATATTTGTCAAATAAAGCATTTCTATCAAGAGTAGAACTATACATCTTAGAGTTAACTGGAATTTTACCAAAACCTCTACGTTGATTAATAGTATTAGCTCTCCAAGCAGCAGCTTGTGCAGGACTATTAGATGCTGGATTTAAAATATCAATACCTGCAACATTTATTGTTCCAAGATTTTTAAATGCATAATTAGCATTACGAACTTGTGAACCATCAGACATATCTATAATTCCAGCTCCACCTCCAGTAAAAGCATTACTAAAACTACTGCCAATACCTTTCCAAAATCCCATAGAAGAATCAACACTATCACTAAGTTTAGAAAGCCAAGTATTGTTCTTGTCAAAAGTAATAGTCTTTTGTCCATTTACAGAAGTAATTCTAAAACCTTTTCTTCTCCAATCTGATTCAGAATGACAACCCATTGCTTGAGAAATAGCATTGTATTGTTCATCATCATAACATTTATAACCAAGTTCTCTAATTTTTCCATTATCAAATAAATGATTAATCTGTTGATTATATTCTCTAGTAAACTCATTATCTCCAGGTAATCTAGAACCAGCACGTCTAGCAGCATCAAAAGCCACAGCATCTTGTTCAGGTTTACTAAGACCTGCAACATAATGATTATATTGATTACCATAAGTTCTTAAAGCTGTAATTGCTTGTCTAGCTTGATGTCTTACAACTGGGTCGTTACTAGTCATACTATGACGACAAAGACTAGCAAGTCCATCATAATCTCCTTTTCTAACTCCTCTTTGGAAAGCATTGCTTCTAGAAAGTCTTGGGAACAAAGTTCTAAGAGTACTAAGAGTTTCGTCAAGACCAGCTTTAGTTGTACCAATAATATCTGGAACATCTACATCAATAGCAGCACCTTCGTTTGTAGCATCAAGATTCATATTTAATGCAGCAGCTTGTTGAGCCGCAGCTTGACGTGCAGCAACATCTTGTCTATATGTAGCTTGTCCATTACCAACTTCTATATCCGAACCACTATTGTAATAACTCATGGCGTGAATACCTGGTTTAACTCTTTTTGCAAGATATTCTTCAGGGTTAAGAAGAAGACCATTTTCAGTAATATCAGAATCAATATTCTTATTCTTTTCTTCAGGAGTCATTTTATTATATTTCCAAAGAGCAACATCATAATCTTGTTGAAGACTTGCTCTAGCACCAGGAGTTGTATCAATAGCAGATTTAAGAGCATCATTTAAATCTTTCTCACTAACATATTCCCAACTACCAGATTTCTTATAAGCTAAACCATAAAAATTTTTACCTGGGTCAGAAGTAAGATTACCATCAGCATCAACATATTTAATATCACTAATTCCACTACCTTTATGAACAGCAACCCATTGTTTTGCTTTAGTCATAAGATTACTTAAATCAACAGTACTAACTGGAGTTCTATTTGGTTCCCAATTTGTACCACCAATAATATGTCCTTCTTTATCTACTTGGTCTTGATAATGATAAGGATTGTTATCTTTAGCCCAATTTTTAACATCTTGAGTAATATCTTGTCTCTTATCAAGATTGTCCATAAAAGTTTTATATGCAGCTTGTGCTCTAACTCTTCCAAGAACAGCAGGGTCAGAAGCTACTTGACCAGCAAGTTCTCTTGCAGTATTAAGACTACGAGAATAATCTCCATACATAGCAGCATCATCAAGTTGATTCTGAATATTTCTAACATATCCAGCTTTCCAACTATCTTCAGCAGCATTAATATCTAAATTAGCTAAAGCCATTTTAATTTGGTTCTGAGTTTGTAAACTCTCTTTAGCTTTCTCATCAATTTTATTAAGAGCATTTGTAAATGCTTCTACATTTCTACGATGAGGGGCTCTTAATGGAACAGGATTTCCATAATTTATTACATTTGGCATATCTATTTATTTTTATTATTACTAATGCAAATATACGATAAAAGTTCTAGTGAACAAAATTTCACTAGAACTATTTATTTATTTTAAATAATACCGTATTTGATAAGATTCTTTTTACTCATTCTACCTTTAATTAAATCAGCATAACTATTTCTTCTTTGGTATGCTTTGTTCTGATTCTCCCATCTAGTAAGAGCATAACTGTATTCAGTATTATCTGAATAGTCTTCTCTCTTAGGTCTAGCACCTGGATTTGGAATATTCATAGCTGAACGATAAATACCTGCAAGAGCAGCATCATCACCAACATCAACACCAAGTTCAAGTAATCTAGATGGAGTAGCATAATCAGAAGCAGCAACTCCCATAAGCATAGCTTGAGTATCATCATAATTTTGACGACCTTGACTAATAAAGTTTTGGAAACTATTTCCAATACCTTGTAGACTTCCACTAAGAATTTGTCCCTTAGCAAGTTCAGATTCATTCTTAGCTTGAATAGCAGCATTCTTAATACTAGCAACAGTATTATAATACTGATTTCTAGCAGCAGCGTTTCTAGCTCTAACTTGTTGTTCGTTCAAAAGATTCTGATTCATAAGTTCAGTTTCTTTATTAATCTTTTCATCAGCAAGTTGATTAAGTTGATATAAAGCGTTAGTATCAACACCTTGCATACGACCAACAGCAGTACTACCACTCATAGTATTTCTAAGAATACTATTTCTACTATTTAAACGATTACGTTCAACATTAGATTTTTGAGCTTCATTATGATAAGTAGTATTAAGAGCAACTGGACTTTCCTCTACAAAGTTTGGAAGATTATAATCAAAATCTAAGTTTTTATAAGCACCTAAACCAAGAATACTTCCTCCAATACTAGAAACTAAATCAGCTCCAAGACCATACCAATCAGCATCACGAATTATCATACCTGACTTATTACCAATATAAGTTGGAATAGTCTTATTTTCAGAAACTCCAGAAGTTGGAGTACTAACTTGACTTGTATAAGGAATAGTAGAAGTACTCTTAGTAATTGCATAAGGTACTTTAACATCATATTTATTAGATGTTGTCCAAGGACTTATACCACCTTTATCATTAGCTTTTTGTTCTTGGTCTATAATATCCCAATAATCAAAATTATTATTTCTACGATAAGGATAAGTTACATCACCCCAAGCAAGTTTACGTCTCATACCTTTTACGGGGCGGCTTTCACCACCTAAGGCTTTACGCATTCTAGTACTTCCACCACATCTTTGTCCTAATCTAAATTTATTTCCCATATTAATTAAATTATCTTTAATATTACCTTGCAATAAATTAGGGTCTGGATTATCTACTGGAACAACACCATGACCAACAGGAGCAGGAACTTCAATATACTCAGGTTGAATAACAACTCTAGTATTATCTGTAGGTTGAACCATTTTAGCTTCAGCTTGTTGATTAAGAATAGCTTTAGTTTCGTTGCTAACTATTGGAATAGGATTACCAAACCAATTTCTTTCCCAAGCTCTACGTTTAGCTAAACCGCTCATACCTTTTCTATTTGCTCCAATAGTCATACTTTGTCTAATACCAGCAAGACTATTATTGAACGCACGTTCATCACCTCTATCTACTGCACTATTTAAATTTCTAAACCATTTACCAAAAGCATTTTTGAAAGTATCAACTCGACTATTATAGTAAATACTATTAAGAGAATCTCTTTGATTATCATTAAGATAATTATAAGTTCTTCCCATTATTCGTCTAAGCTCTTTTTCTTTAGCACCAATAGCATCACCTTTGAACTTTCTATTTTGACCTGCAAAATCAGAACCTTCCCAAGTTGCTATTTGTCTTCTCATACGATTGGAAACTCTGTAGTTATTAGTATTATAAACTGGAGCTTTCCAACTACCACCAATTCTAGCTTTAGGACGAAGTTCAGGATAACGAGAATATACCTTAGCTTTAACGTCACTTCTTCCATGAAGACCAGCAAGTCTTAAAGCATCAACAGCATCAGCTTTAGTTGGAATAGGATAACTTCTACAACCACCTGCAAAATCTTTAGATGATACAGAAGGATAAGGATGTTTAGAAGAACCTCTATCTTTAGAAGTTAAACCACCATTTCTAAGTTTGCAACGACCACCAAAACGATATTTATAATCTAACAAAGGATTTTTCAATTTATATCTATATGCTTCTGTAGGCAAATTATCAATCATATTAAATCCTTTAACCATTTCGTTATTAGGAAATACTTCATTTGTCCAAGGAATATCATAAGCTATCTTAAAAGGTTTTGCTCCAGGAAGTAAACTACTAGCTTCAAAGTTTTTAATTTTATCACTAAGTTTATTTGTAAGTTTACTTAATTTACTATTTTTATTTATAACGTAATAACCTTTGTTGTTTACTATATCATCTAATCCTGAAAGTTTATGTGCTAACTTACCTTTTATAGATTTAGTATCTGCAAAGTATTCAATAACATTTGATAAATTATCTAATGCTTCTTCACCATTTTCATTTAAATATTTTTGAATAGCTTCATTATCATAACCATATTTGTTTATAAATTTATGTAAACTACTTGATAACTTTCTATTAGCTTTACCTATAGTGGTATTGTATAAAGGTCTAATTACTTTATCTTCTATTATATTTCCTATTAATCTACTCCAAGGCTGTAAGTCCCAAGTATCCCTAATATGACTTACTCCATATTTTTGTCCATTATATCCTCTAGTAGTAAATTCTTCAATATCATTTGCTACATTTCCACCAGCACTATTTATAAAATCAACACTTTGGTCTTTAGGTAAAACTTTCAAATTGGATATACCTTTTGTATCAGTATAAGCACCTTTAACAATAGGAGATTCAGTCCAAGTATTAAACTTTTGGGGAAGACCTAAATACTTTCTCCAAGCATCAAACCTAGCTTCTAAAGCATGTGGACCAAACATATTTTTTGTGATACCTACATTATAAGTATTTAAATCTTGAGCAGATTTATTGTTAAACCAAGAAGGATTATCAATATCTGCTTCTGCACCACTTAAAGCCGATTTAAACGCTTCTTTTATTCTAGAAATAGGTTTATCATATCCTATTGGAGATATATTTTCAAATATATGTTTACGTAAATTACTAGGTCTAAGTCTATATAAACCAACACCTGTTTTACCTAAACCGTATCCTAAGCCTATATCACCAATAGTATTAATACCTAAACTTAAATAAGGATGCTCTTTAGCCCATTTTGTATTAACAAAACCTCCAGTATCTTGCATCATATAATGCTTAAGAAACTCACCAGCATTTTTACTATCACGAATAGAACCAACAATATTACTAGGATTAGCATTAAGAATAGGAGCACCAGCAGCTGTAACAAAATTTACAGCACCCATTGGGTCAAAGTAAGAACTAGTATCTTTTTTACCAGCTTCTTTCCAATGATTTGCTTTACCAGTAATAACTACATCTTCACCGTTTGTAGCAGAAGTATTATAATTTTTACCAGTTAAAGTATCTGTAAAAGTACCATCTTCATTAATATGAATACGTTTGTAAGGAACTTCTGTACCATGTTTAGCTTTACCTCCATCATCACTAAGATGATTTCTTTTCTTAAAAGCTTGTTGTTGACTAAATACTTTATCTTTATTATAACCTCTAAGAATAGCTTGAGCAGGACTCATACCATTACTAAGAATAGGTTGAGCACTAAAGATTCTTAAAGCACCATTCTTCTTCTGAGCAACTTCACCACCTTCAGCTTCAATTTCATTTCCACCAACGTTAATACCAATACCTGTTTGACCAGTCTCATTGGTTTGCTCGTGAGAACCCCCCCGTAAAAGGTATGTATCGTTTCCAATCTTAGTAGCATTACCTCCATCAGTAATATAAATTCTATTACTTCCTAAACGTTTATTACCACCAAGACGATACTTTAAATTATAAACATCTTCATCATTATAACTTCTTGTAGCAGTTACATAACTATTCAACGTACTAGCAAGATTATTATTATTAGCTAACTCTAATTGAGTTCGAGCAGCTTCTTTCTGAGCTTCAATTTGTCTTCTGATAGCTCTAGCTTGAGACTTAGAACTAATAGCACTACCAATCAAATTCATAGCACCACCAACTAAAGCACCCCAAAATGCTTTAGGTCGTTCACCTCTTAATCTATTACATTTCTTTGTCATAATTAATATGGTTGAATATTAAATGTTATATTTTCAAGTTTAAATCTATGAGCAGCATCATCATTATTAAATATAAATCTAGTAACAATATACTTTCCATAAATCAAACTTCTATTATCGGATTTATATAATGGAGATTTCTTTAAATCTTCTTCAGTAATAACATGAACTTCATTTTGCTTAGTGCTTGGATTATAATAAATATAATTACAAGCTCTTACAAGTTCAGTTTCAGATAATTCAGTATTACCTCTATTAAAACCATTTCTAAAGTAATTAAAGTTCCAACTACCTTTGTCAAACTTAGTAAACTTATAATCATCATAATGATTGAAAGTATTTCTATTGTTTTCATCAGTATCATTAGAACCATCACTAAGTTTAAGATTTATAGCTTGAGTTTCATCTGTGTAAACATCAAGATAATAACCAGCATATCTACGTCTTAAACCATCTTCAGCTACGTTATAAATATTTTTAGCATTTAAAGAATATCTATTATCAAAATAATTAAGAATATAATTAATTGATTCTAGAGACTTAGAATTATTATAATCATTATTATAAATAACATCAAGATAACTACAAATATTACTGGGAGATTCCAAACTTGGTTTTTCGTAATCAAAATAAAATGGATTTCCTTCTCCGCTAATATTATATATAAATCTTAAAGAATCTGAATATGTAGGATTTCGTTTTTTATCATTATAAACAAATACATTTCTAAAATAATAAATAGCATTATTAGTATCTAATATTGTTTTCTCTTCTGTTAATTTTTCTATTGTATTATCTATATTTGGTATACTTCCGTCTTTAGTATAAATTGTATATAATGTACCATCAGATTCGATATTAGGAAATTCTTTAATATTCAAATTTTTAATAGCATCAAAATTACCAGTAATTATTATTCCTGCTTTTCTTCTTTTATCTCCTGGTCTACCAGTTCCCATATATTTCCAACTAATAATCGGTTTTAACATCTTAACTTCAGGAATCTTATATACAAATTTAAGAATTACATCTTCTGATTTATCAGTACTGTATTCAGTATTATAAACAAAACAAGTAATTTTAGTACTATAATTTAATTCTACATTTAATTTATTACCTGTAAAATCGGCATAATCAAAATCTATATATTTATTGTTATAAGTTACTTGAACTTTAATTTTACTAGTATCAGTAACTCCGTATCTAGAACCATCGTTAGTAAAATCATGAATACTTATTTCGTAATGGTTGTTATCTACTTGAGTTAATACAGGATTTGGATAAACATAAGGAACTCTATGTTCAGGTTCACTTGTACTATGGTCAACAGTATAACTTTTAGTAGCAACTAAATCTCCACATTTATACCTATAATTAATAACGTGTCTTTTATTATCATTATTTGGTATAGTCTGTATAGAGTTTGTTTCGTATTTAGTACTACTATCAGTTACATCTTCATCAATAGCAAATCTTACTCCACCGAAATTACCAATATTAATGAAAGAAAAAGTATCAGTTAATATCTTTTCTGGAATAGTTTCTCTATGAGTAAAATTAATATCTATTTTATCTAAATCTGATTGAACTGGAAAAGTATTACTTTTACTAGCAGTTTTAACAACTCCATTTTTTGTACCAGTAATTTTAATATTATGTGTAGAACCAGGAACTCTAGAACTCAAACCAACAGTTGTATTTAGGGAAGTTCTACCTGGAAATGATGCATTAACATTACTATTTGCAACTTGAGCATTATCAAGTTCTATTTTAATATTAACTTGTCCAGCTCCGGACATAGCATCTCCATCTATATAATATGTTAAACGGATATTTCCATTTTCTTCATAATATATATTAGAAACACCTACACCAGTTAATCTTTGTAAGCCCATATCTATTTAGTATATATTGTTGGATATAAAACGTTATTAACACTAGCAAGATTTTTGTAATCAGTTTCAGATTCGTCAAACTCATATAGTCTAGCTCTATCAACTTTTTCATTAAAGAAATAACTATTATTATAAGTTCTATAATTAGCAGTAAAAGCATAATCATGAAGACTTATATAATCATTAAGATTAAAATTATAACTTAAAGTTATATAGTATTGTTTCTTTTCAATAGTTGCACCAACTGTTTGATTTAACCAAATACAAATAAGCAATCTATTAGTTTTCAAATCTTCTCCGAATACAACATAATCTATATCGAGAGATTTAATCAAGTTATTTATATTAGTTGAAAGAATTTCAGCTTTACCATTTTCAAACTTGAATATAACTTTATTTACAGAATCAAACCAAATATATCCATGTTTACTAAGAATGGATTCTTCTTTTCTAGCAAGACCACCAAATCCTTCATTACTTGGAAGAACTTCTTGATAATCAATATCGAATACATCTGGAACTTCAAGTTGACTCTTTTGTGTAAGTTTTGGAGTTCTATCAAATACAAATAAACTATATTGAGTATGAACTAACATATAAAGACCAATACCTACAATATTAGTAATACTACCTTTATTTTCAGTTATGATTTTATATTGTTCAACATTGAAATTCTTAAAACCATTAACAAGACTTTCATCAGAAATTACATCACTTCTACGAATAGTCTTATCAAAAGAATCAATATAGTCTTTACTGTAATTAGTATAACTCTTTAATGGAGCAGATTTATAACATTCCTTTAATTCGAGAAAATCTCTAAGTCTGTCAGGACTAAGAACTTTATTATAATAAACTCCTAAAGACTTACCTTCTTCATTAGTCAAAGAAACTACTCCTTCATTATAATCTTGTTTAATAGAATAAGCATTAGTAGGATATTTATTATAGCTATAACTATTGTCCATACTAATAGTATATCCGTTCAACTTTTGAGAATTAGTATTTAAAACAAATGAAGCAGTAGGATTAGCAATGATTTCTTTATCATAAGTAACTATTTTATCTTGATTATAAAAACTAGGAGTATATTTATGATTATCTTTGCTATATCCAGTTTCATAATTATTATCTGTTACTCTATAAAGAGTTTTAACAGATTTGTTATAAACATCTTTATTATCATTGTAAACTACAATTTTATTGCCAACATTACCTTTAGGAACAATTCCAAAAGAAATATTAGGATGAATAGTAGGTTTAATATGACTAGTTAAACTTTCAGTATTATTATCTCCTATTTCATCAGATTTAATAAAGAAATATTTATTTCCTTGAATAGAATCTTCTTTATACTCAAAGTTTGTATTAGTAACAGTAAATCTATGTCCATTTAATTCTCCATTAAGAACTGTACAAGGATAAGCCATATTCTCAACTTTCTCATAAGAACCAAACCATCCAATATAATTATAAGGAATTACATCAACTTTAAATCTTGGAAATATAAGTACATTATCGTTAGCTACAGTAGGAACTCTAAAAAGCTTATTACCAATATTATTTACTACTACGTCAAACTTAGCTCCAGTATCAGCTTCATTGTCTGAAATAGATTGATTACTTTTTTCGTCAACTTCATTTTGAACTATAAATCCATTAGTAGCAGAACCATCTTTTCTAATATAATGAATATAGAAACTATAAATCTGACCAGGAATTAAACTTCTAAAATTATTAAATGGAGAAGTATGATTATTAGAACTAATAGTAGTAGCTTCATAAGCAGAACTATTCATTCCATATCCCATAGTATAAATATATGGAGGATTATGAAGTAACGGTTGATTATAAAAAGCACGTTGAATTATAGTAGAACCATTTCTAAAGAATAAATCCTGTTCTATTAACACTTGAAAATCAGTACTCTTATTTATTAGATATTTGTTTCCCTTAATAGTTATTACAATATAACCATTACGAATAACTATACTATCTATATTAATAGCTTTCTGACTATGAGAATCATAAATAGCAACTTGTTGATTTGTTCCTTCACTAATAATACCTATATATAAAGAGAATCTACTTCTAGTCATATAAGGTTCATTCTTAGGATTATTAGGAATGTTCTCAATATTGTCATGGTCAATACTAATAGTACTTCCATAACCAAATACTTTAATTGCAGAAGTAAAGAACTTTCTAATAAACTCTGTTATATATTCTGGTTTAATAACATATTCTATTAAGTCTTCATTTTTACTAATAGTATATTTATCAGCAGCCCAAACATCATTTACAGAAGTAGAATTTCCAATAGCAAAATTAGTTGTAATAATCAGCTGTTTAGTAGTAACAACTGATTTGCTATAATCAGAAATGTTTTTAGTTTCAATATCAACATGAATATTTTTACTATTACCAGTTAAATCTTCATTAATGTTTTCGTTATAATTAGATACATAAATTCTATTATTGTAATTAATTACATTCTTAACATCATAAAGTTGAACTGGTTCACGAAGCATTTCATCAACACTTTCTTCTTCAATATAAGTATTAGTATTAAACATTAAAGAAGTTATATCAATAGAATAAGTATTAAATATTCTACCATCAACAGCATCATTATGCTTAACAATATAACCTATTTGATATTTAGTAAATTTATAATTCTTATCTATATCAAGAGTAAAGTAAACTCCTTTATTAGATTTATCATTACCGTTTACTAAGAAAGGTTCAAATTCTGTAGTAGGATTACCATTACCGTCAGTATTGTAACGAGTAAGAGCAGATTTACTATCAAGAAAATTATGAATAGGAACATCTTTTCCTTCATCGTTTATAATAATAATATCATCAGTAATTTGGAACCATTTTGTATAATTGTAATCGTCAATCTGATAACGAATAAAGAAAGTATAAACTCCACAATTAAGAGAACCATTAGTAATATCATAATTAACTTTAGCTTTTGGAATACTTTCTTCAATACCATGTTCGAGACCAGTAGAACCTGTATTTAGGTTCCAAGTTTTAAGAGGAACATAAATTTTATTATTATTCAAATCAACAGCATCACTTTCGGCTACTACAATTATTAATTCACCTTTATAGTTGTAAGTATAACTACCAGTAATCTTTCCACCATGATATTCCCAATTTGTAGAAACTTCATAAGCTTTACCTTCATCAGGTTTACGATAAATTCTAGCTTTTTCTTCATAAGCAGAATACGTAAATATCACAATTTCTTTATTACATGGAATTACGCCAACTATATATTCACTAGGATGATTAGAAGTATCTAAATCTTCATCATCCGTGTCTGTTTCAAAAGAAACTCCAAATCCGTATTCATTAGTAAAATAACTACCACTATCATCAGTCATAACATTTTTAGCAGCAATTAAACTACCACACTTAACTTCTTTTGGATTTCTATTTAAATCAAGTTTTGGTACTATTTCCATAATTATCTTCTTGGGTCAAACGTTGAATTATAGAAGAAGTTTCTCCAACCTTCATCACTATAAATATCATTACGAACAGAAGCAATAGCTTTACTCTTTAATTCTTTCCATTGGAGATATGGATTTGTAACAGGACTATTACTTGCTAAACTATAAACTTGATGTTTACTTCCTCTACTCAAATATTTATAAAGTATATAATAACTTAAAGCTTCCAGCAGAAGACCATTATCGTAAACATAAGGAACATTGCAATCATAGTATTCATCATAATACGTTTTAACTTCACGACTTGTAACAACAATATAATCAGTATCAAAATTTAATTCAATATGATTACAATCTGTTACTACATAATTTCTATTGTCACTATTGATAATAGTTCCAACTTTCATAAAGTCTACTCCGGTTTTATTACTATCATCAATAACAGCAATCTCTTTAACGACAGAAGAAGCTGAATTAACATTTCCACAACAAGGAATATTAACTCCAGCTTCTTTTATTTCACAACCATTACGGTCATACACTTTAAGTTCACTAGTATCTAATTGACAAGGAAAAATAGCTATTCTTCCACTAACTTCAACCTTACGAGTTTTAAGTTCAGTAGGAAGGCACTTCATTTGACTAAGTGCATCTATTATCCAAGCAGCAGCACGAGGAATCCAATCACTTTCACTTAGATTAAAGTCGTTGTCTACCTTTCCTACTATACGTCCCATAGAGACTCTTTTTTTGTTCTTCATTTCTAATAAATTTAGTATATAATGTTTTATCTGCTTGAGTACATAAAACGAATTTGTGTTTCATAGAAACATCTAAATCCATAATTTTATTTACATCATTATTTGTTAGTTTAAGAAGTTCTTCATTAGAATATGGTCTAAGTTTAATATCTTTAGTATCAATAGCTTTAAAACACAAAGTACGACCTTGCACTTTAGAACCTAATAAACAATATTCATACCAAACTTCATCAGCTTTGTAAACAGTAGCATCAACAGCATCGTATTCGATACCGTGTTCTCTACAATACTCAGCATCGTCTTTATTATAAATTTGTTTACCTTCAGCAATAAGTCTTTTCTTATTTTTTCTAGTTGCTTCAAAATCGCAAACTTTAGCTCCAGTATTAAGTACTCGATTGATACAAATCCAACCAAGTTTATCTTCAAGACGATAACCATTTCCTTTAAGAATCAATTCTCTTTCTACAGCATTATAGTAAATTTTAACTATACGCTTATACTCTTTTAAAGAAAGATTAATCATCTTATCATAAAGTCTAATCTTTTCTGTTTCTTCATAAATCTTCCTCAAATCTACAGCATATCCAACAAGTCTAAAACATAGATGTTTCATCTCTGGGTCTTTACATTCGTCTTCAAACATACCTTTAGCTGCATTTTCAAGACGACCATTAATATATTTATTTTGTTGAAACTCAGGATAATCTATTACTGGATATTTAAATTTATCTACATCAGGAACAATAGCAGAACGTTTAGAAGCAATAGTAGCAGTTAATTCATCTACAGTTATTCTTGCACGTTCACGTTTAATTTTGTTTTCTTCAATAAAATCTTTATAGTATTGAGGAACATTTATAGACTTCTTTACTTTTATCGGCATAATTAATCATATTTTATTGTACTAGGGATTTCATCAGTTTCATGTTTTTGATTTAATAAATCCCTTTTAAATATTATATCTTTAATTTGACCAACCATATCTTCACTAAGTAACCATTCGTTATCATCATAGATTTTATTCTCGAATGTAAGTTCACCATTAATATCAGCAATTTGATTTGGTTGTTCAAAACTTGATTCTATTACTATAGCACCTATATTAATAGGCTTATCGTTAGCAGGAGGAAATAAATAAATATATTCATTAATATAATCATAAGCAATAGCTCCACATAAACCTGGAACACTTCCACGAAATCTAGCAGTAGTTTCTTTAATATAAGGAAGTTCTCTATTGGTACGATAACCTGCTGTACTAACTCTGTCAAAAGGAAGATTATTAGTAAGTCTAATAGGTCTTGGAACCTTTTGATTAGTTCTTTTAATTTTATCTATTGGAATATCTTGAAGTTCTTCTGGAAGTTCAAAATCTCCATCAACTACACTAGTCAAAGTAACTTTAAATCTTTGAGTAAGTAGTTTATCTACATAGTTATGATTTTCATAACTTCTTCTAATAATTTCAGCTCTAGTATGAACGATTACACTTCTAATCTTTTCTCTTAGAGAATGATTATTAGGTTGACCATAACTATGAGCTATTTCGCTAACTAATTGTGCAATACTACTCATATCAATATGTAAATCATTAAACGTTTAAAGCCGCCCCGTAAAAGGTATGTAATCATGGAATTTTAGCAAATGATTATTGGAACGTTATTTAAATCTACATATCCTTTTACGGGGCGGCTAGAATAAGTATATTAACTACATCTTATTCAACTTCACAAGTTGGAAGTCTAATTCTATTAATTTGTTTACTACTCATAACTTTAATTGTTACATTATTAACTCTATTGTAAGGAACTATATATCTATGACTGTAAGTACCAAGTAATTTAATTATCAATCCATTTAACATAAATTTCTGTTCCTTACGCATGCAAATATAATCATTTTCAGACAGTTATCCAAATTCCAAACGCCCACGTATATGCCACTGTGTGCGCACACAAATCGTGTCGGACGGCGGTTGTGATTGATTAATCGACTGATACACATGATATTGGGAGAACGCAAGCAAATGCGTAATCGAAATTCGATTATGATTAGAAGTATTATTGTTAATTATATTATTAATATCTTTAGTAACTCCAGGATATGAAAAACCCCTAACACTATTACTAGCATTAGGGGCACGGACACAAACGTATCTAGTAGTTACAGAGTTACATTTGAATAATTCCAGCAGTTCTAAGATTAACAAGCAAAGTATTAATTACTCCAGCTACTGTTTCAATAGTAGCAGTTTCAGCATCAATATTTACAATATTACTTATTGCTTTTACTGTACCTGCGACTTCTTTAGTAGCATTAGTTGGAATTTTAATGCCTTTTATTTGATTCTTTAATTCTGCTATCTTATCATCAACATTAAGATTGTTTACTTTATTTTTAAGTTGATTTAATTGTTCCTCAATATTATCATTACTTCCTTCAAATAAAGCATTATATAAAGTGTTCTTTTGGTCAACACTCAAAGGAAGACTTTGCAAAGCATTATAAATTTTATTTATATCCATAACTTAATTATTTAATTTGTTATCAAAATCTTTATAATCCCAATTCATTCGTTTAGCAATAGGTTTAAATACCCAGCTCCAACTTATCGGGGCAAGTATAATACTATTAATTAGAACTCTTATATCAATACTACCAAAATTAATATAAGCAATACTAACTATAACAATACTAACACATAGTATTATACGTTTCCAAATTCTAGTAATCTGCTTATGAATTACAGTAGTAATACTACTTATAAGAATATAAGTTAGAAAATTAACTACTAAACAATAAGCAATATCAAAACTATTAATAATAGTTTGAAGTATTTGATTTATTAATTCCATAATTATTATGCTAATTCTGTACCATCAAGATTTACCCAAGTTTCACCATTAAATAATTTCATTTTTTTAATATCTGGGTCATATATAACTTGACCTTCTACAAAGAGTTTCCAATTAGACCAATCAGTACCATTTTTCCCAGGAACAACATGTTTTTTAAGATTTAAACCTAATGGATATATCATTGATTTATAAAGAATAGCATTATATACTTTACCTTCTGGACCAAATGTTATACTTTTAGTATAAATATAATCTCCTAAAAAATCAACACTATTTAAAACAGTTAAATGTCCATTAAAATATATTATAGGAATAGAACATTTATATTCAGCAATTTCGCTTTGTTCTCCATCTTTTATAGCTATCGCTTTAATTGTTGTATTTATAGGATAATTTATATTATTAGAATATAAAATACTATTTGTACTTGGGATAGAACCATCTAATGTATAATATATTTTAGCAGAATCATCATCACAAGACATTGTGATATATGGAGAATTGCCTTCTTTGTAGCTTAATATAGTTACTTTCATAATTTGTAATTTTAATATGTTATATAATTATTTGATGTACCATCAATTCCGAAGAATTGTTGTAAAAAAGAATTGTAATATAATAATTTTGTTATTTTTCTACTATAATTATCTATATTAGTACCAAAAGTTCCTATAGATTTAATTTGAAAATCTGTATTAGTTAATGCTTTTAAATTCATATCATCTGCATACATTTGTGCATTTGCAAATGGAATAACATACCTAATATGGTTTATTATTGCATAACATGAATTTTCAGGATAACACATACAATTAAGTACAAAAAATTTTCCCAAGACTTGATTAAATGAATTATAACCTTTTAAATTAAATAATGAATTACGAAATACACAATTAGTATAACGTGTAGTTAATAAAGATATATCAATTCTAAAATCAGAATAATTGATTGTGATTTCCTCAAAATTACAATTATTAAATTCTATATTATGAGTATTAAGAAAATTTATGCTCTGATTAAAAGTACAATTATTAAATATATATCTTTCATGACTATTAGTTCTGATTGATGTAGCTAGCTCTCGTGAATGTTTATAAAATCTACATTGCGAATAAGTAACTATAGTGTTCATCATAAACCATTTACCATTATTAGCTGGACCTTCTGGGATTATGGAAAAATCATTTAAATCACAATTTTTTTACATCAATTCTAGGATAACCTTTATCTACAATGCCATCTGCTCCAGTTTGTGCTATAGTTGTTCCATCCTCATTGAATATAAAATTACAAGAAACTTCTTCAATGAAACTTTTTAGTCTGCTATTTACTATATTAATATAACAATTCGATTTATCTTTATAATTCGACGAATTTGCACCAATACTTAGACATTCTCTACCCCAAACATGTTGAACAAATTCTGAATTATCATCAGAATGAAAAATTGATGAACTAATAATATTAACTTTGTCAAATCGACCTTCAGATATGAATGAATAGCCTTCACAATGACTATTTTGGAATAATAGTTCAGACCCTAAACCTTCATCTACACCATTTACTGGTCTGTCCTTCGACCAATTACAATTTAATCTACAGAATCCATGATAATAAGAATTTATAAATCGAAAGATTCTAGAATCGAAGTAAACAGTAAATGCATCAACGACTAAACTCGTAGGTTGTTCTTGTATTATTTTTAAATTATATATGTCAATAGAGTCCGCTTGTAATAATTTAATAGCTGATTTAGGTTTTTCCCAAGTATCTGTATTTATAATTAATGAATGACCATTTCCTTCAATTATAACGCTTCCTCTATTTGGTACTGAATTAACGAAATCACTTTGGATACTAAATTCCCATGAACGAGTAAATGAGAATTTACTAATTGAGTGAAGAACTTTACTTCTAGGAAAATTATCTACCCAGTAATCCAGAAATTCTAATTTATCACTAAACTTAGAATCTTTATTGATAACAATATTATTAAAAATGCATTTATTCGTATCATTAACTACATAACAATCATTTGGATTCAACTCTCCATTATTAAAACTACCACCAACAAATTTAATTGTAGAATTATTAGGTACTTTGATGTTCTGACCATTTAAATCAAAATCATACCTAATCTCATAAATTGTATTAGGTTTACTAATCATATCTTGAGTAAGAATGTTCTTAACTACACCATTGACTAAACGTAAATTCTTTCTAAGAATTACATAACCTTTAGATTGAAATTTTGCAGCATCAGCTTCTCTGTCTTTAAGTTTAAGCATGTTATCAACAGAAGCAATATCTTCATCATCTGGAAAATTAGTCACGTTAACTTTCTCTCTAAATAACTGCTTCAAGTTATCATTAAGTTGTTCATATCCTATAGTTCCAACTCCTGGTTTAACTCCAGCAGAAATATAATCTTCATCAGGAACAGAAGTCCAATTAGAATCTTTTACCCAACCTTCTGTAGTAATTTGGTCAGTTCCAGCACTAAAGAACTCTGTAATATATTTTGTTCCATTATTATAAGTAATAAATAAACCGCTTCTACGTAAGAACAATGGAACAGTTCTACGAGTATCAGAAACACTTCCTTTCCACTCACATTTTACGTGATTAAAAAGGGATACAAGAGCTTCAAGCGGAGTATCACTAAGTTTAGAATAAATATCCTCTATAGAAACAAGAGGACTAACTTCTTTCATTCCTTCAGAAGTTTTTTCATAAAGTTGTTTTGTAATCATTGTTATAACAATTCGATTATTAATAATATTAATACCTCTGCAAAGATAATCATAAAAACTAAAATAGCTTCCAAATTAAGATAATTTCTTAACTTGAAAGCTATTATAAAGAATAGTAATTATTAATGTTATCTACATTCATACCAATCAACTTGAACTCCTTTACGGCACATATCTGCATACCAACGATTAAAAACAATTCCATCGTAACCATCTACATCGTCAATAACATCTTTAACATACAAACATAAATGTTTTTCATCAGTAATACTACTTCCAAGATAATCAGCTTTACACATATTGGCTGCAAACACTGCATCATAAGGATTATCATTATTATCAAGATAAACTCCATTTTGTTTCATCATATCGAATAGTTTATCTTTAGATATAGGTTCAAGAGGAACTTCTGTTCCATTAGAATCTCTAGTAGTCATTTTACTAGTTGCAAACTCGACAAGTCTTCTATTAAAATGCCTTCCATTATATCTAAGATAAGCTATCATATCTTCAGGAAGTTCATCATAAACATCAAAACCTTCTTTTACTTTCATAACTTTAGTTATTATAACCGCCCCGTAAAAGGTATTGAATCATACAATTCTACATTCTCTTTACGGGGCGGCTTTCAATTAATACCTACCATAACGACCACGACCATATTCTCTATCTCTGTCTTCATAATCATGTTCACGTCTATCATAATCATGATTTCTTCGATAGTTTTCCTCTTCGTCATAGCGATTATCTCTATCTTCACACTTATCAAGAGCATCTTCTAACTCCTGAAGTTCCATTTTCATACGTCTAATCTTTTCTTTAAGCTCAGACTTATTCATATTACGTTGTACCATAAGTATCATAATTTTATTGTTTAGTTACAGCAGCCAGAATCTTAGCTATATCGCCTTTCATTCCAGCAACTTCATTTTCTATACCTGCTATTCTTTCATCACGTGCTTTGTCTTTAGCAAATTGAGGATTAAGTTCTTTAAGAACTTCTTCACATCGAACTACTTGATTTTTATAATCTTCAATATGTTCTATAACATAGTTAGCATGTTGCAGAGTAGCTTCTACTTCAGATTGGATAGTTTGTTTACTTTCAGCTATAATAAGATTTCCGTTATTATAACTAACAGAATTATTGTTAGCAGGAATATTATTATAATCTACAGTACTTCCATCTACTTTAACCTTTAAGTTTACAACCATTGTATTAATACCATCAGTTGCAAATACAGGTGTTGTAGTTCCAACAACTTCTCCAATCTTAAAATCTATTCCATTAGCTTTGTTTAAAATATAAACTCGGCTACCTTGATTGAGAGCTGAAAACATTATACTATGAGTTGAAGTTTATTATTTTGTTTATCAAATACTATAATGTGAAGACCTTCTGTAAGAGCAGTAAGAGCTTCTCCATTACTTGCCAAGAGAGGAAGAGTGTTATTATTAACCATAATCTCAAAACCAGTTGCAGTAGTTGTAGCTGCATTAAAATTAATTACCATTATACCAGCAACTCCCATAGCTCTGAAAGTATGATTAGGCATACTAAAAACAGCATTAGCAGTAGCACTGCCAGCAGTCGTTTGAGTAGCAGCTACTAAAGGTATACCGCCACGATTACCAATGAAATCATTAAAAGCCATAATATTACCTCCTATAATTTAAAGCCAAAAACCATTAAGATTATTACAACCATTATACATACCATATTGATAAGCTATACAATTTGGTACTGCCTGGAATGGCTGATAAGGAACTGTTACAGTCTGAGGCTGAGCACACTTAATTTCATTAACAGCTTGAGCAATAGGATTTACAGCAGCAGCAATTTGCTGAGCAATTACTCCACTTTGATGTTCAGTAGTCAATTGAGTTTGCAGAGCATTAATCTTATCCTGCATTGAAGACTTTTCAGAAGCATCAAGTTTAGCAATAATTCTATCACCAACTACATCAATAGACTTATCAATATTGCAAGTCTGGTCACGAAGAGCATAACCCATATCGGAGAATCCACGAGTTACAGCATTACCTACATCACCGACACTTTGTTTAATAGCATCAGTCTGCTGAATAGTAGCAATTTGATTTTGATAATTACCCTCTGTAATAGCACTCTTTAAGTTACAGCAGCAAGTAGCCAACTGATTAGCAAGAGTCATAGTGTTCTGAGTACCAGCATTAAGCAAAGCACCAGTAGAAGAATCAATCTTACAACCTACTTGGGTAATACCATTGTTTACCTGAGCAATAGCTGCTTGAATCATATCAACTTTAGTTCCAAACATAGTAGCCAATCTTTGAGTTGCAGCACCGTTACCATTAATAGCTTGCATAAGCAAGTCACGTCCATCATTATTATTAACCATATTAGCAAGAGGACCAAGACAACCAGCACCATTCTGACCAAAGTTACCAAATAATCCACCATTACGCATAAGAGGATAAAGGAAGAACAAGAAGATTATCCAAATCCAATTACCACCACCAAAACCTCCATTACACATAAGTAAAGGAAGCAGACTGTTAACATCGTTAGAAGTCTTACTAGTTCCACCATCAGGGAACATAAAAATTTTAGAATCATCCATGACTTATTAAATTATTAAGTTAATAAAAAGATTAATTTGTACATTAACTAGTATTTTGTACGTTGCAAAGATAAACAGAATCTGGTATATAAACAAAAAGATGGTAATCGGATTTTGTTCCAATTACCATCTTAATAAAATAATTATAACTTATTTCGATGCCATTACTTTTGTTTTCCAATTATTTTTTAGTTAAACAAAAATAGGTTCAACATCTTTATTCATAAGAGTTGCTTCAGAAGTAGCAAGTCTAAAAGCTCTAGAAGTTCGATAAAATTCAGTACTCAGTTTAAATAGATATCTAGTAGCTTGAACAGTTCTATTTAAAATATAAGCTATACTAGTGATAGTAAAACCTGCATGAACCATTTGTTCAACTACTAAAGCTCTAGCCATAACTACATTTTCTTCTCTAGATTTACTAACAATAGATTCTCTAGTAATAGAATGAGTACCGTCATCTCTAGGAATATCACATGCTACAATCACATTGTCGATTATAGACCAAATTAATGTTTCTTTCCTATTCATACTCTTATTTATTTTAAAAGTTAATAATATTATTAATAGTTGCAAATATAAGATTCTTTTTAATATGTTGTATTAATTAGATTATAATTATAAATTAGTTTAACATAAATCTATAAATTACATACAAAATAACAAATATTGTGCAGTTAATTTCAATTAAAAAAGGAAGTACTTATTTAGTACTTCCTTTTTTTAGTATATAATTTATTTATTGTATTAACTTTGTTCCTTTCCTAACATCGATTCAATCATATTATCAACGGCTTCATCTGTTATATGTTCATCAATAGAAGAATTTATATTCATTGATTTCATCAAAATGCTTATCCAAGGATTGTTACTTTGCATAGCAGTTTGTATTTGCTCTTTTAATGCTTCATGAAGTTCTCCAGATTCTTTAAAAGTTACAAGAGTTGTTCGTAAAGCATTTACTACATAGTTATCTATCAATAAGGGATTGTCCCTTGCTGATGATAATTTAGTAAGAAGCACAGCCAGTGCTTCATGTAATTGTTTCTTATTATTCTTCATATTGTTTTACTTTTTTAAATTTCTAAAGTCAGCGACTTAGAGTTCAAGTTTATCACCATAAGTATATCTTCTTGAGGTTTTAGTAACTCCTGCTTTAGGAGTTACTGGTTTTGCTCTACCTGTTTTATTTCTCATAATAATTTATTTTATTTATACAATTTTACTTGTTTTGAACAAACTCTGCAACTATTAACTTTCCATTTAATTTGATTAGGCGTGCATAAGTATTATACGCTGTGGGTAGGTAATCAAGTTTATTTAACATTGGACCTCTGCTTGCTTCCTCCATTTTATATATTATAGATGTATTCCTATCATTAATACCAAATGTACTCCCACCTTGAGCACCTGCGAAGACTATCTCCAAGATACCTCCTTCTGATGCACCATTAAACCAATTAAATATATTGATATTACCTGAGATATCCATATTAATAATCTGATGATTTGTAATAAACGGAATATCACGTCTACTTTGGGAATCAAATTGAAATTTACTAGAAGCAACAATTACAGTTCTATCCATAAATTTAAGTAAATATTTTAATCCATTTAAATCTAAAAACTTCATATTAATTAATTTTTAAAGTTATTATTAAGCAAATAATTCATCTATTTCTGCTGTAGTTATTGCAGAGTCTGCTGTAGCTCCAAAAGCTATAGTATCAAGTTTATTCTTGTCATGTATAGACATGAAGCCATTCATATTGGATGATGCATCTTTAAATTTTATATCTAGTCTATGAGCATCATTAACATCATGGAACCTTATAGCCTGAGCTAGTTTTTGTCCTTGTGGGTCAACAGTGAGAACTTCTTCAAATATTTCAATGTTATTCACGCCAACTGCCTCATTTTTTTTAGCATACTCTGCAAGACTTTGATGACTAGTAAGATAAGTACCTAGATCAACAGCTGCGCCTCCACTAGCTGCAATAGTTTTAGTAACACCATTAATTATTACACTATGAGTATGGCTAGTAGAAGATTTTCCATTAGCAATACTATCAACTTGGCTCTTAGTATAATAATTTGCAAGGTCTACTGTAGCACGGAAGTCTCCAAGTTTCTCCCATTTTGAAGCATCATAAGTCGCACTGGTATCACCAGTATAAATATATTCCTCATATTTATTCTGTGTAACATCACTAGCATCTTTAATAAGATAAATATGCTTCTTAATATTAGTTGTAGGAAGAGCAGTTACTACTTCTGCAACTGTAGTATCAAGATTACCTAATTGGGCTAATGGAACATTGCCATTTGAATCAAGTCCTGCAATACCATTGTTAGCATTCAAAGTTTTCACACTTCCGTCTGCCATCAACACTTGGGTTGCAGTGCCTTCAGTCATCACTATTCTTTTAGCACTTATTCCATTTTCATCAACATTGAAAATGCTTATAGATTCATTTTCATTACCTGTTTTTGATACATCTAGTTGTTCACCATTAATTATATAATGTAAACCACTTTTAGGACTAATTTCACCACCTTCGTTACTAAAAAAATTAGAATTAGACCAGTCCTTAATCTTACTCCAAAAATGAGTTAAACCATTTGAATCTAAAAATTTCATAATCTATTGTTTTAAATTGTTATTACTATTAATATCTGTTATCTGTTCCTCCGTGATTGCTGGAGGGAAGTCCTTCGTCACGATGTCGGTCATTCGCTTTATTAGCAAAAGTTTTAATACCTACATCATCATCTACATGATTTTTATTTATCATACTTTAATTGAATAAATTATTTATAAACTCGTTTGATATTGGTACAAATGTAATAATTTCTTTTTTGATTTCATCAATTTCAGCTATATTTTTATTTATATTTTGTGAATTAGTTTGTATTTTATTATCTAATTGGCTATTTATTACTGTTTGATGTTCTAAGATTTTATTATGTTGTTGTAATTGCAAGTTAATATTATCAAGTTGTTCATAAACAGCAGGAGTAGCTGGAATACCAGTATCTTTACCATTACAAAACCAATTACCATTTTCTCCGATAGTTATGTTTCCGCCAACTATTACAGATATATAATTCCTTGCTTTAATTCCTGTATTTGTCCAAATGGTATTAGTTCTACATTGATACAAAATTGCATCATTAAGATTAGAACCAACATAAGCATACTGACCAACATTAGGAAATTTAACGTGATTATTTAAAGCATCAGCACTAATATACCAACCTACAAATACATTCCAATTATAATAAATATTGTTCCAATAATCTTTATTCTCCCAATTTGCTAAATCAGTTGAATTAAACTGCCAAAGTTCAAATTCTGCTTGACGGTCAAGTCTATCAGTATTAAGATTAAAAAAACTAAGAGTAGCACCTGCTCTACGATTAATAGGAAAAATTGTAGCTACAGCTTCTTCAATACTATCAAAAGCAGTAATTGTACCATTTTCGTTTTCAGTAGTAAGATTAATGAAATTATTATCAGCATAACCAGTAACATTCATTGGTTGCCAATATTCGCGATTTTCAATATCTACTCCACTAGGAACATTAGTCTTAGCAACATAACTAAGGTTATCGCAAGCGTTATAAACAAGAGCAAGTCTTTCATACTCTTGTTCTCTACTCCATTTACCTTTAGGAACAAGAGATACATTTCCTAAGTCTTTACTAAATTGTTTCATAATATGATATTTAAAAATACGTTTTATTTGAGATTTACGCTCCTCAAACACATTTCGTGATTAGTTAATCAACTTACATATTTGAACCGCTCAGACATAAAATAAAATGGGTCTATGCAAATTTCTATGTGCCGAAAAGGTATGAGTAATTGAACAAAATTGCCAATTTGAAATTGACTAAACTTTATTATCAGATTCAACATTTAAATGACCATTATCATTAATAGTAAATACTTCACCATTATCTTTATTATCTAGATAATTCTGATAAAGTTTACCAGTTTCAATGTCAACTTTAAATGTTACATTTTGATTTGAACAACTACAAAGAGCTTTAAGTTTACCATCAGGAGTAATTGGATAATAATTAGTTCCATTATAAATTGGTTTACCTAAATTCTTATAATAATCTTCAAGTTGCTGCTTTACATAATTATAATAAAAATTAGCTTTAGTATAATCTAATTGTTGATAAGCAGCACAAGCACTTTGAAATAATCCCCAACAATTAAACAATTTCTTACCATCACCTTTACAAGCAAAACTACAATCATCAATAATACCTTTACCCGCATCAGCAATATAATTAATAAGTTGATGATATGTACAAGTCCATTCTGAAGGAATAGTAAGATAAAGTACTTCTGGATGAATTTCTTCAATACTATCTCTTTCTAGTTGTTTAACTACAACTTTATTAAATTGTCCAGTAATAGAAGATTCATTATCAACTGCTTCTTTTACGGGGCGGGTTACCTTAATTTCTTCCATACGGCTTACTATTTAAACGTTATTTACTTGAGACCTAATTGCCTCTAATTTATCATCAGTAAGACAATCATAATTATCAACACAATCTTGAAGAATATGATTACTAATAGATTTACAAGTCTTACTATCATTTATAACATAACCTTGAGAAGAAAGAACTATCTCGGTTTTAACACCAATAAATTCTTTTCTCTCAAGGTCCTGTTTGAGAATATTTGCGACATCACTGTTATTCATAAGAACATCTTATTAAATAGTTCAATGATTAAAAACTTTATTATTTACATAAACAGAATGTTCATTAGCAATAATAGTAAGTTTATTAATAATTTGTCCAATTCGGACATCCTTATCTTGACCATCGTATATTACTTCTAAACATTCTTTAGTTGTATCGTCAATCCATTCATCTTTAATTTTTGTAGCAATATTAATTCCATCAACTTCGTAAGCAGAAAAAACATTATAAAGTTTATAATATTCAGTACTAATAGTTTTAAAAAGATTCTCTCTAATTAAATCTCTATTTTCTTCAATATTATTATGAATAATAATTTCATTACAAGTCTTACTAATATTAGCTCTAAAGCTATCAAAAGCTAAACTTATAACTTGACGAACTTTAGTTAGTTCTTTACTTTCTGCATCTTGAATTTGTTTATCTAAAACAGTATTAAGTTTAACTACATTTTCACTAACTTCTTTAATAGCAGAAGCCATTTGAATTAATGGTTTATTTCTGTCTTTAGCTTTAAATAGGCCAACTAGTCTAATAATAAGAGTATAAAGAATATAAACTCCGCTACTTATTAAAACTGTTATATAAGACGAATCTTTAATCGCATCAGATACTATTTGATTAACTTGATTAAAATCATCCATATCAAAACAATTAATGGGAATGTTGCTCTAGACCCCCCGTAAAAGGAATGTAGAGCTTCATTCCCATCTAAACTATTACCTATTGAATTTTACACATCATCAGCTTAATCAACGCTAAGTCCAAAGGCAGTTTCAACAGCTGTAATAAAAGCTGAATTAGCAGTAGGAACTGCAATAGTTACTTCTTGCCAAACTGCTTCATCACGAGTACGACCATAAACACGAGGATTCTTAAATCTAAGATGATACAGTGTATAATCGTCTGCATCTACGTCCATAGGATAACCTGGATAAATAGTTGCACCATCAGCAAGAGTATTGTTAAATCCTCTATTCTGAGCTGCCTCAGAAGCAAGGTTCTGAACATAAGCTTTATCACAAGTTGGAGCGGAACCCTTAGTTGTAGTAGTAACTGTAGTGCCATACAAATCATCAACTGCTATCAATTCCCAAGGTTGATAATCCTTAGCTGTAGCAGTAATAGTAGCTGTACTAATAGTAACACCTACATTCTGATTTTCTACCTTAGCAGCCAACTCCTTCTGCAAACGAGCAGCAACTGTTTCAGCAGTATCACCACTCTTACAACGAGTAGTAGCTGTCCACTCACGACGCTCATGTTTTGTAGTATCAAGCTTAACAAGCTCAATAGTAAAATCCTTACCAATTACAGGAGTAGGAATTGTAATGTTAGCACTAAATTTAGTACCAGCAGTCTTAGTAACCTTAGTTACAATAAGACTATCAATATTAACTTCAAGTACTACAGCTTGACTATTTGGACGACCATAAGCAATTCCAAAATCTTTAGTCAACTTAGCATCTGAAACAAACTTGCTTAAATCATTAAGTTCAAAGATACCAAGAGAACCAGCAGGAACTTTAGTAAGGTCAAATGCTGCACTTGTTTTAGAAGCAATAACTGCGTCACTCTTTACAACAAATAATTGTCTCATATTGTTATTATATTAAATTATTATTACTGTCTCTGATTACCATCTTCACGATAATTGTTTGCTATTTGTTCTCTTTGTTGATTTTGTTGAGCTTGTTGAGCAGCAGCTAAACTTCCACTTTTAGCAATTTGATAAAGTTCAACTGCATGCTTAACAATATCTACGTGCATGTACTCTGGTAAATCACAATTTACATTAGTACCATCAACATCTTCAGCAAATTTAACAATAGCAGGTTTTGCAATATAACTAAACCTAAGTTCGTTAATACTTACACCTTTAAAAGTAAAAGGTTGTTCATCTTCAGGTTTAGAATCAGCCTTATCAATATATAGTTCTATAAGGTTATCGTGAATTGAAGCCACAGGACTTCTCATTTTTGGAGCTAAAACAAAATCATTAACTACATCAGCTACAAATTGGTCATCAATTATACGAACTGGAAATACGTTAGTAACAAAATCTGTTTTCTTATAATTAATTGATAAGTCAACTGCATACAAGAAACTAATTGCAGTAGATGAAACATTATCATCAGTGTAACTTCCAGTAGTTTTAAAGTTATTCAAAGGTAATTGAAAACTAATAATATAATTAGTCTTCTCCTTACCTTTGACTGTAGCAGCAGATATATTTCCTTTCCATACTTTGTATAAAGACTTCAAGGCGTTAATCTGATTAAGTTTTGAAGCATCGCTAATTACTCTATCATTAGTAATACCAATGTTTTGAGTAATAACTTGATTAATGGTATCAGAAATACTATTATTAATAAATAAATCAATCTGTTCAGGAAGAATAGCTCTAACATTTTGCATACCCATTTGTTGACCATATTGTCTAAACATCTTGTGCATTTCTGAAATATCCATATCTATCTATATTAAATCAATTTCAATTTATTTTCTAACTTAGTCTTCAAACCAGCATTATTTGGGTTCTTGAAATAACTAATAGCTTCATTAATATTTGCTCCAATAAACTCTCCATCAGGCGTACTAATTTGTTGATTAAAATCAGAACGAACAAGTTCACCTCTTGTAATAAGAGTTTCAATAAATGCTTTATCAAGAAGATTCTTATCGTTTACGAACTCATTGAACTTACGAGGGTTTGTAGTAGCAAAATCCATCAATTCTTTAGATTGAATAAGAGCCGTCTTAGAAAGACCATCAGAAAGACTAATACCACTGTAAATACAATATTCAACGTAAACTGCATTTGTTTTAATAGGAGAAGCTTGAAGTTCAACAAGATGTCTAAGAGCAACCTGCTGTTCTTTAATAAGTTTATTCTTACGAACTTCTTCCTTATTCTTATCCTTAATATAAAAACGAAGATTAGCATTAGAATTAATGAAAGCTTCATCTTTAGCTACATCTGGATAATTAAGACAATGACGATAAAGAATATATTGTTCAAGATTAAGTGGGTCACCATATTGATACTTCTTGCTTTCGAGCATAAATAAATCATTATCTCGAATTACAGCAGCTTCATAAAGTTTAGCCGTATTAGAACGGTCAACTGCATTATAAGTTTCCCAAATCTTCTCTTCTGCCTTATGAATTGCTAGATAATCTTTCTTATGACGATAACGGAAAGATACATCAATAGTTCTTTCAGTATCACGAACATCAAAGAAGATATTATTAAGATAATTCTTAACTCTAGTAATAAACTCTGGATTGTTAGAAGCAACACCAACTAACTCTGGGAAGTAATGTTCAACTTCACCTTTATTAGACATAAGTTTACGAACTGAATTAACAGAAGAACCAATGGTGTTACGTGGCTTTCCAAGAGCTGCCATATTAATTCTACGATAAGCAGAATAATTAAGAACAGAAGCAATAATAATCTGTCGTTTATCAATATATTCAGCTTCGAGTTCAGCTTCTAAAGCAGCTTGCTTCTCAGCTTCTTCTTGTGCAACAGTTTTATCTGTAGGAGCATCACTATTTAGAGGAGTAGGAATATTCAAGTCTGGAATTTTAATATCACTCATAGTTTAATTTATTTTATTAGTTATTACAATACACACTTCAACTGGAAGAACTTAGTTGCCTTATCTACTTGCAGACCATATGAGTTCTTAACCTCATAACGAGAGCAATCAATATCAGTTGCAAGAGAATTAGTAGGAACTGCACCCCAAGAAGCAGGAATAGGAGTAAGACCCTTAATTACACCATTAATATAAACCTGACCCTTCTTACGTACCTTACGAATATTATTGTGACCATTATAAGAAGAAGTATCAAGCATAAATGCTTGGTGAGAAGTCATTGGATAACCAGTACGAGGATGAATATCACCATTAGCTTTAGCATTATCTGCAAATGTACCACGGTCAAGGAATGACAAATGTTTCAAAGTAATAATGTGACCATCAACAGTCTTATACTGACGGAAGTAATTACCATAAGTAAGACCAGTTGCAGATTGCTGAATCATCTTATCACCAAGAGGAGTAACAAAACCACTATCCTTAGCATCATTCTTAATAGCTCTATCAAAGTCTTCTACGAAACCTTTACCACAAGCAAGAACAATATCCATTTTACCTGTATCAGTATCCTTATCAAGAATATCACCAATAGTACGATTCAACTTATTAAGAGTAAGTTCCTCTCCATAAGTATCATAGTTACTTTCACGGCAAATTTGCTGCATACCAGCAGTATAAGGAATAGGCTGTCCATTATCTGGGTCAACCATTGTAATTTCACCGTTAATAGTCTTGTTGTACTCTGCGAACCAAAGACGTTCCTCATTCATTACTCTCTGTTGAAGCTCGAACTGGCGCATCTCCTCATTAATCCAAAGATTAGTAGTACCACCACTAGCAGTCTTAAACTCATAAGTAACTACTGTATTAGCAATATTACCAGCAATCTCTTTACTAAAACGATGGAACTCAAGTTGAGAAGTCATTTTACCAGGTCCCATAGTATTAGTACGATTACCCTTAGAATAACTCTCTGGAATAGTTGGAGCAGTCAAAGACCAACTCTTACCTACAGCCAAGTTCTTAGCTACATCAACATAAGCATTTGGATTTGGATTTGCAATACGAAGACGATAAAGATAACCACCATGAGCACCTTTACCAAGGTCTTTCATAATACGAACCTGAGTTACACCATCAGGAGCAATCAAACCATACTGCTCAATGAACCAATGAGTTCTAAACTCAACTTCAAAGAAAGCACCACCCTTACCAGGAGTTGTATTAGCAGTATTAAACCAAAGTACAGTATCATTGAACTTCATACGACCCATAGTCTTCCAAGTCCAATCAGTAGTATCAATATCTACTGTACCAGCAGCACCTTGACCTTCAGTCAAGAAATTAAGTGGAAATCTATCATCATCCATACCAAAAGTATAGGTGAGCATAGAATTAATCTCACTAGGTTTAGATAACATAAGATGAGCAATGGTTTCCTCATTAGAGTAACCTCTGTCCTCATAGTTACCACGTTGCACTTCACGAATTGCGTACATACTTAATTAATTTATTTGTTAAACATTAAATTGATTAGCTAAATTGAATATCATCAATAGCTTTATGATTAGCACTTGCTGGTTTAGTAATTCGTACAGTGCCACGACCTTTACTTTGTTTGTTCACTAATTTGAGGGTTTTTACTTTTTCCTCATTAATAGCCATTTTTACTAGGTCTTCATAAGTTCCACCTGTATACATCAACCAAGCACTAAGAAGTTCTTCATCACGTTCTTGTTCAGCAGACTTAGCAGCCAAATCTCTTTGATAAGCTGTTGCAATAACACCATCAGCATCTTTAGTCTGACGATAAAGATAGTCATAAAAGTCATTAGGAGTAACAGTAACTTTTTGACCATTAACTGTGCGAACAAGAGTTTCAGGTAATGTATAATTACCAATCTTACGATTAGTAACAACATCTTTAATATCTTTCCAATAAGCTAAAGTTTCTTGCTCTTCTTGCTGACGTTGAGCTTCTGCTTGTTTAGCGTAAGCTTCGTCACGTTGTTTATCAGCAGCTTGAAGATTAGCTAACTGAGCTTTAGCTTCATCATAAAGACCACCTGAATCTTTAAGATACTTAATATAATTGTCATTAAGACTAGCATTACCAAATTCTTTAGCAGCAGTCTTAATAATAGCAATTTGTTGTTCCTCAGACTTTTCATCTACTGTAATAGAACTACGGTCTGAACGTTCACCAAAACCACGAGGGTCTCCATTATTTACAGTAAGATAATCTACAAATTGCTTGAGAATAGGGTTATCAGTAAATACTTTATTAACGGCAGCTTGAGCTACTTCATTGTTTTTAAGTTCAATAACCTTATCTACATAAGATTTGATACCATCAATAGAATCTTCAAATTCAGCAGGCTTACCATCTTCATCAGTAAGTTCTACATCAAGAGCCTTTTGAATAGCAGCAAGATTAATTTCATCAGTAGGTTCTTCTACTTGAAGAGAATCAATCCAAGCTTTTACATCTTTAGCTTCTTTGAAAACTTTATTATCTTTATCTACGAGATTACCATTTTCGTCGACTGTATAAGTTTGACCTTCAAACTCTACATTAGTACCTTTTTCTAGCCCCCCCGTAAAAGGTGTGGTATCATTACCTTTATCATCTTTACCATCAGGATTATCTTTCCCATCACCATCACTAGTTCCATCGCCGTCTTTACCGTCTCCGTCACCATCTTTATTACTAGGAGGTTCAGGGTCTGTACCATCACCGTCTTTATTACCTCCTTTATTATCACCTCCGTTGATGTCTGGAGCATTAGTTCCACCACCACCAAAATCAAGATTAATTCCGTCAAGTGGACCCATCAAACGAGTATGAGGTTTAAAACCAAGAGTATTACGAAATACAAACATAAAATAATAATTTAATGATTAATAATAAAAAGAGTAACATCAGTTACTTGTTTGCAAAAGTATAAACTTTATTTTAATAAACAATAGCTTGTGTACTTATTTATAATATATTAATATTGCCTATATAATAATGTATACCTTATTATATAAAAGTCTTATTAATGTTAGTTCCTCAAGCAATTCCAGTACTGCATGCTTTAATGAGTTCTATATCAAGCATGAATTAAAATCGATTTTCACAAGCCTTTCATAGAAACAAACATTGACGTAGAGCGTAATTCCTTTTACGGGGCGGCTCTCAAATATATTTGGTGATAAGTTATTCACGAAATATGATTGAACGTCTTATAGACGAATTTGAAATATTAAATATTTTATAGGCAGATAATAAAAAGAGTAGTACCCTCACGAGCACTACTCTCACACATTAATCAACAAATAATAAAACAAAACCTATTTCTTATCATACTTGTTCTTATTAGTCTTGGCAATCTTTAATTGATTATCCATTTCTTCTCTTTTAATTTGTCTATCTGCTGCTTTATTATAAGCATCCATTGCAAGTTTTTGACGTTCAAGTTGAAGTTTAGCAGCTTCACTAGCTCTCTTACTTTCCTCCTGAAGTTTAGCTAATTGAGTTTTAGCATAATCATCGTTTTGAGGATTTGCATCTCCAAGTAAAGCTATATCGCCTTTAGCATATTCAAGTTGTAAATCATATTGTGCTTTAAGAGCAAGTGTTTGTCTATCTTGTTCTCCCTTAGCAGAAATCTCTTGAAGCTTCAGTTGATTAGCTTGTTCTTGAATTGCCTGGTCAATTTGCTTCATTTGTTCCTCATGTTGCCTTCTAATTTCAGAGAATTGTCTAATACTATCAGAAATAGCTGCAACATTATCTCCTTGAATAGCTGCAAGAGCAGATTCTAAATCTCCATTTTGTGCAGCACTAAACGCCCATTGTTTAAGTTGTTGAATCTTATCCATTTCTTTACCATTATTTCTAACAGTAGTAGAATAGTCAGAATTGACAAAGCTATTAACATCAAGACTAAGATAATGTTTCTTACCAGTTGTTTTATCAATATAAGATGTTTCAAGACCTTCGATATAAGCACATTTAGCAAAGTCTAAATCTCTATTATAATCAGCACATCTTAAAAGGTCAAACATTTGGAATATTAAAACAGAACCAGTACTTGATTGACTAATAGCATTTTGAGTTGTAGAAGCTCCAGCAGATTGAGCTATTTGACCATAACGTTGAGCATTCATATCAACAAGCTCTCTAGCTTCTTGTTTAATTGCTTCATTAAGATTACTAAGTTCTGTTATGTATTGTCCCATATTAGCATTAAGTAATCTAATGTTTTGCATCTTAACACCTGCTGCGTCTTCTTCATCATCTATAGGAAGTACACCATCTGCTGCCATTCTATAAATAGCATCTTCTGTTTCAGAAGAAACAAGAGATTTTGGAAGTAACAAAATCAACATCTTGTTCTTTGCTATTACCATTTCTTGATGATAAGAAATAATATTTCTAAAAACTTGGAAAGGAGTAATTATTTGAATAATACTAAACTTTCCACAATAAGGAAGAAGTTCTTGAATACCATTATATGGAAGTTTACCTTTACGTTCATAAAGAATAGGTCTAGCTTTAACAGGATAAATACCATTATAACGAGTACCTATACGATAGCCTTCATAAACTTGAGTTTTATATTTCCATTCAATATTAATATCTCCAGCTTCTGGATTAAATTCATAATCTTCTTCAACTATTCTTTGTTCTTGGAAACCAAGTTCATTAGTATAAGTAAGAATACCTTGACGAGCAAAACCTTTCCAAACTACATGCCAAACTTCATAAAGATTGCTATTATTTGCACTTGGAGTTAAAGATTGAGTTTTATATAAATTTCTTTCTTTATCAGTAAACTTACCACAAACTTCTGGATATTTCTCAAATAATTGATTCCATCCTAATTGAACAACTTTAGTAGAAGCACCTGGAGAAGTATTATAAAGGTCATCAAGATAAGCTCTATCTTTATCAGTCAAATAATCTTCAAAAGTATCAAGTATTTGATTATATGACATCATAATACGTCTTGCAAACATATCATGGTCTTCAACCATAAATTGATTATTAGGAATAGGAAACGCTTCAATAGTTGGAACACATTCCTTAATAATCTTATTTCCTCGAAGTTCAGTATAGGTATAACATTCACCAAGAGAACAATAATTAAAGAAAGCAGTAAGATATATTTGAGCATCATTTGTAAGGTCTCTAATATAATTAAGAATATCTTGACCTTGCTTACTTTCTTTATCAATATAATCTTGATTAAACTTAGCAATAAACTCTTCTGGGTCTGGCATTACTTCTTGAGGGTTTATACTTTCAGGAGATTGACCTTGACCTTGAGCTTGTTCTACAGCTTCTTTATACTTACGTTCAAACTCTTGTTGAAACGCTTGTTGTGCTGCTTGCATTACTTTTTCCTTCAAAGCTTGATTTCTTTCAAATACTATATCAGGATTATTAGCTCCTACTGCAAATTCATGAGTTCCTTTAAAATACTCTCCTATATATCTACGTATAATATCAGACATAATATCATAATTACGAAGAGTTGCAGGAAAACGTTGAAAACGTTCATTAGTTGCATTGTAAGGATTAAGAGTCTTTTTATAAAACTCTTGTGGTAAATCTCCATGTAGAACATTGAGCATTGTTTCAGTCTCAGTTCTATCATTCAAACTAAGTCCTAAGCCAATAATATAATCTATACTATTAGCATACCAATCAGGTTTCTCTTTAGTCGCAGCATCAACCTGTTGTTTAGGAAATTGAAAACTTAAATTATTAAACATACGTACATTATATTAATTAGTTAACTAAATATCAGAACCAGTTTCTATTCCAGATTGAATCTCGAATATTGCTTTCAGTAGTCTTCTTTCTATGAACAAGTTCTTTAGCTGCTTGAACATCTTGAAGTTTCCATTGTAAAGCACGAATAATCATTTCAGATACTCTATCGAAATTACCTTTAACGTTCCATTTAAGAAGTTCAAGTATAGTCTGATGGTCATATATTGTTTGAAACAACATAATATCATTACCTTTTAAATCTTTACCAACTGGACTATAAAGCATTTCTTTAAGAAGTCGAAGACCTTCAAGAACTTTACTACTACCAGTACCAGTACCACCACCTACGTTGACACCATAAGAAGCAGTAACTTTAGCTTTAATAGAACTATCCCAAAGTTCAACAGGGTCTTTCATTAAATACTTTAATGCTTTCCATTTACTAAAGTTACTTACAGTTTCACCTCGATTGACCTCAACTCCAGTTGTTCCAATACAGTTATAATAACGTGCCATAAGGTAACATATCCAATCAGCTTGTTCAAGTTTCTCAGGACGACCATAATAAGCACAAACTAGTTTAGTCTTAAAGTTATTATATTGAGTAGGATTTTCCCAAACTTTAATACTGTTATGAGAATGTTTATTAGTAAGGGCATCATTCTCTTTATTAACACCTACTGGGTCATAACTAATACTATATTGACCAGGAGGAATACCAAGTTTAGTAGTTCCATCTTTATCTATATAAGAAACTTTAATAGGTTCAAACCATTTACGAACACAACCATGATGATGCTCACGAGGCTTACGAGGAACACCTTGAATCCAATCAAAATAATCAACATTAAATTTACCACCTTCAGCTTTAATACGAGCATTAGTTTTAAATATGATTTTATGATTAATATCTTCAAAGAACATTCCATCATCTGCAATATCTGTATAAGCAGGGTCATTCTTTAGAATTTCTTCCCAGTTCATTAAAGCTTCAGAACTAAATAAGTTTTCACTAGTAGAACTAAATGATTCACTAGGCATATTAGCATACTGCCCTAGATAATTAATATAATCACTAAAAGTTTTACTACTTTCTTTTTTAGCTACACGTTCTTTATATGCAATACGAAGACCAGTTTCTATATTAGAATTACCATCTTTATCCATTGCAAAAAGGTCTCCAATCTGACCTTGAAGACCCCAACAATATGGTTTAAAATAACCGCAAACTTCATTACGAGAATCTTTATCCCATACATTTTCAAAAGGCATAAAATGGAACTTATTAGGATTATAGAAGTTCATTTCAAAAACCTGCATATTACCGCTAGTTGCAGTACCCCAAGCAAATAAGTTACCAGTAACATAACTACCAGTACGCATAGCAGGTTCAGTAACATTCATATAATCATCAAAGTTTTCCATCGTAGAAACCTCCTCAGTCTTAACACTAACAGCATCCTTACCAATAGCACAATCAGGATTGTTATTAGCAGAAGCACTAAACAAAGCACTATTCCAAGACTTAGGACTAATATCTCCATTAGGAAGTTTAAATCCTAAAGTAAAGTTCTCAGCAGCACGAGAAAGTATTCCTCTTTTAAAGAATGTATTATTCTCATAAAAATAAAGATTTCTAATACTAAAATCAGTAAGACCTCCACGTTTAGTAAGATACTTTGAATCAGCAGCTACATGAATACAAACTTTATTAGGTTGAAGATTAATCTTATTAGCACTATGAGCAGACATAATATAAGAGAAACCTCCACGACGAGTTTTATCTATAAGAAGATGAAAACCGTTAAGTTCACAAAACTCTATAATAGCAAACGTCCAAAACTGTGCATCTATAAACTTAGGAAAGTCTTGTTTCTTCTTAGCAACAGAACCTTTATCTGTATGTATAATAGTCTTTTCATCCAACTGTTCAATAACAGTATAATTAAGATAATTATACATATCTCCACTAATATGAAGATTTTGAACTTTACCTTCACGCATAAAACAAGGAGCATCAAATCCATGACTTCTTCGATATTCTTCTCTTTTACGAAGTTGTCTATGTGGAATACTATCCTCTTTATATAATGTATATTTACCACCATTGATATGGTATATATTAGCCATTTCAGTAAGAAGATTAGTATTTACAAATTTATCTCCTATACGTATATCAAGAAGAAAGCCACCACTTTCTCCTATCATAAAGAAATCATTAGGGTCTTTATAACCAGCATCTTTAGCTCGTCTATATTGACCTTGGTTTTCTTTCTGATATTGAAGAAAAGGGTAGCTTTCAATATACTTTTCTACAGTCTTATCATCACTCATTTCAATAGACTTAAAATTAGTAACACAATAGCAACACCAGTACCACAATAAGCAATATTACGTTGCTTCTTTATTTTCTTACATGACCTATCCAATAATATATATCTTTGTCTAGCTTGTTCTGCAAGAACACTATCATTGACAATAATTTGTCGAAGATTCTTATTAATATCTTTTTCATAACTTAATTCTATTAATTTTGTATTAGCTTTACGAAGGTCATCAATAGCAACTTTAATACTATCATGTTCTAGCCCCCCCGTAAAAGGTATGTAAACTTTACTTGATGAGTTGATAGAATAACTTAACAGTACTATCATTATCAAGAGCTTTAACTTCAATAACTTTTGCATTTTTAATACTATCTAAATTATCAACTTTAATTCTTAGACTATCATTATGTTTTTGTAGTTCAATATTTTGTTCAATAATATTGTTATTTTTAGTATGATAATATTTTCCAATAACCATAGAGCAACAAATAACAAATGTAAGAACAAGAACTACTACAAAACCTTTACTACATTCATTACTAAAACTATCCATTACTTAAATATTTACTAAAAGGTTTATAACTATGAAGACTATTAATAATTTCTTTATCAATATCTTCTTGACATTGAGTAGGTTCTATAAGTTTTGAAAAATTTCTTTCAGCATACTCTTTACGAGATATATATCCTATTCCTCCTTCAGGAGAAATTATTATTTGTTTCTCTTCTGTAGAAAAAATATAACGAATAGCTTTTTCTAAATCTTTCATAGTAAGAGTACTTTGAACTTCATCATTAATAAGAATACAAGCCATTATAAATCCTCCTCATTAATTAAAGTATAAGTAAATAGTTTACCATATCCTTGACTAATTTGTCTATGAGCAAGTTTCATAAGAGTATCAAAATCTTCTTTATTAGCAAGAACTTGACAACCAGCAGACCAATTATCAACTTGAGTAGAATGTTTTCCGGCTTTATGAATATTGATACCAAACGTACCTTCTTCTATAGTCTTTGGATTAAAATCATAAACAGCATCTTTATTGTTATCTCTATAAACTTTTACAGGTTTATATTGAACAATTGCTTCATACTTACCTTTATGATAACCAAGTTTCCAAGCAGAACGATATTGACCAGGAACAAGTATAGCGCAACCTTTATAATTTACAGGTTTAGTCATACTAGTAATACCAGGCTCAGTAGTAGCAGCAAATATGTTTCTAGATTTGATACCATACATATCAATGTATTCTACTACAATAACATCATCAAATTTATTAGTAACATTATTACCAGCATTTCTAATACCAATAATGTTAAGATTATACTTACCTTTATTAAAATAGGCATATCCTTTATTGATGAGTATTTTGCTGAAATCAGCTTTACTTGCTTTATTAAATAATTTTTCATTCATATTATTTATTATTTATTATTTGTAAACCAATCAGGATTAGGAACCATATCAAATAATCTATCTAGAGCATCAACTACTTCTTTAGATTTTTCACTCATTGGATTTTTATATTTCTTACGTTTATTATTTCCCATAACATTATTATTTTAATACACCAAATACATAAAATGTTCCAATTTCTGGAATACCTTTACAAACATATTTAATATTATCGACTTCTTCAACATGAAGAACTCTAGTATTAATTCGTCTTCGTCTTGTCATACTTCATTTATTTCTTTACAAGGAATAAGAGTAATAGTTACTCCATTTTCAAAATAATAATCATCCATAACAACACCATTAGGTGTAATATGTCTAGTTTTATATTCTACCATTGTATTTGAGTTTGTTTATTAAGAAGTCCTTTACTATTAAGATAAATTCTTCTATCTTGAAACATAGCATCTATTTCATTACGAATATAATTAATATGATACCAAGTAACAACTTCTTTACCATTCTTATCTATTTCATACATTCCTCGTTTGTCACGTAATGGCATACCATATTGATTCTTAATAAAAGGTGTTTGTATGTGACAAAGACCTAAACCATAACATGGAATATTAAGTATCATTTCTACCATACGAGCATAAGTTGAAAGTTGTATTGTATAATGATTACCATTACAATTTTCTAAATGACCAAAAGGAGGAAGCATCATTTCGTGAGTATTACACCATTCACTAGTTAACTGAACCGGTTTAGCTTTCTTATCTTTACGATAAAATCCACTAGTAAAATGAAGACCATCTTTATTAGTTTTCCAATCAAGAATAACAAATCTATCAGGTCTTATACAAAGAACATCTATAGTACCACTAAGAAGAAGTTCTGGAACAAAACTTCCAATCTCAGAATAAATAGTATATCCTCTATCAATATAATATTGAAACACACTATAAATCTCAGGATATTTATTATTAGTAGCTTCTTTAAATTGTTCTATATCTAGAGGATGAGCTTGAAGATTTGGAATATCAGCAACAGTTATACATCTACCAGTTTTAACTTCTGTAAGATACTGAATAGCATCTTTAAACATGCTACTTCCTTTAATTCCATCTTCAAGACCATTATGTGTAGCAGTACCACGTTCACAAGCTTCTTTTGTAATAGCAGCCCATTCTTCTTTGATACGCTTTTCACTAATACCACGTTCTTTAGCTTTCTTACGTGCCCAATAGTCTGCATTAAACTTTGGACAGTAGTTTTCAATATTAGTTGTAACACTAAGATATTCATTTCCTAAAGTGTCAGTATACTTATGACCTTCTTCTTGGAAATATAGAAAATTATTGTTATAATTACTATTCATATCTTTTAAGTTTAAACTTTAATAAGCACTAGCATCCATACTTGACGATACAGCCATTCCACCTCTTGCAGTCTCAGTTTCCTTTTCATACATAAGATTTTCTTTAGCTTCATCAAGTGATTTAAGAATCTTAGGCAAGTCAGAAGCCTTAGCACTAACTTGATTAATCAAACCCATTATGTCACTAACGTTTTCAACAGTTAGATTAGCTTTATCTCTAAGCTTTTCATTAAGTAACATATTTATAGCATCAATAGCTATATTTACATTATGAAGAGTTTTAAGAAGATTCTCAACTACTCTACCAGCTTCTCCAATATTAGCAGCATAATATCTACTTATTATCTTTCTAACAAGTTGATTAGGGATATAGTTAGCTGGCAATCCAGCTTGCTCAATAGCCATTTTAAGTGCTTCACCATCACTAAGACCACTTTGTTTTGCAGGAGACTTTGGGTCTCCCATGTAATAAATAACTATACAATCTTTTATGTACTGTGACTTATCTTTACTTTTATCTTGTTGATAAAGTGTACGAATATCTTTATCCATTAATTGACGAACATCTGGAGCTTTAGGCATTCCATTATCGTCAATAACAATCATGTTATCTATAATTAAATCTGTTCTTCGCATGGCGGTGAATATCTTAAATGAGCTATACCATGAAACATTATATCAGCTTTTACTTCTCCTATTGTATCAACATAGTTCCAATATTGTCTTCTATTATGACTAACAACACGAGCAATTTCAAGTTTATATACTTTGTTATATTTATAACGTTTACTTTCGTCAGCAAACAAAGCATGTTTAAAAGCTATATAATGTTCTTTATCTAACACTTCTCTAGCATCATTAAGAGCTTCTTTATTTTCTCTAGCAATAGCTGCTGTAAGTCGTTCTTTAATTTTTCCTATATAAGGAATACCAGCAGTATCACCAGCAGAAACGTACTTTTGACAAGACAACTCTAATGACGTTATTATTTCATAAGCTATTTCTTTATCTATAATATTGTCATCAATAGTTTTAAGAATATCATTTTTATTAACTATTGTAACATCATATCCACCCATTGCAGGAAACTTGCGAACTTCTAATTCATCATTCATTGTATTATTATTAATTTTATAAATGTAATCGGTATCGCTTCGGGGACTTGCGTCCCCTCCGCTATCGCTCTAGCCCCCCCCGTAAAAGGAGTATATAGCTTATTCATAACTTACTCTAGTGTACCTCCTGGTACTAAATACATAGCTTCTTTACTTTCATCTTTAGTCATACTACCATGAATAAAAGCAGTAGCTACAACTTTAAAATCTACAAAATAAGTAGGAGTCATAGCTCCGATAAGTTTCTTATTCAAATCAGGATTTGTCTCTGCAAGTTCAAGAAGTTTACTAGGAGTAAGATTATTATTAACTACTCTTACAGTGTGACCAAGAGCAATATCAGTAGGAGCAATAATAATAGTATCACCAAGTTTAATATTGTGATAAAAACCAGTATTACTATTACCTTTAATAAACATTGCTACTGCACCAACATTAGTGTTTTTATTCTGTTTTACACTACTTACAATTTCAATAGGACGAACCTTATACAAAATAGCAATAAGAGCATAATCTGGAGCTACATGAATATGCTGAGTAATCTTATTAAGATAATCAACATTGATTTCACTAAGCGTAGTTGGCAAACTAAGGAGATAATCTCCACCACGATAATTAACTTGTAAATTAACCATAACTTTAATATTTTAATTAATAACTAGATTATATACATCTTTTTCAAGTTATATAATATTTAAATAAACTGATTGAGGAACAACTAATGAAACTGGTGTTCAAAAGGGTGCTCGAAAATCTGCTGCAAATATAGCTATAAATAATGAAGATAGACTATTATTGAAGTTTAATTTAATAAAATTAACTTATATTGGTACTAAAGCTTTATATGTTTCATACCTTTTACGGGGCGGCTAGATGGGCTATATTATATACTATCTATAATAACTCTACCTTTATTATCAAAATTAGCTTTTTGACCATCATACATCACATTATAATCTCTAATAAAATCTTCAAGTTTCCCTTTAAATATAACATTATGATTTATAAGATATGTCTTAGGTTTATTTGTTTTAATTATTATTTGATTATATGATTCACATATATCAATAAAAGACCTTTGAATTGTATTTGTAGATACATTCAGTTCTTTACTTATTTCAGTATAGTCAGCAACAAATACATTACTATTATATTTTAATTTAGCAGCTATATAAAGTATTATTCTTACTTGTGTAATACTCATATCTTCAACTAAAAGATAAAGATTATCATTAGCACAATAATAACTTTCTCTTTTTATTTTAGAATCAGATATAAATTTAAATATAGCATCACTATCTTCACAAGTAAGTTCATGTTCTTTACCTGGATTCTTACTATAATCTATATTGAATATTGTAGGAACTATAAGTTCTTTTTTAACTTTAGTAACTGCTTTAGCTTTTATACTTACTTTATTTTCTATACTTGTATTACTATCAATTTTTATAGTATTACCAAATAAAGTTATATACGTTTTACCTAATTTTCTCATATTGTTAATTAATTGAATTATTACTACTATCTTTAAGTACTGCAAAGATAGCGAAAAATTGCAATATGTGCAACTTTTTTGCAAAAAATTGCTGTACGTGCAACTTTTTCTTCTATATGAAGTCAAAAAATTGCAATATGCGCAATTTTTAAAATCACTAAGTACCTGAGTATCAATGAATTGCGTCATTTGTTATATCTTATAAGATATATAATATAAGCGATATAGACAATATAGTAGTAATATAGCAATAAAATAGAAGTAATATAGGAAATGATAAAGTAAATAGAGATAAATAGTATAAAGATAAAACTAAAAATTAATAAAGAGTAATAAAAAGAAATAGAAAAAGAGATGAAATAGTAGAAAAGATAGAGATAAACATGAAATAAGAATAAGGTAAAAGCTAATAATGAAAATAAAATAAGAAATAAAATTGAACGTAAAGATATGAAAGAAAAAGTGGAGTATATAGTAAGTATAGTAAATAATTATGAGGGGGAGAGTATTACTAGCAACCCCCGCCATTAAGATAACGAATTGAACTCCCCCGTCAAGGAGCTAAAGGAAAGCATGCTTCTCTCAATCAAGAAAAAACAAGAACAATTCATCAAGAAAAAAACAAGACTTGGCAGGAGAAGGACTTCTGCTGTTGGTCGTGTACCAACTGATTATAATTATTTAATTCTTTTATATTATGATTAAAGTAAATGCTATTGTTACAAGTGTTCGTGCATATGATGTTAATGGTACAATTACTATCAAACTTGGCACTAATGCCAAATTTGATGGCTTTATTCGTCACATTGATAACGTAACTGGTGTTATTAGCTTTGAACGAGCTACCACTGACAGTATTGTAATGACTGTTAGTCAGCTCCTTCACTTTGTGAATGATAACTCACCATTGTATGCTTATCTATTTGCTGGTATTGCTCCAATTAATATCAGTCAAAAAGGTTGGCGTGATTTGTTCCTCGGAGCAAAGATTACGTTTACAAGAGTGTTCGAGCCTGCTGGCACAGAATATGTAGATGTCAATGGAGAACACAAAGTGACAAATGGAGACCGTTTTGCTACTGCAATCGAGGCTATTGAGCCTTGTGAACTAAATCAAGCAGTTATCTTTGAGAATGAAAAGACTCCTCAAATGATTCTTGCTGCGGTTAATGCTGCAAAAATTGTTCAACCTATGATTACAGATGACGCTGCACCTGCTGAAAAGCCTGTTGAGAACAAGTAGTTTAACATGGAGTAGAGCTTAGTGCTCTACTTCTTTAAAATGAAATGATTATGTTAGTTGAAGTTACATTGAATGAATTTAGAAATTTAGCACTATTACCTAGTGCTAAAATAGTAGAACATTATGACGATGCTGCACCAGTTGTTGAACTTGGTGACAGTCGTCGCTATGTTTCTCTAGATATTAATCTAGAGTGTATGGATAAACGTAATGAAATGAGATGTTTCACTCATAAAGACATTTTAAAGGATTGGTTTGGTGTTAATATACCAAACGATAGAATTTATAGTGATTATAATGAACATTAAATTCATCTTGAAATCTTGCTAGAGTGGCTGATTGCTACTCTAGCTTGATTCTTACTCTCGCAACTCATCAAGAAAGAAATGAGAATACTCATCAAGAAAAGAACAAGACTTGGTCATCAAGAAAAAAACAAGACCCGACAGTGAAAAGTTAGTGAAGTTCCTTATAAGACTTTTAAGACTTTTCTTATTATTAATTTAATTATAGGAGAACTATATTATGAATAATTATTTAGCAATGAATATTTGTGAAGCTATTATGGCTATAAAGGATGATAGTGTTAATGTTACTATTATTACAAATAATGGTAATGTTTATAATAATGTTGAAGTAAATGATTTTGATACAAAAGGTGTATTTTTTAGTAATGATAAATATGCACCTTATGTTGCTTACGATAAGATTGTTGAAATCAATGTTAGAAATAAAGTTGATTAATGATATTGATTATGAGGATATTTATGATAATATTAATGATTATGAATATCCTTATAATCATATAAATCGTGATGATTTGGTGTAACATTAAGAATTACACGCGCACGCACGTACACGCACGCACACGCATATTTATATATAAATAAATATATAATATAATAACGCAGTTATTATATATTTATTATATATATAAATTAAGCCGAAAGTTGAGTGAAACGAGACTTGAGCCATTGTTACACCAATAAGAGTTAATAATTAAACAAATAAAGATATGAATAAACATTTAGTACAAGATATTATTAAAGCAGGTAATAAAGCTATGGATACTGTACCTGTGAAGTATACTGTTGATAGCAAATATAATCGTTATTATGGTTATAATGGACTTTATTATGATGATAATCATGTAGAGTTTGTTGATGAGTATGACGATGAGATAAATTTATCTTATGAAGATATTATTGGTATTAGAGTAGGTATTGATTAAAGAGTGTGTTATAAAGTTGAAGTGAATGGAAGTATGTGTAGAAGAGTTGCTCTAACTATTCCTGCAACAATTCCTTATTCTCATCTTCCTTTCACTTTAACCTTATTATTAATAACATTTCTTCTTCAACTATTATTACTGTTGCTCCTCCGACTTATCTAATCATCTATTTTATCTCCTTTATCTCTGGTTTACAAGACTTTAAGTCCAATTCTTACTCTCTTGACCTGATTTACTGGATATTACTATACTTAATTTTATAAGTCTTCATTTACTGAATGTTTAATCTCAATATATTAATGTTATGATTTGGAAAGATAATACTATAGGTATCACTAAAAGAGATATTTTATTTCTTATTAATATAGTCAAAGATATAAGTGCTATTATTAAAGATAATACTATCGATAATGATACTAAAGACAAAAGAATATTTGGTACTCTTGAAGATTATTCTATTGTTGTTGACGATTGTGATATTATTAAACGTGATTTAATTGATATTTACAACGTTGATAATATTAATATTAAAATTGTAGAAGAACTATGAAGATAGATTTAATAAAATACATAATGAAGATAATTGCAGTACCAATTCTGTTCTTATCGTTAATACTTATAAGTCATGGTGCTGATGACCATATAAGTTTTATAAATGTAATTGGGATTGTACTACTTTTTATAAGTGGTATTGTTATAGTTAATAACGTTGATAAAGATGAATAAAGACTTCCCATTTCCAAAATAAAGTTCTGTTTTACTAGTACGGTCTGTGAAGATAGTACTAGTTTATTTAATTAATTTATTTATTTGATTATGGAAAAGAAAACAGAAAATAAACTATTAATTATACTTATTATTATTTTATTATTAAGTATATTTAGTTATATTATTTATCTTAATGGAATATTAATATATGATGAAAATAATATTAATTATAATAATCATAATATTAATATGGTAGAACCAGATAATAGTTCTAGCCGCCCCGTAAAAGGTATGAAATATAAAGATTCAATAGATTCTTTAGCATTTAGTAAACATATTGATTTATCTAATATAGATGGAGATAATTTCTATAGTAGAGAAATAAATGAAAGTTTAACTAGTGGTAAAGTATATAAATAAATTATTCGTATTAATTAACATTATAAACATTTTAAATTAAAGAATTATGGATTCAAAGAAAGTTATTAGTGAGTTAGTAAACAATGGTGCAAATAACGTAGTAAAGGATGTTACTATTCGTAATATTAATACTACTGAAATGACTAACTATGCAAGAGTTGCAATTACTCTTGACAAACCTGTTAAGGGTTATGTAGCTAATCCTAACCTTGGTAAGACTCCTGGTAAGGATGGTGTTCCAGCTGATGCAGATGTCACAAGTGAGTATGTAATTGGTCTTGTAAATGTTATCTTTGTAAGTAACTTTAGCTTGATTGCTACTCTTCGTGAAATTCCAGATGTAGCATTTGCTGGTAATGCGCTTCTTGAATCACCTAAGAGAATTGGTGTGATTCTTAGTGGTGCAACTATTAACATTGTTCAGGAAGCTGTTGCTGAAGGACAAGAATATCGTAATCCATTTAGCGATAATGCTACTCCAACAGTAGTAAAGCATGATTCTTATTATAATCATGTATTTGATATTCGTCTTGGAGTGTTTGGCAAACAGATGGTATTCGAGTTGGCTAAACATATCATGTTTGACTAATCTTTATAAGTAGTAGTGCTAGAAATAGTGCTACTACTATTTATTGTTATGTCAATAGAAAAGTTTAATAAATTAAGTAATTACAAACAATTAAGTGTTATATTTAATAGTACTACAATTACTAAAGTTGCTAATATTTATGGTAAAACTATAGAGATTAATACAAATATTTATCTTTATCTAGGTAAACATAAAATTAGACTTTATAAGAGTAATATTAAATTTATCAAAGAGCATAATGATTATATAAAACATTTTGTTATTTATAATAATGTTTGTAATATTACTGTATATGAGTTTACAAATGATTTAATAATTAAAGCTGAATAAGGAGAACTTATTATGTGTGTAACAAAATATTATTTTATTAGTAATAGAGTTAAAGAACGTAGAGATGGTTCTTTAATGATTAGTACAAGTATGGGTCTTAATCATGCTAGAAAACTAGCTAAGAAACGTTTTCAAATGTATGGTTATAAGGGTAAACTTATTAATATTTATCCTTTTAGTGTTAGTAACAGTAAACCTATCGCAATATAAGTTAAAGAATATTGGAATATTAATCAAATTCATTATCTTTGCAGCAAATATTAATAAATAAACTATTAAGTGTTATGACAGATAATGAATTTGATTTAAATGCCCAAGAAGTTGATGCCTTTTGTATAAACCATGATATTGATGATTATGATTTATATGGAGAAATAAAAGCTGAGGACGGTGATGGTTCTGGCTTTGGCGATGATATTGACTTTGATTATTAATTTTAAACATAAGAGAATTATGAAAGAAAAAGAATTAAGTTCTGCTGATAAGTGTCGTAGAACTAAACTCCGTAAAAAGAGTGTCGATGAATTAGTTGAAATTATTCTTCGTAAAGACGATGTTGAACGTAGACTTAATAAGTCTGTTGATACATTCAAGAAACTTCAAGTTACTAATGAAAAGAGAATTGAAATTCTTAAAGATTCTCTTGATAAGAGTGAGGAGATTCAAAGTAATCAAGAAAAAACTATTGCTGCTCTTAATGCAACAATAGATAATAAAGATAAGCATATCGCTACTCTTGAAGAGCACAATAAAGCTCTTTATGGTAGAATTGATGCTCTTGAGAAAACTATTAGAGTACGCAATAAAGAAGCACGTATATTATTTGCTACTATTGTTGCTCTTATTTTAAGTAATATTATTCTGTTCTTTATATAATATTGCTATGGTTATGTAGTAGATATTTCACTAAAAGAAGAACTTATAAGTGTATAAGTTATTTTTTCATATTTTTGATTTTAATGGATTCCCAACCACTATTACTTGTGAAAGTAGTAGTGGTTTTTTAATGTTTAATACTTATAATTATGAATGAAAATACTATAACTGGTATTGTAATTGCCGGTGACATATATAATGTTATAGATAATGGTGTTAAGTGTACTCAATGTGCTGTAAAAGACCTTTGTCTTAAAGGTAAATTGGGTACTAAAGTACAATTTGATTGTGCTAGTGTTCATCTTGAAAAAGCAAGTTAATTATGAATAAAGACAGAACTAAAGTTCCTGATGCTCCAAGTACTATTATTCTTAGTGATGATGTACTTGATGATATTTACTCTGATATGCAAGCTGACCAGGCAATTATGCTTGAGCAGTCCGGTATTTATGAGTAAATTCGATTTTTATGTAATTTCCTAGGTTTCATAGCTCTCAATTAGTTTAGCTGATAAATTTATCGGCAAATTAATTTGAGGGCTTTATACAAGAATTTAAAATATTAAATAAAATGACTACATTATATTGGTTTTATTTAGTGCCTGTACTTGCTAGAATTATAGCTTGTATTGGTGCTCTTTTAGTATTATTTGCTTGTTATATTTATATACAATTTTATAATTATGATAGATGCGAATATTATAGTAATACATATCATAAATGGTTTACTGATGCTATCGATGTAGATAAATATACTCAACGAGTAGGTAGACTAATAGCAAAAGATGCTATTAAACGTGCTAATAGAAAACTTATTATTGGTTTTGTTATGATTGTTATATCATTTTTTGTTCCTAGTGAATCTAAATTGTATGTAATATATGGTATGGGTAATACTATAGATTATATTCGTACTAATGATAAAGCTAAACAATTACCTGATAAAGCTATTGATTGCATATATAAATATTTAGATGAACATAGCAAAAAATGATAATTGTAACTCAAGCTCAACTTAGGAATAAAGACACTAAAGCTATAATACTTTTACGTAATGAAATTAAAGCTAGTTTTAATACTAATGCTATTGATTATTTTACTATAAGTGCTGTAGCTGAAATTCTATATAATAAATTTAAACATAAGAACCATGATATAATATATCATACAGTTGTTTCTTATGACGGTATTAATAAACCATTTAAAATAAGAATTAATTATGCCAACAAAAGAAATAATGAAGTCAAAGAATTTGCTATTGGTACTAAAATTGAATACAATGGTAAATTATATGAAGTAGTAGAAGAGTTATTTTGTGATAATTGTTCTATTGCTAATATTTGTACTAATGCCGAATTTACTAATATCAAAAAATCTGATAACCTTTTATCTAGAGAACAAAGATATAGTATATTTGGTGAATGCTCAAATTACAATAGAGCTGATGGTGCATCTGTGGTATTTAAAGAAGTTCCTAAAGATGATTCTAAATATGAATATTATAAGATTTCACCTTTATGGGCATATAATAATCCTGTTCAATTAAGACCTATAGAACTTGTTTTACCTAATGGTCATGAAATTGACGTAGAATCTAGTGATTTATCTAAAGGTATTATTCGTTTTAAACGTAAATGGTTAAGTCTTGAACAGATGTATAATATGGCTAAAGCAACTAATTATCATACTTATCTTAGTGAAATTAAAGACTCTACAGATGATAAATCATGTACTGTTAGAAATAAATTAATTGCTTTAGCTAATCTTATGGATATTGCTAGCTATTTTAATGGTGGTTGGGAATATGATATTACTAAAGAAGTTGTAGGTTATTCTATTGCTTATTATAAATTTGTAGAAAAACCGCATTATTCAGTTTGCAAACTTGATAAGTCTGTTTATACATATTATGGTAGTCCAGTATTTAAAAATGAAGCTGATGCACAGTATGTAATAGATAATCCTAATTTTAGAGACATTCTCGATAATATATTTAAAGTATGAGTTTGTATAAATATAATATAACTGTTAAAGTTGATGATGAAGATGATAAGTATAATGAAATGACTATAAGACTTGGTATTAAAACTGCTATTCAACGTCATTTACGTTTTGCTAGTCTTCATCATAATAGTAATGTTAACATAGAAAGAGATTTTAAAGTATAAAATTATGGGCGACGAAGATTTATATGTAGGTGATGTTAGAAACTATTATAATACACAACGTATAATAGTTAGAGCTGATGAACATCCAGGTTTAATTTGTAGTAGTAATGTTCCTGATGGTAAAACTCAACGTAGAGAACGTAGAGCTAAAGCTATTAGAAGAAGAAAGGGCAGACTATGATACGACGTAAAGGTTATGTTATTCCTTATAACTTTCCTCTTAATACTCGTAGAGGTTTTAAAGTTATTTATTATCTTATGAGACTAACTCAATCTGATATGATTAAAGTAATAACTGCTATAATCGGTGTTAGACGTAGTGCTATAGATGAAACTATAGATAAATGTAATAATTTAAGTAATGAGAATAATTACATAATGTCATACCTTTTACGGGGTGGATATATTGGCTAATAATTTAAGTTCTGCTAAGTGTAGTAATACGGCTTATGGTGCGAAACCAAGCAGAACTTCCATTGAATGTAGTGTTCAAGTAGATGATTTATTTATTAATTAAACTTTTTGTAAAATGGCAAAGAAACATGATGAAAGAAAGGATTTAAAGTGTGTATCCCGTATTGCTGAAATTAATGGTAATCATATCATTGTTCCAACAAATGCTGTAATTGGTATTCACATGTGGGGTAGAATTGATTTTCTAGTTCATTATTGTGGTTATATTCTTAATCACAGTAGAACTGTTAAAGCTTCTAATCTTAAATTTGAAGATGCTGCTGTTAGCGCAAGAGAAGCTAAGAAAATCAAGAAGGAACATAAACTTTCTAACAAAAAGAAGTAATGGTTACAGATTTCAGTAAATTAAAAGTTAACCTTAATTTCAAGATTAAGGTTAAACATAAGACTAGAGCACCTGCTCTTAAACAAGATAAAGTCTTGACTAAACGTATAGAGACTAAATGTCGGTATGATAACGGAAAGTTTTATGTTGTTATTCCTAATTATGTATATAAACATAAACTTAAAAGTGGTGTAGATATAACTGATATAGGAACTAATGATATAACTTTAGAGTTTACTCCTGAATCATTTGATTTACATGAAGCTGATAGAGTGTTTACTATATGTGGTCAAGATAATGGTAAATATACATGTTTGATAAGAAACGAAACTGATAGATTATTTAAGAAACTAAATAAAGAACAATATGTTCCATTTTGTAGGAACTGGACTATAATTGTTAGAATTGTTCGACGTGTAGGAGTATTATATGCTGATTTTCGTTCTTTGAAATCACATAATTTATATTATAATTTAAAACAAGATAATGAGGATGAATAAATGCACAATGAAGATACGTTAGTTGGAGGTCCTTTGAATAGGACTGATAAAAATAGAGCTGAAATTGCTGGTCTTACAAAAGACCAGCAAAAAGCTTATCAAGGGCTTATTGAATTTATCAATAAGCCTTTTAATCGTAATGATTTTAAGCGTGCTCTAGTTGGTGCAGGTGGTGTTGGAAAAACATTCCTTTTAAAAACTATTTTAAAGAATTGTAATATTAGTTTTTCACAAATTGGTGTAAGTGCTCCAAGTCATAAAGCTTGTAGAGTAATACGTGATTCTCTTGCAGGATTACCAGTTAATGTTAATACTATTCAATCAGACTATGGAATGAGACCTGATTATAATATTGACAAATTCAACGAACGAGATATTCAATTCAGTCGTCAAGGTAGAATAAAAGTTGAAGATTATAATCTTTATGTAGTTGATGAAGCTTCTATGATTAATAAAGCTTTGTTTAATTATATGTGTAAAGTATTGGTTAATAATTGTTGTAAACTTCTACTACTTGGTGACGTAGACCAAGTGCCTCCTGTAAATGAACTTGAACCTTCTGCTTTTAAGAATGTTACAACTTATAGATTAACTCAAATTGTAAGACAAGATGAAGATAATCCTATAAGAAAAATTTGTAGCATGCTTAGAAACGATGTAGAACATAATACTTTTATGTTTCTTAATTATATAAGTACACATAAAAGTGAATTTGATTCTACAATGACTAAAGGTTTTATGGTTTGTAATAGTGCTGAATTTCAACATCAAGTTGAACTTCAGTTCAGTGATGAAGCAATAACTAAAAATACAGATTATGTCAAAGTTATAGCTTATACTAATATAGCTGTTTCTGCTTGGAATAAGTTTATTAGAGAAGCTATAATTAAAGATAGTGAAAAATCTGTTATTACAAAAAATGATTTAATTACTTCTTATATAACTCTTGTAAATGAATTTAAAGAGACTATTATAAGAAATAGTGAAGATTATATTGTAAGAGATATTGCTAATTATACTCATCCTAAGTACGATATTAAGGGTTTTATGGTTAAGTTTCAAGCTGTTCATGGTGGACAAGTTACTTCTCCTTTGTTTGTTCTAGACCATAGAGATAGATATTCTATTAAGAAATATTGTCAGCTATGTAATGACTTAATAGAACAAGCTAAAAATGCACCTAAACAACAACGTGCTGCTAAATGGAAGAAGTACTTTGAATTTCGTGAAAGTTGTTTGATACTAATCAATATAGCAAAAGCTGATGGAACAGTACTTCATTATCGTAATTTAGATTATGGTTTCTCGTTAACGAGCCACAAATCACAAGGGTCAACATATAATGTTAGTATGGTTGATATTAATGATATTGTATACGATAAAAACGGTCATCCTTACAATAATGCAAAAGATATTAATCGACGACTTTATGTTGCAGTCAGTAGAGCTAAAGAAAAAGTAATTTTAAGATATGGATGAAGTTAATTTAAATCCTTTAGATTATAGAAAATTTCTTAAAGGAATAGAAGATTGTAAAGAACAAATTAAATATTACGAAAATGTAATAGCTGATGTAGTTCTTAGAAATTCTAACCTTGAAGTTAATGATTCTGTAAAGCTTGAGAATAAAGGTGGAATTAATAAACTTTATGGTGTTGTAGTTGGTGCTAAAGCAGTTATTAAAGCTGATAATGAAGTTCATAAACTTATAACTATAATACCTGAGAATGTTAACACACCTTTCGATTTCGACCTGGCAGAATGGTCAATTACTCTACGTGTACGCTAGCGAAATTCGCATAATGCGTATTTATTTGTGATTTAAGCCCTTTATGGGTGTGGCATGATTAATCATAAAGCCGCCCCGTAAAAGGTATGTAAATTAGAATTTAAAATATTAAATAAACTATGTGTAATACAAGTAATATTCCTTCTTTTAAAGAACGTGTACAATGTTACATTAATAAAGAAGATGAAATAAAGAAAGATTATCAGAATCGTATGAATGCTCTTAACGAAGCAGCAACTGCTGATATTCTTGTTAATTGTCCTATTAAAGTTGGTGATGTTTATGTAACTGAATCTAATAATGCTTGGGGTGTTAAACGTCAGTATTATAAAGTTGCTAAACTTGAAGCTAGCGTTGATGGTACAGTTATTGTTTATGGTTACAAACGTAAACTAGATAAAACTTGGGGCAAACGTGATAATATATTCATGTTTATTGCTTCTATACATGATAATTATGCTGTTGGGCATTATGAGAAAGTAGAAGATTATGTTGAACCTAGTAAAGATTAATTAATTAATTATGAAAAAGTGATTAATTTTAGATACTAAGTAATTATGATTCCTAAAGTATGTGAAGGTTGTCCTTTAGGTATGTTTAATACTAAGTGTAAATGTCTTAGTGGTGTTGGTAATCCAATGTCTGGTATGATTATTGTTGTACCAAATGTTGATTACAATGCTTATAAGAATAGAGGAATGACATTTAGTAAGTATGTTGAGATAATAAATGAGGTTATTACACCTTTTACGGGGGGGCTAGAGCAACTAGTCCCCTTTATTGTTCCACTTATTCGTTGTAAGCTTGATGATAAATGTCCTATAAACGAAAGTATAGTTCGTAGATGTATGCTACATACATTTGCTGATATAAGAATAAATAATATTAAAAAGATAATGGTTCTCGGTAGAGCTGCTACTGATTTTGGTTTTGATATTACTAAAGGTAAAGATAAACTATATCATGTTGCTCCTTTTGTTTATAGTACAAATTACTCTCCTTTTATTAAATTCATAGATGATAGTAAATACAAAGAATTTTGTAATCGTCTAATTAAATGGATTAGTGCTAATAAAGATAATAATTATAATGGAATGGAAATAGTTAATATATTAAATGATACATAGTTTATGTGTGGACTTGGAAGTCTTTGAGAATATGATTTCGTTTACTTTTGTAGATTTAAAAGATTATCTTGATAAATTTGCAGATTGTAAAGGTGCTCTTACTGATAGTTTAACAGTTGAAGAAATAACATCTAGACTTGATAGTGTAAAAAGCTGGATATTTTATGTTAGTGATACAGATGATTCTCAAATGTTGAGTATTATAGATTTCTTTGAAAAAATGAGACCTGTAGAACATGAAGATGGTTCTGTTGACAGATATGATTTATATGGTTATAACAATCAAGGATATGATGATATATTGATTAAAGCATTTCTAATGTATTGGAATCGTTTTGATAATACAAAACAACTTTGTTCGTTTCTTAAAGAAGTGAATGATAAAATTATATCATTACAAGATGATAAAGATGCTTTATGGCAAGATAAACTGTTAAATCTTATTCGTAAGTATAGAGTTCATTATGTAACTGTAGATTTGTTTAAGATATTTGCTCTTAATTCTGCTGGAGTGAATATAGATAAAGACACTGGTGAACGTAAGAAGTATGGTAAAAGTTTAAAACAAGTTAGTATTAATCTTAAATGGTATAATCTTCTTGATTTTAAACTTCCTCCTATTGATGATGAAGAAGGTGATATATATAGAAAAAGAGATGCTTATAGAGGTATGACTAATGAACAATTAAATCATTTGATTACTGCTGATTTTAATAGGTATCTTCTTCCTAAGTATGTTGAACCTATGTTACATTATAATAAGAATGATGTATTTCTTTGTTGTGAAATGGTAAGACAAAAGCCTGATGAAGTTATACTTAGATATAGTCTTGGTCACGCTTATAGAATAAACTTCTTATGTAGTGCTAGAAGTAATATTGCAGATAAACTATTAAATAAGTTTTATGCTGAACGTAGTGGTTTGCATGAAGATGCTTTTAAAAATCTTCGTACACAAAGAACTGCTCTTAGTTTTAATAAAATAATATTTCCTCATATTAAGTTTAAGACTAAACAACTTCAAGATTTACTTGAAGAAATGAAGAAAGTTGTTATATATAGAACTAATAAAGATAGTTTTGTACGTGAAATAGAATTTTATGGCACAACGTATACTCTAGCAACTGGTGGCATTCATACTCAAGACAAGCCTGTAATACTTAAAAGTACTGATAAATATGTTTATGTTCATCACGATTACACATCATATTATCCAAGTATAATGATAAGTTATGAAGTAGTACCTGCACATCTTAATCGTAAGGTGTTTGCAAAAATGGTAGATTACTTTAAACAAACTCGTGTTAAATGTAAACATACAGACGATAAAGATGGTTTTGTAGTACCAGGAGTTCATAATAAACTTGCAGCAGAAGCATTGAAGATTGTAATCAATGCTATTTACGGAAAGTATGGCTATGAAAATTTCTGGCTTTATGATAGACTTGCACAAATGAGAGTTACAATTAATGGTCAGTTAATGACAATGACTCTTTGTGAATCTCTTGAATTAGCAGGAATACATGTAGTTAGTGCAAATACTGATGGTATCGTTATAAAACTTCCTTATGACAAAGTTGATGTTTATAATCAAATTTGTAAAGAATGGAATGAAACTAATAAGATGTCTGCTGATGATGAACATTACAAGATGCTTGTTAGCTTAAATGTGAATAACTATTTTGATATTCAAAGTAACGATAAAATTGAGTATAAAGGAGCACTAGACCCAAAACAGTATATCAAAGACCTTAAAAAAGGATATGATATGCCAGTTGTAGCTACTGCTGTATTTGAGTATTTTGCTCATGGTAAATCTGTAATGGAAACGCTTCGTAATCATAAAGATATTCTTGATTTCTGTAAAACTCAAAATGTAGGTAGACAATTTGAAGTTGTTTATCAAAAAGTAGTTGACGGAAAAGTAGTAGATATACATAGTCAACGTCATGTTAGATTTTATGTTTCTACTAAAGGAGTTGTGATTATGAAAGAACACGTAACTACTGGTGCTCGTAGTGTTTTAGCTAGTGGAAAACCAGTACAAATTCTTAATTTACTTGATGATAAAGATATTAGTGAGCGTAATATAGATTATGCTTATTATTATGAAGAAGCTTATAAGATTATTAATCCTATTAAGCTCGGAATAAGTCCTAATCAGAAAGGTAATTCAAAGAATAAAACTCTCAGTGGAAAATCTTTGTTAAAGAAGAATTTTGGATTATATAATGATTTATTTGATAATGAAGAAGAACAATGACAGAAGAAGAATTGCATGAAAAAAGTGTTTATCAATGGAGAATGAATAAAGGAATTGGAACTTTTATAATTCCTGCTCCTTTAGATGTTCTTAGACCTTTATTGATGATACTTCCTGCAATGTATAATAAAAGTCCTACAATAGAGACTGATATTGTAGTTGCAGACTTTGTAGATAAAGACAAAGTTAAAGATTATCTATTACATAAGAGCGAACCTGTTCATTCTAATGTTTATAGTAATTTTATTACTAGAGGATTGATTAAAATTTTAACTGTTAGTGAAGCTACAGATATATTTAGTCATCTAAATCCTACTTTAGTGGTTATTTATAATCCTAAAGAATGTCTTTATTGTTATGTAGGTCTGCTAGACAAAGCAAAGTTTAAGTTGGTATTATCATCAACTCTACTTACTGGTAAGTTAGAACAAATTAATAATCTAATTCCTAGAGTTGGTTATTATAATCAAGCTAGTGTAGATGAAATCCGTTCTAGCCGCCCCGTAAAAGAAGTATTAGTTCCTTTGATTATAGATGAAGATAGTAATCTTAAAAAGAAACTTGACTATTATAATAAAGAAATATCTACTGCTATAGCTATCTTTGGTGACTTTGAAACAATTAAGATGGCTCGTCTAGGTAATAGTAATACTAATAGTTCTAGTATGGCTGTATGTTATAACATAGCTCGTCAAAATGGTTGGAATGAGAATCTTGATATGACTATTCAATTTAATATTGAAATAGACGAACTTTATTCTCCAAATGCCCTTAAAGAACGTGCTAGTGGAATATACGAAATTATTAGAAGTAGAAGTCTTGCTCTTGCTTCTTCTGATGAGAAACTTAGTTATATTTTAAAGATTGTTGAAGACAATGCAGATAAGAATATTCTTATTATTAATAAACATGGTGACTTTGCAAATGAAGTAACTAAATATATTAATGATAATACTCATTATAATACTTGTTATAATTATCACGATAAAGTAGAAAATATTCCTGCTATTGATGATAATGGAAATGAAGTTCTAATTAAGAGTGGAGTTAATAAGGGAAAACCAAAAATGCTTGGTGTAAAATCTCAGAAAAATTTAGCTCAAAAGTTGATGAACAAAGGTGCTATTCACGTTTTGTCTACAAATTCTTCTCCCGATAAGGATTTAGCCGTAAATGTAGACGTTGTTGTAATTACGTCGCCGTTGTGTGATACCATGGAGACCTACTTATATAGGCTCTCAAAGGTTCAATTCGCAAAGGAGGTACAATTATACACCTTATATTATAAAGGCTCTTTAGAGGAGAAAAAACTAGATGAGCGTGTTAATGGCGCAAATCATCTAATTCTTAATAAAACTGAAATTGAAGTTAAAAGTGATAATAATTATGATTATTGTATTGTAGATTGAAAAATTATGCTTATCTTTGCAGCGTAAATAAGAAACAAATATAATTGCTCTTTGAAATAATGAATGAAGTTGAAACAAAAACCGAAGAAAGTCATGGTTTATCTGTTAGACATGATGATGTTAATACAGGTATCAGAGTTCTAAACCTTCTAGATGAGAAACAACTTGCAAATGCAGAAGTATTTCTAAAGAAGATTATTGCTACTGATAAAGGTGGAGTTAAAAGTGTGAATGAAGGTCTTGCAATTTTAATGCGAGCACAAGACTTACGCTTACCATTTAGTACTTGTATAGAACATATTCATGTTATTAATGGAAAAACTGGTCTTGACGTTCACATCGCTAAAGCACTGTTATCAAGGGCAGGTATAGTCTGGGAAATAACAAAAGATTATGTACCTCAGTATAAATATACTGATGGTAATAGTGTTTACGATGAAACACATCTCCCAGATTATTGTGTTAAATGTCGAAATCAGAAAGAAGCTGAAAGTAAAACTACTGATGATGTTATTGGTGTTTATCCACTTAGATATTATATAGATTTGAAAGGTAATATTTATGATGAATTTCAAATATCTAGTAAATGTGTTAAGTGTATTAATACAATTCAAGCTACTAAAGTAGCTCAAGAAGGTAATTATCCTGTAGTTAGAACAGCAGCTAAACCTATTGATTTTGTGACTGAGTACAAGTTTACAAGATATAAGAAAATATATGGCAAAGTAATTGAAACTCATGCAACTGGTCATTTCTCTTATGTTGAAGCTGCACAAGCTGACTTGTTTACTAAAGATACTTTTAAAAAGTACACTAGAATAATGATTGGACATAGAGCCTTTTTCTATGGAGCTAGAGAAATAGCTGGCGATATTTTAATGGGTTGTATGTCTGATGATGAATTATCCGAAGTAGTTAACAATACAAATCCTAATGTTGACAACTTTGTAAACGTAGAAGATTTAACAGAAGATGTTACTCCTACAGAATAAGGATTTAAAATAGAGTTTATTAAATAGTATTATACTATAATTTATTATTAACAATTTAAATATTTAAAATTATGAAGATTAACGGTTTATCATTCGGTATTAATGTAGTTGCAAGTGGTGTTAAGGTTAGCTCAGTTATCACAGAGCCAGTTTTGGTTGCTTCTAGTACAAAGGGCGGTTTCAATATTTCAGGAGCAGTTTCTAAGGCTCTTGGTCTTTTGCCTGGTGACAACATTATGTTTGCTAATGATGCAGCAGATGTAGAGAAAGCTGTAATTAATCGTGTTGATGCAATCGTTGAGTTTGCTCAGAACAATGGTTTTGACCTTGATACTCCAGAGGGTACTTCTGCTTGTGTAGCAGCTATTACAACTTGGTATATTGCTAAGGGTGTTCCAATGTTTAAGAAGACAGGTGAGCCTATTATGGTTAATGTTCGTCTTACAAAGGAAGAGAAGAAGAAGTACTTCGATGAGCATGTAGATGAGGTTATCAAGAATAATCGTGATAAGTTGATTGCTGCTTATGAACTTGCTGAGACTGCTACCGATGAGGAAATTAAGGCTGCTTTCAAGGTAGATGATATGCCTTCTCCACAGATGCAGTCTGTAAGTGGTTGTAAGCTTGCTGCAAGTGGTACTGCAACTGGTACTGGTTTGAAGCTTTCATTCTCTGATACTAACAACTGGGAGCAGTTGAAGTCAGACCTTGAGGACAAGACTTCTATGAAGCGTATATTTGATGTAGACATCAAGAACCCTATTGTTTCTAAGTACAATAATGGTAAGGACGATGTAGATATTACATTCTATGCTCTTGGCGAGTATAAGGATGAAGTTCCTTCTCGTACCGGTAAGAAAGGTGACGCTGAGGATGCAGAACCAGATGCAGAGTAATTTCATTCATTAAATAAAAATCTTATTTATGAGGGAGAAGAATAATAATCTTCTCCCTTTTTTAGTCAATTTTATAAACGTTTTAAAACTTAATTAAGTTATGACAGAAAAGGTTAATAGTGCAGCAGCTAATGCGCAGGGTGCTGCAAAGAAAGTAAATCGTAGAGGTATTAATAACAACACTCAGGCAGTAAGCCGTTTGAAGTTCCATGAGAAAGATGCTGCTCAAAATGGTTTATTTATGGCTCATCTTGATTCTGTATCTGTTGAATGGTCTCAGAGTGCAGATGGTAATTCTTTTGCTGGTTTGAAGATGCCTCGTTTGGTATTTACATTCGCAAGTAATCATACTGATGCAAAGGAACGTCGTTATGCAGTTAAGACATTATTCCCTATTGAGAGTAATGTTGATACTATTCCTAATGGAGATAAAGCATGGCAAGTAGATAATGTACTTAATACTATTAAGCATATTCTTGATGTGTTCTATTTCAAGGGTCGTGAAATGACTATTGAAGAGGAAGATGCACTTACTCTTGATTTTGTTGATTTCACAGAAGATGAGAATGGTAATGTTGAGTATGAAGCAGTAGATGCTCAGGCAGTTCTCGATGGATATCGTAAGATGTTTGACAACGCTGCTGCTATGCTTAATGGTCAGTTTAATCTTGCTGATGGTGCAGTTGCTAAGCCTTGCTTTAAGGACGCTAATGGTAAGTTCATTAATTGTTGGATTAAACTTCTTCGTGCAATTCGTAATCGTAAAGGTTCTTGGGTAGATGTTGACAAGAGTAAAGATTTGTCTTTCCCTTCATTTGTTGGCAATGGTTTTGTCGAGATTGTTAAGATGAAAGATAATCAGATTCTTCCTCCAGTTATTTTGACTGTAGATAAGGTTAAGGAATCAATTACTCCAAAGGATACTGAACCTAAAGCTCCAACTATCGGTGCTCCTGGTATTCCTGGTATGCCTGGTGGTGCTGCTATTGTTCCTCCTACAGCTGGTAACGACATGATGGCTGGTGTTGGTAGTTTTGACCCAACTAGTCAAACTGACATGCCATTCTAAGCAAATTGTTATTATTCTTCTAATGGATTTAATGTTCTAGGGATAGTGATGCGATACTTCGTGTCGCTATCCCTTTTTTATTTATACAATATGAAACGTACAATTAATACTACTAAACTTACAAAGGCTTTTATAGAGTCTCGAATAAGTCAAGAAGATATTGTCGCAAAATATCTAGATATTCCTATTAATGTTGTAGATGATTGTGTTAAACATAATCATCTTATTAAGTCTGTATTTAGAGATGATGATACTGATAGTAGTATGGGTATTGCATACAATATGAAAGGAAGACTTAAAGTTCGAGATTTTAATGGATGCTTCTTTGGTGATGTATATGATGTAGTAGCTTACGTTCTTAGTATTGTTTATGAAAGACCTATTAGTACTGATAATAAACAAGATTTCTATTTTATTCTTAAACATATTTATAGTGTGTTTAGTGATGATATAGATAATCGAGTTAATCATTATGAGATAGATGAATCTATTAGAAATGCTCTTATTAAAAGTAAATCCAGAAAAGCTATTATTGAAATTGTTCCACGTAGTTGGAATAGTAGAGATAAAGTTTATTGGAATAAACTTGGTGTAAATCTTGCTTATCTTAATACTCATTTTGTTATTCCTGTTGAACAGTATTATATAGATAGAAGTAGCAATCCTACTCCTAGATATGGATATACTACTAAAGACCCATGTTATGCTTATATGTTGGGTAGAAATAGACAAGGAATATATCTTATAAAACTTTATTTCCCACTTAGAGATAGAACAAAAGAAAGGAAATTTATAACTAATTGTAATGTACTTGAAGGTCTTCCTAATCTTGAATTAGATAATTATGATTATATTATAATTACTAAATCAAGTAAAGATAGATTAAGTCTAGGTAATCATTTAGTTAATCATACCTTTTACGGGGGGGATAGAAAGGCTTTAACAATAGGTGTAGTTAATCTTCCTAGTGAAAATTATAGATTAAAAGCTAACGAATATGATTGGTTAAAGAATCGTTTAGCTGATGATGGACTAATTGTTAGTTTATTAGATTTTGATAGAACTGGTCGTGATGGTGCTGATTATCTTTTAAGTACTTATAATATTCCTTATTTGTTCATTACTCGTGGTGAGTTTGGTCTTGACAATTATGAATGTAAGGATTTTGCAGATTTGCATTATAAATATAGTAACGATGAAATAGATAATTTTATAAAAGATACTCTTAGATATGTCGAGTTACGATACAGAAAAACTAAAGGTAATTCCGATGCCTATTTCAAAAGATTATCAGACTGTGATTTACCATACTAATATGACTAATAAAGAAGGAAAACCAACTGAACAAGTTCGTATTCTTATGGCTCCAATTACAGAAAAAGAAGAAGCTTTGCTTGATGATGGCAAAGCTTTTATTATACATAGAGGTGATTTATCTTTTAATTTGAGTTCTGATAATGTTTTTGCTTATGGTGAAGTTGACTTTCATAAAGGTACTGAGGACTATGAAAATATAGATTCTTTAATACCTTATAGGGATAGGGTTCATCTTCCTTTACACTATGATTATGATACTCATACTTGTAAGACAAAAACAAAATGTTATCAAACTTATGAAACTGATAATATTGGAGCTATGGCTCAATATGCGCACGGAAGACTTGGTAAACCAAAAAGAGTTGTAATATTTAAACTTATTGCTAGACGCTCATGATTAACTTCCCAAAGAAATATACAATGGTAGTAGATGAACAAGTTCAAGCTATGGCTATTAAAGACGTTAGTACTTGTGGTGCTGATGAATTTGTTGCTAAAGCTTGTGTTCGTCTTGATTGTTCTCGTATTAAAGATGATATGAGAATGATGCAAACTATAGGTACTCCTTATAAATATGAAGCTACTCGAACTCTTATTGGAATTGATTATGCTCTTCAACAAGGTTGGATTGATGAAAATAAGAAAGATGAGTATGTTTCTAAACTTGTAGCTTTACATAAACGTAATCTTAAATATGAAGAAGATAATCCTCCTATCGTATATGATAAGAAGAAAGGTTTAAAGAAGACTACTCGTACTACTAGAAAGAAAGCTAAAGAAGCAACTATCGAAGGTTTTGAAAAACCTAAGAAAGAAAAAGCTCCATCTGCTGCTCAATTAAATGCTCAAGCTAGAGCTAAACTTATTAGTAAATTAAAGATTAAGTTATGATACTATTTAAAAGAAATGCCAAAGGTGACCCTATTTCATGGGGTATTCATGAATATGGTCAAAATAATGAATATATAATTCATTATGGTGCTGTAGGAGGACATAAACATAGTGAAATAATTAAAGCTAAACTTAGTAGAGGTAACGAAATAGAATCTCGTATTAAAGCTAAACGTAAAGAAGGATATAAAGAAGCTTCTGAACTTAAAGATAATGCTCCTTTAAAAATAGAAGGTGATGTTAATCTTCTTAACTTTCTTAATACTTATCTCCCAAAGAATAATACTACTGATGAAGGTTTTGTTCTTCCAATGCTTGCAAAAGTACTTAAAGATAATAAACCTTTTGATAAACGTAGTTATTTAGGTCAGTATAAAATTAATGGTGTTAGATGTATTGTTGGTGCTGAACAAACTAATGATATGTTTAATCCTGTTAGACTTACTTATCGTTCTAGAGAAGGTACTGATTGGACTCCTAAACTTACTTGGATGGATGAAGTAATTCTTCCAGCTATTAAAGATGATTTACTTGATGCTATGATTGAAGAAGGAGCTTGCCTTGATGGTGAACTTTATATTCCTGGTTATAAAGTAAATGATATTAATAGTTTTGTTAAGAATGAAAAGCTTCCTCAACATCTACTTCTTCAGTATTGGTGTTATGATATTGCTATTGATAATATGAGTTATGAAGCTAGACGTAAGTTTAAGATTGATAACATAAGTAGACTATGTTATACTTTTGATACTTATGAACAGCATCTTAATAACAAGAGTAAACTTGTATTATTACCTGATGTTAATATTGCTAATATTTATGATGCTACAAGATTCAGAGATAAGTTTATAAGTCTTGGTTTTGAAGGTCTTATTGTTCGTGATGTTAATTCTGCTTATCAATTTGGTGCTCGTAATTTAGCTATGCTTAAATATAAACGAGTTGATGATGCAAAATTTAAAATTGTTGATGTTGTTCCTGAAGGAGTTAGAACTAATCTTTGTAAGTTTGTTCTACAAAATGACATTAATGATGAATTGTTTGAAGCTACTGGTAATTTTGACCATTCAAGACAAGAATATATTCTCAAACATAAAGAAGATTTTATTGGTAAACTTGCAACTTGTGAGTTTCGCGAAAGGTCGGGCATCAAGAATGTACCCTTTCATTGCAAGTTAGTTGATATTCAAAAGTAGATACAATAATGAATTTAAACGCTTATGATAATGTAAAAGAAGAATTAGATAAACATAAAACTTGGTATTCACCAAAGTTTAGAAGATTATATAGTAGAGAAATAAAGTTTAGAATGTTTTATAAGTTTCTTAAACGATGGAATGGAACTATTAAACGAAATGATTATTTTCTAGCTATTAGTATGAGTAATACTGATGGCAAGTTTTATAGAGCTGAAAGAGATAATTATAGTAGGTCAAAATTTTCTATTCCTAAAGAAGTTATTGAAGATTCTATTCTTAATTCTATAGTTGAAGATACTAATGTTGAACTTAAACTTATAGATAATCAAGTTGATGGTGAAGTATATCAACTAAACATATAATCATCTAGCATGAAAGCCGCCCCGTAAAAGATATGTACGTTTAAACCTACTTTCCTTGCTACGTGAGCGGCTTTCTCATGTCTGCTTATATCTCGGTAACAAATTGAATTTGAACGCCTTACACGAGAATTTGAAATATTATATTTATCTCAAGTGCCCTGGGGCATCCAATTCGGTATGTGTATCGAAGTTTCAAAATTTGTCACTTTTTAGCTCGATATGAGACATTTTAGTAAATTGTGGAACAATTATACACGACCCAAATTTCAATGCGTTATACGAGAATTTAAAATATTACAGAAAATGGCTTATATACAAAATGGAATAGGATATACTTTAAAATGTGATAAATGTGGAACTTTATTACATAGAAAAGGAAAAGACAAACCATTTCTTTCATTAGATATTAATGAACTTGATTCTATTGCTAAAGAATATGGTTGGTTAATTAATAAACGAGTACATAAATGTACTTATTGTAGAACATTTAAAAAATAAAGTTATGACTAAAAGTAAAGTAGGTGCTGAACCTAAGAAACAAAGAATTAGACATGCTGTTACTAAAAGCGAAGGTATCCATGAAGGTATTCATCGTGATGAGTATGGATATTATGATAGTAGTTATCACTGCTATTGTTTTGCTTATGGTTATTTCTTTCATAGAGGAATATCATTAGCAGTTAAACTTACTCCTTATTATATTAAAAATAATTGGGATAGAGAAGGCTGGTGTGGTGGTCTTAAAGGAGCTTGTATGGCTCGCATTGACCGTAAACGCAAAATAGCTGTAATTAAAGAAGGAACTGAATATGCTTGGAATATTGAGCGTGGTCTTCCTTAAGATTATACTATTTATAAAACTGATGAAGATATTCCTATTTATGATATAACTGAACCGAAGAATAAGAAGATACTTATTAAAATGTATATAAAATATCTTATTAAAAAGTATCTTGAAACGTTTTATAATGAATATAAAGTACTTAGTTCTATAAGTAAACGTATTCCTTACAATAATTATATTGAAAATAATAGAAATAAATATTTTATAGCTATTAAAGCTTTTGTAGATAAATATAAGTTTATTCCTAGATGTAAACCTCTATCAAATAAAGTATTCTATATTAATAATTACAAAGTTGACTTTCCTTCTATTAATACTATTCTTAATGATGCTTTGTTTACTGATGAACAAAAAGAACATATTAAGAAATGTAAGTTCTATACAAAGTTTTGTCTTCATAAAGGAACTAATTGGGCAGAGCTTAATAAGAAATGGTCTGATGAATATGTTGCAAAAGTAGAAGCTAAAGATAAAGCTGAGGAAGAATCTTTTCGTAAAAGAGAAGCTGAATATAAAATTAAAACTGAAGAGAATTATAAAGCAGCTTTAGCTAAAGCTAATCAAACTATTGATGAATGGCGAAAAGGAGGTACAAAAAAAGAAATTCATTATACTAGATATTATGCAAATCCTGATACTAGAGGAATTAAAGCTATGGATAGTGTATTATATCATACTATATTTCCTAATACTCAACTTAGAATTAGACCAGATAAACCTAATTAGGTTGAAACTAGTAGAGGTGCTTTAGTTCCTCTTGAAACTGCTATTAATATATTTAATCAATTATATGTTGATTATATTATTAGTGGTAAAACTAAATTTCAATTTAAATATAACGAGTTTAAAATTGGTTCATTCTGTGTTTCAAGAGCTAGTTATGTTGGCAAATTTACTGATATTAATCATTATAAAAATCCTTGTGAAAATACTTATAAAGATTTAGGTTATAAAGAATGGATGTTTAGAATAGGTTGTCATACTTTATGGTTTGATGATATTAAAGATTTTGCTAGATATTATAATCTGCAAGATAGACTTAGTTTTCCTCTAGATAGAACTACTGCTGAATGTATGGAGAATCATTTGATTCATTTACCTAGTGGAAGAACTATTGAAGCTGTAGGAACAATGGATATTTAACTTAATAAAATAATAAATATGTCAGTAATTAATGTTAATTATTTAGCAGAAGCAATGATGATGTTTACTTTGCTTCCTCCTATTAATATAATAGATAAAGCAGATAATTTTGTTGTTGATAAAAATGGTGCAAAACCAACATTAGTTCACGAAGGTGATAATGAATATGTTGTAATGTGGGTTGATGATGAGTTTTGTACTATTAAAGATTTTGAAGCTGATAATCCAGGAAAAGCTATTACTATAGCTTATAATTGGTGTATAGAAAATAAACTTATAAATATTAATTAATTAATTAGTTATGACAGAAAGTGATTTAAAGTATTGGAAAGCGGTGCTTAATGGAGTAGTTCCAGAGCATCTTGTAACTCCTGAAGTTGTTGCATTACGTGACCAACAAAACAAAATGCTTAGTCTTATGGCTAAGAAGAATGCTGATTATGGTAATGCTTTTAATAAAGGTTGTGATAAACTAGGCTATAGATATGGTCTAGCTAGAATGTATGATAAAGCTAATCGTTTGGTTCATCTTATTGAAGATGATTTTCAAGGTTATAGTAATCCTAATGTTGAAGATGAAAGTATGTTTGATACTATTCAAGATTTAGGTAATTATTGTAATATGTTATTAGCTTGGCAAGCTAGCGATAATGGACATGAACCTACAATACCTTCTACGGGGCGGGTAGAGTCAACTTTCATTGATATTTCTACTCTTGTTAAAACAGATAAACTTATTCTTATCGAAGAAACTAGTAAGAAAGATGTAACTAATGAAATTATATCTGCTTATGGTTTTGAACATCTTTGTAAAGATAAAGATGGATATGTATATAATTTATCTGCTGATGATAAAGAAATTCCTGTTACTAGTGAACATAAAGAGAATATAGTTGCTATATCTCACGAAGATTATGAAGCTGGAAAAGATTTTGTTAAACGTAAAAGTAAATAATATGATTAAAGTTGTAAATCCTAGTGTTGAAGTTTGGAAACAAGAAGGTTATACACTCGATGCTATTTTTAAACATATAGCTAAATGTACTCGTGTTGCTTATCAATCTATTCCAAAGAATAAAGATGAAGATGCTTATGATTTTCTTCTTAGAACTATTTTCAAAGGAAATGATTTCTTTGGGTATAGTAAAATAAATCCTAAGAACCGATTTGAACGAATACTTGCTCAAAACGCTTATGGTGATGTAGATTTGACAAGTCTTCATTTAAGTTGTTGTGAACATGCAACAGTTCATCTTAAATTTCCTACTTTCATGCCTAGAGCTGTTGCTATGTGGGAAGGGGTATATGAGCATAATAAATATAGTAGAACTAATAATCATGATGGTTATCTTTATGTTACTACAAATCTTAGAGTAATAATAGAAAATTATGCTATTGATACTCTTGAGTTTATAGATACAACTCCTAATTGTCCTTACTATATGCCAAGAACTACTGTTTGTTTTATAACAGATATTGGTGCTAGTCGTGAACTTAATCGTCATAGAGTTAATAGTATTGTAGAAGAATCTACTCGTTATTGTGCTTATGATAAAGGTAAATTTGGTAATGGAATAACTGTTGCTAAACTTCCTTGGATTCCAGATGTTGATTCTACTGATGGAGGTCATGATTATACAGAAGGTTTCTTTAATGATGATGAAATTTATAATAATGGTATAATTCAAGACCAATATGCTGAAACTTGGACTGCTGTCGATTGGTTCCTTTATGGTCTTCAAATTTGTGATTTAGTTTATCGTAAAACTCGTGAACTTGGTTGGACTGCACAACAAGCTAGAGAAATTCTTCCTCTTAATACTAAAACTCAAGTAGTTCATACTGCTTTTGTTGATGATTGGGAGCATTATATTGACTTGCGTTCTAATGGTGTTAGTGGAGCTCCTCATCCTATGGCTAAAGAGCTTGCTGATAAAGTTGATGATTTAATAAACCCTACAACATGTGGATAAGTATATTAAATTATAATATGGGACAAATTGAAGTTGCTGATATGACTGACTTTGATTTAGATACTAATAATACTGATGCTGATACAATAGCAGAAATGTGGTTACTTAGTAATGGTTATAATTCTGATGAAGTTAAGTATATGCTAACTGAGGAATGTCCTTTGTGTGTAGTAAATAATATAGAAACTCATTTAAACTTATAAAATTATGGAAAAGACAATTAAAGTTACAAAAGAAGCTGGTGAGAATTTGAAATCTTCTATTCTTTCTGCAATCAAAGATTTTGAGATTGCTAATCCTGATGTTAATATTAACGTTGAAGTAAAACGTAATTATTATGCTAAGGATGATGAACCTACTCATAATGTTAATTGTTCTATAACTATTAAGTAATATGGCAAAGTGTTTTATTGGACTTCATAAATATGAAGTTCTTAAAAGAAGTTGAAGTTAAAGATGTTGATACCGATACTGTTGTCGGTATCAATATTGTTTCTCGTTGTACAGAATGTGGAAAGATTAATTCTACATTTGTAAGTAGTGATAGTAGATTTCTCGATAGAGAATATGTTTATGTAAATAATAAGAAATAACATGGGAAAAAGTATTTTTGATATTGATAGAGAATTGTATGCTCTTTATGATGAAATTGAAGAAGCAGGTGGAGAAATAACTCCAGAAATGGAAGAAAAACTTGAGCTTAATGGTCAAGAAATGACTAATAAAGTTAAAAGTATTACTAATTATATCAATAAGCTCAAAGCTGACCTTCTTGCTATTAAGTCTGAGACTGATAGACTTACTAAACTCAAGAAGTCTAAAGATAATACAATTACAGGTCTTACTAATCTTGTTTTATTTGCTATTAGAAATTATGGTACAGAAGACAAGAAAGGTAAGAAGTGGATTGATTGGGGTACTGGTAGAGTTGGTATAAGAAAGAGTACAACTGTAGAACTTGACGATAAGAAGATTGAGAATCTTGTTGATGTTCTTAAAACTACTGTTGTTGATGGCATTTATACTAATACTCTCCATCAAGCTGATAGTATTGATGCTAACGCTATTCTTGATGCCGCATTTCATAACGCTCAAATAGAAGGAGAAATAACTAATGCTGAAGTTGATATTGAAGATATGGATGATGTTATTATAAATGTAACTATTCCTGTATCTATGAGTAATCTTCTTCAAGGTGATGGTTATAATCTTCTCGCTAAGATGGGTGATGTATCTAAAGATGGTTGGAGTTTTAAACCTTCTGTCGATAAGAAAGCTATGAAAGTTAAACTTACAGATGAAGGTTGTACTTCTAATATCGCTAAAGTTGTTGAGAATGATAATTTAACTATTAAATAAATGGTTATATCAGTTTTAAGTATTGTAGTACTAGTGTTGACAACAATGCTAGTACTACTATTTAAGTTTAGTTTACATATTTATAAAAGCAATCTTGCTTTAATAAAAACTTGTGAAGATTTAGGTAAACATTATAACACTTTTGTAAAGCTATATGATAAATATAGAGCTGCTGAATCTAGTGCAGATAAAACAGAAGCTGCCAAAAATATACTTGATGCTGCTCAAGATGTAAACAATACCTATTATAGAGAACTAGAATTATATAAACAAAGACATAACGAATAAAATTAAATGATATGTATAATGTATATTTAATTAAAACAGATATTAAAGTAAAAGCTAATACTTTTCTTAATATTAATATTCTAGCAGAAGATTTATCTGATGCTACAAGTAGTGCTTCATATATTAAATATAATGGAGAAGAACTAAAGAAACATATAGTTAGTGTAGAAGTTCTTGTTCAGAATGTACTACGTGATACATGGAATCTTAAAGATTTGAATCCAGATTATAAAGAAGAAGGAGACGAAAACTATGAGGGTTAGTGAAGTAATAGAAAAGCTAAATGATGCTTTAAATGAATATGGTAATATACCTGTTACTATGTTGATTTCTGAAATAGCTAGTGAAATGAATATAGAAGATATTCAAGCTGATGAAGAATCTGTAACTTTATGTAATTTTTAAAATATAATGTTTAACAATTTAATAACGCTGAGTTATGAGTAAATTTAATCGTGGTGGACTTCCATGGGTACTTGGTACTGATGTAAGTGATTGTGCAACTGCACAAGATGTAATGAAAAGTGCTAAACTTGATTGGACTGTTCAAAAGTGTGAACTTGTAAGTAAAATGCCTTTTAGAATTGGTAGTAATAATGAAGTAGGAGAAGATAGTTTTGTTCACGATGGTAGTATTTATCGTGAGTGTCCTAATGCTTTTGCAACTTATCGAACAGATATTAATATGCCATTGGGTATTGTTAAAGATAAGTATGAAATAGTTCAGAATATGGACGCTTTCAATTTCTTTAATAATGCTATTGGAGAAGGTAAAGCTATTTGGGATAAAGCTGCTTGTCTTAATATGGGTGAAAAAGTATATGTTAGTGCTAAGCTTCCAGTACAAACTTCTGTAGGTAAAGATGATGTTATAGATAATTATCTTGTGTTCAGTAATGGACATGCAGGTAACTCATCTGTAGATATTATGATTACTCCTGTTAGAGTTATTTGTACTAATATGCTTAATGGTGCTCTTGATAAAGCTGCTTGTCATATTCGTCTTCGTCATACTAAATCTGTAAAAGAGAAACTTGAATTTGGTGCTCAAGTTTTAAAGATTGCTTGTTCTCATGCTATTGATGCTCAAGAGCTTTATCGTCATCTTGCTACTATTAAAATGACTGATGACCAAGTTGCTGAATACATTTGTAAACTTCAACTTACTCCTGCTGAAATAGCTAAACTTAATGAAGTTGACCCTAATCATGGTTATAAACGTCTCATTAGTCGTGATTATCATTTGATTGATGCTGTAGAGATTAGTACAAGAAAGTCTAATCAACTTTATAATATGATGGATTATTATATTGATGGTATTGGTCAAAAAGATATTTGTGGTACTGCCTGGGGTGCTTATAATGCAATTACAGGATTCTATTGTAATGTTGCAAACCTTGAAGGTGAGAAACGTATGAATAGTCTTGTTTGGGGTTCAGCAAATAATAATATGAATAAAGCTCTTAATGAAGCAATAGCCTATGCAAGTTAATTTTAGTGGAAAAGAAAATCAATTTAAAGTACCTCATTACAAAGTTGGTGATGAGGTACTAGCATTCAGTTATATTAGTGGTACATTCTTTATTGGTACAATTAGTGCAGTTACTAGTTATGCTGATAATAATCAAAGTGTTGTAAATTACACTATTATGATTGATGAAAATAAAGGTGTTCCTAATATTCCAGAATCTTTAGTATTTGATAATAAAGAAGATGCTAAAGAATGGATAAATGCACTAGATAAAGATTTGATTAATATTTGATACATACATTTTACGGGGGGTATAACAACTAGATGGTTTAATGATACATGTTATCATGTTAGAATCACTCTAGCCCCCCCGTAAAAGGTATGAATACTTAAACTAGTATTAAAACTAGTAAAACTCTTGGAGATATAGATAATAATGCTTATCTTTGTAGCAGGGTATAAAAGCTAACATTAATATATAATATATATATTATAGGAGCTAACTACCTGATAATCAATTAGTTTACTAGCTAAAAGTGGTTATATATAACTACTTTTGTGAAAAAGTGGTTATATTTCACCACTTTTTTGTATCTTAGCCGACAGCTAGTAAACAAAAGATATTGATATGGATAATGTAATTAATAAACTTTCTAGAGATAGTATTGATTATAACTATTCTCTAGACTTCAAAGGTCTTAAAATTAAAGATAAGGCTGATGATGGTACTGAATATCGTAAAACCATATATTATATGGAACACAAAGCAATTATAGATGATGCACTACTTGAAATAATGGATAAAGAAAATACTTATGTCCGTAAAGTAGTTAGGTATATAGCTAAGAATATACCTTATGGTGTTAATCATATATCTTTAAGTAATAAAGATATTGCTACATATTATAATTGTGATAAAAGTAACATAAGTAAAGGAATAAAACGTTTAGTAGAACTAGATGTAATAGGTCGTCTTTATGATAAGATTCCTAATAATATGCTTCCTAAAAATACTTATATTATAAATCATAATTATATTTATCGTGGTAGTATTAAAAAGCTTAGAAAAGATATTTTAGAACAACGTAATAATATAAATGATTAAATTATGAGTCAATTAAGTAATCGTATAGCAGATGCAATGATTAATTATGCAAATGCTTTTAAAGACACTCCTGACAACAGAGAGTTAGCTGAAAAAGAACTTAAAGAAGCTCTTCGTACAGCTATTGATTTTGTTCCAGTTAAGATTTGGCTTGACCCTAAAGTTAAAGCACAAATTCCAGAGTATGCTCATTATATGAGTGAAGGTGATAAAGACGGTCACGCTTATGGGCATGCTACAGATGCTTGTTGTGATGTAATTGCAACTAGTGTTGAGATTACAGAAGATGGTCGTGTTAAGTGTGGAACAGGTATTCACGTTGCTACTGAATATCGTGATTCACTTACTTTACGTCCTAATTCACGTATTACTAAGATGGGTTACGTAATACCTAATTCTCCTTGTACTGGTGATGAAAGTTATCGTGGAGAATTTTTTGTTGTATTCCGTTCCATTATAACTAACGCAAAACCTATTAAAGTTGGTGATGTTATTGGTCAACTTGAGATTCCTCATCATAGACAAATTTGTTGGGACGTTGTCAATAATCTTGAAGACCTTGGTATAACTGATAGAGGTGATGGTGGTTTTGGTTCTACAGCAAAGAAATAATTATTAATTTTAAAATTTAAACAACTATGGTAGAAATGACAAAGAATTGGGTAGCTCGTATGATTAATCGTCATGCAGAAACAGTAGTAGAAATTGATAAGGTTAAGAAGCATCTTACTAATGCAGCTAACAACCCAAAGATTAGTAAAGTAACGTATGGTAATCTTTCTCTTCTTCTTAGAGATTTGAAGAATCTTGAAAGAACTTATCGTATAATGCTTGAAAATGAAAATGTAACATTTACTATGAATGGTGAATATTACAGTAAAATTGGTCAGATTAATGAAAAGAAAAATCCTGATAATAACGACTAAGAATTGTCTTGGTTGTACAATTCTTATTAATAATGTACAGACAGTACTAGCCAAATCGAAGAAAAATATAACTCTTGAAATCAAAGATTTTAATGATGTTCCAAAAAGAATACTTCATCAATATAGTGCTTTTGATTATCCATTTGTTGTATTTAGTAGAGACGATGAAGTAACATTTAAATTTACTGGTAGTACTCATGTTAATGTTATTCAAAGATATGTAGATTTATATTTATAAACTGATTATTATATTCATATTTCTAAAATTTAAAATTAAACGGTTGCTCCTAGTGCTTGTGAAAGTACTAGGAGTTTTTATTTAAATAAAATGAATGAGAATTATAATAAACATAGAAGAAATATTATCGTTGTATTAACGATTATAGTATCTATTCTTGTAGCATGTTCATACAATAATAGAAAAGATACTAATAATACAAAACCTGTAGATACAACAGATTCGTGTGGAATTAATGATGATTATTATGAAATTAATGATGTTGATACCACTAATGATGGTTATTCTACAGACAGTGTTATTTATCTTGATGCAAATGGTAATATAATTAAAGCTCCTTTTAATTAAGTTGAGCTATATGGCACATCCTACATTTTGAAATCCTCTATACGAGGGTGATTCTAATCTCCTGAATAAATTGTTCAGCCGTAACACTAAAGTAGCTTAGAAGTCATTTAAAGTGTAATTTTTCAAATAATCCTTATTACTTGTCAGTCTTATTTCCACTCCTGGCATACGAGCGTTTAAACTATGCCGACCAGTGGGAAACTCCCACAATTACATATTAATTGATTTCTAAGCGACTTTCATATATGATTCGATTAATTATATTACTTGAATTAATTAGCCGCTTACAGAAGAAATTGAAATATTAAATTTGTTACTTGCCATAATAACATATTATATACTATAATGATTTAAATTCGTTTATAATGTTGTTTGTTATTTATTACAGCAGCGGCTGTAGTTCACAGATTAAAAATTTAGCATTGACTTGAGTAGCTTGACCGTGAGGTTAGGTTACTCTTTTTTTTATACATTAGGCGACACGTTTCAACATATTTTGTTGAGCACAAAAAAAGCAGTAAATAATCATCACGATTACTTACTGCTTCATTTCCCGTTAATTTATTTATTTAAAAATGAGAATAGAATGAACTCGCTAGTTCAGCATTGGATTACATTATCAGCCATCACTTAATTTTATACATTAAAACTTTAATTATGAATAAAATAATATCTGTTAAACAACAGAATAAAGATATGTTACTCTAGGCGGATTCGAACCACCACTGACAGAACCAAAAACTGTAGTGCTACCATTACAC